>Ga0115567_10005544_pt1 | contig 12213 bp, 10 predicted proteins | sample COGITO_mtgs_1204_2_FD_88679 | JGI IMG/M metagenome (GOLD analysis project Ga0115567, IMG submission 88679) | Pelagic marine microbial communities from North Sea - COGITO_mtgs_120412 | ecosystem: Environmental > Aquatic > Marine > Epipelagic | place: Germany:Helgoland, sampling site Kabeltonne...
ACCCTCATCGTTGTCGTGCAGCCGTTTGAAGTCTTGCGCCGGTTGAAGGGCCCGCACCGTGATGCCATCGGTGATGCAGAACAGTGACACCTCGGGCCCGTCCAAAAACTCTTCGATGACCACGGTGCCACCTGGCTTGTCCAAGCAGGACAGCCCGTGGGCCATCGCCGTATCGATGTCCTTGGTCACCACCACCCCCTTGCCGCCCGCCAGGCCGTCGTCCTTGACTACGAAGGGGGGCGCCGTCGCGTCGAGCGCATCCTGCACCTGCTCGGGGGTGCTGCACACCTGGGCGCGAGCGGTGGGCACGTCGGCCGCCGCCATCACCTCTTTCGCGAAGGCTTTACTTCCCTCCAGTTGGGCAGCGGCGGCGCTGGGCCCAAAGCAGGCAAACCCTGCCTCGCGCACGTCATCGGCGACCCCGGCAACCAGTGGGGCCTCCGGCCCAATCACGACCAGGTCGACCTCGTGGTCTCGAGCGGCCGCGATCACTGCGCCCGAGTCGCTGGTGTCCGAGACCCCCGACAGGCATACGACGCGGACGTCATCCATCGCCGCTATCCCTGGGTTACCAGGTGCCGCAACGATCTTGACTACGTCGGGATCGTTGTAAAAAGCGTGGACGAGTGCGTGCTCACGGGCGCCGCTGCCGATAACCAGAACCTTCACAGGGCAAACCCTAGTCAGCCGCGGCCATCACGAGGATGCGCTCACTCGCCGACCGGCTTCTCGACGCCGACTTATGCAGACCGTAGAGGCCACCACTAGCCCTCCTTGGGTGGTGGAGCGCACGAGATTAGTGGTGTGGCCCTCCTAGAAGGCAGGGGGGGCATTCTCCCAGGAGGGCCACACATGGGGCAGGGTCTTCCGATGTCGTGGGGGGACGTCATCGGGTGACTCGCACAATCCCCATCCGGTGCAAGCACCGGCAGCACAACTGTGCCATGTCGAGGGCATATCACCAACTTTAATGTCAAGGCAGGTGGCCCACCCACTCGCTCATTTATTGCGACAAATGAGCCGAGTTATGGGCGTAGCCGTAGATCGGTAACATTGAGCCTTTGTGGCTGCCGCGCTGGTGTCTCACTTCTGTGACTCAGCGGGTTGCCTGCAGCCGGAAGGATTGATCGTTGGTGAGTGCGCCAGAGCGGGACGTCGTCGCGTCGGAAATCGCCGGTGAACAACGTCACGTGGACCTCGTCTATCGAGAGCTCGTGAAAGCGGGGGTGCGGGTTGAACTCATCCACGCGGAGGGTCTAGCGCGGGGCACCACCGAGAGGGCGGGCACAGGGGAGCCCCGCGAGGAAGAAATGACGGGGCTCTTTGAGCGCGATGCCCTCGTGTTTGCGGCGACCAAACGCCGCGCCACGCTGCAAAACCAGCACGAAGGGTTGGTCTTTGGCCGCCTCGACCTGGGCGCCGAGTCACCCGAGCGTGAGGTCCGATATATCGGCCGACTCGGGGTGCGAGACGACGAATACGAGCCTTTGGTCATTGACTGGCGCGCGCCTGCGGCCGCACCGTTCTATCGGGCCACTCCGGTGCAGCCTCACAACGTGATCCGTCGCCGAGTGCTTCGCTGCCGTGGCGTCGCTGTCGTCGGGGTCGAGGACGACCTCATGGTCACCGACGCGCCAGACGACATTGTCGTGGTCGGGGACGGTGCCCTGCTCGCGGCGTTGACCCGCAGTCGGGGTGCACGAATGCGCGACATCGTGGCCACTATTCAGCAACACCAAGACGAAGCCATCCGGGCACCGGCGCGCGGAATCACCGAGATCACCGGCGGCCCGGGCACCGGCAAGACGGTCGTCGCCCTGCACCGAGCGGCATACCTGTTGTATGCAGACCGTCGCCGTTTCGCAGCCGGCGGAGTGTTGGTCGTGGGGCCCTCAGCGGGCTACACGGCATACATCGAGCGCGTTTTGCCCTCGCTCGGCGAGGACAGCGTGACCCTACGCTCCCTGGGGGACGTCGTAGGTGGCATGACCGCGACACGGCTGGACACCCCGGCGGTCGCGGCCATCAAAGGCTCGCTACGCATGCGGGGCGTATTGACCCGCCTCGCCCGTCAGCCGATCCCCGACGGACCGACCACGCTGCGCTGCTTCGTGTCAGGTCAGGCGATCCGACTCGAAGCACGCGAACTGAACCGCGCCCGGACCGCGGTGCTGCGCAAGCACCACCGCAACACCGGATATGAGGCGGCGACGGTTGCCTTGGCCGAAGCGGCGTGGGCGCAGGTCGGCGGGCCGGAACTGAATCGCGCTGAGTTCTTCACCAAGTTTGAGGACTCCCGAGACGTTGAAGCCTTCGTCTCCGCGTGGTGGCGGCCGCTCGATGCCCGGGAAGCGCTGCGCTGGCTGACCGACGACACGGTCGCCGCTGCCGCGTCCGGTGGGGAGTTGAGTGCCCAGGAGATTGCGGCGTTGTCGGAGTCGATGCGTCTGGCCGAGTCGGATGGTTCGTGGAGTGTGGCCGACGTCCCCTTGATCGACGACCTCGCCGAAAAGCTCGGTCCGATGGTGACTTCACGCCCGGCCGAGCGCGAGTTCTACGAGATCGAAGAACTGGACGAAGAAGCCCAACGGAATATGGTCGCCACCAAGATCGACCGTTCGGGCGATCGGCGGGAAACGAGTACCGGTGGAACGGATCGGGGCACGGCCTACGAACGAGTCTCACGTGACCCGCTGCGCCGCCTGATGACGGGCAGCATCACCCCAGCCGATGAGTTTGCACACGTGCTGGTGGATGAGGCCCAAGACCTGTCGCCCATGCAGTGGCGCATGTTGGCCCGCCGCGGCCGGTGGGCCTCGTGGACCGTCGTCGGTGACAACGCCCAAGCTTCGTGGGGCGATTTAGCCGAGTCCGCGGTGGCCCGGGAAGAGGCTTTCGGGCGCTCCCCGAGACGGGCCTTCCATATGGACACCAACTACCGCAACGCCCGCGAGATCTTCGAGGTCGCTGAGGCGATGATCCGCCAGCACGTCCCGGACGCGGACATCCCCAACGCCGTCCGTGAGACGGGGCATCACCCGAGCGACCGCACGGTGCCCGTCGCCGATTGGGACCAGACCCTGCGCGCGACCATCGATGAGGCCCTGGACCAGGTCCAGGGAGCTGTGGCGATCATCACCCCTCAGCGCTGGTTGGCCGATGCGGAGCGCGTCGCCGGTGAGACATCCGCAGACAAAGGTGGCGCTCGCGTGGTGGTCGTCGATCCGCTGGGCAGTAAAGGATTGGAATACGACGCGACGATCGTGCTTGACCCGGACGAAATCGTGGTGCAGGCCCCGGGCGGTGCGCGGGCGCTTTACGTCGTTCTGACGCGTGCGGCGCACCGGATGGCCGTCCTGCGACCGGCGTGAGCGGCGCACGATCGACCTGGGGACAACGAACTGCCACCGTCAGTGCGTGGGGCTAGGGTCACTGGAGTGAGCACCGCCCTGTATCGCCGCTACCGCCCGGAGTCCTTTGCCGACGTCATCGGACAAGAACACGTCACCGACCCCTTGATGCAAGCTCTGAAGTCGGGCCGCGTCAACCACGCGTACCTGTTCAGCGGGCCGCGCGGTTGTGGCAAGACCACGAGTGCTCGCATCCTGGCTCGCTGCCTCAACTGTGAACAGGGGCCTACGCCCATCCCGTGTGACGTCTGCGACTCGTGTGTGGCGTTGGCCCGCGGAGGCAGCGGCTCGATTGACGTGGTCGAGATCGATGCGGCTAGCCACGGTGGGGTCGACGATGCTCGTGATCTGCGGGAGCGAGCCGCGTTTGGCCCCGCGCAGGCGCGATACAAGGTCTACATCATCGACGAAGCCCACATGGTCACCACGCACGGCTTCAACGCGCTGCTCAAGGTGGTTGAAGAGCCGCCGGAGCACGTGAAGTTCATCTTCGCTACGACGGAGCCTGAGAAAGTGTTGTCGACGATTCGTTCGCGCACCCACCACTATCCGTTCCACCTGGTGCCGCCCGCTCGGCTGACGGCATACCTGGAGCAGGTGTGCGAGTCCGAGGGGGCCAAGGTTGAGGCCGGGGTGCTCTCGTTTGTGACCCGTGCAGGTGGGGGATCGGTGCGTGACTCGCTTTCGGTGCTCGATCAGTTGATCTCGGGGGCTGACGAGCAAGGGCTCACCTACGAGCGCACGGCGTCGCTGCTGGGCTTCACCGACAACGAACGTCTCGACGCGGTGGTGTTGGCGGTGGCCGCGCGGGACGCCGCGAGCGTCTTCACCCAGGTCGACAAGGTGATGGAGTCGGGGCACGATCCGCGCCGTTTCGTCGAGGACCTGCTCGAGCGGTATCGCGACCTGATCGTGCTGCTCGCGGTCGGCGACCGGGGGGCCGGTTTGTTGCCAGGGGCACCGCAGGACCACGTCGAGCGTAAGCAGCACCAAGCCCAGTCCTACGGCGCAGCCGCTTTGACTCGCTGCGCGGACGTGGTCAGTCACGGTTTGGCCGAGATGACCGGGGCGGTGTCCTACCGGCTGCTGCTGGAGCTCATTTGTGCTCGGCTGCTGTTGCCTGGCGCCGCTGGTGAGCAGGGGTACGGCGCTCGCCTAGATCGCATCGAACGTCGCCTCACCGTAGCCAACGAACAGCCGTCCGGCAGCACTGAAGCCCCCCAGAACGAGGGACATCGGCGACGCCCGGCACCTGCGGGGCGACCACAGGCCGTCGAGGTGGAGCCGGTCACACCCGAGCCTGTCGAGCACCAGCAGGGTGAACGCGAGCCGGCGGACCGCGAGCAGGCGGACCGCCAGCCGATCGAGGAAGGGCCGATTGAGCCCGAGGTCAGTGAGCCTGAGCCGGCCCCGCCCACCCGTGCACCCGAGGCAGCGCAGCCGCAACGAGCCGCACCTGCAGTCGGAGCCCACACCCCAGCCGGGAACTCGCCGAGCACGGGTGCCATCGACACCGACGCGATCCGTCGCGCGTGGCCGGAGGTGCTCGACAAGGTGCGAGCCATTCGTAAGGTGACGTGGAGTTTCGTGTCGGTCAATACCAAGATTGTCGATTTCGACGGGCGGCGGCTGTTGTTGCAAATCGACACGGCCGGACAAGCCGAAACCTTCCGTCGAGGCAGTCACGGCGAAGTCGTCCGCCAGGCCCTCATCGAAGCCATCGGCGTCGACACGAAGGTCGAGAGCACCGTGGCCAATGGCGATGTGCCGGGCGCGAACGAACCGCGGCGGGGTCGCACCCGCACCCCCGATCCCGCGCCACGCAGCCACGACCCGTCGGGACCGCCGACACGCAACGCCCACCCTGAAGGGGCGGCGAGGGGCAGCGGGCAGGTTCGAGCCCCCCGGACGCCGCAAGCGCACGGCAACCCGCCAGCAGAGCCCCCGCGCTCCGGCCGTGACGAGAGCGCAGCCTGGGGTCAAGGCGTCACCTCGCAAGCGCCCTCGTGGGCCCAGGGTTCCAGCGAGCCCCCCGGCTCCGGGCCGACACCGGCCGACCCGACCTCGCCCATCGCCCCGCAACGGCCAGGCGGCGACATTCCGGCGCGAGACGACGACGACCTCGAAAACTCCACTACGGTGGGCCAGTCGGTCATCGAATCCGTCTTGGGCGGCACGGTCATCGCCATTGATGACCCATCGCAACGATGAAAGGAGGCAGGCATCCTCTATAAGGCCCTGCACCTCACCGTCCGCCCAGCCGCGCTGGCGCTGTGGCGGCCCCGGATCATCGGTGCCGAGAATGTGCCCACCACGGGCCCGGTCATTTTGGCCAGCAACCACCTTTCGTTTGCCGACAGCGTCGCGATTCCTATCGTGTCGCCCAGACAGGTGGCCTTTTTGGCTAAGTCTGAATACTTCACCGGCACCGGCGTCGAGGGTTGGATCAACCGCACGTTCTTCACCGCGATCGGGTCGATCCCGGTCAACCGTGACCACGCTCGCGCGGCCCAAGAGTCACTGGATCTTGCGCTGGCACACCTAAAAACTGGGGGTGTGTTCGGGATCTACCCCGAAGGCACCCGTTCCCGTGATGGCCGTCTTTACCGATTCCGCACCGGGGTCGCCTGGTTGGCGTTGCAAGCCCAATGCCCCGTGGTGCCGGTGGCGCTGCACGGGACGTCGGCCTTGATGCCGGTCGGGGCGCGGCTGCCGCGCATTCGCAAGTTCACCGTCGAGTTCGGTGCTCCCATCGATGTCGCCGAGCGGTATGCGGGGGTGCCTGCAGGACGAGCCCGGCGAGACGTAGCCAACGAGATCTACGAAGCGGTGCTGGCCATGAGTGGTCAGGAACCGGCTGGCGAGTTCAACCAACGCCAGCCCGAGGCCACCTAAGCCCGCACTCGACACAAGCGCACCGCGCTTGAAGCAGAGAGATCCCCACACCGGGGGTGGCGGTGCACGCCTCGGGGCCGCGTCCGCATACAGTCATGGCTGTGTATGAAGGCGTGGTGCAAGACCTCATCGACGAACTCGGGCGGTTGCCGGGGATTGGCCCCAAGAGCGCTCAACGGATCGCGTTCCATCTGCTGACCGCCGACCCCGAGGACGTCACCAATCTCGCGACGGCTCTGGGACAGATCAAAGAGCGCGTCCGTTTTTGCGAACGGTGCGGCAACGTGGCTGAGCACGAGTTGTGCCGGATCTGCCAGGACCCCCGTCGCGACGTCACGTTGATCTGCGTGGTCGAGCAGTCCCAAGATGTCGCGGCCATCGAACGCACTCGCGAATTCAGTGGCCGCTATCACGTGCTCGGCGGCGCCATCAACCCGATGGGCGGCGTGGGGCCCGACGATCTGCGGATCAAAGAACTGCTCACTCGTCTTGCGGACGGCACCGTCACCGAGGTGATTATCGCGACCGATCCCAACCTCGAGGGTGAGGCCACCGCGACCTATTTAGCCCGGTTGCTGAGGTCTATCGACGTTCGGATCAGCCGCCTAGCCTCAGGACTCCCGGTCGGCGGGGACCTGGAGTATGCCGACGAGGTCACGCTCGGTCGCGCCTTCGAAGGCCGACGGTTGATAGAGGCCTGACCCTTGTCTCACTGGCCCCTAGGCGCACAGCGCCAGGTTGCGACACACTGAGTCGCATGACCGATACCCCAGCGCAGGCGGGCCCAGCCGCAGACCTCGACGGCGAGTTGTTAGCCCTCGCTCAAGACACAGCGGGGGAGGTGCGCACCTACCTTCTGACGCTGCGGGGGTTGAGCGAATCGATGTCGGGGGACACGGCTTTGCCCGTACTGTTGCTGGCGCTCGCACAAATTCAGGTCGCCGGAGCTCGTCTGGGCGCCATGGTCGATATCGTCCCGCGGGAACGTTTCGAGCCCGATGACGGCCCGGACCCTGACCTGGACGGCATTCGCGAGGCTTTGGCTTCGCTCCTTCAGGGAGTCGACACCTACGTCGAGGTTGCTGACCCGGTCCTGTCAGCAGAGGTGGGGCGAGGCGATATCTCGAACGACCTCACTGCGGTGGCGGCCGATCTCGCACATGGGTTGATTCATTTTGATCGCGGCGGGGTCACCGAAGCCCTGTGGTGGTGGCAGTTCAGCTATCTATCGTCGTGGGGTGAGCGTGCAGCAGCGGCATTGCGAGCCGTATTTGCGCTGCTGGCCCACGTGCGGTTGGACGCTGACGAAGAGATGGTGATGGAGGCGGAGATGGCAGCGCTGCACTCCACCGACGAGGCGGCAACTGACGACTCTGAAGTAGTCACCACCGTCTAGCGGCGCTTTCTGCTGCGCTTGTCTGCGGCATTGGGTAAACGATCGGGGTGCGCCACCGCGAGTTCGTTGGGGTTGGTGTCCGGGTCGACAGGGGCACCAGAGCGGTAGGTTGCGCGACCAAGGGTGTTGCTGGCCACCGAAGACATGATGATGAACCCGGCCATAGCCACAGCGGTTTTGATCAGGTCGATCCAGTCCATGCCCACCTCGTTGACGTGATTGAGGTATGCGGCGAGCACGATGGCCGGGACGCCGAGCCCCGTTGCGGGGCTGAGCACGTTGATCCGGCTCAGCGCGTCTTCCACCCGCAGCATGGCCACTGCGCTGATGAGTACACAGAGCGCACCCCCGATGGCGAGAAAACCCACGATGGTGGTGATGGCGATATCCATCAGCGACGCCCCCTGGTGAGGATCCGAGCGAGTGCGATGGTCGCCAAAATGCCGAAGAGGGCCGAGACGGACGCCACGTCGAACAGTACGGCCGTGTCACGCACCATCGCGCTGGCAACGAAGATCGAGATCGCACAGAAGTAGATGAGGTCACTGACGGCGGCTGAGGTGGCCTGGTCGGTGGAGGTTATTAAACGGGCGATGCCGCATAGGGCAGCGAGCGTCAAGATGACGACGGTGATCACCACGATGATGGTCATGGTGACCTCCTAGCGGTGCCGCTGTCGGGTAACGCCTCGCTGCGGGTCGCTCGCAGAAGTTTGCCTTCCATTTCGTTCAACTCATCTAGGAGTTCTTGACGGCTCGAGGAGTACATCGAGTGGACGAACAGGCTGGCTGGGGCGTGATCCATGGCCGGAGCGATCCCGATCGTGATGGTGCCGGGGGTAATCGTGATCGAGGAGGCCATGATGGTGATCTCGGCGTCGGTCTCGCAGCGCAAGGGGAATTCGACGATCATCGGGGTCGCGTTCTTACCGGGAGTAAAAGCGTCCACAGCAACCGTGATGGTTCCGGCCACGACCTCCCAGGCAATGAAGCCGGCATACCCAATGCTGGGCAGGGGATTGAGTCTCATCCGAGCACCGCCGTCACGTAGGGCTCAAGGTTGGTGAGGTTGTCCGCGGCGCGCTGTGCGATGGGGACGAGCGTGCCCGCCAAGACGAAGAACACCAGTTGCACACCGACCAGGAAAGCACCCGGCGCGGCAAGATTCCAGCGGACCAACAGATCCCGCGGCAGCGGAACGCGCTTAGCACGGCCACCGTTGGGGTCTTCTGGGCGGTAGTTCTCCATCGACGGCCCCCAGAACACGCCAGACCACAGTCGCTGCATCGCAAAGAGCGTGCCTACTGCAGCTACGCACACCACGGTGATGTAGAACCATGCCTGCCAACCCTCGGCATTCGCTGCCGCCTGCAACAGGCCGATCTTGGCGAAGAATCCCAGTGAGGGGGGTAGACCGACCAGTGATAGTAAGGCGAAGGCGTAGATCACGGCAATCCACGGATCGCGTCGGGCTAGCCCGGCCAGGCGTTCATACCTGCCGCTGCCGTAAGTCTGCTCGATGGCACCCGAGGTCAACAGCAACGCGGCCATGGTGACGATGTGGTGAATCATGTAGAAGATGCCGGCCGCTAGCGAGAACTGCGTAAAAATCGCCAGTCCGAGAAGGATGTGACCGACCCCGGCGACCATCTGCCACGACAAGGCGCGGCGCATGATGTGTTCACCGAAGGTGCTGTAGGAGCCGACGATGATGGTCAGGGCCACCGCGATCGCGATGATCGGGGCCCAGGGCGCCTCGCCTTCGTATGTGGTCGAGTAGATGCGGTAAATCCCGTAGAGGGCCACTTTGGTGTGCACTGCCGAGAACAACGCCATGATGCCCGCTGAGGTCGCCGGGTACGTCCGCGGCAACCATCCGTGGATCGGCGCCACGCCAGCCTTGATCGCCAGCGCTAAGAGGATGACGGCCACGGCGAAGCCGATGCGGGGGTCGCGGCTCGCAGCTCCGGCCAGCTCGGCGAGGTTGACCGTGCCTGCGGCGGCGTAAACCAGGCCCACTCCGATGAGCAGGATCGTGCTGGTCAGGAGATTGACGACGACAAACAGCCGGCCGATGCCGAGCCTGCGCCAGGTGCCCGTGATGGAAATGAGCGCATACGAGGGCAACAACATGACCTCGACGAACACGAACAGGTTGAAGAGGTCGCCGGTCAGAAACGCCCCGTTGACACCGGCCGTCAGCATGATCGCCAGCGGGGCCAAGAACCGGAAGCGGTCCTCGCGAGTTTGTGTGAGGAAGACCATCGTCACGGTGGTGGTCAACGACGTGACGGTGATCATCAGGGCACTGAAGGTGTCTGAGATAAGCGGGATCGACACCCCACCCGGGAACTGCCCCACGTTGTGAGCGATCACCGGCGTGCTCTGGTGCTGAACGAGCAAGGATATTCCAGCCAGCGTCATACCAGCAGGTATGCCGATCATCAGCGCGCGGTCGAGCGCTGGTCGCCGCACGGCGATCAGCAGGGCCGCTGCCGCCAACGGGACCACCACGAATAGCGAGAGGTATTGGGAGTTCATCGGTCGTGGAACTCCCCGGTCGCAGGCATCCGCTTGGTGTCGTCATTGTGCCCGATCACCGCCAGGGTCAGCATAAAGATCGTCACGGCCAAGGTGATGACGATGGCCGTCAGCACGAAGGCTTGGGGAAGCGGATCAGCAGCAACGTCGACTGCCGTTCGATCCGCGAGCGGCTCACCGCGATAAGCGCTGACGCCGATCGTGAGCAGCAGCAGGTTGGCCGCGTGACTGAGCAGGGCCATTCCGAAGATGATCCGCACCATGCCCCGCTGCAGCGCAAGGTAGACCCCGCCCGTGACCAGCACACCGATAGTGATGGGCAGAATCATTTCTTCTTCCCCTTGTCGGGCTTCGCGGTGACGGAGTCTTGCCGCGGCACGGTGCCGGTGGCCAAGAAGCTGGTCTTCCGATTCGGTCGCATCAGCTTGGTGGGAGCCTGCCCTTCGTCCTTCGGGTGTTCCCCCCGGACGGAGGTCATCGGCCCGGGCACTTCACCCTCGACGGCTTGGTCGGCGCGCTCGCGGGTGCCTTCTTCGGTGCCTTCAGAGGCACCCAGCAGGTTGAACGCAGCCATCACGAGCCCCAGCACGGCGGTGTAAACACCCAGGTCGAAGATGAGCGCTGAAGTCAGCTTCTGGCCCAGGAAGTACCCGCTGATGGGCTCCAGGAACGACCCTTTGGCTATGAGGCCCCAGATTCCGGTCGCTAAAGCGAGTGCGATGCCGATGGCGATCAGATAGATCGGGGCCTTTGGGGCACCGACGGGGTGATCTTTGGCTGCGGCCAGATAGATCAGGGCGACGATAGCCGATCCCACCAAGGCAGCGATGAACCCGCCACCAGGTGCGTTGTGCCCTCGCCAGAACAAGATGGCCGAGATGACTGCCAGCAACGGGATGGTGAGACGGATCAGTAACTGCAGGGGTATGGCGTTGCCCCAGGCTTCCAACATCGCCCGATCAGCCGTCGAGCCTTCCTGGCGCAGCGGCAACTTCGGGGCTGGGACGTAGTTCTTGTCGATGCTGGGCTCGGGGTCCACGTAACGGTCACGCACGGTCGACAACACAGCGACGAGGGCTACCCCCGCCATACCGAGAACGGTCAACTCGCCCAAGGTGTCCAGCGCACGGAACTCGACCAGGATCGTGTTCACGATGTTGTCGCCGCCGCTCTCGATCGGCGCCTCGTTGAGGTAGTACTCCGCCACCGGGGGAAGCTCGCGCCGCCCGGCGAGTACCCACACGCTGAGGCCGACAGCAGTGCCGGTCACGATGGCTAGGGCCGCTGCCGCGGTATTGCCGTAGCGGGGGCCACGGCCAAAGGTCAGCGGCAATTTCTGCAAGACGAGCATGATCATCAGCACGGTCAGGGCTTCGACGAGCAACTGCGTCAGACCCACGTCGGGGGCACCGAGGGAGAAAATTTGCACGGTGACGGCAATACCGACGGCAGACAGGCTCACGGTGGCAGCTAGTCGCGAGTTCGACAGAGTGGCACCGATGACGCCACCGATGACGACGATGAGCACCACCGCATCGATGGGTTGAGTGAGGTCGGCGAGCTGCGGCTCGAGGTCGACGGAACTGAGCACCGCGATGGACCCACCGATGAGCACCGCCCCGAAAACGGCGAATTGGGTGGCGACGTGTCGCGTGGGGTTGTTGGCCGCGACCAGCAGCGAGAGCTTGGTGCCGAAGCGGCGTAATCCTTTCGACACCCGGCCGATCACCCAGGCTCCGTCTACGTCGAAACTGTCGTGTTCGATGTAGGCGCGCAGCTTGGTGCGGTTCATGATGATGACCACGCCGATGGCAAGGATGAACAACGTCACCCACAACTCCAAGACGAAGCCGTGCCACAGGTAAAAGTGGGCCGCCTCTTCGCCGGCGGCGCCCGCAGGAAGAGCGGCTTCGACGGCACGCTGCACGGGGGTGTCCAATACGCCAGCGAAGAACGCCAACGGCAGACCAAC
>Ga0115567_10005545_pt1 | contig 12211 bp, 9 predicted proteins | sample COGITO_mtgs_1204_2_FD_88679 | JGI IMG/M metagenome (GOLD analysis project Ga0115567, IMG submission 88679) | Pelagic marine microbial communities from North Sea - COGITO_mtgs_120412 | ecosystem: Environmental > Aquatic > Marine > Epipelagic | place: Germany:Helgoland, sampling site Kabeltonne...
AGCGGGGGCGAGGGCGAGGGCGAGGGCGAGGTCGAGGGCTATGGCGAGGTCGAGGGCGAGGGCGAGGGCGAGGGCGAGGGAAGAGTCGCGACTAATGTCTAGTTTCAGGGCGTCAGAATACACCGGAGCTTGTGTGTGCCAGCGTAGTTGGGTGGCAATGGTAGTGTGTCATCACGTCTTTTCACTTGACAAGCAAACTCCGCCTGCCCGAACGCGAGCGTGCATGCGGTTCTGGGTCGCTTCTCGTTTGCCAATTTGCATGCGGTCATGCATGCATGCATGCCACGCATCCTGCATGTTTGTGTGCTGGCACACACGCGAGCATGTCATCAGCACAGCGTCTGGGATTCGCCTCATGTTTGCTGCGCCATTGCCTGCAGCGCTAAGGCGACGGCGGCCGCGCCGGGATCTGGTGCATCCCTGTAGAGTTCCGGGCTTACCCAGTTTGCGCGCCCTGCGAGTGCATCCATTGTCTTGGTAGCGTCGGCACCTTGCTGCGCAGCTGCAGCTGCAGCAGTCAGGTCTTGGCCCGCAGCGAGCGCCGCTGCGGCCGGTGCGAGGGCGTCCACGAGAGTGCGGAAGCCTTGGGACGCGCCGCCGTAGAATTGCACTGCTTCGACACCGCGGGCGAGCGCCGCCGCGGTTGATGCGCCCTGCGCGAGGGCTGTGGCCATGGCTCGGAAAAGGATCTCGAGGAGCGCGCCGGATGAGCCGCCCATGGAGGCCTTCACCGACTCGGCCACACCGCGTGCGCACTCCGCATCGCCTGCTGCATAGTTGGGCAGGTCTGCGAGCACGCGCAGCGCGCCACGCTTTACCGTGATGCCGCAATCGCCATCGCCGCTGAGCGAATCCCAGCGAGTAAGGTCCGCCTCTGCAGCAATCAGCGCTTCCGCCGCGGCCCGGATCCTCTGTGACGCCAGGCTGCTGGCCTTGAGCCGCGCACCTGTCGCCGGTGAGGCGGCGGCCGCAGCCACTGCCCCTGGGTCAGCGAGGACAGGGGCAGGCGGCGCGGTGAGGTCGGCCACATGAGGCCAGGCGGGAGCTTTCGTCGGGGCATCAAGCAGCGGCAGAGTGGCAGATTCCAGCGCGAGGAGGGAGACAGAGAAGCCGAGCATGTCGAGAGACGTCATGAGAGGGCCCTGCAGAAAGCGCGCCACCACCACGCCACGCGCGGCGAGCGTGGAGAGCAGTCGGCGCGCAAGGACTGCCATCTCCATCGGCGACGTCGCTCCGAGGCTGTTGAGCATCACCGCCACCTGCGCTCCGGCACGAAGCTGCAGGTAAGGTGCGCCCCCAGGGCCTGTAGGCTCATCTAGGATCGCTGCTACTGCTGCATCGACCAGCGCGTCCGCCCGCGCCCAGCGCTGCTGTCGCGCCCCAGGCTCGCCGTGGATCCCAAGCCCGATTTCCACGCGGTCGCCATCCAACCGCTGGTTCCGCGCCGCGCCAGGCAGAGTGCACCCCGTGAGGGCGACCCCCATGGTGCCGATGCTCGCAGCGGCCGCACGTGCGACAGATGCCACCTCTTCAAGAGACTTGCCCGCCCGCGCGGTGGCCCCGGCGAGCTTGTGCACAAGCAGTGTCCCCGCCACGCCGCGCCGCCCGGTGATGCCCTTGTCGGGCAGTGCGCAGTCATCCCCGACGATCACCATTTCGCACGCTACGCCCGCCTCCCGGGCCTGCTCCATCGCGATGCCGAAGTTGAGCCGGTCGCCGGTGTAGTTTTTGACGATGAGGAGGCAACCGGGTGGACCCGCCAGCGCTCGCACGGCAGAGAGCACCGACGACGCCGACGGCGAAGCGAACACCCCACCCTGTGCGTGGCACAACTTTCAACCTGAGAAGATTTGCCCGCTTGGGCTGGTGCTTGGGCTGGCGCTCGGGCGGGCGCTCGGGCTGGCGCTCGGGCGGGCGCTGTGGCGCACGATACCAGCACTGCGCCGGAGAGCATGCCGTCGCCGATAAATCCAGCATGCGCTGGCTCATGTCCAGAACCTCCACCACTGATGATGACAACTTGACTCTTGGCGATCTCCGCCACGTCTGCTCGTGCGACCACGTGCAGGTCTCCAACCCGAACGAGTCCCCGCCCCGACATGATCATCCTACCCAAAACAGACGTCTCCAGTTCACGGCCAGTGTACGGACAGCGAGGCTGGGGGATGGATTCTAGAATAACACTGGCGCACAAACACTGCGATCTGTCCAAATCGAGCCGAGTCTGCCCATGTCGCTGCGGGCAACACGGGGCTGAGTCCTGTCTAGCCGGCCATCGCCGGCAAGTTCTCTTACATTTCTCCTGCAAGAAGGGCCGGGGATAGGACCCCTGCACCATCTCTTCGACAACATCTGCCGACTCGTTGATGAACTTTTTGGCGGCCTGAGGCTCTCTCTCCTCCCCGGGCGTCCCAATCCGTTCCATTTCACTGTCGGGCATCGCAGCGTTGGTTTAAGAACCTTGAGCACCCAAGCCAGACCACGAGAGCAAAGGGGGCTTCGGCAAATAATAGAAATCTAGTTTTTAGAACGCCTCTGGTCGTCCGAGGAGCGTCTGGTGCCGTGCGGCCCGGGGGAATGGAGGCTGCGCGCTCACTGTCCGCTGAAAAACACCACCTGGATTACGGAACTGCGTCAGCGAAGGATTTGGTTTGCTTGGCCGCGAGCAAAGCGATGACAGAGGAAGGCGAGAACTGCGGAGGAAGTGAGGCATTGCGGCGGGCCTCCATAAATGCGACTGCTGGCGATGCTGCATCAATATTTGAGCGCCCCAATGGGCGATGCGACACTTCTGTTGGAACTCAGGTGCTTCCTGGAGACGATGGTGCGGCGGCGTCAGGAGATGCTGGGCAGAATCGGATGGGTGAAGGCGGTGACGGCACCAGTCCCGCCATCGAAAGAGGGCAACGGTTGGTGCTGGAGCCATCAAAGCAACAGCGCCCAGAATTCCCTGCCCTTGGGCCGTGTGTGTCCATCGACATGGAATGCTTCAGGTCCCCATGCGCCTGCTCCTATCCATGGCCGTCCCTGTGCGCCCAGGCGCAGATTGCTTAGTTGGAGTGGGGCAAACACAGGTATGGTGCGCCGCTGCAGGATCGAGAGGAGCGAAGTCCCCTGGTGCACCCTTCGCTAGTGAACAAGTCGCAGACCAAGTTCAGCAAGGGAGACGAGGTACGAGTCCGTTGAGGAGCCCCCGGGCCGAGAGGACGCCAGGGCGGGCGCGTGGGGCGTGACGCAGCTGACTGGGGCTGGACAGGTGTTGTGCCTGGACTCGCGGGACGGGCAGCAGTGGTTGGCGACGATACTAAAGCTCAAGGGTTGCAGCCCTGCGGAGAAGGCACTGGTGCATTACAAGGGCTGGGGCAAGAGCTGCGACGACTGGGTGAGCGTCTCGCGTCTCTCTGCCGTCCCATGCGCCGAGGTTCTTGCGCGTGTCCACGCCTACAACGAGTTTTCCCGCCGTCGTGGCGGTGGCGGTCAAGGATCCGCTGGTCAAGTGGGCGCGGGGCGCGCCGTGGGCCCAGCTGCGAGGGCAGACTCGGCGGCGGGCCGAGCGGGCGTGCAACGAGGCGCCAGCGCTGCGTGCGGTACGGGCGGCGCGGGCGCAGCGCACCCAGGCGTGCCGGCGGCGCTCTCTGTGGAAGCGGTGCAGGAGGGGCGACGGCTACGGTCGCGGACGCGCGGGGTCGAAAAGGTAGCGGACCCCAGCAGCGCAGCGCCAACAGGGGGTTGGCGGGCAGTGGCGTGGCGGAAGGTGCCTGGCAAGCAGCCGTCTCGCAAGGCGCTGAGCAAAATGTTTCCCACACCGGAATTGGCTGGTGAGGCCTGGGACAAGTGGGAGTTGGGCGGACAGAGCCCAGATGTCAGCAAGGAGCGCCGGGGAAAGCGCAAGAGGGCGAGTGGACGCGAGTGGGCGCCCGCGGATAGCTCCATCGACCGGCGATTCCTCGGCGCTCGAGTCGCGGTAGACATGGGGCGTCGTGGGGCGGACGGGGCCGCAGTGCGGGAGGAGGGAAGTGTGAGTGCGCTGCTCGTAGACAAGGGACTGTACCAGATCCGACTCGGCACCTCACGGCGCCTGCTGTATCTCCCGCTCCCAAGCAAGAAGGTTGCCGTGCTTGACCAAGCCGCCGGAACACGGCGAGACGGCACGGAGGATTCGCGGCAACACCCCGGTGTGATCGAACCGCGCCTACTCGCTCTGCTCGATCAGGCGCAGGACGTGAGTGACCGGTTTGCCGCCCGGAATGTCTTCGGCGCGCTGGCGCTCACCGTCGAGCGCGTGCGCACGCTGGTGGTTCGCTGCGCAGAGGAGAAGGTACTCCTTGACGGGTCAATCTTGAACGGCACGCACCTCGAAGCGCTCGAGGCGCTCTATCACGCTCTTGATACCGCGGGTCAAGGAGGCTACCAGCACGACCCTGCCGCGCCGATCGCTGACTGCATCGGAGCCGCCGTTCGCGCCGCCAACCGCAAGCCCGCGAAAGGGCGCCTCATGGCCCACGCGGTGTGATCCTCTGCCTTTTCCAGTGCCGCATCCCGCATGCACGACCCGGTTGATCGTTGTTGCGTCCTGCATCCCTTGAAGATTGAGGGTCTGACGACTTTGGGGTGAGATCGCAGATGAAGTCGACAGACAAGCCCCCGCCGACGGCAATTGGCCGAGCAGTGCACTTCGACGGAGTGAAGGAAAAACCGCACTGGGATGGCGGCGTGGTGCATGAGGCCTTTATCGCGGTGCGCGGCAAAGAGTACCATCTTGGCCTTTTCGACGACCGAATCGAGGCGGCGCGCTGCTACGATATGGCCTGCCTCCGTCTACACGGAATCGCCATTCGTGGGCCCCCGCTCTCGCTCTGCACTTGTCCCCCTCGCGCGGCCTTCTCCCCCTCTGGAGCTGACCTGTTCCCTGCAGGACTCAACCTACGTGACTCGCCCATGTGGGTCCCGCAGCCCAAGGTCTGCCCCGCCCTGCTGCGCGCCCCGCCTCGGCTGCTCTCTTGGCCCTCGCGCGAATCTGCTGAGGGGTGGCGGGCTCCCTGCTCCGCACAAGGGTGACAAGTGCGGCATTTCACAGCTTATCAAGACGCTCAGGCAAATCTCCAAGGAGACGGGCTACCCGCTGGGCAAGGCGCTCCTCCCGCAACAGCAGGCCAGCGCCGCACCAGTCCCGTGTCCAGCAACCGCCACAGCACGTCCCATCATATCCAAGCTCTGTTAGTTAACGTATGTTGTGTTTCATCAGTGATTGACTTTTCGTTGCGCCCGCGCCTCAGGTTGCGCCGCAAATCAGTGAGCTGAGTGCGGCCTCGGCCAGCACGGGGCAGTGCAAACAGAAGGAGGTCAAAACGCCGCCGCAGCAGCAGCAGCGGCAGGCCAGGCGTGTCTCCCCGGAGGCGCAGGGTCGGGCGAGATCCCGGCGGTCCCTCACCGCCTCGCCTGCCGTCTCTCCCGCCAAGGTCTTGACCGCTAGGAGCCGCGATTCGCCCGCCAAGTCCGAAGCGGGATCAGGAGACAGTGCATGCCCGTCGCCGCAGAAGCGCGGGAGGCCGTGTTCCGTTTCTCTCGAGTAGCAAGGAGCAGGGCCCGGGAACAACGTGTGGACAAGTCCGCGGCAGCGCACGGCGGCTTGAGGCGTCCGATGGGGGTTGAGTGAGGTCAGCCCAGGGCCGCCAGCTCTCCAACACAGAGCCTTGCCAGCACGCGAACACGCCGTGCTAGTAACTCGCACAGCGCTATGGAGCGTGTGGGCCTCAGTATGTTCGTCGCCGCTCCCCTGGGGGGTGCAGCAGAGTTGTTTTGCTTAGCGCTCAGGGGAGCGCGTTAGAAAAAGAAAATCTGGCATCAGAAAAGAGAACATTTTATGGCGCGAAGCTCGCTGAGATTTGGCAAGTATTTACTCAGAAAAGCACCAGCGCGTGCATCGAATTGGTTAGGCCGTGGCCGGTACGGTTGCGTGCGGCGAGGCGTGCTGGTCCGGGGGATCATCGTTGAAGTTGGGCTGAGAGAGGGCGCAGTAGAGCTCAAAGAAGGTGGCGAGGTCGCGCTGGTAGATCCCTGCCAGCTCGTTCTGGATCGCCTCCATCTCGCCCTGCATCGCTGCCTCCTCCTCCTCTTGCCGCGCCTCCTCCGCTTCTACAGCTGCAACGGCGGCGGCAGCAGCCTCAGCAGCAGCCTCAGCAGCCGAAGCGGAAGCGGCGGCTTCATCAACCCTCGCCTCTGTTGCAGGCGCTTCATCCTCGGTAACCGATTGTTGGCCTCCTCCCGGCAGAGCCGTGCCTGGCGAAAGCACTGAAAAGCCTGCCGCCACGTGATGCACCTCCGCTGGTGCCCCGATAGCGGGTGGCGCCTCCGTAGCCTCGAAGATGCCCATAACTGCCGTGCTCGCCGCTGCCCCGACCTCCGCTCCTAGCGACGCGCTGGAAGCTTGCGGCGCTACAAGGGCCGCGCCGCTTTCAGGCGCGTGCTCCTCCGTGCGCGCAGGCGTGTGTGCTTGCGCTGGAGTCGGCGGTGCGGTTCCCGCGGGCGTCTGGGGCATCGATGAGCCCGCCGAGGGAGCGTCGGGACCCGCCCCATCGCCTCTGCTTCCTCCCCCCTGTCGCACAGCACCTGCAGGAGACGCCGGCTCGCTGTCGCTGTCCACGGTGTATGCCCCTTCCTGCTGCTCCGCTGCCTCGTCTTCCCTCCCTCGCTCCGCCCGCACGGGCGACCCAGGGAGTTGCTCATCTCCCGCGCTCGCCGCGCTTGGTCCTGCTGCCTCGGATTGTCGTTGCTGCGCTCCTGGGCTCACGGCCTCAGGCACAACCTCTGCCTCGCGCTCGGACGGACCTCCGTACAGCTGCAGCGAATCAATTTCGGCGAACCCCGTGGCGATCGTTTCTACGAGCGTCTCTAGCGCTGATGTCACGGCAGCCGCGACGCCAGCCGCCTCTCCAGCTGCGCGTGCCTCAGTAGCTGCGACCAAGCCCTCCACCACAACTTCCACCGCAGACTCCATCGCAGGCCCTGGCCCGTCCTGGTCCTCCGCCCACGTCGCGTCTCCTTCCTCTCCGTCACTCTCCAGCACCGCCATTTCCCCCCCTTCTCCCTCCAGCCGCTCCACACGCAGCTGCGGCGTGGCGGCACCATCTCCGGTCCCCTCGCCGCCCGCCCCGCTCAGCGCCACGCTCCTACGCCCCGCATGCTCCGTGGACGAGGGGTCTGTGGGAGCAAGCCCTGTCCCTGGGCGGCTCGCGCCCAGTCGAGCCATCATTCTCTCCCGGGCAGCAGACTCTTGCGTCTGCGGCCGACCGCGCGTGGTCCCCGCCGCCTTTGCCGTAGCTTCGGCGCCGGGCACCAAGCTTCGGTGCCGGAGGCCTGTCGTCGCCGGTCTCGCTGTCCTTGCAGCCATTGTCGCGCCCAACGGCGACGTCTGTCCGGTTCCGCGCCAAGAGCGCCGCGCCTCGCTGCCAGCCGTGGCCAGCCCCGCGGCACCTGTCCGCGGGCGGCCTCCCGCCATCGGCCTACCGGTGCTGCCCTCAGTCGGTGCGCGGCGCGGCGGAGGTGCGGGCGTGAGCCCAGCTGCCTTGCGCTCCGCTGCTTGCGAGGGTGCGCGGGAGTCGCCGTCGGCGCCTGACGGCGGCGGCGGCGGTGGCGCACTCCCCGCGGTCTGTGATCCGCGCCGCGAGGGTCCCCGGCTAGCACCCGGCGAGCCGTCGGCAGTCGGCGGCGACGGCTTGCGGCCGGCCGCAGCGTGCGGCGCCCCCACATCTGCTGGCTGCGCCACACCCCCGGCAGCAGCGCCGCCCCCCAACCGTCGGGGGTCCTCTGCTGCGGGCTCCTCGCGGCCCTCTGCGATCGATGACGGCTGCAGCAGCGCTGCCGCCGCCACGAACTCGTCGGCCGCCACGCGCGCCTCCTCCGCCGCTTGTTTTTCCATAAGCATCACCAGTGCATGCGACCGCGCGAGGTGCCCGCGATACACAGCCTGCACCCGGGCGGCCGCCGCCGCCTCCACGCCGGCCTGGTAGGCAGGGTCGCTCAGTCCCGCGTAAAGGGCGTGGATCATCTCCGCCGCCACCAGCCGCTCAAGGTGCCCCCGGTAGACGCGCTGCACCGTGAGTACTGCGTGCCGCAGCTTTACACCGGCCGTCGCCGCAAAGGCCCCGTCTCCGCGCTCCACCTCGGCTGCGGGTGCCCCCCGCACGCGCAAGCGCCCGACGTGGCCGCGGTACACGCGCTGCACGACGAGCGCCGCGCGGAAGTGGGCGCGCGAAGCAGCGAGATATCGTCGCACCGCGTGGCCGCGCACGACGCGCTGCAGCCGCAGTGCCGCGCGCCACTGGTCCACCAGCGCCGACACGTGCGAGCGCACGAGGCGGCCGACGTGCCCCTTGTAAACGCGCTGGATCTGCACGGCCGCGTACTCCTCCGCGAGCGACTGCCGGAGGCGCGAGCGGTCGATGTGGCCGCGGTAGGTGGCTTGCAGGCGCAGGGCCGAGCGCGTCTGGCGGATGAGCGAGAGGCCGAGCGAGCGCCCGAGGTGTCCTCGATAGACGGCCTGGAGCTTGAGCGCGCATGCCTGCTCCCACTCGTGGAGCCGGATGATGGCCACCACCTGCCGGTGGTGCACCATAAATCGCCGCGACACGTGTCCCCGGTACACCGCCTGCAGCCTGTTGGCCGCATTGAAGCGCCGCAGCACCATCACGTCGAGCCGCGCGATGTGTCCACGGTACACGCGCTGCAGGCGGTTCGCCAGCCAGTGTCGCCGGCGGAAGCGCTCGATCTGCCGCCCCCAGTGCCCGCGCAGGACAGCCTGGATCCGCAGGGCCGCCTCGAACTCGATTTCGGCCATCTGCAACTCTCGCTCCGCGTTGGCCTCGAGGCGGGCGAGGTGCCCGCGATACACCGCCTGGAGCTTCGATGCCGCCGCCAGGATCTTGTCTATGGCCTGCTGCTTGCGCAGTGCGCGGAACTTATTGCGTCCAACGTGTCCCCGATAGCACGACTGCAGCTTGGTCACCGCATACTCATCCAGCTCCAGCGCCTGGTACATCTCCTCCTCCCTCGCGATGCGCCGCCCGGAGTGTCCTCGCCACGTGGACTGCAGCTTGGTCGACGCTCGGCGCCGCCACTCGCGGAGCCACTCCTCGCGGCGGCGTGCCATGGTGCGGCGCACCAGGTGAGCTCGGTACGTGCTCTGCAGACGCGTGGCGGAGAAGCGTTCCAGCTCCTCCCACTGCTTGATGCTCTCCTCTCGCACCTTGAGCCGCACCAGGTGCCCCCGATACACTGCCTGGATGTCCGCCGCCGCATCGTCCAGCCGCTTCTTACCCAGCAACCGCCGGAAAATCCTTCGAGCACGCTGGCAGCGAATTGAGCACTGCAGAAGCAGAGCCGACTCATTGACCTTGGACGCTGCACGATTGTCGATGAGGATCTTCTTGAGCTTGAGGAAGAGCGAGCGGTAATACTCGTCGAGCGGATGTTCCCATGAGGACACTCCGCTTTGGGAGTTGTAGTAGAATGCGTTGCCCTGCGCGTCTGTGTGTTCCGTCCTGTGCCCCCGAAATGCCCTTTAGGTCGCAATCACCGGCCTTTGCAGACACGCACGCACACTGCCGGCCGACATGGCGAGCAGCTTCCGAGGCGCGCTCACAGGCGTGTGGACGCAATTACGAGGGTTCGAGTCGGGGAAATGGGGCAAAGCACTGCCCGTTTGCCTCGTTGCACCACGCTGCAGAGTTGAGGGCGGGGGTGGTCTCACCAGCCCTCAGGAAGTGACGCGCACAGCGCCTCCTCTGCAATCCAGAGCAGGTTCACGTCACCAATCGGGTCCATTCCAATGTACCGGGCGTAGTCCACTATTTCCGTGGCTGACGGTCCTGTTTCACCCCCGAGGTCATCCATCCTGAACTGAGACGCGCCCCCAGGCCCACCTCCGCCGGGACCTCCTCCGCCCATGAACCCCATGCCGCCGCCGCTCTGGCGCTGCGACATGATGTTTGCGACACGCTCGTCCACGACTGACCCGATCGCGCCCTTCTGCATCCCGCCGCCGTAGCTTGCCATCCCGACACGCTAAAAGCGCCGGTGCTGCTACTGCTGCAGCCCGGGCGCAGCCTGCCCCTGCGGGCGCCCGGCTGTCTACTGGACACTGCTTGCTTTAACTGCCTGGCCTCAATTTAAACTAATTTGTGCAGTGTAAGGCTCCAAACCTGATCTTGGTTCCAACGGGGATTGGATTGCGTTGGGGTGGGGTGCTCGGCGGAACGCTGCAGGGCAATGGCAACTGTGGTACAATCCAAACGCCTCTGCAGTTTGGGATGTGGCTCCCGGAGACTGCTTGGCGTGGCCTTGTTTGTTGCCGTGCTCGCTCCGATCGTGTCTGATCCGACGATCCCTACACGAGAGGGCTGTCGTGCGGCGGGGTGCAGCGGGCACGGAGAATGCATAGATGGCGGGACAATTTGTCTCTGTCAGGAGGGCTACTTCGGGGGAAATTGTTCAGGGGTACTGCAGAATTGGAAGGACATGCACAAGCTTGAGCACAACTTCTATGAACACGATGCCTTCAGATCCCGATACGTGCTGGCGGCGCACCACCTCAGGGGCTGTCGCCATGTCGTCGAGATCGGAGGTTATCGCACCCCAATCTCAACATTTCTCCACGGGCATCACGAGTCGGTGACGACGATCGACCCCTACGTCCGCCCTTACGCATCAGGTACCGCGTCTAGACCACCGTGCACATCCGCACAGCCGCAGCAGCGGGGGTCGGGGCACATGCGCTAGCTATGCAAGCTGGAACGACGGCGTGCGGGGAATTGTCGGGGCACCCGGATGATATACGTGCAGACGATCCTGCGTGCGCCATTGATGATAGCGGGCATTGGGCGTATTTGACAGATACCCTCAACGGGATGCGTAGCAAGGTACGGCACCTCCCAATGCTCTTCGATGACTATCGCGAGCAGCTTTCAAGCGACGAAGACTGTTTCGTGCGGCCCCATTCACCCCTCAATACCGTGTCGGCACTGCGAGCAACCAACCTACAGTGGTGGAGTGCCGTGCGTTGTTGATGGCGAATGTTCGGCGTTGCGCGGGACACATGCTGGAGCCTCAGCGCGAAGGGCGCGGGGCGCGGGCAGGTCTACATGGGGCTGGACTACTACGACGAGAACAACGAGCCGCTGTGCGGTGCTCTGCGAGAGACCGTCGCGCGCTTCGAGCGCGTGGTGGTGGACTACGCGGGAAAGTATCCGACGGGCGCAGCGTGCTTCAAGGCCCTGGAGCTGCCTGCGACGTTCGAGCCGGTGGCGTCAGTGGTGCTGGAGCTCGAGGGCAACCGCTGGCCCGACCTCTCGGGCTCGTGGCTTCCAACGGGCCTCACCGCCCGCGTGCTATACGTGCTCACCCACCGCAACGCCCGCGCCCTCGCTGAGCGTCGACGCAGAGCCTCCGCATTCTCAAACCCACAGGTACACCTTACCCCCCCCCAGCCGCGCCCACCCAACGTTCAATCAAATCGCAAGCCGGCTCCGCCCGGCGCTGCATGTGGTTTTCTTGCCGCCATCGCAAGGGTTCACACATTTCGGCGCTGCAACGTGGCACCGCAGGAGTACTCCGGGGCAGGAGCAGCCGTGGGGGACGCGGCGGCGAGGGCGGCGGCGGTGCAAGAGGTGATGGAGCGGGCAGGAGAAGAAGTCGGGCAAGGGGAATTTGAAGAGCAAGAGGTGCGGGGATGGAGCCTGAACGGCCTGAGAGAGAGAACAGACGCGGTGGGGGGCGGGGCAGGCACCGGGGCGGCTGCGGAGGGGCGTCGGGGGCAGGATGCTGCGTCTGAGGAGCCTGCGGGGCTGCCCGCGGTTCCGGACAACTGGAACGCATGCGCGGAGCGGGCGAAGCGGCGCGAAATGGCGGCAGCAGAAGAGTACTGGGCGCGCCTGCTGCGCGAGCGGCGCGCGGCGGGCAGCGAGCCGCACGTGTCGCAGTTCTTCGAGTTTGCGGTCGCGCACCTCTCCGCGCACGCGCACGCTCGCGCGGCGGAGCTCTTCGGCCAGGTCGTGCGGCTCGAGCCTCGCGACCCGAGGGGATACAACAACTTGGCGTTGGCACTGGAGAACACGGGCGACCTGGCGGGGGCGCGCGCTGCGTTACGGGCGGGGCTTGAGCACGCGCCGGGCCACAACGGGCTCAACTACAACCTGGGGAAGCTGCTGCTCGACGA
>Ga0115567_10005549_pt1 | contig 12208 bp, 18 predicted proteins | sample COGITO_mtgs_1204_2_FD_88679 | JGI IMG/M metagenome (GOLD analysis project Ga0115567, IMG submission 88679) | Pelagic marine microbial communities from North Sea - COGITO_mtgs_120412 | ecosystem: Environmental > Aquatic > Marine > Epipelagic | place: Germany:Helgoland, sampling site Kabeltonne...
ACAAAACCTCTACAGGGTCTGCGCCCCCTCCTAGAGCTTGGGCGCGCACGGCTCGTGTCCAGTCGTATTTGCTGCGCGCAGGGGATGGGTTGGCTTGCCTCGATGTTGATGGATGGAAGATGCGGCTCCTCGGCCTGCACGCTCTGAAGTGGGAATCGGTCGAGCGTTCGCAGGGCGAGTGGTACACGGACAACCAGAACTGCTACCAAGTGCAGCCCGGCACGTTTCAGTGCAGGATCTCCAACTGCGCGTGGAAACAGGACCAAATGACAGATGTGAGACCCGGATGCCCGGCTTCGTACTGCTGCGCCCTCTCTGTTTTGCCTTGTTATGCCCCTCGCAATGAGGACTCCAACAGACGGGCCGTTGACATTGGAATGGTTGGGCAGGCTGTGTCTCACCACGGTGCCAGAGCCCAGTTCTTCAATGGAGACAGGTTCAACTCGTATGAGACAGTGTGGGTCAACGACTTCTATGCCCCCGATGTCAAGATGTACACGCACCACTGGACGGTCACCAACTTTTTTGGGCGCGAGGTAAGCAAGAGCGAAGACATCAATTGGGACGAGAGGGCCAATTCTGTCAAGATCGCATGAGTGTTGCAAGTCACGTGTGGTCCAGTGGACGCAAACACTCTGATTTGGGGAGGACAGTTATCATTCAAGCTCTTTGATGATTTCTCTTTTCCATTTGAGGCCCGATGTCGATGCCGGGCACGGCAATACATCAGAATCTGTCATGCCAGTTGCACGCGCATGTCAGTGAGGATGTGCACCCGAGCCCCAAATCCTGAGATTTGTGGCTCCTCGTGTAGTGTGCCCGGGACAAGAGTTGGAATACCGCCCGCGGCCTCATTTTATTTTTGTGGACGCGTACAGTCGAGACCACACCGGGAAGCCGCGAGCAGCAGCCACTAGCAGCAGAACGGTGGACGAAACCAGTCCAGCACCAATCATCACCCCTGCCGACCCCGAAGCTGCACCCGCTACTGCGCATACACCACGCGGCGCTCGCCGATGAGCACTCCGTGCTGGCGAACCTCGAAGTACCTGGCGGTCCCGTCTCAGCACGGGCACGTGGAAAATCGGACGCCCAAGTGAGAAGACTACAGGCCCTGAGGCTCGAATCGGACGTCAGGTGCGGGACAGGGCAGTTTCGTACTTGTTGAGGTTCTTGAGTGTGTAGTGGCCCTCGCCGTGTCGCCGTCCGTGGTCCCACGTCCTGCGCAAACATTCCGTCACCGGAGGAACCGCAGAGTGGAACCAAACACACATCGGATCGCGTTCCCCCGATGACCCCCCCGCTAGAATACCGAGCTGCTGATACATTTGGCGCCGACGATTGGTGCACTGACTCACCCAGTGTACAGTGTTTCGTTCGAGAACGTATACACCCCGCGCCCGTGCATCTTGCCTTTCTGCCACTGCCGCAAAGGACGCGCAACAGTCTCAAGACACTCCAGGGAGCTCTTTTTTCGGGGACCGCCACACAGGAGTCAAGCCTCTCAATCAGTGAACATGCAGTCAACGTGTGCTGACTATCGTTCCACGCAGGCACTGGCTCACCTGTCCGTTGTAGCTGTCACGATTCTTGAAGGTGTAGAGCCCCTCTCCATCAATGAGGTCCGCCCGAAATGTCCCAACGTATCTGTCCCCATTCGCGTAGCTATATGTTCCAAATCCGTTCTTCTCCGAGCGATACCTGGTCGAAGCACACCGATTAGGAGGCACCCGCGACATTTCATGCATTACACAAGCATGTGACATGCGCAACTTTTCGTTCATCTCGATCTCAACAGCGGTCCGACTTCCATGCAGGCTACATGTTCAAATCTGCGCCGAATATTTCTTTGCGGGATTCTCTACCATTCCCCTTCAAAAACGGACCCATCTGCATGTTTCATTGTGCCTTCCCCGTGCTTGAGATCATCCTTCCATTCCCCAACGTATTGAGACCCATCCTGATAGTGATATATTCCGTGCCCCTGGAGCAAACAAAATTGAGTGACCTGGGCTGGATTTTGTGTTGAAACCACCCAGGAAATTGGCGGGAGAGCGCCAAATTAAGTGCCTTCGGGCGAGCGCCATAGGTACGAGTACTCACATCCATGAGATCATCAACAAATGAACCCTCGTAAACATCACGATTCGCAAATTCGAATTTCCCGCGACCATGCCTCTTGTCGAACTGCCATTCCCCTGTGTACCTGGTGGAAGCGCGGGAGTGGAGATTAGTTGAGACGCACCATGTCTAAATGGCATGGTGTATATCGGGCCTACTGAGCCAGGGGGACAACTTATTGCCAGACGCGTAGGTGTACGTCCCAAATCCATGCCGCTTGTCGTTCTCGAAGTTCCCCTGGAATCTGCACCACAGCGTGCGTTTCGTTCAGTGTCAGTAGCGGCCAAACGAACAAACACGCAAGTCATGGGGCAATGTCAACTTTTATGGTGCAGCATCCAGAGAAAATCAATGCATATCGACGGCACAATCACTGTAAACACTCAGCGTTGTATCCAAGCTGGGATGACTAAACCGAGAGCCGTCAGCATAGGTATATGTTCCTCGGCCATTCATCCGGCCATCACGGAAAAATCCGTGGAACTCCGATCCGTTGGCAAGGAACACCTGGCGGGGGCCCATAAAAATTTCAAGAGTGTGCCCCGTTAATTCACGAGACTGCGAATGGGAACAGTCATATAACTTTGTATGCATTTGACTGCCATCCTCGCAGCACAATTTCCCAAACTTTGGTTGGTCGGAGCCCCAGCTGATCTACGATCGGCAGTCATTGCCAAGCGATCTCGACAGTCGAGATCGATCCACCCCAGGCACGGCACGCTTGCAGCCCGCACCGGCTCACGGGGCTCTAAGGCAAACCAGCACGCAAACGCTGCTTGGTCGTTGGCAGTCAAGCAGGCGGCCACATGGTCTTCCCTTCGATGGTGTTGGGCAGTACCGATGCTTCGCCCTCCAGTCTATCCTGCACAAAGGTGCCCTCCAGCTGATCGCCATTGCGGTTGATCAAAGTGCCCCAACCGTCCATAACCTGTCAAACGGCACCCAGCATCTCACGATTCAGGTGCTACCACGCCCATCTGCGCCCAACTGTGCTCCAAAAATACTCTACAATATCCGAAACGCAAAAAAGATCACGTGAACGCAGGGGACACGCCCCAGATGCACGGATCTCAGCTCAATAAATGCAATCACACGAGCTGTTGCGCAATTATGATGAGGAGCCGCGGTGACGGGAAACAGACGTCGACAAGCCACTTGCCCACTAGCTTCTCGTGCAGACCCGACGCGTAGTACACCACACCGGCCCCGTGCTTGCGATCCTGCAGCGTTCGCGCGCTAAGTTGCGCAAGACAAGCTGGCGTAGCAACTGCGCTACACTAATGTTTGGAGAGAAAGCCCAAGTAACATGAGCACATTTGGCAAACACTTGTCAAGGACACATCAGGCTTTCCTCATTGAGTGCTGTGCCATCAATTGTGTGAATCGGGCGCCACTGAACACAATTTTTAACGTGTCGTGGTGAGGACGACCAGCCGAATGCAGTCTCGGCGCAGCACCTAAGGGCCTTCATGGACGCACCTGTCTCCACTCGCCGTGGAAAGCTGACCCGCTGTGTCCTTGCAATACGCCATACCCATGCCGCCGATTCTCGACCCATTCTCCTTGATAGGTTGAACCATTTGCATAGTAGAAAGTACCTGCCTCAACGCGCAGGATCATCAGAGAGCAACTCGACTTCGTCAGATCGAGATTGTCCTTCGCATCCTAGTTCTGTGGTAGGCAATTACAATTCACAGGCGAGGTATTGAAAGCAGGATCGGAGTCACCTTGACCATGCATGTCGTCATTGAAAAATTCCCCCTCGTAGCGAGAAGTGTCACGAAAAATGTGTACACCCAGCCCATTTCTTTGGTCGTTGACCCAAGTGCCGTGGTATTTCTCACCGTTGCTGTACACCATGGTACCGTCGCCGTTCATCATGTTGTTTTCCCAGCTGCCGGTATAAATATCACCATTGCGGAATTTCATTACACCCTTGCCGTGTTTCTTGCCGCCTGCGATATCTCCTTCGTAGCTGCCGTTAATATCTTCAGTGTGGGATGTTCCAGTATAAGACATCGCCACAATCTCTTGCATCTCCTTCATCCGAGCAAGACGCGCGCTTACACGAGCCTGCAGACAACATTCAAATGATATTTTGGACCCATCATTACAGTTGCTATACAAATAATCAGATTACACACCACAGCAGGTACTCGTGCATGGCAAGCTTGATGCAGACTTCTGGTTCAGCGCGCCGACTTGCGGTCACTCGACACATGCCCCTACTTTTCGCCGAAGTACACATTTCTGGACTAGACCCAGACCCACCAGCTACTGCACGAAATTTGGGGTCGCCAGGTATGTGCGAGAGAAACCTGCTGCTGCGCTTGCTTTTGCTCCAAAGAAAGTCCCTTTTTTTCTGCCATCTCCGCAGCCAGTGCTTCGTTGCTGACAAAATCGGTCTTCTTGTCGGCTACCGCCTGTTCAAGTACCTTGTTCAATCGGGGCTTGCTTGGAGAGGTTCGGCCCCAGAATCGATGGAGCAACCCATCCACAGGGAACAATGATTTAAAATCAAGTTGCCGTGAAAAGTATCGCCGTCAAGGAGAGCTAGTACGATTTCCAAGGCACTGTCACTTCCGGTGAGGTCCTCTACCTCCTCCTCTTCCTCCTCTTCCTCCTCTTCTTCCTCTTCCTCATCGTCGCTCACTCCAGCCCCACCTCCACCAGTGTGGTGATCTTTGGCCGCCTTGATCACTGCAGTGTTGCCGCGGATAAGCTTCACAGTGAATTTGCTCACCTGAATGGCGTCCGAGGTTAAAAGCAAGAATCGCTAAAATACCACTCAAGGGCGACCAAACTTCCTCGCAATCCAGGCAAACGTCTCGTGTACTGTCATACTTCGTATACCCGGCCAGAGCTGCCAGCATGAATTTCGATCTTCACGCATACCAGGATTGGCTTTCTTGGAGCTGTGGACACCCACCTTGTCCCCTGAGAATCGCTGGAAGGTGAGCGAGATAGGGGAGTCCTTCTCACCAAGAATGTACTTGATGACCTGGCCGAACAGATAGGTAAATTTAACATCAGTGGTTGAAGAATGCATGAGGAGTGAAAAATTAAAGATCAGTGGTTGAAGAATGCATGAGGAGTGAAATAGCGGCGGAGTCTTCGCACCACCTACCTTCAGCCACCATCCCGACGCATGCAACAGGGGTAGTGTGGACGGATTCGGGATACCTTCTCAATGGGCTGGCGATACAAGTCCTCGCCATCGACCTTCAGAAGACAATCATTAACCTGGATTTTGCCTGCGACAAGAACGTTAGGATTTTCGTCGACCATTACGCAGCAGCGAAGTACTCAAATCGGAACTGCACGATCCCTTGCAACGGCGGCGTTGCGCGGCTAGTGACATCACTTTGCAAAGTCAGGAAAGAGCTGATGAACAGCGTCCGAAACATAGACGCGTTACACCATCAATGCGGGAATCACGTGTGTAGACGTACCACTGCCTGCAGCCGGCCCAGAGTCGGCCAGCGCCTTGACGAAGAGGGCCTCATCAGGACCACTTTTGAAGACGATGCCAACTCCAGCAGGCGCCTCAAGGCCGTAGCCGTTGCGCTGCGACCTAGACTTGTGCGCTGCATTGAATAGCAGAGACGCCATGTTCGGTAGGCCTGCCTGTAGAGCCTTTTGGCAACCCTTCCTCCTCCCACGCCGAGGATGAAAAGCCTTCGATCAGAAGGACGCTGAAAGACAGTTATTTGATGTTGAATTGTTTGTAACGGAGATGGATCGTTGGCGCGTGGATCAGCTTACACTTTTTTTGGGTTTGCAACCTTGGGCGCGTTTCGGATCTTTTGGCTTGTTGGAGACGCCCGCGGCCCACGCCGCCGCGCCCCAGACGATGCGGCATGTGTTGTTTTCTCTGCCGGGTGAATCTACCCGTATACTCGTGCGTGGCCGCACGAATTGGCAATACGTGGTCTCAGTCTTCGTTTGTCTGCTTTGTGCAACGAGCGGCGGCTCAGCGCACGGGCTTCAACATGCAAGGGCCCCAACATTTGCTGCTAGTGAGAATGCCGCACTTCTGGGAATAGCACGGGAGTCGGATGCAGATGTGTATGGTATGGGACGAGTTTGTGGTTGCCAGGCCCTGCAGGATTGTGAGGATGCTGCCTTTGCGGAGAGGAAGACAGGTGCCGAGGACGACATCACAGGCAGCGTGCTTAGGGGCGGCTCAGGGGAATCTGACCTAGTGGGTCAGGATGGACGAATCGAAATGATCATAGGTTTGCGCCTCTATGATGCTTATTTTGCGTAGGATACGCGCGCACAGCCGGAGTCCAGCGTATGGCGCCGGAGGCCAAGACACCATTGCCTTGCCAGCACATGCTGAAATGCCCTGGTTTCTGTGCCTTGCAGGGCCCATGTTCGCGGGAAAGAGCACGGAGCTTATGCGTCGAATTAGAAGGCACAGGATTGCGGGTCGGAAGTGCGTGACCCCGTGAACGATGGCTCCGATCTTTCCTGCCAACCGAGTTTTGGGTCGATGCATTGAGGAAGACTAGTACAAAAGTTTCCTGTTGCCGGCGAGCGCCAGCCGTGCAAGATACTTTGATAGATGACTGGTATCTAGTCAGAGGGAGTTTTGGATGCAACGTGCTTGTCGATAGCATGTGTTCGTGTGCGGTATATGCTGGAGAAGATCGCTGTGCAGCAGAAAACCTGCTTCGTAGAAGGAGTGCCATGAGCCGTGGTGTGACCCATGATCTGCAGGATGATTTCATTTTTGGGTAGTGGCTGATGGAGATGATAATATAGGTGTATTGTGATCAAGTATGCAAAGGATCAGCGACACGGCGAGGCCATCGACGAGCTTGCGACGTACGGCTACCTGCGGTTTTTCAACTTTGTTCACAAGCTAGCTGATCTGATCAAGTTGTGTTGTCATGCTGGTACCTTACTTCTTCTGTGCGGCTCGTGTGCAGTCACGACAACAATCGGATTCTGGCGCGACCATGCTCAAAGTTGCAAGACGCATTCGAAGAGGTAATAGTGACAGAGGATGCGCAGCAATTGTACAGTCAGAACCTTTGTAGTACATACTCAAAGAAGACGCAGTTGCTTCGTTGAATTTCATCTCCTGGAAGTGGCTGACACCCCCGGCTTCATCGAAATGTACACAGCAATTTACACCGCCCAGCTCCTTTTGGTCACTCTGTGCTGTGATTTAAAACCTCAACTCCAACACTCCAATACTGCAGATGAAGGAAGCAGATGTGGTTGGAATCGATGAAGCGCAATTCTATCCAGATCTGGTCGAAGTATGCGACAGCTTAGCTGACCTCGGCGTGGTGCGATCCTTACTGGCCTAGCTTAGGATCAAAAGTCTTTTCCTCATCTCAGGATGGTTGTGCTGCGGACCGAATGAGAAACTTCTGTATTTTCAGGTTGTGATCCTCTCGGCTCTTGATGGAACATTCCGCCGAGAACCCTTCGGCCCTGTCCTCAACCTCATGCCTAGGGCAGAACGGATAACAAAGTTATCCGCCGTCTGCAAGGTCATCATTTTCCACACTCTTTTGATGTGTGCGGACGTGGCGCACATTCTCGACTTCATGACCTTCTCATTGCAGATATGCTGCAATGAGGCGTCTTTCACACGGCGGACTACTGACGACACTGCACTTGAGGTGAAGATACTGCAAACTTTTTGTTTCTGACACGATTCGTTTCTTGAAGTTCTCTACTCGTTGCAGGCGATCGGTGGCGCGGAGATGTACATGCCAACTTGCAGGAGGTGTTTCGCTGCCCCGCTAACGGGACGGGATAGCTAGTGACTAGCCATCTTCGCGAGTCGAAACCTGGCCGTGACGGATAGTGCAGGCAGAGTATTCCGAAGTTCTTGAATTTCAGCACAAACATTTCGCGCTGCGCATGTTCGTGCATGAAACTTCACTGCAGACACTGTACGCTGGCCACGACCATGCTCGCGCGGTGTCGTGTGATGAAGAATGTGGTCTTCTTTTCAATCCAATTACAGGATGCAATCAGTCGTTATGTTCACTCTGAAGCTCTGCCTTACTTATTCCAGCCATAATTGCAATGTCCCTAGTGATCCCTTGCTCCGTAGAGTCAATCCATGAGCCGTATTGTTCTGTATCTCCCGAGGACAGAAGAACTCCGCTCAAAACTGCGCCGCCGAGCCCATTACTTTGACTGGCGCGTCGGGCAACCGAATCTCCGATGGCCCCGTTAAAACCTAGCAAGAGGAGTCATTCAGTAATGCTGAAGCGACAGCATCGTCCAAAACGTTGCCCGACGGTGTTGGGCACTCCCACCATCATCGCTCAGCTGCTCTTCACAGTCGTCCCCCCCCCTGCGGATGTCAGCACGGACACGTACGATCAGATCCTCTCGTTCACGCCGAGCCTGCACAACATGCACCGAATCCAATTGAAAACCCAGACACTTCCCATGTAGTCTCGAAATCTGCTGAACATGTGGCAGTGCTGTGGCGTGTTCGAAGTGTCGGCAGTTTAGAGACCAGCAGAGGTAGCACAGTTGCAGGTATACTGCTACCATTGCAATCCGACTAAGCTTCTCCTACTCATTGTGTACCTGCGTTACAAGAAGGCGCGATGCTGGACACTACGGCTGGACTACAGGAGGTACTGCTGAAACGGGGGGTCTGGAGACCAGCCGCGTTGCTTGAAGGTCGCTAGCCAGGGCGTTCAAGCGCCTCAGCTCCCAGTCGAGCTCGCTCGGTACTCCTTGAGCCTGCCTCCTGAAAAGAAGATGTACATCGTCGGGTTATTGATTTCAACGGCTCTGATTACCGCACTGAATGTGCAGCAGAGCAAAGGCGCGATTTTCACACTGCAGTGACTCTGGCGATGCAAAAGTCGTGTGGGGTGAAGGGAACCCGCGGAAGGAAGACACAACAAACCGAAGTGTTACAAGACACGGGAACTTAAGCGCCCTATTCATCGTGGGACCGGAAAGATACGTGGAGTACAGAAAAAAACATGAAAGCGCCGCTGCTCCTGCCACGGACCACATTAGCATCGTGATGTAGCCCGAAATCCTGCCAAGCAAGTATCTTTTCAACGCCAGCAGTCACGCATGCAAAAATCCCGTGGGGGCCAGCGATTCGATGAAGCACGGGACAAGGGCTGAATCGGTTGAAGCATTACGTCATGTTCGGAAGAAACAGCGAGCCATCCTCAACGAATGCGCGAAATGGACTGCCCTGCACGGGGAATCGCCCCTGTCATCACACGGAGAGGAGTCTGGGGGCAGGCAGGGCATCATACTGACATCTGAAGGAATGCTTTACACGCAAAACCGCGAAAAGCCTTCGGGGTATCTGGTCAGGATCTCACACCTCAATGTGCGTCATGGTCCCCGATAATGCCGACGGCACAGCAACAGAGACTTGGTACATCCCCGTCGACGCCGGGGTGTACGTGAACGCGCAGCTTCCCGCGTTGATACCCGTCGCCTCGGTCAGTCCAACGAAGCATATCAACGTCTCACCGCACTTGTTGCAACTTTCGTTCTCGGGGAAGCATTTCACACTGTTCTCGTCTTGTGCGGGAGACAGGTGCACCACGCGCACCGACACCTCATGAGGGTCACACTGGCGTCCATCCCCAAACATATCGCGGGTAATCACATCAAAGCGGGACGCTTCTCCGACCTGCAAATGTACTTGCATAAATCGCAAACGCCAGCCAAAGTCACGCCTGAGAGATAAGAGTTTCATGCGATCGTGGTCCAGTCATTTCGTATCAACAATCAACGCTCACCTTTCCCTCGTGTAGTCCCGTCCCAACTGCCATGCAGTTCTTCGCATCAGGCGCCTTCGGGTCGCCCACGATCGGCGCTCGCCGTTCGCTTTGTGGATTTTCCCCTTGCATGGCGCCTGATTGCCGTGTCATAGGTTGAATCTGCTGGAGTATGCGAATGCTTCTCGGTACCACCAATTTTGCTTGGAACGGGGAAAAGGACGCCAGGATGAGGAAGGCAGAGTAAAGAAAGGGCGCGCACTTCCCCATTGCATGTGATGTAGCGAGCTAGTCCTTGGAACTTTACACGAGATCTGAAATTCTCGTCGAGGAATTCTCACAATTCTCATCGAGACAACTACTTCTCAACGTCCCGGTGCGACGCACTAGTTGCGAAGCCCACAGATCACTGGAAGCGTTGGTGGAAGATGCGTCCAGAATCTTCAGCAGCAAGTAGTAATGCTGTAGCGACGGCAGCCACAGGGGCTGTGGATGAGCGTCCTGTGGAACCGGCGAGTCGAGATCATGAGCGTGACCTAGACTTGCCAACCGCGGCATTGCCAGCAGAAATTTTCGTAGTCCCCGACTCTCGACCCGGCTCATCCGAGGTGCGTTATCCCCAGTTTAATGCCGGTGCGGGGCTTCTAAAGCATTGCAGCTGGGCTGTGCAGCAGTTTTGGTCTGCTCCGATCTCGAATCTGCATCACAGAGTTGTCGCGCCGTTCAAGATTTCTTGATTGCTTGGGACTAAAGATGCGATATCCACGATACAGAGTCGGGAAGGAATGCATAAATATGAGGATGGCACAAGCAACTATTCTCTGCAAGATACTTACGCTGGTGGTCCGCACGTGGGATCGCCAGGAGCTGGGAACTTGTCGAGGACAGATGATGAAGCAGCGGAACAGGGCGCCTCGGGGGACGATCTGGTATCGATCTGTTCTTGCCAGTGCTGCATTATGGGGCCATATACTGTACCGCGATCTCTCTCTCTCTCTCTCACTCTCTCTTACTCTGTTTCTCTCTTTCTCTCTCACACCACCACACACACACACACACACACGCACACACCATTTCTCTCTGCCTCAACACCGGAAGCCTGGGCAACGAGGACACCTGTTCACACGTCTAATGCCATTCCACCGAGGCAGATCGTGAGCAGTGGCGAACGGAGGAATGATGAGACGATGGGGAAGGATATGCGTCGCACGGTAAATATCCTGGCATACAAAGCCTGCAGACCTCTTGGCGCGATGATACCTTGGTCCAGCACCAGTTTTCCACGTTTTGGATTCACAGTTGCGTCACAGGTCCATACCGGCGCAAATGCGTTCAAGATTCACTACGAGATTCAGCCCACTTCAACAGATGGCGCTGACTTGGATTGTCAGGTCGTATTCGCAGCCAAATCATGCATCTGCAACGAAATATACTGCAGCCATCCCCCATGTGTCGTCCGCGGTTGGGTTTCTTTTCGGTTCGCGAACCTGCATAGCTCGTGCGTTTTGATCCTCTTCAAGTAAACGCACAATGGTGGCCTCACTTTTGATATTTAGAGAATGTACGCAGTTGGATCCTGTCAGACCGAATCCTTCAGTGCATCCCCAGTTTTCGGAGTATGTACCGCACCGCGTGCGAATGAGCGCAGAGGTCACCCGATTCCAGCTGCCCAGAGACCACGCGCGTTCGTTGTTCAGATCAGCCGGCGCCCTTGAAAAGCCACTAAGTAGAACGGCCTTACAGTTTTGCAGCACATGAGCGCCATTACCTAGTGTGCCCAATGCAAGATGCTGTCGAGCGATGCTGGGCATAACGAGATTGAACTGCACGCATCCAGGTCATTAATCTCGATCTCGAGGCATGGACTGCAGAAGATGTGCCTTGGGCGCGTACACCGCGCGACGCTATGTACTTGACATCCCGGCGGATCGGTATCTCGGAGCTGCTGTCATTCGAGATCGAATTTTCTGGCCCCGGACGCCGCCCCTGGAGCGCTTCAGACCGCCCTTCTGAAGAGGTAGGCGTCCGATCAATAAGCCCGAATGCCTTGCACTTGATTTCTGGCAGTCGGACCAACAGGGTGAAATAGTGAGTGTCGGGGTAGTGTTTGACAGCCTCTCGTTGTTCTATGCGTGTGATCAAAGTCAGTACTTTCTGTCCGAATCAGGTTGGTTGGATCGGGGGGCCCGACAGAGAGAGAATTGGTGCAGAGGGAACAGGGGCAAGCATTACCGCTTTTACAGGCAAGCCATCTCAGCACTCAAGCTTTGTGAAGATGCATGCCTCGATTGCAATGGAAATAATGCGCGGAGAGCGTCTGGATGATCGGTGTAAGCTCTGACTGTCAA
>Ga0115567_10005550_pt1 | contig 12208 bp, 16 predicted proteins | sample COGITO_mtgs_1204_2_FD_88679 | JGI IMG/M metagenome (GOLD analysis project Ga0115567, IMG submission 88679) | Pelagic marine microbial communities from North Sea - COGITO_mtgs_120412 | ecosystem: Environmental > Aquatic > Marine > Epipelagic | place: Germany:Helgoland, sampling site Kabeltonne...
AGACAAATTTTTGAATTTTCTTGGAGTCGGAACTTCTGTAAAAGAATCCATTTTTTGAGATGTTCGGACGTTCAGCTTGGCATTTGGGGCATTTAACTTTCATGAAGAGGTTAAATGCAAGAACAGGTGCCAAAACGAGATTAGGTGAATTTTACTTCAGTAGGCTTGTGGGCCAGTTTGTTTGATTCATGATTTCAGGTGTTTATGCCGATTAACACAGTGCTTATGGAAAAAACTTTTTTCAAGATGACATTTATTTTAGGTGTGATTTTACCACCATTAACCTCCTACGCTAAAACTGCTGATTGCAAAGGTAGGGGGCCTCTCGAAGTTCCAAAAAGAAATGATATTTTATCATTGAAAAAAAGTCTTGAATACGAAAACTCAACAAAAAAAGGAACAGTGTTCAATGCTGTGGTCACTTCTAAAGTTAGAGAGATAGCCTGCGGACTGAAGACTCCTAACAAAAATATAAAGTGCTACTCAAAAATTAGTTTGATGGGCACAGCTATGGTAGGGCAAAGGCTTAAAATTCCTCAAGGTGCGCTCATAAATGTATCTAGAATCAACTACAGAAATCACGAAATCTACCTTTACCCTAGACAAAGTGAAGGCCTTCAGAGCACAAGAAGTGGTACGTTTAAAATCAAATGCGTTAAATTTGAAGCGGTCTCACTTCCAGGTAAATCTCCAATTTACTCTAACTTTAAAGATGTTGACTGCTTTAATGGTGACATGAATTTACTTTTTGCAAACACAAGCTTAAACGCATGTAAGAAGTCTAATTTGAAAAAAACTTCTCAGACAGATCGTAAAAATTCCAGGTCAGACAATCTAAATCAGTTTGAGTCAGATGATTCCAGTATCGAATAAATCAGGACTAGCTCTCAATCTCTAAATTCAGTTTATTCCAGAGCAACATCCCGCCATTTAAGTTGTAAACTCTTTTAAAACCTCTGCTGATGGCAAAGGCTGTTGCCTTACCTGAGCGGTTTCCACTGCGGCAAATAAATACAATTTTTTGGTCTTTACTGTAATAATCAAGTGCCTTCTCGAAGTTTTCGCCAAGAGGGATTGATTTCGACCCTTTAATGTGACCTAATTCCCCACTAAACTCTTCCGGAGATCTTACATCAATAAGCTCAAAGTTTTTTAAATCAAATTTTTCCGGTTGCACTTCAGGTGTGTTCATATTACCCCTTTTTAAATCACATTAAGCTTCAGGATTCTTACTAAATTTTTTAGAATCTAATTTTTGTATGTGAGTTGGTTCAGCAACACTTGTTTTAATATGCAAATCTCTTTGAGGAAATGGAATTTCGATACCATTTTCTTTTAGTTTGTCCCAAATCGAAAACATGACTTCACTTCTAGGTAAGAATCTCCCCTTTGTGACGTCTCCAATCCAAAAATGAAGTACAAAATTAACAGAGCTGTCACTAAAACCTTGTAAAAAGCACTGTGGTGGTGGCTGAGTTATAGTGCCGTGATAATTCTCAGCTGCTTCAAGAATAATTTTTTTAACCAAGTGAACATCCGACTTATAGGAAACGCCTACCTCTACATCAATTCTACCTGTTTTATTTGAATAGGTGTGGTTGATAACCTTAGTGGTCATTAAATCTTCATTGGGCACAATCATCTCTTTGGAATCGAAAGTTTCAATAAGTGTATATCTAGCGCTAGTTCTTTTAACAAAACCCATTGTTCCATCGCTTAGTTCTAAAAGATTTCCCGTCTCTATTGTTTTTTCAAAGAGTAGAATCAATCCACTTATAAAGTTTGATGCGGTTTTTTGAAGCCCAAAACCAATCCCGATACCAGCAGCTCCACCAAAAATAGTAAAAGCTGTAAGATCAACTCCTATTAAATCTAAAATAGTTAGAAATGATATGGAATAAAGAACTATCTGCACTAATTTTGAAAAAAGAGCTTTAGTTGCGGCCCTCATCTTTTTTATTTTTTTTTTATTTTAAAAATTCGAGACTCAAGATAGTTAGCAACAAAAGCAGTTGTCCAGACAATCATCATTACAAAAAAAACGCCCTCTAGGATGTCATAAAGAGTGACTGTAAAACGACTGGTTTTGAAAGTGGCTTGCTCAGTGCTTAAATAAGTCTCTAGTTTCGTAAATTTTTCGAAATAAAGTGCGTAGGCAAAAAAAGTTGCCGTTGCAAGAAGAAAGACTTTAGTTGCTTTTGGCCCTGGCTTGAAAAGTGTAACGAGCATTGCTAAACTCCTTTAATTATAAATCTTATCTAAAGCTAGAGCACTTAGTTGGTTTGATCAAACCAGCAGGTCCTTCCAGCAGCAAAAAGTGCAAGAATTTAAACAATATTTGCATTATTAAATGCTTGATACCAAATTGAATTAAGACCTATGCTTGAATCAAAGCAATTTGGAGGTTTTTAAATGGGAATTTTATGGATGATCATCATTGGTTTTATTGTGGGGCTTCTAGCCAGAGCATTAAAGCCAGGTAAAGATTCACTTGGATTTATTATGACAACGATACTGGGCATATTAGGTTCGGTTTTTGCGGGTTTTGCTGGTAGAGCCATGGGGATTTATCAACAAGGAGAGGCCGTTAGTTTTGTAGCTGCAACTCTAGGTGCAGTAGCACTTCTGTTTATTGTTCAGTTTGTATTAAAGCGCTCTTAATCAAAGGCTCTCTAAAAAAAGGACACTAAAATGTTTAGAAAAAGAAATAGAAAGAAACTTGCTGTTTTAATTGTTGTCGTTTTTGGAGCAACTGTCATTGCCTATCCGCTCATTTTTTCTCCAGAGGTGGAAACCACTACGATCGATGAAAGAGTTGATCTCACACCGGTTGATGAGGTTAAAAACCTATAACGTGCGGTTTTGACCACAGTGGTAAAGTTTTCAATTTTAAGGAACTTACACATTCATTCACGCATCTTAAAATCTTTAGTTTAGCATTAAGGTTATCAATTCCTTAACGTATTAAAAACAACAAGGAGTAAAGATGTTAGTTAAAAATTTATTAAAAACGGTAGCGCCACTGGCGATGATTTTTATGATTTCGTGCGGAGACGACGCTAAAGAGACAATCAAAAATTTAGAAGATGCACCGGAGATACAGGGTGAGTCCATGTCTTCATGCTCAGCTGCAGGAATAGAAGGGCTCGTTGGAATCTCTAAAAAAGATGTTTTGATCTTACTAGCAAATCAAAGTGAATTTCAGACAAGGTACTATTCAGACACAAATTGTTTAGAAGCAAAAGAGGTAGGAAGAGTCACATATAAAGGTGACTTTGCAGTGGAAAGAAAAAGTCTAGACGACCAACAGAATGTAGGTGATATAACTTTTGAAATTAAGAAAGCGTTTGTTGAGCCCTTTTCTGACACTTTAGTGACAACATTTAACACACTAGGTTTTTGCGGACGTTCTGATTACATTGAAAATGAGACTACAGAAGTGACTTCTGGAAGCGACAACACACTCTGTCCTGTAAGTGATGTGCCAGCTGTTTTGTACGGACAGTACAAATACGATGACGCTAACAACAGACTGCTTTTATCAGCTGATCCGGTAGATATGGATTTCAATAAGTCCATTCCAAGTCTGCCATTAATTGATATTTTTGCTGCTGAATACATTAAGCAGTAGTTTTAAAAAAGTCTTAAACCTAAACAGGTTTGACTGCATATATAATTATATTTAACAAAAGCCAGCGATCAGCTAGCTTTTATTGTTTCTGGCGTAAAAGCTTGCTACTTGTTTTGCACGATGAATCCCGCCTCTTTATTGGCACTAATTGCCAACCTCTTTTTTGCTGCTGCCACAATAAGTTATGCTGACCACTCTAAAAAGTATGGTTCTTTGTGGGTCAATTCATTTAAGTCACTCCTATCATTGGTGCTGATGTCATTTATTTTTATTGCCTTTGGTTTTTACAATAAACCAATCGATCAAATTACATTCTTATATATGTTTAGTGGTTTGGTTGGCTTGGCACTTGGCGATTACTTACTTGTTATAGGTTTTGAAAAGATAGGTCCAGCCAGAACACTTTTGATTTTTGGAATTCAACCAGTCTTGTTTCTAGCTATCGACCTTGTTACCGTTCCTGAAAAAATCACTTGGTGGGCACCATTTGGTATGGCTTTTATGATTGCTTCACTGCTTTTGGTTGTTTTTGAAAAACAAAAAGCCATTTACAATTGGACTTTGATAGGTTTTTTATGTGGGCTCTTTGGAGTGCTTCTTGATTTTTCTGGTGTGCTTATCACCAAGTGGGCTATGAACAACGGGGACCACACCATAGTTGAAATCTACTTTTGGAGAATGCTAGGTGCGCTCTTAGGACTTGTCTTTTTTCACCTGGTTTTTAGAAAGCAAGTTTTTAAATTCACTATGAATGAAACAAAAAAAGAAAAATTCACTTTTGTGATCGCTTGTGTTGCAGGGACATTCATTTCTTTATGGTGTTATTTAAAAGCAATTGAAATTGGCCCGCTGTCATCAGTCACTGCAGTTGCCGTAACGGGGCCTCTGTTTGCGGGACTTTTTGAATGGGTTTTCTATAAAAGAAAGCTCACAGTAAGCCTAATGCTTTCACTTTCATGTTTTAGCTTAGGTTTTTATCTTTTGTCCTAATGGCTACAGCTGAAAACTACCTGCCGTCTCGCATACATTCGATACCATTCCAATAATACGGACGTCTACATACGTTTACATCTTCACCTCCTGTGCTTGGCGGTGGTGTGCTGTTAAGAGCGAGCCATTTTCCATTAATACAAAACTCGGTTACAGTAGCTGTTCCTGAGGGGACATTACGAGTGTCGCCTTCTTCAACTGTACCACAATCTCCAACTCCACTTCCGTCACCATATGCTTTACAAGTAGTCAGTATTTTAGAATTGTCTGTAGTGACACGGATAGAAACATCAAAAGGTTCGAGTTCTTGTGGCCCACCACCTTTTCGTTGTCTAACAAGGGAAACTCTAATTTTCATAGTTCCAGACTCGTTGGGAGCATTAGGGGTAGACACGTTGATAAGTTTTAATTGAGTAAGATTAAGCTTATCAAAACTGTTTAAAGTGCTGCCCGAACTAGAATAGGCAGCTGAGCCATCTTTTTCACGAATTTGTTGAAGGACTTGCTCTGCCCTTACTTGAAGACCGCTAATGGTTTCAGAGCAGGCGTTAGCATCACTAAGTTTACCAATAAGCACACCTTTAAAATCAATTTTAGAAAGCCTGTCTTCTAAAAAAGAAGTGGAATTGCCCTGACGTTCAATCATTTGTGTCGTACCTAAAAGAATAACAGTCATGATCGCACCTGCTATAATAACACTTATAAGAGCAGATCCGCGCTCAAGGTGATGATTTTGTAAAGTTCTCATTAAAGTCTCCCGTGTTCCACATTACTAATCGTAAAAAACAAAGCTTTACTTAAGTCTAAGTGTCTTATTTTGATAAATTTTTAAATAGTGGCCTGTTGAAAAAGTCCTTTTATAACGCCTGATAATTTTGAGAACATATTTATATGCAAGGACATCAAAATTATCAGCCAGAGTTATTTTCAGCACTAAACGTTGAGCAGTTAATTCCCAAAACACATTTGTTACGCAGAGTTGATCGTATTTTAAATCTATCATTTGTAAAAGAGTTCACAAAAGATATTTACTGCGCAGACAATGGGCGCCCATTAGTTGATCCTGAACTGTTCGTTAGAATGCTTTTAGTTTCTTACTTTTATGGAGTAAAATCAGATCGAAGGCTTTGCGAAGAAGTCAGCCTAAATATAGCCTACAGATGGTTCTGTAAACTTTCGTTAACAGATGTCGTTCCGGACCACTCTTCGCTATCAAAAATTAAAGATAGACTAGGCCCAAATCTTTTTAAGAAGGTATTTGATCAAGTTATTGAAATTTGCATTAAGAACAAATTAGTTAAGAGAAGTGATGTTAAAGTCATGGTTGACTCATCGCTTATAAAAGCTGATGCAGCACTTAATTCTTTAGTAAAGAAAGATGCTACTGACGATGAAATTAAAAATCGACCAACTTTAAACAGAGGACAAAAATATTCAAATAAGACGCATAAAAGTTGTAGTGATAATGATGCAACACTTTCAAGTAAACCTGGTGCCGTGACAGCCTTATATCATAAGGTTCATAACGCAATAGACGCAGAAAGCAGAGTTATTGTAGACACAATTACGACAACAGGAAGTGTCGTTGATGGACAAGCTTTACAACCACACGTTGAGAGACTTGAAGCTGAAGGTTTTAAAGTTTCAGAAATGATTGCAGATAGAGCATATGGTACTGGAGAAAATTTAACATATTTAGAAGACAAAAAGATTAAACACTTTGTTCCTTTGTTTCATAAAGATGTTGGAGGCCATTTAGATAACTTTAAGTATGATAAAAAGAACGACCTCTTTATCTGTCGAGCGAACAAGAGCTTAGTTCGTAAATTTTTAGATCAGGAAAACTTTGTAAGATACTCTGCTAGCACAAAAGACTGTAGAGGTTGCGAGTTTTATAAAGACTGCTTTCCCAAAGGTTCAAAAGTACCCAGAGGCAAATCTTTAAATGTGAGTATTTTTAGAGAGATTCAAAGCGTTGTAAGAGAAAAAGAAAAGACCGAAGAGTTTAAGCAAAAGTTAAATGAACGGATGTGGAAAATTGAAGGTGTATTTGGAGAAGCAAAAAACAACCATAATTTAAGAAAAGCAAAGTATCGAGGGCTTGAAAAAATTCAAATTCAAGCTTACATGACTGCGACGGTTCAAAACCTTAAAAGAGTACTGACTTCAGGTTTAAACTCATTATCAGGCTTTATATTCAGTTTGAGGTTTGAAAGTTTAGTTTTGATAAAACTCTAAAGATTTAGAAAAAAGATCATTTAAAAAATTAAATATCCAAAAATTCAGGGAAAACTGAGCCTTTTTCAACAGGCCCTAGTGTAAATAACAAACAGCAGGTAGAGAAAGAACTAGTTACTTTGCATACTTAATGCGTTTGCTGTCTGAGTGTGGCTTTGTAGCCTTGTGACCTAATGAAAAGTGGTGAGAACAGTTTTTAGAACAGGTCTTAAATTTTTCTTCTTTTCCCCAACAGCCAGAGCAGACCCCATAAGATTCATTTCCACATTGTACGCAGTCAAATTTATCTAAACCTGCTGGCTGACCACAGTGAATACAAAGTGAATGCTTACAGCTTGGATCTAATTTTTGATCAACAGCCACGCGGTGATCAAACACAAAACACTCTCCGTCAAACTCTTCATTGGGATATTCATTTAAGTAGTTTAAAATGCCACCGTCTAGTTGGTAAACTTTGTCGTAACCTTGTTCTGCCATTTCAAGAGAAGCCTTCTCGCAGCGGATTCCACCTGTGCAAAACATCAAGACTGGTTTTTCTTTTTTAAAATCAGATTTTTTAACCAAGTCTGGAAAGTCAGTGAACGAATTCATTTCCCAGTTTTGTGCTTTTTTAAAAGTTCCTAGTTCAATTTCAAAACCGTTTCTCACATCAATCAGCTGCACATCAGGGTTGCTTACCAAAAAGTCGTGCCAGTCTTTAGGAGAAAGATGTTTGACACCCTCAGGTTTATTTTTTTTGGGTGTAATCTCTGTTTTGCCAAGGGTCACAATCTCTTCTCTTACTTTTACTTTCATGCGTCTAAAAGGGCTTGCAGCATTTGTAAAGCTGTCTTTAAAAACAATTTTAGAACCTGAAAGATTTGATAAATGATTTTTCAATTCATCTAAAGGTTTTGGAGAAGAAAGTGTGCCATTAAAACCTTCACTTGAGACGATGACTAAGCCCTTGATGCTTCTTTCTAGGCACCAAACTTCAAGCTCCCTTGCATGAGCTTCTGTAGTTTGAGATTTTGGCCAGTCAAAGAACTTATAAAAAGTCGTAACATAATATTTACTTTGTACTTTTCCTTCTTTTGTCATAATAAAGACAAGTAGCAAATTATAGATAAAATTAAAAGGGCTTAAGCAAGTTGAATATGGAAAAACCTTTAAAGATCCAAAACCTTACAAAAAATTATGGCGATTTTTCTGCCGTAAAAGATGTGAGCTTTGATTTAGAAGACGGAGAGATTTTCGGACTCTTGGGTCCAAACGGAGCTGGAAAAACCACGTTGATCTCTTGTATTGTGACTTTGGAAAAAATGACCAAGGGCTCAGTCTCTGTCCTGGGGTCAGACATTTACAAAGATGCAAAAAATGCTAAGACAAAACTAGGCTACGTCCCTCAAGAGGTGATCAACCACGGGTACTTCACTGTAGAGGAGATCCTGGGATTTTACTCAGGTTACTTTGGAATTTTACAAAACAAAGAGCGGATCAAATACCTTCTAGAAAAACTGGCTCTCTATGAGCACAAAGATAAAAAAGTAAAACAGCTTAGTGGTGGAATGAAACGAAGGCTTATGATTGCTAAGGCACTTGTTCACAGTCCGAAAGTACTTTTGTTAGATGAGCCTACCGCGGGTGTTGATATAGAACTTAGAAATTCATTATGGGAATTTGTACTAGAGCTTAAAAAATTAGGCACCACAGTTTTACTCACAACTCACTATCTAGAAGAGGCCGAGAGTCTTTGTGACCGTATAGGTGTTATACACAAAGGAGAGCTTAAAAAAATTGGAAAAACTTCTGATCTTATTTCTGAACTTACTTTTAGAACTCTTGAGGTGGAAACATCAAAAAAAGTTGAGCTTAAAAAAACTGATTATCTTAAAAAACAAATCGGCAATAAAATCACTTTAGAATTCCCATCAACTCTTAAAGTGGGAGAAGTAATCTCATCAATTGGTTTAGATCTGAGCTGTGTGACTGACCTTCAACTTAAAGAAGGCTCTTTAGAAGACGCCTTTTTAAAAATTCTAGATCAAGGGAGGGTGTAATCATGTTTGATTTTTCAAAACAAAACATTTCAAGCCATCCCTTTATAATGCTCTTTTGGAAAGAGATTCGAAGATACCTTAAAGTCATGGTGCAGACTGTGGTTACGCCGGCTATCAACTCAGCTCTCTATCTTCTTATTTTTGGAGTGAGTCTCGGAAACAGCATAGACACTGGTTTTGACACACCTTATTTAGCCTTTTTAATTTCGGGCTTGATTATGATGTCTTGTTTGAACAACGCATTTCAAAACACCTCGTCCTCAATCATCAGCGGAAAATTTAGTGGTGACTTAGAAGACTTAAAAGTTGTGCCTCTAAGTTCGCAGCAGATTATATGGGCCATGTGTTTAGGCGGCGTTACAAGAGGTGTAATGGTTTCATTGGTGACCATGCTTGTAGGTCAAATTTTTTATCACGTCACCTTCGGAGAGTTTTTAGAAATCCATTCATGGCCTGCGCTTATGTTCTTTTTGTTTTTCGGAGCTTTGTCTTACGCAAAGCTTGGAATGTTTGTGGCCTTTCTTGCCAAAACATTCGATCAGATGAGTGCGGTAACAGCCTTTATTCTACAGCCACTTGCTTTTTTAGGCGGAGTTTTTTTCTCATTGAATAATTTAAGTCCATTTTGGCAAAAGGTGGCCTTGTTCAATCCCGTTTTGTATTTGATCAGTGGTGTGCGCTACAGCATACTTGGTCAGTCTGATGTTTCACTGACATCGTCTGTGATCGTGACTAGTGTGAGTTTGGTTCTTTTTCATTTTTTAATTGCGTTCACATTGAGCCGTAGCCAATTTAAAAGATGGTAAATAAAGATGGTAAATAAAGATGGTAAATAAAGATGGTAAGCTAAAGAGAGGTTTTTTATGTTTCAAAATTTATCAGATAAATTTTTAGGCTCGATTTCAAAACTGAGAGCCAATAAAATAACTGAGGCAAATGTCGAGGCTGTTTTAAAAGAAATCCGCATGGCTCTTTTAGAAGCTGATGTAAACTTCATGGTTGTTAAAAAATTCATGGAGCGTGTGAAAGTTGAAGCCTTGGGTGAAAAGGTTTTGAAGTCCGTTACGCCAGACCAACAGTTTACAAAAATTGTTAATGACGAACTTGTAAGGGTTCTAGGTGGTGAAACTTTTTTTATTGATCTTAAAAAATCCCCCTCACAAATTATGCTCGTAGGGCTACAAGGAGTTGGTAAAACGACCACGGCTGGAAAACTTTCTGTATTCATAAAAAAGAAATTTAAAAAATCAGTGGCATTGATTCCACTAGATCTTCAAAGACCAGCGGCCGTTGAGCAGCTAAGAATTTTAGCTAAGCAAACAGACACTGCATTCTACGAGTCGGATCTTAAAAAAACGCCGACACAGAACTACGAGCTTGCTAGAAAATGGGCTGAGCAGCAAAACATAGAAGTTTTGATCTTAGACACAGCCGGCAGACTTCAAATTGATGAAGCTCTAATGGGGGAACTTACAAAACTAAAAGAGATGGCCAAGCCATCTGAGGTCCTGTTGGTTTCAGATGCCATGCTGGGACAGCAGTCTGTGAGTGTTGCAGAGGGCTTCCACAAGACGCTTGGCTTGAGCGGTATGGTGCTCACTAAATTTGATGGTGACGCTAGAGGAGGAGCAGCTTTAAGTATCAGAGAGGCCACTGGGGTTCCTATAAAGCTTATTGGTACAGGTGAGAAGCTCTCAGCCCTTGAGGTCTTTCACCCTGATAGACTTGCGAGCCGCATTCTGGACAGAGGAGACGTGGTCTCTTTAGTCGAAAAAGCTCAAGAGGTTGTTGACGAAAAAGAGGCCATGGCCACAGCTAAGAAAATGTCCAAGGGGCAGTTCACAGTTGAAGACTTTTTAAAGCAGCTTCATATGATGAAAAAAATGGGAGGCATCACATCTTTGATGGGAATGCTTCCTGGAGCAGGGCAGCTTAAAAAGCAGATGGCGGGAATGGCGCCCCCTGAAGATGAGATGAAAAAGATTGAAGCCATCATCAACTCTATGACTAAAATTGAGCGCAAAAACCACAAGGTTTTAAATGGCTCAAGACGGCTTAGAATTGCAAAAGGCTCCGGAACCAGAGTTCAGGATGTGAATAAGTTTGTAAAGCAGTTTGAGCAGAGTCAAAAAATGATGACTCAGATGATGAAGATGTCTGGTAAAAAAGGTGGAGGGGGGAGCCCTTTTGGTGGAATGCCTTTTTAGCTAGAGTTTTAGGATAATTTATACGATTTCTTGTTAAATTCTGCTTCAGTCAGAGAGCTTTTTTGTTTTGACTTGATCTGTCAGGGGGAGTCTAGTAGAAGTTTTGGTTTGATTGATATATTTAAGGCGCATCTATAAGACGCGTAGGAGTGATTAATGGTAGTAATTAGACTGTCTCGTCAGGGTTCCACCCACGAGCCTAAGTACAGAGTGATGGTAGCAGATTCTAGACGCCCGAGAGATGGTAAATTCATCGAAATAGTTGGACGTTACAACCCTTTGGCTAGAGGCCAAGAGAAAAAGATTGATCTTCAACTTGATCGCATTCAAGAATGGATCGGCAAGGGTGCTCAGCCTTCTGACACAGTTAAGTCACTGATCAGAAAAGCCGAAGCAGCTAAGTAAGAGCCACGCGTTTGACGGCGTGTGTTAAACTAAGGAGCGCTCAGATGGCAGAAAGTTTAAAAGACCTTGTAGAGTTTATGGCTAAATCATTAGTCGATAATCCTGAAAGTGTTGAAGTAACAGAAGTTCCAGGCGAGCAAACAACAGTTTACGAACTCAAAGTCGCTAAAGAAGACCTTGGAAAAGTGATCGGCAAGCAGGGAAGAACAGCTCATTCAATGAGAACAATCCTTACAGCGGCCAGCACTAAGATCCAGAGAAGAACAGCTCTGGAAATTATTGAGTAGAGACTCAGTACACAAAAATTGTTGTAAAGTGACACCTTTAACAAATTCTGACTTCAGGATTACTAAAAACTATTGTCTAAAATATAAGTCAGAGAGCTCCTCTGGCTTTTTAGTTTTAAAAAGGTATGTAGCTAAAATACACAAGTCTGTGGAGATGAAAACTTGAAATGAAAAAAATGAATGAGATCGGCTACATACAAAAAGCACATGGCTTAAAAGGTGAGGTTTTTTTTAAGCCTTATGATGACGACATGTCTTTTCTCTCAAAAAATCTTGAAGTTTATTTGGCCGAGTCCCCCTACAAAATTTCAAGTTTTAGACTGGTCACCGGTGGGGCTATTTTAAAGTTAGGAGGCATTGATGACCGCAATCAGTCGGACCTTTTAAAAGCAATGGCTGTGTCGGTAGATG
>Ga0115567_10005552_pt1 | contig 12205 bp, 6 predicted proteins | sample COGITO_mtgs_1204_2_FD_88679 | JGI IMG/M metagenome (GOLD analysis project Ga0115567, IMG submission 88679) | Pelagic marine microbial communities from North Sea - COGITO_mtgs_120412 | ecosystem: Environmental > Aquatic > Marine > Epipelagic | place: Germany:Helgoland, sampling site Kabeltonne...
GAAGTTCCGAGCTGATTGATACTGAATCAAATTTAATGTCCTGTTTTTCCGGGTATTGCCAACTTAAGCACCTAAACATGCGGGATAGAAGAGCACTTATATCTTACGCCGCGATCAGCGCATGCCCCTCGGAGACGGGTTTGGGGGTCATTGGACGACCATAGCACGTCACCTAAAACTCATTTCGTCTGATAATGCCTAAACCGCAGTCACGATTTCGCAAAAAAATACTTCGCACACTGAGTTGCGAATAGGATAAAGTTCCTAACACCTTGACTCCCTTGCCCACATGAGAACAATATAAGAACAGCGGAGGGCTCCCGCTTTCTTTTTTGTGATCTTGTGGAGCTTTCTCATGGCTGGAGGCATAGCGTTTGATGAATGTGCTGGCCGTGTCTTCCAGACTCCGGCGATTGCTCGTCCGTCTCTACAGGTTCTGCATTCATTGCCTGCTGGTTTGCGCCGTCAGGTGCATCTGGCGGATGGTCCTGATAGCTTTCGGCCCTCTAATGCGCTGGGGCTTTTGTCTGGCTTGCCTAAGCTGCTTTGGCAGCGGGTCCATGAAGTTACCGGACTCGGCGGGCTTCACTTCGCGTTGACGGCTGCCAAGCGGGCTAGAGCGCAAGATAATGCTCACCCCTCAATAATCATAGGCACGGCGCGTGATGTTCATGCGCTGCGGCCTGAAGGCCTCGGCGCTTATGTGCCTCCCGCTTCTGTCACGATGATTGAAGCAGGACGGCGCGCGGATATTCTTTGGACAGCAGAACAGGCTTTGGCCGCAAAAGCACAAGCGGTTGTGCTCATCCGGATCGATCAGGGGCCAACCCTGTCCGAGAGCCGGACCTTGCAGATCGCGGCGGAACGCGGCGGCAGTCTGGGGCTGATCCTGATTGCGCGGCAGGCGCGGAGCTCCGCCTGCCAAACACGCTGGGACTGCCAGCCCGTGCCGGATGGCTGGGACTGGACGGTGGTCAAGAACAAGACCGGCCCCGTGGGTCAATGGCGCATTCGGGCGGGGCCGGACGGATCTCTGCTTGACCCGATCCCGCTCTCCCGCCTCACGCCGCAACCGACGCCCCCACCCCATGACCCAACGCCGCCTTCTGCATCTGTGGTTTCCCTGCCTCCCACTGGACCGTCTCCAACGGGCGCAAGACCTGCGCCTTGAGGGTCCGTTTGCCGTGACCCGCGAGGTGAAAGGGGCGCAGCGGCTTGTCGTGGCGAACGCCCTCGCCAGCGAGGCCGGACTCGTGCCGGGGCAAAGCCTGGCCGATGCCCGCGCCATTTACCCAGACTTGCTTACCGAGCCGCAAAATGCCGTGCGCGATGGCTTGTTATTATCCGCGCTGCGGCGCTGGGCGGATCAGTTCAGCCCCAAGGTCGAGGTCACCCCGCCCGATGCGCTCATTCTGGATGTGTCCGGCATGGCGCATCTTTATCGCGGCGAGGCGGCGATGATGGACGCGATCTGCGATAGCCTGACGGACCTTCACATGACCGTGCGATGTGCGCTGGCTGACACACCAATGGCGGCGCGCGCCTGGGCGCGGTTTCGTCCGGCCAATCATCCATATAGCGCGATCCTGCCCGCCGGACAGGCCATAGCCGCCTGTGACGCCCTGCCCGTGGAAGCGTTGGAAACGGATGCGACCGAAGCGCTGCATTTGCTTGGCCTGCGCACCATTGGCGCGCTGCGCGGCAAGCCGAGCGCCGAGCTGGCGCGGCGTTTCGGTCTGCATCTGACAGATGCGATAGACCGCTTGATTGGCAGACGTCCGGAGCCGATGCGCGCGGAAACGCCAACGCGGCCTTTTGCGACCCGGATGACATTGCCGGACCCGATTGGCCTAATTGATGATGTGCTGTCTATTTTGGAGCGGATCGCGACGCCTTTAATGGCGCGGCTGGAAAAAGACGGCCTCGGAGCGCTCGGCTTCACGCTGGCGGTTACTTGCCCTGATAAAGGGTCGCAAAGCCTGCATGTCGGGTTCTCGCGCCCCATGCGCGAGACACGCGCGCTCATCCGGCAAATGCGCCCCAAAATCGACACGCTTAACCTACCGTTCGGCGCAGACCGTTTCCGGCTGGAAGCCACAGGCGTGCAGCCGATTCAGACACGGCAGATTCATCTCGGCAGCGAAGCCGTGATTGAGGACGCGATGGAGCGGCTGGTCACAATTGTCGGCAATCGCCTCGGTTTTGACCGTATCCGCCGCCCCGCCCCGTCGCCGTCGCACCGCGCGGAGTTGGAATGCAACTCCGAAGAGATTGCGGATAATGACACCGCCCATGTCTGGCCAGCGCCGCGCCCCTATCGCCCTTTGCAGATTTTCGAGCCGGAATATCTGCATGTGCTGGACGAAGGCCGCCCGCCCGCGCGGTTCGAATGGCGGCGGCAGGCTTACCGGACAAGGCGTGTGCAAGGCCCTGAACGGGTCGCGCCGCAATGGTGGGCCGACCATCCGGGGCGGCTGTCAGACTACTACACCGTCACGACGGAAGAAGGGCCGACACTGTGGCTGCGCCGCTTGCCGATGGCGGCGGATCAGGAATGGTCTGTTGCGGGGCTGTACGCGTAAAAATGCGCGCCGAACTCGACACGATCAGCAATTTCACCTTCCTGACGGGGGCGAGCCATCCGCGCGAGCTGGTGGAACGCGCGGCCCAAATGGGCTTGAACGCGATTGCGATTGCGGATGTGAACAGCTTTGCGGGGGTCGTACGCGGGTTCGAAGCGGCGCTCGAACTGGCGGAAGACCACGCTATCCGGTTTATCGTCGCCACGCGGATTGTGACGCGCGAAGGCGTGACCCTGCTCGCCTACCCGAAGACAAAGCGCGGTTACTCCAATCTCTGCCGCCTTCTCACGGCGGGCAAGCGCGCAACGACGAAAGGCAAATGCGATATTGGCATTGCCGACGTGCTGGACTGGCAGGACGAGATTATCTGGGTCCTGCGCGAACCGGATGCATCTGAGCGCCATATTGCAGCCCTATCCGACCTGCCCGATTTTCATCTTGGCCTCGCGCCGCATTTTGATGGGCAGGACGCGCCGCGCTTTGCCGCGATCCAAGCTTTATCTGAACGTCACGCCCTCCCGCTCTGCGCGCTGGGCAATGTGATGATGCACCGCGCCCATCGCCGCCCGCTCGCGGATATTCTGTCCTGTATCCGCGAAGGCTGCACGATTGATCAGCTCGGCCGCCGCGCGCTGTTGAATGCGGAGCGCCGCCTGCGCTCCCCTTTCGAGCTGAAGCGCGTCTTTGCGGGCTATGAGGAGGCCCTGAGCGCTGCGGCGACCATCGCCGACAAAGCGCGCTTCTCGCTCAAGGAACTCGCCTATCAATATCCGGACGAGGTGATGGACGGCGAAGACCCGCAAGCGCGGCTGACGCGGCTAACGGAGGAAGGGCTGCGCTGGCGCTATCCCGAAGGGACGAGCCTGAAAAACCAACAGCTGGTCGCCAAGGAACTCGCTCTAATCAAGAAGAAGAATTACGCGGCTTATTTTCTGACCGTGCATGATGTGGTGCGCTTTGCGCGGTCCAAGAATATTCTCTGCCAAGGGCGGGGATCGGCGGCCAACTCCGTGGTCTGCTACGCGCTCGGCATTACCGAAGCCTCGCCGGAAACCATCACCATGGTGTTTGAACGCTTCGTCTCTGACGCGCGCGACGAGCCGCCCGATATTGACGTCGATTTCGAGCATGAGCGACGCGAAGAGGTGATCCAATATCTCTATAAGAAATATGGCCGCCACCGCGCGGGTATTTGCTCGACCGTGATCCACTTCCGCTCCCGCTCCGCCATTCGCGAAGTCGGCAAGGCGATGGGGCTGAGTCAGGACGCGATTGCGCGCCTATCCGGCACGATCTGGGGTTATTCAAACAAAGGCGTGAAGGAATCGGACGCCACCGCGCTCGGCTTCACGCAGATGGATCGACGCTTCCGCCTGACCTTGGAACTGGCAGCGGAAATCACCGGCTTCCCGCGCCACTTGTCTCAGCATGTCGGCGGTTTTGTCATCACGCAGGATCGTCTGGATGAGATGTGCCCCGTTGAGCCTGCCGCGATGGCCGACCGCACCATCATCGAATGGGACAAGGACGATATTGACGTGATCGGTATGCTCAAGATTGATGTGCTCGCGCTCGGTATGCTGACGGCAATCCGCAAATCATTTCGGCTGCTGTCCGACTGGAAGGGCTTGCATCACACCATCGCCAATATTCCGGCGGAGGATAAGGCGACTTATGACATGATCTGCCAAGCGGATACGCTGGGCGTGTTCCAGATCGAATCCCGTGCGCAGATGAACTTCCTGCCGCGGATGCGTCCGCGCACTTTCTATGATCTTGTCGTCGAAGTCGCCATTGTCCGACCCGGTCCGATCCAAGGCGACATGATCCACCCTTATTTGAAACGACGGCGCGGTGACGAACCCGTCCATTACCCGTCCAAGGAACTGGTCCCCGTGCTGGAAAAGACGCTTGGCGTGCCTTTGTTTCAGGAACAGGCGATGCAAATTGCGGTCGTCGCGGCGGGCTTCACCCCGTCCGAAGCGGATCAGCTGCGCCGCGCGCTCGGCGCGTTCCGATCACCCGGCAAGATCAGCGATTTCAAGGACCGCTTCATCTCCGGCTGCCTGTCCAAAGGCTATCAGCAAGACTTTGCCGAAGCCGTCTTCAGTCAGCTGGAGGGCTTCTCTGGCTACGGCTTTCCGGAGTCCCATTCCGCCAGCTTTGCCCTGCTGGTCTACGCCTCCTGCTGGATCAAACGGCACCATCCGGAGGTGTTCTGCTGCGCCCTGCTCAACTCGCAGCCGATGGGCTTTTACGCGCCTGCGCAGATCGTGCAGGATGCCCGCCGCCATAATGTCGAGGTGCGGCCGATCTGTGTCGAGAATAGCTATTGGGATAATACGCTGGAGCCGGGGCGTGATGGGCGTTTGGCCGTGCGGCTTGGCTTCCGGCAGATCAAAGGGATGCGGCAGGAGGATGGCGACTGGATCACGCTGGCGCGGGGCAATGGCTACCAAAGCGCCGATGCGGTCTGGCGCAAGGCGGGTCTGTCCAAGCGCGCGCTCTCAAAGCTGGCGGAAGCCGACGCGTTTCACATGTCCGGTCTGAACCGCCGCGAAGCGCTCTGGGCGGTCAAAGGATTGGGCGGGGACAATCCGCTGCCGCTGTTCGCGCAGCACGGCGAAGGGATTGAGGAAGAGGTCATCAACTTGCCGCTGATGCGCGCATCCGAAGAGGTTTATGAGGATTACCTATCCACCCGCCTGACCCTGCGCGACCATCCGATGCGGTTTTTGAACGAGGCCATAGGCCGAACGCTTAAATCCTCCGACCTGCGCGATGCGCCCGATGGGTGGCGGGTCACAGTGTCCGGTCTTGTCGTGACACGGCAGAAACCCGGCACAGCCAGCGGCGTTATTTTCATCACGCTCGAAGACGAAACCGGTGCCGTGAACGTCGTCGTCTGGAACAAGATGTTTCAGAAAAACCGCGGCCCTGTCATGGCGGGCCGGCTGCTGCGCATTCGCGGTAAGCTACAACGCGAAGGTATCGTCCATCACGTCATCGCCGAACGGATAGACGACCTATCGCCATTGCTCGATACGCTTGGCTATCAAGGTTCGCGCGATGCTATTGAGCCGACTGCCGGCAACGCGGATGAAGCGAAGCGGCCTATCCCAGCGAAAGAGTCCATGCGCAATGGTGGCACAAAACGCCACGCGCTGGCCAACCCGAAGGCGGAGATGCGCAAAGAGCGGGAAAAGCGAAAAGCAGAAGAGGCGAAAGGCGGAACCAAAACGGTCTCGGCGTACTACTCGGCAGGCGGTGGTCGGCACCCACGGGAACAGGCCAAGGCGCTATTTCCGAGCCGGGATTTTCATTAATCTGCATAACTTATTCATCCGACATAACCCGTTTAGCGGCAGCGCATATCGTGCCATGAGCGCGTCAATGACTCGCGAACCGCCTGATATTGAGACGCCGCAATCTGCGGGTGAGACAAATGTCGCTGTATCGCGATTTTTAAGACTCTTTACGCGCGTCAAGCCAAGCGAAGTTCAGCTAACACTGGCTTTACTGCTAACCGTGTTTTTTATGCTGACGGCGTTCTTCATCGCCAAGCCTGCGCGAGAGTCCTGGCTCGCCGTATCAATTATTGGTGATCTGACCGCGCTGGAAGTAAGGGCCACGTCCGGTGGTCTGCAATCAATCGTGCTGATCGCGCTGCTTCCTCTATATGCGAAGCTTTATGACATCTGGTCGCGGCGGCGCTTGCTTGTCATGGTGAACTTGTTCTTCATCGCGCTATTTCCAGTATTCTGGTTATTACAGCCGGGTCTTCTAGCCGACATTGTTCCTTTCAGCGGAGTCATTTTCTATATCTGGATCGGTATTTTCGCCGTGACCGTTGTTGCGCAGTTTTGGACCTATGCCGCGGATCTTTACACGCAGGACGCGGGCACGCGACTGTTTCCGCTCATCGCTGTTGGGGCTTCGTTGGGCGCGGTGGCAGGGAGTGCCTGCGCGGCCGAGTTGATTTCGCTGGGCTTTGATTCCTACGACCTGTTGCTGTTCGCGCCGTTGCCGCTGATCTGCGCCACACTGATCCTCTGGCGGATCGAAACTGTTGACGCGGCGACCGGGCAGACACCCAAGATCGCGCCTGACACACCGTCCGAAGATCCCCGTTCAATTTGGAAGATTGTCACGGGCAACCGTTACATCCTATTGATCGGTCTGTTCGTGTTCCTGCTCAATTGGGTGCAGACCAATGGCGAGAATATATTGTTCGCTGCCTTGCAGGAATCCATTGAAGCGGCGGGACCGCTGGACGCGGAAAGCCGTGCGGCTGCAACAGCGGATGCCTATGCGCGCATTTACATTTGGGTCGGCTTGATCGGACTGCTCATACAGGCATTCCTTGTCTCACGCCTGCTGCGTTATGGCGGCCTGGCCGGGATGCTGCTGATCCCGCCCTTTGTCTCGCTTGTTTCCAACGGCGCAATGGGCGGGGCGGTTGGCTCGGGCGGGGCGCTCGGAGTCATAACAATGGCCAAAACGGCGGAGAATGCTACCAACGCCTCAATTGCCAACACAGCGCGGCATATCCTCTGGCTACCAGTCGCCAAGGAAGCGCTCTACAAGGCGAAAACCGCCATTGATACCGTCTGTGTGCGCGTCGCGGACGGCCTCGCGGCGATTACGGTCATTGTCGGCACGCGGATTCTCTCTGCCGATCTTAAAGCGTTTTTCACGTTCAATTTGGTGCTGGTCGTGATATGGTTGTTCGTTGGCATCCTGATTATCCGCGAGCGCAAGGGGCGCCGCAAAGTCTGGGCCGAACGCGAAAGGATCGCATTTTGTACAGACGGTTCATCGGGGGCGCCATCGCCCTGATGCTCATGGTGGCTCCTGCCGCCTTTAGTGCACCGCAAATCCCCGTTTCTGTTCCGGACGAGCAATGGCAGCCTCTCGCTGAATACCGAGACCAAAGGTTACAGACGGACCTTGATCAATACATCGCCCAATCTCCACGGCTAGTTGCGCTGACTCGGAAGGGTAGACTCTCAGTCGCTCTGGTGGACTTATCCAATCCAACCGTGCCCCGCTATGCCGCCATCAATGGACGCAAGACCGTTTATGCGGCCAGTATGCCGAAAATTGCAATTCTGCTGACCGCTTACGATCAGATTTCCTTGGGAAAATTGATCGTCACGCCGGAAATCGACGCCGACATGACGGCAATGATCCGGACCTCGTCCAACAGCGCGGCGACGCGCATGATCGACCGCGTCGGCGGCCTTGACGTTATCAATGACACATTATCTGATCCTCGCTATGGGCTTTATAATCCGGAGACAGGCGGGGGGCTTTGGGTTGGTAAGCGTTACGCCAAGACCGGACGCCGCGTGACCGATCCGGTTGGCGGGGTTAGCCACGGGGCATCCGCGTTTCAAACCGCACGCTATTATTATTTGCTCGCCACAGGCCGTCTTGTCGACGAAAAGACGTCAAACGAAATGCTGCAGGCGCTCGCGGATCCGGGCATCCGACACAAATTCGTTGCCTCTCTCGGACAACTCGCGCCTGACGCGCACCTCTACCGAAAGAGCGGAACATGGCGCAATTATCATGCTGACAGTGTCATCGTTTGGGGCGAGGAGCCTTGGCGGCGATACATTCTGGTCGGGATCGTCCAAAGCGATGCGGGCGGGGACATTTTGAAAGACCTTATCCCGGCTGTTGAAACCATTCTTCATCCTGAGAATTGAATAAGGGCGCGATGCGCTCTGACAATACTGACCTAAGGTATACCATGTTGAAATCAGCTTTGCTTGGAACCGCGCTGGCGCTGCTCGCCAGTACGGCGATCGCCCGCGCGCCCGCCACCAATGCGCCGGACAGCGCCATCATCAATGAGGCGCGTGCCCTAGTGGACGCGATGCGCGCCAGCCCGAAAGGCCCCTACTCAAACATTCAATCGGTTTGCAAAGACGGCACGGTGCTGCCCCCACGGCCAAGTGCCTGCGTGCCGCATGGCGGCGGCAATCAATTTGCAAAGTTCTCGGCTCAGCGCGAGCGCTTGGCCAAGCTCGGCTACCCTGTCGGAACAATCTACCAGAATTTCGACATAGGCATGATTAGACCGGATGCGCGCGATTTTACGCGTCTGCGCGACTTACCGCTCGAAGCCTATATGATCGCGATTGATGATGGCTGGGTGCTGCGCGGGGCGCGGTCCTATCGTGGCCGCGTCCAGATCGAGGATGAGGAAGTGGCGGGGCGTGATTTGTTGCTCAACACGCTCGTAAAAGCCGACCGCGCGCAGGATATTCTGTTGCTACGGGAGCTGGCGCGCACTGTCCCGCACGGAGGGAAAGGCGGGGATCTGGTGCGGGAGCTGCGGCGCGACAGCCAGACGCTTGCTGAAATAAACCGCGGTTTTGAGCCGCTCCGCGCCGAAATTCATGGCCAGCCGACTGCGGCGACACTCGGCCGTGTCGAGACTTGGGCTCGCGCCAATTCATCGCTGCCCACGGATGAGAAAGCCTTGCTTGCACGCGTAGAGGCACAGCTCACTGCGCTGTACTCGCCGGAGCAAACGCGCCAGCGATTGGGGCGGCTTGCGGGGTCACTGAGACCCAATTTGGCTGATATTGCAGTCACTCTGAGATCCGACGCTGCGCCGCTCGACCGCACGGCCCGAGCACTCGCTCTCTCGCACGAAACATTTCAAATGGCGTCCCCCGCTGACGCCTTGCAGCTGCTCGACCTGATGACGGCGCTGGAAGCTGATGCGCTGAGCGCAGCGCGCGATTTACCGCCGCCCTCCACCCGCGCTGAATCCCTGCGCCGCGCCGCGCTGCTGACAGATGCCGCTTATCATCTTGGTTATCTGTCCGAAAGCGAAGCCCGCCGCGTCGCCCGACCCTTGCGAAGTTTAACGGGAGAGCGGACAGGCACGGCACGTTACGCCGCCGCTGTGCAACGCCTGCAGCTGGCACCAGCTTGGGCACAGACGCATGTGCGCTACGTGTTCGCAGAACCGCTGGCGAAATATACGGCACTGGATCCTCGTGCGGCCAAATTCACAGATGATTTGCTGCGCGGTTCAGTTCTGCAACCGCTGACAGAAGTCACGGAAATCCTGTCGCGCGACGTTGGCAAGCTCTCCGGCATTAGCGCCTCTATCATGGGCGAAACCCGCTCCGCGCTCGCGCTGAACCCCGGACGGGCGCAAGGCCGCTTGCGCGTTATTGAGCCCGGCCCAGACGGGAGCTTGCCCGCCTACGCCGCAACCGACATCGTCATCATTCCGAGCACGATCGCCGAGCTGTTTCCCGCGGCTGGAATCATCACAGTGGGCGAAGGGAATCCGCTCTCTCATGTCCAGATCCTCGCCCGAAACCTCGGCATTCCCAATGTCGTTGTCGCGCCAGAGCTACAGACGGACCTCGCCGCCTATGACGGGAAAACGGTCGAACTGGCTGCAACCGCAGATGGCCGCGTTTTACTGCGCCGCGCGAACGGTGAGGCCCTGCCGGCTGCAAAGGCCGATGCACCTTCCTCCATCGGTAAAACCGGAACTGTTCCCGCACCTCAGCCGGACCTGAGCCGCATTTCGCCTGTGCCGCTCGCCGAACTGCAAGCGAGCCTGTCCGGCAAGATCGTCGGGCCAAAAGCCGCCAATGTCGGCGAACTGGCCCGGCTATTCCCTGACCGGGTCGCGCCCGCTGTCGCCTTACCATTCGGCGCCTTTGCCGCCCATGTCGACGCGCCGCGCGCCGCATTGGCCAGCAGTTTCCGCGACTACCGCGCCGGACGAATTACAGAAGACGCGTTTCTAATTGCGCTCGACACAGCCCGTGAGCGCGTCAAAGCCACTCCTGTCGATCCCGCGACTCGCGCCGCGCTGACCGAACAGTTGAAAACGTTCAACCGCAGCACGGGCGTGTTCATACGCTCCGACACCAACATGGAAGATTTGCCGCAGTTTACTGGCGCTGGTCTCAACCTAACCCTGCCTAATATTACAGGCGACAAGGCGCTATTTGACGGCATTCCCCAAGTCTGGAGCAGCGTTTATACCCGCCGCGCGATGGCTTGGCGCAGTCAGGTGCTGAGCAATCCTGAAGATGTCTTCAGCTCTGTCTTGCTGATGCAATCCGTGCCGAGCGAGAAAAGCGGTGTGCTGGTCACCACCGACCTATCCGGACAAAATCGCCCTAACAGTTTGACCGTCAGTGTTGCCTACGGCGTCGGCGGCGCCGTTGATGGCGAGAGCGCGGCGTCTTACCTCCTCACCCCGCGTCAGGATATTGTCCTGGCCGAAGCCAAAGCGCCCTTCCAACGCTACCTCAAACCTGAAGGCGGTGTCGGCTGGCGACCTGCGCCGTCTGGCGAGGTTCTTACCAAGGCGGAAACGACGGAGCTGCGCAAGCTGGCCGCAGAAGTCGTCGCACGCTACCCGGCCAGTCTTGGACCCGATGGCAAGCCGCTACCGTTCGATATCGAGTTCGGGTTCGCAGGCGGTAAACTTTATTTGCTGCAAATTCGCCCGCTGGTACAGCGCGGCGCGGCGCTGGCGGAGACGATTGTCTCCGGCGTCATTCCCAAGCCCATCAGCCAGCCAACCGTCAATATTTCCGCCCCGCTTTTGAAGGATTAAGCTCATGGCTTTAAGAACTCTGATTGGCAGCGCGGCACTCGCCGTCCTGACGCTGGCTCTCTCCGGCACATCATCATCCTATCCAATCAATGCTGAAAACACCGGGATCAAGCGCTTACAAGGTGCAAACCCGGATCGCATGCCGGCGGGCGCGATGCTGGGAATTGACGATATTACGCCGTATTTGCTGGCCACGCCTGGCGCCGCGTGGGACTTTGCTGATGCAGAGCGTGATTCGGAATTGCAGAGCGCACTCGAGCAAATGTTCAAAGGCCGCAGCCCCTCTTACGGAATCATCGTGGCCGACATTTCCGATCCGTCCGATATTCGATGGGCAGGCGTGCGTGAAACGCGCTCGCAGATACCCGGCTCCGTAGGTAAGATCATTCATATGCTGGCGCTGTTCGCCGAGCTGGAAACCGCCTTCCCCGATATTGAAGACCGCGAGCGGATTTTACGCGAACGCTTGATTACGTCTGGCCGCTGGGTCGTTCCAAATCACCACACTGTCCCGCGCTTGCAAGCCGATGGTAAGACTCTCAAATCCGGTCCGATTGCTGTTGGCGAGACCTTCGCTTTGTCCGAATGGTTGGATTTCGCCATCGCCTATTCGTCCAACGCCGCCGCCGCGACAATCTGGAAAGAAGTCATCCTGCTGCGCCGTTATGGCAGTGCTTATCCGCCATCCGCTGAGCAGGAAGCCGAATTTTTCAAGACCACGCCCAAATCCGAGTTATGGGCACTGGCCCGCGATGCGGTCACGGAGCCGATGATCGGTGCGGGACTGGACTCGGACGCACTATGGATCGGGAGCTTCTGGACGGGCACGGCCAAGCAGCTGGTTCCCGGCAATGGCGGATCACGCGGGACACCGCTGGAAATGGCGCGCTTTATGCTACGCATGGAGCAGGGTCGCCTCGTCGACAATTGGTCGAGCACGCGCATGAAAGATTACCTCTACACCACGTCCCGCCGCTACCGTTATGTGTTCAGTGACGAGCTGAAACCCGCA
>Ga0115567_10005554_pt1 | contig 12203 bp, 14 predicted proteins | sample COGITO_mtgs_1204_2_FD_88679 | JGI IMG/M metagenome (GOLD analysis project Ga0115567, IMG submission 88679) | Pelagic marine microbial communities from North Sea - COGITO_mtgs_120412 | ecosystem: Environmental > Aquatic > Marine > Epipelagic | place: Germany:Helgoland, sampling site Kabeltonne...
ACCGTCATTATGACCAGCTTAGCGTCTTTTCGATTAGTGCCTACTAACTTGCGCCAGGCCGCTCAAGCATTGCAGCTCAGTCAGGCTACTTTTATTATTAGAATTGCCATCCCAGCTGCTAAAAGTGGCCTCTATTCTGGCATTGTGTTGGCCTGTGTCCGAGCTTTTGGAGAAACAATGGCTGTACTTATGGTTGCTGGTAATATCGCAAAAATGCCCAAAAGTATTATGGATCCTGTACGAACACTTACCAGTAATATTGCCTTAGAAATGGCCTATGCATTGGACACACATCGAGCGAGTTTATATATGTCAGGTTTATTATTGATTGCCTGTGTGACTGTGTTGGTGTTTATTCAGGCATCCATTCGTACCAAGGATGTTGCTATTGGTCAGTAATCAAAAACGAGCTGTTTCGAGGCAGCAGGACTTTAAAAATAAAGTCTTTACGGCCCTCATTTTTAGTCTCACTGGTTTGTTATTATTAGTTATATTGTGGATCTTTGGACAGATTCTTATCCGAGGTCTTGGCACAATATCTTGGGAATTTTTGATTTCAAATCCTTTGAATTCTGGTCGGGCTGGTGGTATTGCCTCTATACTGCAAACCACCGCGTGGGTGCTGCTGATTGCTGTGACTGTGACTGTTCCTTTAGGGTTGGCCACAAGCTTATGGCTTAGTGAGTTTAAATCCGTAAGACTAGGCGCCTGGGTGTCAAAAGCCATTTATATTTTGGCTGGTGTGCCTTCAATTGTGTACGGGCTTTTTGGCAATACCTTTTTTTGTCTCTATTTACAATTAGGCTATTCAATATTGGCTGGTGGGCTTACTCTTGCAGCAATGATTCTGCCGTATTTTATTCACACTTGCTTGCTTGGATTTAATCTTGTAGATAACCAATGGCGACTTGGAGCACAGGCTCTTGGTCTCTCAAAAATAACATTTATCGTGCAAATTTTATTGCCACAAGCAGCGCCTGCTGTTGCAGCTGGGCTTATTTTAAGTATAGGTCGAGCCACTGCCGAAACTGCTGCATTACTCTTTACAAGCGGGTTTGTTGATAAAACTCCCGAGTCCTGGCTTGATTCTGGCAGAACATTGTCTGTGCATATTTATGATCTTGCTTTAAATATTACAGGTGGTGAGAGTGGGGCCTATGGTACTGCTTTAGTCCTTATTGTGTTGCTTTTTATGATTAATAGTTTGGCCCATCAATTAGTAGTATCAAAGCGGAATAATCGAATGGACGGAATGAATGGATAGGACTTAATGATAATAATTAAGCATCTAAATTATTGGATAGATCAGCAGAAAGTTTTAGAAGAAGTATCCTTATCTGTGAGCCCGTGCAGTGTGACTACAATTGTGGGGCCGTCAGGCAGTGGTAAATCTAGTTTTTTGTCAGCAATCAACGGTTTGTATAAGTTGATACCTCAAACAAGGGTTTCTGGTCAAATTTTTTTAAATGCTGATCAATCGTATAATTTGCTTGATTCGCCCAATCACACTGTTATGCATTATCAGACAATTGGCACTATATTTCAGCAAGCTAATCCGTTTCCGCTGTCCATTTATAAAAACTTAGATTTACCCCTAAAAGAGCATGGCTATCCAAAGCAAGATCGTCCAGGCATAATTGAGCAAACTCTACGAGATGTTGGTCTTTGGGCAGAGGTGGCTCATCGGCTCAATAGTTCGGCATTGTGTCTGTCGGGTGGTCAGCAACAAAGGCTTTGTATTGCTCGTGCGCTAGTTTTGCAGCCGAAAATTTTATTAATGGACGAACCTTGTAGCGCACTTGATCCCATAGCCGCCTTCGGTATTGAGCAGCTTATTTTAAAACTTAAAAAAGATTATACGCTGGTTGTTGTCACTCACAATCTTGCTCAAGCTAGGCGTATTGCGGATTATGTCGGGTTTTTTTGGAGCCATCAAGGATGTGGTCGGCTTATTGAGTTTAGCCCAGCTGCTCAGTTATTTGAATACCCGCAACACGAGCTGACTAAAAAATTTTTAAATTACTAGATTTTTAAAGAACAAAGATGAGTGGGAGCAAATATGAATATATATAGACGAGCCTTGTTTTGGGTATTGGTGCTTGGCATTTGGTCAAACAGTGCCCATAGTGAAAGAAACACAGATCTTGCCGCAACAGACTATAAGTTTAAAGTCTTTCTAGATAAGCGGGCTATGGGGTATCACTTTGTTAAGCTTCGACAAGAAGACGATCAGCTGAAAATTTCTATTAAGGCAGATTTTAGCGTCAAGTTTCTTGTTTTTTCCGCTTTTAGTTATCATCACGCCACTGAAGAGGTTTGGTCGGACGGTTGTCTTTTAAGTATTGATGCCACTACGGATAATGATGGGGAGGCCCTATTTGTTAAAGGGCGTCAGCAAGGCAAGACCTTTAAATTAGAATCTCATCAAGGCAAAAGCCAGCTCCAGCAAGAGTGTGTGCATTCTTTTGCCTATTGGAATAAGGATTTATTAAACGCTAATGCTTTATTGAACTCACAAACTGGCGACTATGAAGAGGCTACTTTTAAATCTCTTGGCACTGAAACATTAGTTATCAATGAAAAACCGTTCACCAGTGAGAAATACCTTTTAACAGCAAAGGACAAGGAAATCTTGCTATGGTATGACTCAAATGATAAATGGATTGCACTTGAAAGTGAGACTGAAGATGAATATACAATTCGCTACTTTACCGCAGCAGCCTATGAATAATACAATTCGCAAGATTCAAATGTTGTGTATAGGGTTCATGGGATTGTGGTTGGTTGGTTGCGCCTCTAAACCTATGCCTGTAAAAAATATTAATCTTGAAAAGTTTATGGGCAGTTGGTATGTGATTAGCCATATACCAGTTTGGGGTGAGAAAAATGCCTACAACGCCATAGAAAACTACAGCTTGAACGACAAGGGCCAAGTTGATGTCAAATATACTTTTAATGACAAAAATTTAGATGGACCAGATAAAAAATACACTATGACCGGCTTTGTTAATGAAAAAGAATCCGGGCATTGGAAAGTACAACCAATGTGGCCATTTAAATTTGATTACCGAGTGGTCTACATTGACGACAATTACAAACTAACAGTAATTGCAAGAAAGTCTCGAGATTATGCTTGGATCATGAGTCGCACGCCTACATTGTCAGACGTTGAATATTCAAAAGCAACAGCTGCGTTAAGCGAACTTGGGTACGATCTTGGAGCTTTACGGCTTGTACCACAAGCCCAGGCACAAAAGCGATAGTGATTATACAGCAGCTGCCAAGTCAGCAATATGGGCCACGGCCTGCCGGCGTAGTCATTGACACGCTGGTGATTCATAGTATGCATCATCCAGAGCACCAAGATTGTTTTTCGCCAAAACTTTGTGGAGAGTGGTTAGACAAATGCGGGGTTTCTGCTCACTATATTATTGATAGAAGTGGCAGTGTGTGGCAAGCCGTACCAGACATGGCAATGGCTTGGCATGCGGGGGAAAGTTGCATGCCATTTGCTGATGACTGTCGCACTCGAGTTAATGATTTTAGTTTAGGTGTGGAATTACTAGGGACTGAAACATCTGGGTTTACTCAAGTTCAATACCAGAACTTAGTTTTTCTAGTTGGCGAGCTTTGTCAGCGCCATCCTTTGACTAATATAGTCGGTCATCAAGCAATTGCGCCTACTCGCAAAACTGATCCTTGGCTTTTTGACTGGCCTTATTTTAAATCGCAGCTTAAAGCTGTTTTTTCTCAATATTCAAAATTAAGAATAGGGCAGTGAAGCTTATAGCAACCTATGCTCGTCGGTTAAATCTATCAAAATGAGCGTTAATGATGTTGCTTTTCAAAGGTGACCAGCTTATAATTTCTCGCTTGGGCCTTTAGCTCAGTTGGTTAGAGCATCCGACTCATAATCGGCAGGTCCCCAGTTCGAGTCTGGGAAGGCCCACCATTTTCATATCTTGTTAAGCATCAAGGCTCTCGTAGGATGGTCGGCTGCGATCTTCTATACTCTCACCACTCTCCACGATACGCCCGGCTCACATAGGGGTTTGGCCTCGTTTTATACATGCTGCTTGCTGTATCTCGAATAATACCGTTGACCCAGTGGCATTGTTTAATATTACTTGGCCCGTAGGTTTTGCATTTTTTAATGGGGCGTTGTTTTTCGATTGCAACTACGCAGACATCCTGGATTTCTTTGAAATTTCTTTTTGAGTAGCATTTTTGCCGGGTGACTCGATCATAATCTGCGGCCAAGCAGTGACTCATGGTGAAAATTACGCTTAGTAAAGCTGTGGCAATGATGAGGGCAGATGATTGTATTGGTTTTTGAATCAATGAACGCTCCTTATTTCATTAATTTAGATTGTTGTAGAGCCAGTATGAGTTTGTGGATCATATAAAATTCGACACTGATCACGCTGTGCTACTCTTTCTTTCTTCAATTTGTTAATATACCTCATTTTCCTATTATCAAATGAAGTGAGAGTATCTATGAGAAGCCATTATTGTGGTCAGGTAAATGAAGACTTAGTCGGTGAAACGGTCAATGTGTTTGGTTGGGTGCATCGACGACGTGATCATGGTGGGGTCATTTTTCTTGATCTTCGAGATCGTGAGGGTTTGTTGCAGGTCGTATTTGATCCAGACACCGTGGATGTTTTTGCACTGGCTGAGACTTTACGTAGCGAGTTTATAGTTCACGTGCAGGGCCGTGTACGGGCGCGACCTCAGGGCACTGTCAACCCTGATTTGCCCAGTGGTCAGATTGAAGTGCTTGGATTAGAACTTAAGCTTGTGAGCAAAGCTAAAACGCCGCCTTTCCCACTAGATGAACATCAAAATGTTGGTGATGACGTTCGATTGAAGTATCGGTACATTGATTTACGCAGACCAGAGCTTGCCAAAACTATTCGGTTTCGAGCGCAATTGGCATCTCGAGTGCGCTCGTTTCTCGACACTGCGGGTTTCCTGGATATTGAAACGCCTATGTTAACTAAGGCAACCCCTGAAGGTGCGCGAGATTACTTGGTGCCTAGTCGGGTGCATCCTGGTCATTTTTATGCGCTACCTCAGTCACCTCAGCTTTTTAAACAACTTTTAATGATGTCTGGTTTTGATAAGTATTATCAGATCGTCAAGTGTTTTCGAGATGAAGATTTACGCGCCGATCGACAGCCAGAGTTTACCCAAATTGATATAGAAGCTTCTTTTGTCGATGAAGAAGCTGTGATGGGTTTCGGTGAAGCGCTTATTCAAACGTGTTTTAGCGAGATGTTAGGTGTGAAATTGGGTACTTTTCCACGAATGACCTATGCCGATGCTATGCGTCGATTTGGCTCCGATAAGCCTGATCTTCGCGTCACGACAGAGCTGGTTGACGTGGACGATCTAGTGAAAGATGAAGCATTTAAAGTATTCGCCGAACCTGCAAATAAGGTTGGCGGCCGGGTTGCGGCGCTTTGTGTGCCTGGCGCTGCCAGTATGTCTCGCAAAGAGCTCGATAGTTTGCCTACATTTGTTTCCGCCTATGGAGCCAAAGGTTTGGCCTATATTAAGGTCAATGACAAGAGCAAAGGTCGAGATGGCTTGCAGTCTCCTATTGTTAAAAACTTAAGTGATGCCGCGTTAACCGCTATTCTTGAGCGTACTCATGCCAATGACGGCGATGCTATTTTCTTTGGTGCAGATACTTACAAAGTGGTGTCGGACGCACTTGGTGCTTTGCGCCTTAAGCTGGCTAATGAATTGGGCCAGGTTAGTGATGAATGGAAGCCGCTTTGGGTAGTCGAGTTTCCAATGTTTGAAGAGGCCGATGGCCGGTATTATGCGTGTCATCATCCGTTTACGGCGCCGCTTGAAACGGTGGCAGAGGTGGGAAAAAATCCGGCAGCTGCCAATGCTAGAGCTTATGACTGCGTGTTAAATGGCACGGAACTTGGGGGTGGTTCCATTCGGATTTCAGATTATGAAATGCAGCTAGAAGTGCTTGGGCTTTTAGGGCTTGGGCCAGCAGAAGCACAGTCGCAATTTGGCTTTTTGCTTGACGCTTTACAGTATGGGTGCCCACCTCATGGAGGCATCGCTTTTGGTTTAGATCGATTAGTGATGCTAATGACCGGTTGTGATAGCATTCGCGAGGTTATTCCGTTTCCCAAAACTCAGTCGGCTTCCTGTTTGCTGACAGCTGCGCCGTCAAAAGCGAGTTTTGCTCAGTTGCAAGAGCTGCATCTAAAGTCAACTCATATAGAAATAGAAAAGGACTGATCATGGCAGGTCATAGTAAGTGGGCAAATATAAAGCATAGAAAAGCTGCACAAGATGCCAAGCGAGGTAAGGTTTTTACTCGGCTCATACGGGAAATCGTTATTTCAGCTCGATTAGGCGGTGGAGCACCGGAAGATAATCCTCGCTTAAGAGCTGCCATTGATAAGGCCTTTGATGCCAATATGACCAAAGACACTATCGAGCGTGCTATTAAACGTGGCGCTGGTAGCGATGATGACGCCAATCTAGACGAGCTGACATACGAAGGCTATGGCCCCAGTGGCGTGGCTGTGCTTGTTGAAGTGATGACTGACAACCGAAATCGTACAGTGGCTGAAGTCCGTCATGCTTTTACTAAGCATGGTGGTAACTTGGGCACTGATGGCTCTGTAGCTTACCTGTTTTCCAAGCGTGCTGAGTTCATATTTGAGTCGGACAGTGTGACTGAAGAAAGCTTGATGAATGTAGCACTTGAATATGGCGCAGAGGATATTGTTATCAACGATGATAAGTCTTTTGAGGTTATCTGTGAGCCGGATGCTTATACCGGATTGCGTCAAGCCTTTCAGGATAAAAAAATGAAGTGGGCACACGCCGAAGTTACAATGGCGCCATCAGTTAAAGTTGAACTCGATGTCGATTCTACTGTCAGTGTTGTAAAGCTTTTAGATCATTTAGAGGAACTAGATGATGTACAAAACGTGTATTCAAATGCCATATTCGATGATGAGGGGTTGGCTGGGCTCAGTGAATAGTGAGTCGTATTTATAGGAAGTGAGTTTGCGGCAATAGAGTGTTATGATTACTCTTATAAAATTATAAGGGTGTCCAAGATTATATTTTTACACAGGGAAGATAAGTGCGAATACTTGGCGTTGATCCAGGCTCTCGATTCACGGGGTTTGGCGTGGTTGATTATAAGGCCGGTCAATTTATCGTCATAGACTATGGTGTTATTAAAATAAAACCAGTTGGGTTTCCTGAGCGGTTGCAGCAAATTTTTGAAGATTTAGGAGAAGTAATAGCGTTCCAGAAGCCAACCACCATGGCTATTGAACAAGTTTTTGTCGCTAAGAATCCAAGTTCAGCGCTCAAACTTGGTCATGCTCGCGGTGCAGCAATGTTAGCCGGCTCTTGTGCTGGTCTTTTCGCTAGTGAATATTCCGCTTTACAGATTAAAAAGGCGATTGTTGGTACTGGTCGGGCTGACAAACCCCAAATGCAAAAAATGATCATGCTATTGCTAGGCTTGACTGAGTTACCACAAAATGATGCTGCAGACGCGCTTTCCGTTGCACTTTGTCATGGTCAGAGTCTAGCCTCAATGAACACCATACTCAGTACAAATCCTTTGCTACAAAAAGGGTTTCGTAATGGTAGAGCCCGAAGGAGATAGGTTTGATTGGATTTTTACATGGCACTGTAGCGTTAAAAGAGCCGCCTGTGTTGATGCTTGATGTGCATGGTGTTGGTTACGAATTAAAAGTGCCTATGAGTTGCTTTTACGATATTCCGGATCTTGGCAATACTACAAAACTTTGGGTGCATGTGGTTTATAGAGAGGATGCACAAAATATTTACGGTTTTTTGCAAACTCGAGATCGAGATTTTTTTCGAGAGTTATTAAAGGTAAATGGCGTTGGCCCTAATCTTGCACTGATTTTATTGTCTGGCTTGACTGTCAGTGAATGTGTTCAAGCCGTAATTGATAATGATATTTCCAGTCTAATTAAAGCGCCGGGTGTGGGCAAGCGAACTGCTGAGCGGCTTATTTTAGAATTAAAGCCAAAAATTGCAGCTTGGGCCGACACCACGCATGTTTCACCAGTGCAGCCTGTACAAGATCGTCGGGTGGGTGATGCAGAGTCGGCACTGCTTACTTTAGGCTATAAGCCAATCGAGGCTCGCAAAGTATTAGGCTTAGTGTCTAGTGAAAAACCTGATGCATCGAGTGAAGATTTAATACGAATGGCATTGCGTCATTTAGCTCGGGCTTGAGCGTATGGACAGGCGAAATAAGTATGGATAGAATAATTGATCCTGAAAGCCCAGTTATTGATCGGGCGCAAGACGTAAGCTTAAGGCCTAAGAAGCTTTCAGCATACCTTGGCCAAGAAAAAGTAAAGGCGCAGATGGCCATGTTTATCAATGCCGCTAGGGATCGATCTGAGGCCTTGGATCATACTTTAATTTTTGGTCCACCAGGTCTGGGGAAAACAACGCTTTCAGGTATTATTGCCTATGAAATGGGGGGTCAATTAAAGATCACTTCTGGGCCTGTACTGGAAAAAGCTGGTGATCTTGCGGCTCAATTGACAAATTTAAACGCTGGTGATGTGCTTTTTATTGATGAAATTCATCGTATGAGTCCAGTTATTGAAGAAATTTTGTACCCAGCAATGGAAGATTTCCAGCTTGATATAATGATCGGCGATGGCCCTGCTGCACGTTCCATACGATTAGATTTACCAAGATTTACTCTTATTGGTGCGACGACTCGAGCAGGATTGCTAACATCGCCGTTGCGGGATCGATTTGGCATTATTCAGCGATTGGAGTTTTATTCGCCCGACGAACTGGCGCAGATTGTTACGAGGTCTGCCAGCCTACTCAACCTCACTATTGACGAGGGTGGTGCTTTTGAAATTGCGCTGAGGTCCAGAGGTACGCCCCGAATTGCAAATCGTTTATTAAGACGAGTGCGAGACTACACGCAATTAAATAGCGAAGGGATTATCAGTAAAGATTCAGCAAACGCGGCGCTAAATATGTTGGAGGTGGACAAAAAAGGGCTTGATGCATTAGATCGAGTTCTATTGGATGCGCTGGTCAATCGATTTGATGGCGGGCCAGTTGGCTTAGAAAGCTTGGCAGCAGCTATTGGTGAATCAAGTGGTACTTTAGAGGACGTCGTGGAGCCATATTTAATTCAGCAAGGTTATTTGACTCGCACGCCCCGAGGGCGAGTGGCAACCGCACTTACATTTTCACACCTTGGATTGTCTCAGCGAGGCTAGCCCAATAAGGAATATCCAATGTCTGATACTCCATTTGACACTACTGAATTTGAGCCGTCAAAAGACTCAAGTGCAAAAAAAATTATTGTTGGTTCTGAAGAATGGTGTGCTTTTCCACAGTTGGGCATTCCGGCAATTGCAGCGAGAATTGACTCTGGTGCTCGCACCTCAAGTATTCACGCTTTTAATATTCAGCCTTTTACTCGAAAAGGCAATGCTTGGGTGAGCTTTGAAGTGCACCCGGTGCAAGACAATCGAGGCTTATTAGTTCGATGTGAGGCGCCAGTGCATGATCGTCGTAACGTTAAAAGTAGCTCTGGTGTTGCCGAAAAACGCTATGTTATTCAGACGGTAATGCGGCTCTGGGATCATGAATTTACGGTTCAGCTTACTCTTGCCAATCGAGATTCTATGGGTTTCAGAATGCTTTTAGGCAGAGAAGCTATGGTGGGTCGAATTTTAGTTGATCCGGAACTTAGTTTTTGTTTAGGGCAGGTCAGTCCTGCGACGCTAGAGCAACATTACAAGGATGCTCGTCGCTCTGCAGATGGGTTACGAATAGGCCTACTTGCTCGAAGTGAAAAATTTTACACCAATCGGCGGTTGATCGAAGCCTGTGAAGAACGAGGTCATTTTCCAAGCTTACTTGATGTTCGTCAGTGTTATTTAACGCTAAACTCCGCTCGTGGAGAAATTTATGAGAAAGAGCGCGGTATAGTGCAACCATTCGATGTTGCCCTTTGTCGGTGTGCTATTGAAGACACTTTATTTGCAGCAGGATTGCTAAGGCAATACACAATGAACGGCGGTGTTGCTTTCAATCATCCAAAAGCATTGTTGTTTGCGCGAGATAAGGTCGCTTTATTTCAGAAAATGGCGGCGAATGAGATTCCACTATGTACCTTTGGCTTTGCAGCTGTGACTGATCACTTACAAGAGATGGTTCACAAGGTTGGAGTCGGCCCTTATAAAATTCAGAGGTCTCGTGATTTTAATTTTGAACCAAGCATAGCTGTTAATTCTAGTGAAGAAACTCAAATTCTTCAGAATGCTTGGCAAGGCTCAAAGTATGGCGTCCAAGTGCTGAGCACAATGGGGCAAATTGGCACAGAAAAAATGAAAGTGCTGGTGATTGGCGGTCGTATTGCAAGCGTTTTAAAATCTGATGGTGTTAAGGCAGGAAAAGTCAAAACAAGTCCCAGTGATTACCAAATTTTTGATCTAAACAAAGATGACAAAAAATTGGTGCAAAAAATTGCTAGACTTACAGGCCTAAGCTTTCTTTGTGTTGAATTATTGAGCGGTCAAAATGATGATCATGATTATTTTTTAAGTGATGTTATTCCGTCGCCGAGTATTGAAGTGTTCGAGAAGGCAACTGGTAAGGATTTGGCAAGCCAGGTTGTCATTGAGATTGAACGATGTTGTGATTGGCAGCGACAATAAATCAGCGATTAAAGTTTTACAATGTAGAGAAAGGGGTGCCTCGTGGCCGAACAATATTCAATAGTGGGCATTTTATTAGAGGCAAGTTTTGTCGTGCAATTTGTCATGATAGCTTTAGTCTTAATCTCAATTGCAAGTTGGGCTGTTATTCTTGGTAGAAAAGGCTTTTATACAAGAGCGAGAAAAGCAACTAAGGATTTTGAAGAGCGATTTTGGTCAGGAATCGACCTAGCTCGGCTCTATGTGCAAACCAATAACGAGCCTAATGTAAATAGTGGACAGGAAAATGTTTTCCGTGCCGGGTTTAAGGAGTTCAATCGACTGTGTCAAACCAAAGGTACAGACGCAGACTCAATAGTAGAAGGTGCATCCCGTGCGATGCGGGTGGCTTTGATGCGTGAGCGAGATAAGTTAGAGTTGCATTTATCGTTTTTAGCAACTGTGGGCTCTACTTCCCCATATCTTGGTTTGTTTGGGACTGTATGGGGTATTATGACCGCTTTTTTGGCGCTTGCAAATGCACAGCAGGCCACTCTAACGGTTGTTGCACCGTCAATAGCAGAAGCGTTAATCGCCACAGCAATTGGTTTAGTCGCAGCAATTCCTGCAGTTGTTGCCTATAACAGATATGCCACTCATGCGGATTCTTTACTTGGGGCTTATGACGCTTTTTCAGATGAGTTTTCCAGTATCTTACAGCGACAAGCATACGTTTTTATTGAGAATCATCGAGTTAAAAAGGAGGCTTAATGCTCTCAGAAAAAATGCGGCCTCGTCGGCGAATGATGGCTGATATTAATGTTGTACCGTATATTGACGTTATGTTAGTACTACTTGTGGTTTTTATGGTAACTGCCCCGTTATTGACTCAAGGCATTAAAGTAGATCTGCCGTCAGCGTCCGGCAGTCCTATAGAGCAGCAGCAAGAGCCTATAGTGCTTAGTGTGAATGCCAAGGGGCAGTTTTTTGTCAATCTTGGCGAGGAAAAACAAGCAAAATCGTTGCAAGATATTGGAGAGATGGTGAGAAAAGTGCGCTTACAAAAGCCAAATGTGCCTATCTTTTTGGAAGGTGATAAAGCAGCGTCCTACTCAGCTGTTGCATCAGTACTGAGTTATATGCAGTCAATTAACGTTGAGAATGTGGGCTTAGTCACTGATCCTACTGGTCAAAAAGATGTAAGAGTTCAGTAATGGCGTTAAATAGGCCTTCTCAATCTTTAAAACAGTATGTGATGCTCAGCTTAGGGTTTCACATCGTTTGCGGCATCGTGGCATGGGGCATGTCTCAATATAGGGATCACACGCCAAAAACTATTAAACCTTCAGTAATGAAGACCACTTTGATTACTAAAGAAGAACTGGCTCAGCGGTTAAAAGCTACATCAGAACCAGCATTAAAACCAGAGCCAAAACCAGAGCCAAAACCAGAGCCAAAACCAGAGCCAAAACCAGAGCCGAAACCAGAGCC
>Ga0115567_10005556_pt1 | contig 12199 bp, 7 predicted proteins | sample COGITO_mtgs_1204_2_FD_88679 | JGI IMG/M metagenome (GOLD analysis project Ga0115567, IMG submission 88679) | Pelagic marine microbial communities from North Sea - COGITO_mtgs_120412 | ecosystem: Environmental > Aquatic > Marine > Epipelagic | place: Germany:Helgoland, sampling site Kabeltonne...
ACAAACCATTAAAAACTCCCAAAGAACTCCGCCAACGTTACCGTTTTTAGCGGCTGCAAATATACGCCCCTTTACTTCACTTTTCCAAACTTTATCAAGCCTTTTTTTTCAATATGACAAACTAAGCTAGCACAACCCCACAAAACCAAATAGTTAGCGCAGGAAAAAATTTCAATCTTTAGAACAAACATTTGCTTCGAACAGTAAATTAAGTTTTTAGATAGCATAAATAGCAGTGATATTTATTACCAGGTTCCACTTCATAACCCATGAAAGTTCTAAAATTATTTTATAGAAAGCTTCCAACGCTGATACTGTGATATCATTTCCGAAGAAAAAAAGATTCACTTACTGTATTGAACCGAAAGCTGAATGCCGCTATTTTGATTGGAGGGAAATGGCATACCTATATATAAGGATGTATTAATCCTATTAAACGGATCTAAAAGTAGAATTCTTAAAGAAAGAAATTCCAAACGATACCGAACCTTATATTAAAGTCCCTGTAAGGGTAGTTAGGAGCCGAGAAGTAATCGTAACCCGTAATCGCAGCGTTAATATGTTCTGCCTTTAAGAAGATGCGCGTTTGCCGAACCTTTGCGTTGATAAACACATCTAATCTTGGGAAGTTGCCTAGCTTAGTGTCGTTCTGAACGTAGAATTCCGCTAAGAGCGGATCGTAAGCGTTTGCATTAAATTCCGTAAAGTAATTAAAGGTGATCCCTGTTTGAAGAAACAGGGCATTATTCTTAAAAAAACCGTTTGAATAGTATAGACTATTTCTAACGATAAGATCTGGGACATTAATTACACCCTCAACATTAGCTATTTTTTGGTACATGAGTTTATTGTTTAAACTGAATTTGCCAAAGTGAAACTCTCGTGCTGCGGATACTTTAAAATAATTAATAGCGTCTGGCTCCTGGAATGGTTTGACTCCTCCACTTTCTTCAGAAAAAGAAAAATAGGTGTAGTCATTATATACTGTGTAATTGGCTGAGAAGTTTGCAATGTTGTTCATCTTCAAGTCTACGCCAAGTTCCGTAGTTTTTACATTGCTAAATTTATCGTAATTGTACCAATTGTAATTTATATAGTTGCTTTGATATAATAGGGTATTGAAGTTAGGTGCACTAGACCCTGAATTAAATTTAACTACAATCTCATTATCTTCATCTAGTTGGTAGGACGCCTTAGCATTAAATTGGTATCCTGTAAAATCGCCCGATACAATCGACGAAGCCTTTGCAAACACATTTACACCTCCCAATTGCTTCTTGTAACTGGCTTCTAATGCCAAGGTATTGCTTACAATTCGGTTTGGGATATACTCATCACCTATTAAGGTCGTAAAATCGTAACCGTAATTTAGCTTGTTATAGGTGATGCCAAAAGACAATTCACCTAAAACACTCTTCCATAAGGCTGCTAAATTGGCCTCAAAGTTTTCTAAGGTCACTCTGTCATTAATCGTGTTGCTAAAAGCGGATCCAAAGATATCGTTTTTTGAAGTTTGCTTAAATTGATAGTATTTATCTTCAAAAGAGATCCTGTTCTTAAGCAACAATGTGCCCACTCCCGCTGTAGAATCGGTTTCTCGGAGCAATTCATAACTGTGATTTAAATAAAACCGTTTCCCTTCCAATATGTTATTGGCATTTTCTAAAATAGGATCAAACACGGATCGGTCTAAAAATTCATCATTTCCGGAAGTAAATTGCTCAACACCTTCATCTGTAAGTCCGCCATATTCATTGTTCAATAAATCTTGGAATGTGATGTGCCCTTTTAGATGGTATCGTTCATCCTTAGTATAATAGCTACTGGTAAAACGAAGATTTCCTGTACTGGTTATGCTGTTTTGATAGTTACCAAGCGACCTCATGCCTTTATAAGCGACCGATAAATTAAGTTGCTTGGAGGTATTGACCGTAAAAAATGCATCTAGGATTTGCCCCTGCTTTAAAACCGTTTTAAAGAGAATTTCTGAAAACGGTGTTGGAACTTCATAATAATTGATGTCCTCCACCTCCAAATAATTGTAATGCCTCGCTCTAGCCCCAAATTGTGGCAATCGGTTTTGATGAGTTTCCAACTTAAGCGCATTATAAGTTTGCCCAGTGTTGGCAAAAGGCATTAATCCAAACCCATCTTTGCGGAGATAATTGAATTTGTAATCCTTTTGAATGGTTAAGGATGTATCTACAACGGTCGTGTCGTTTTCTATGGAAATGATTTTATATTGTTCGATGACCGCCTTTTTATCTTTTTTGCTTTTAACCACGCCTTGATTTAGACCTACTGAACCTAAGGAGTCCTTTGTGGTAGGTTGCTGTTTTCGGACTGTTTTTGTACCGCGTGTTTGGGCGTTTAAAATTCCAAAAAAACAAAAACTTAAAATTGATAATAAGATATATCTATACATTCCGTAGTTAAAACAGTAGAGGACAAAAATAATTATTATAAGTATATAGGATAAGGATTTAACAAATATTAAAAAATCATCATTTAGAAATTAAACAAGAAAAGCCCGTGACACGTCACGGGCTTTTCTAATTATAAATATATTTTTTGATTAGTTCACCTTTATCATTGAAAACGAGGACAAGTAGGGACCTCCACAAGATGCGTTTGTATCTTCAGTATAATTAATTGTGATCGATTGATCATTACATACATCCCATGGTGTATTATCAACACCAGCGCTTGAATAAATAAATTGTTCTGCTGTACAGCCAATTCCTGTAAAAACATCTCGAAGTGCTACAACATTATCTAATGTGAATTCCAAAGCAAATTGTTGTAATGCTGGATTAAAGGCAGGTACTGCAGCTGCATTAAAAATTCGCACATTTGGATTATCTGGATCTATAGACACCATATAGGTGCCTGATGCCACATTCTCGGTACCATTACCTGGGCCGATAGTCCCTACAACATCAGCAACCATATATTCCCCTACGAAATAATCGTCTGGCAAAATTGTTGGATTAGAACATGGAAGGGTAATGCGATGTCTAGTAATACTTAAGTCATCAACACCAATATTTACCATATCTGCGTCTGTAGAGGTGAGAACAACATCGAACTGCGTCACAAAATCTCTCCCAATCTCTGTGTTTATAAGCGGTATTTCAATAGTGGCTGTTCTCGTATCGGCCTCTGGATCTGCAGTAATAGTTCCTGAGGTTTGGGTTACGAATTGCGAAAAGTCTCCTTGAACCCCTTCGAGTGTGTATGATATCACCAACCCATCTTTATAAACAGGTACATTTATTTTAACAGGTATTGTAACACTATTTGGCATCTGACCAGTTGACGTTGATGCAGTTACGAATTCTACCCATCCTGAAGAAGGATCCTCTGCAGGGAAACTATTAACATTGTCCTCACAGCTAGTAAAAATAGCAAGGCAGCACATTAACAATAGTAATTTATTTACATTTTTCATTTTATTCATCTTAAAGAATTAATATATGCACTTACTTACTCATTTACAGTAAACATCGTAGACTCAGAACCTCCAAAATCACCTGAACCTTGTGCGTGAACAATAACTGAGCAGCTAAGACGATAATTTCCAACGATATTTCCGTCAGACATTCCATCTCCGTAGGAATCATAAATTGTAAACGTATAGTCACCGTCGGGCAAATTAAAATTATAAGTGTATTGGGCCGGTGCTACTGAACCTGAAGGTTCTCCTGATGGACAGTCATCATAATCAGAACATTGTACTACAATGTTACCAGAACTATCGGTAATTTCCCAATTTCTCTCATCTGCGTAGGCATCTTCATTTAATACCAGCGTCAAATCGTTACAGAGCACCTTTTTGAGATAACTCAATGTTGTAGAACCATTGTTATACGATGCAATACCGTCTTCTAAAGCTAACTCTAAAACCAAATTAAAAGTAGCTAAATCCTCAAGGTTATCAAAATTATCAAAAGTAACACTCACCGTGCCTTCATATTCGTTAGCGGGGATAATTAAATCACCAACTACATAATCTGCACTTGATCCTGTAGACGCTTCCTCATTTACGGAAACATTAAAACTTCTTTCTGAAGTGGAGACCGTTGTTATTTGAACTGGAACTGTAACTGTTATGCCATCTTCAGGCACGATCACTGAAGTGAATGAAGTCAAGAAGGAAATTCCCGTTTGGCCATTTACGTTATCATATAATATGGGGTCTACATTTTCATCACAAGAAAATGCTGTACACACCAATAATAATATTACTAATTTTTTTATCTTTTTCATTTTCTTAATTTTAATTACTAGGATTAACCTGTATGTTCGAATTTGCAAGTATTTCAGCTTGAGGTATCGGTAATGTGAACCTTGGGTCTGTTGATGGTAAGCTACATTCTGCTTGAAAAGAAGCGCAATCAACCGGATTACGATCAATTCCAATGCCTAGCTCACGCCCCAATCGTTTTAAGTCTAAATATCTGTGGCCTTCAAAACTTAATTCTTTACGTCTTTCACTTAAAATATCGGTCAAAGCCATTGTAAGATTAGCATATGTAGGCAAATCGGTTGCAGTTACAAATCTCGCATCCCGTAAAGTTTTTACAGAAGTTGCAGATGCCGCTAAATTACCAGCCCTAGCTTCTGCTTCTGCTTTGATCAGCCAAAATTCAGAAGATCGAAAAACCTTAATATCGTTTGTAGCTTGACCATCTGCCGAGCCTGGATATTTATTGATTACCAAAATGTTATTTGGACTATTTACACCCTCAATAGTGCTAAACTCATTATTTACTGTGGCATCAAGTCTGATATCTCCGGCAGTTTCCGATAAATCATTATACAATTCATTTGAAACTTCTAAATAACCATCATCTGGACTTATAAAATTAAAGAAAAACAACAAGGCGACATCATTATCACCAGACACTCTGGATAATTTCCAGATGAGCTCTGTATCATCTGTATCTTGATACATTTGAAGGTATTGCGCTCGGTTAGCTAATGGATAGTCTGCCACTAACTGGTTAGATAACGTTAAAGCTGTGGGATAATCGCCTTCAACTAGAGCTAATCGTGTTCTTAGAGCTTTTATGACATCAATATTTATAAAGATGTTAGATGCTTGACCTGGATCTAACAACGGTCCTGCAGCAGCCAAATCAGATTTAATAAATGCCACCGTTTCTCCAAAAGTATTTCTTGGCAATTGGTCGTTAACATCATTTACAAAGTCAAGATTTATAACACCCAAAGATTCATCATTACCATAATCTGGAGCAAAATATTCCAATAACTTTAAATGACCTAAAGCTCTTAGTCCTAATAATTGACCTCGGATGTGATCTGCATTATTCTGTTCGGATGCTGATATTGGAACGACATTAAATGCTTCAATGACCCTGTTAGCCCTGGCAATCATTCTATAGTTATCCTGCCATGTGATATAAGAAGCACTACCTGTGCTTGTATTATCAATAATAAAATCATATAACTGACTTCCTTGACCATTACTTGCTACACCAGCCTTGATTTCGTCTGTAAAGACAGAACTGTGATAGATTTCACCGCCAGATCCATTACCACCATTATCTGGCAGATAACGTGCGTAAACTCCATTTAGACCAGATTGTAAATCGCTTACAGTATTGTAAGCATTATCAGGTCCCAGAAAACCGTCTTGTTGAATTTCCGTAGCATCGTCACAAGAAAATGATACCGCAATCAACATTAACACTGCTATTCTAAAATATTTGATATTTCTCATTTTATTTTTTTAAAAGTTAATTACCGAACCAAATGAAACAATTCTTGATGTTGGATATTGCCCTCTATCTATTGTTCTGAAATTAGATTCTGGATCGTTACCCCTCCATTTAGTGAAGGTCAAAAGGTTCTCACCTTGCGCAAAGAATTTAACGTAAGTGAAAGGCGTTCTATCTAAAAATTTAACAGGCAGGACATAAGCCAATTCTACATTTCGTAGTCTCAAGAATGAGGCATCATCTAAATACTTATCACTATTTACAGCTAAGTTGAAAGCACTTTGACCAGTACCAATTCTTGGAATATCTGTAACATCCCCAGGATTTTGCCAAGCTCGTAAAACTGCAGGAGACCTATTTTGACCATTACTTACAGTATTAACACCTGTCTCCTCGAGACCCGCTAATTCTAAATTTACCCTATATAAATCGGCTACATATGCCCATTGCGTTGAGAGTTGAAACCCTTTATATGAAATATTAGTATAAAAACCACCTTGCCAAGTTGGGTTTTGTGCCTTATCAACAAATACACGATCATTTGGATCTAAACTCTCTGTAATATTACCATCGATATCTAAAAATAGAGACTCCCCATTTGCTGGGTTCACACCTGCATATCTATTTAAGTAATATGCACCAACGGGCTGGCCTTCTGCAATAACTGTTAACCCGCCATTATCAATCAACCCATTAGTTTCTAGAGCTAATTTGTTAACGGTGTTCTCATTATAACTTCCAGTGGCACCAAGGGATATATTCCAATCCTCATCGGCAAAAATGGTATAATCTAATTTTAACTCAACGCCTTTATTCTCTAACTCACCTACATTTGAATCGATGTTGGTCCCAGGATTGATTAAAGATACGTTTCGACTAAAAAATAAATCAGAAGTCACCCTTTTGTATAAATCTAAGGAACCAGACAATTTATTATTCCAAAACCCAAAGTCCAATCCAAAGTTTGTGGCCTTTGTGGTTTCCCATTTTAAGTCGGGGTTTCCTAAGTTATTCGCATTTGGAATCAAAGACACGGTACTATTGTAACCAGCACCAGAGATAATTTGAGGAGTGGCAACATTTAAACCTCTGTAATTGGTAGGCAATCCAAAACCATCAATAACGGAAGAACCTACTAATTGATTACCAACCGTACCATAAGACGCTCTAAATTTCAACAAGCTTACTGCGGTATTCTCTAAAAATGCCTCTTGGTCAAGGTTCCATCTTCCAGCTACAGACCAAAATGTACCCCATTTATTATCTCCTATAAATCTAAACGATGCATCTCTTCTTATTGTTGCCTGTATCCCATATTTTCTATCGTAAGTATACGATCCCTTACCAAAGTATGAGAACAAACCAGTTGTAAATGAACCTGCATTTAAAACAGGAAGGTATGGATTTACCAAATTACCGTTAATCAATTCTTGAGTATTGGCTGGAATAAATGCATTAGTACTTCCTAAGAACCGTTCATCAAGACCATCTTGACTAAAACTGATTATATCTATAAAATCTCTGTTATATTCTACATATCCCGTAAGACTCACTTCGTGCTTTTCATTAAATATGTTTGTATAATTTAAGCTTGTTAATGTCGTCGTTCTTACATCTCTGGTATCGCCGGTGGTATAAATACCTCCAAAAGCAGCACTGTTACCTTGCTCAGACTGAAATGGTCCAAGAATACTAGCGGGATGTAATATGTCTACAGTTCTTTCTGATCTATAATCAACACCAACCGTTAAACCGGCGGTTACATTTTTTAAAACTTCATAGCTAACATCAAAATTACCCAAAGCTCTTACATCCTCTAGTTGATCTGTGTTAAGTGATATTGAATTTAATAGCACATACACAAAATTTTTGCTGTTTACACCAGTGAAAGTACCTGGCACACCAGGAATTACACCGCCATCAATAGTTTGAGACCCATCTGCATCATATGCACTTAAATAAGGCAAGCCAAAAATACTTGCACGATATGGGTTGAAAAAAGTGGAATTAGATCCTGTTCCATCTTGTTCATTGGTTTTAGAGTAAGACAACGCGAGATTTAAGTTATAAGTAAATTTCTCATCTGCAGATCGCCCGTTAAAATTATTTCTAACCGACATCCTCTTAAAATCAGTAGATTCCAGAATACCGTCTTGCTCCGTATAGGAAACCGAAGTGAAATTTCTAGTCTTTTCCCCACCCGACGTTATACTAAGGTTGTGATTTACGGTTGTGGACTGTTTGAAAAAAACGTCGTACCAATCTGTATTAGTTTGCGCCGCCATAGCAGCAATAGCTTGATCTGAAAGACCTACACCATCACCTGCACCATTATCTCTTTGCCAGTTTAAAATTTCAGAAGTGCTAAACAAATCATAGCTTTGCGTTTGCAACTCACTTATTCCATATGACGTTGAATATTGAAATTTCAGGCCCTCATTAAAAGTACCTCTTTTGGTAGTAATAACAATAACACCATTTGATCCACGATTACCATATAATGAGGTTGCTGAGGCATCTTTCAATACACTAAAAGTAGCAATATCACTAGGGTTAATGGTTTTAAAATTATCTCTATTAGTCGGCACGCCATCAATTAAATATAATGGCTCCACCTCGGAATTGATACTCCCAACACCTCGAATAATGATAGTACTATCAGCGCCTGGCTGCCCAGATGCGGTACCCACATTTACACCAGCAACTTGCCCCTGTAAACTTTGTAATACAGCAGCATTGGCCCGGTTTTCAACTTTTTCGGCCGAGAGGGTTGTAATGGACTCCACACTTGTTCTTAAAGAAGATTGCCCGCCATAACCAATAATTACCACTTCATCTAAAGCAGCAATATCTTCAGTCATGGCTACATTAACAATGTTGCTTGCACCAATTGTCTTTTCGGTACTTACCATACTTACATATGAAAATACCAAGATTTCATTGGTTGCTGCTAGGATGGAATATTTACCATCAAAATCTGTTTGCACTCCTCGAGTAGTTCCTTTGACAATGACGCTTACCCCTGGTAACGGTAATCCGTCAGCACCAGAAGTCACTATTCCTGTGATCGTCTTCTCTTGCGAAAAAGAGAACTGCATCACGAACGCCATAAAGAACGTCATTAACCATGTTAGTTTTAATTTCATAGAAAAATTGTTTGATTTAGCCTTTTATAAAAATCTTAAAAAAATCTTATAGAAGCAAGTTATTTTCCCAAAAATACGTTAAAAATCAATCTTTAAAACAATATTTTGAGTTTTTTATAGTTGATTATTAATTTTCTTACAGTGAGGGAGCCTAAAAACTTCTAGATATAATTCTAAATTTGTGGAAATTTCAAATCATTGAAACTCTCTCTTAATTTTTCTGGAAACAACTTTGAATGTGGTACTGATGAGGCTGGACGCGGATGCTTAGCTGGCCCCGTAACTGCTGCTGCTGTAATATTACCTGGTTCTTTCCGAAATAAATTACTGACGGATTCAAAATTACTTTCAGAAAAAAAACGCCTCTTATTAAAACCTATTATCGAAGCACAGGCTTTATGTTATGCCTACTTTCATGTTTTTCCTGAGCAGATTGATACCATTAATATCTTGAATGCCTCCATATTGGCCATGCACGAATCCATTGAGCAACTGCAACCCCAAGCCCAATTTATTATCGTAGATGGAAATCGGTTTAAACCGTTTGGTGAAATCCCGTATGAAACCATTATTAAAGGAGACAGCAAATACCTTTCCATTGCTGCAGCATCTGTGTTAGCCAAAACCAATCGTGACGCCTACATGGAAACGATTCATAACGAATTCCCCATGTACAATTGGAAACAAAATAAAGGTTACCCCACAAAAGAGCATAGGGCAGCCATTCGCAAATTCGGGATCACAAAATATCACCGCACCTCCTTTAGATTATTGCCACAACCATTAAAATTAGAACTCTAACTTTTTATATTTGCAAAAACCCTCTGCATGAGAACATATTGGCTACTGTTAAGTCTATTCTTGATATTTAGTTGTAATGACGACAACACTTTAAGCGCGACCTTATTATCTAAAATTCCCAAAAACTCCGAAATTGTCCTTAAGGCCAATAATCTGGATGGTTTTAAAAGTGTAATAAAGAACAATCAACTCCTTCACGAGCTAAAAGCGCTGTCTAAATTTGAAGATTTTGAACATCAATTAAAGCCTCTTGAATATCTTCAAACTTCCAATCCCGTTTATATTGCATTGAACACCGATGCCAATGACAGTTTGGAAATTAGCATCATCACTAAATATACTTCACAAATTTTGGATTTTGACTCGATTCCCAATGTTGTGGTAGAGCTATTTGAAAGTAAAAACAGATCCATTCAAAAAATAAGCTTAGATAAGAACACCTATTATAGCGCTCAGCAAGACAGCATTCTTTTTCTATCTAACCGTCTTGATTTAGTGGTGCAATCTTATGAGCGCAACCCTATCAACTCCCAGTTGCAGAAAATTTACGAGACATCCAACAGCGATAAAACGGTCTCTGTATTGATCCATCACAAAAATCTTGGATCTAACTTATTTGTTTCTACGGATGAAAGCTTCAACGCACAACAATTTTCTAATTACAGTCTGCTGGATGCCGATATCTCACAGAACGACATCCTCATCAATGGCGTTACCAAAGCCAACGATTCATCAAAAAGTTTAATCAATGTGTTTAAAGGAAGCGTTCCGCAAGAGAATTTGATACCAACGATTCTGCCTTCGGACACCGAAGGATTTATGAGCGTCACGACGGATAATAGCCAACTCTTAAATAATAAGCTAAAATTATTGCAACGTAAGGATAGTCTCGCTCAAATGCCTCGGCTTTTCGATAATATCGTAGAGTTTGGACAGGCAGACCTCAATCAAGGTTCCGTGTTTTTAATGCGCTCGATCGACCCGAGCATCACCATAGAAGAACTCCCTTCTCAAGACATTTACAGCAACTATAGGAGTGTTGACATTTATAAGTGCAATGCTTCGGATGTAAGCTTAACATCCTTTTCTCCTTTGGTATCAGCCTTTGAGGCTTCCTATTTTATCAATCTCGATGATTTTTTTGTTTTTTCTGAAAGCAGTGCCACCTTAGAAAACATCATCGCCAATTATCAAAACAGCCATGTCCTTTCAGAAAATGAGGCTTATAAAAACATGATGGCGCATCTTAGCGATGAATCGTCCTTATTTATTTACGGAAATGCCAAAAAGCTTCAAGACATCCTTCAGAAAAATATAGAAGGTGCAAATGCTCTAAACTTGGAAGCTTACAAAACATCGGCCATACAATATATATATGATACCGATTTTGCCCACGTTAACGCCATTTTAGAGACCCATAAAAGCAAAGGAGCCAGCACATCGGTATCCGAAACTGTAAATGTAACGATAGATGCCAATTTACGCTCGGCACCGCAGCTTGTAAAAAATCACAGTAATAACCAAATGGATATTGCGGTACAAGACATCAACAACAACCTCTACCTCATCTCCAATACGGGCAAGGTGTTTTGGAAAAAGCAGCTTTCCGGAGAAATCTTGGGAGACATTGAGCAAATTGACATGTTCAAAAATGGCAGATTACAACTCGCTTTTGCAACGCCAGACCGCGTTTATGTTTTGGATAACGATGGCAAGGATGTTTCTCCATTTCCCTTAAAGTTCAATGATGCGATTACGCAGCCTCTATCGGTCTTTGATTATGACCATAAGCGCAACTACCGGTTGTTGGTTACCCAAAACAAATCCTTGTTAATGTACGACCAACGCGGAAAAGCAGTAAACGGATTCAATTTTGCTTCTGCCGAAAACAGTATTAGTTCCCAACCCAAACATTTTAGAATAGGACGCAAGGATTATATTGTTTTTTCTGAAGGTGACCATCTCGAAATCTTAGATCGCGTTGGGAAACCTCGCATCAAGGTTAAAGAAAACATCAGTTTCTCGGGGAACCAGATCTATTTATACGATAACAAATTTACCACCACAAATACTAGTGGCGAATTATTGGAAGTGAACCAAAATGGTACTGTGCACCATGAAAACATTAATGTAAACGCCAATCATAACATCGCAACGACCAGCAAAACGCTTGTGGCACTGTCCGACAACAAACTACGCATTAAATCGAACACCATTACTTTGGATTTTGGAGATTACACAGCGCCTTCCATTTTCTACATCAACGATAAGATTTATGTAAGTGTGACCGATCTTCAAGCTAAAAAGGTTTATTTGTTTGACAGCCAAGCGAAACCTATTGCGAACTTCCCAATTTACGGTAATTCAAAAATCGAGTTGGATAACATTGATGGCGACGCCAATTTGGAACTGCTCACCAAGGGAAGCGACAACAGTGTGATTATTTATAAAATCAACTAAAAAACTATAAATAAATTAGTTGCGCATTTAAAGCATTTTAGTGTTCAA
>Ga0115567_10005558_pt1 | contig 12199 bp, 9 predicted proteins | sample COGITO_mtgs_1204_2_FD_88679 | JGI IMG/M metagenome (GOLD analysis project Ga0115567, IMG submission 88679) | Pelagic marine microbial communities from North Sea - COGITO_mtgs_120412 | ecosystem: Environmental > Aquatic > Marine > Epipelagic | place: Germany:Helgoland, sampling site Kabeltonne...
ACTATCTCTCCTGCTCCGATTGCTAATGCAAGTGTTGACCAAACAGTTTGTGCAGATATTGCTGCAGTTCCTTTAAACGGTTCGGTAATTACTGCTACTGGTGGAACTTGGACTACTTCTGGGCCTGGAACTTTCTCTCCTGACAACAATACACTTAATGCTAGTTATGTGCCGACAACTGCTGATACAATCGCAGGAAGTGTTACTTTAACATTAACCACAACGGGCAATGGAACTTGTAATGCGTATACAGATGATGTGCTAATTACATTTACCACTGCTCCGACTGTAAACGCTGGAACTGATATTACTACCTGTCAAGATATCGCTTCTGTTGCTCTTTCTGGTTCCGTTTCAATTGCAACAGGTGGGACTTGGATTACTTCTGGGTCTGGTACATTTAATCCAAACGCAACTACATTAATTGCTTCTTACATTCCTTCTGCTACTGATACAGCTGCTGGAACTGTAACACTTACTTTAACAACTACTGGTAACGGTCTTTGTAATGCATATTCTGATGATGTTCTGATTACTTTAACTGATATTCCAGTTACTTTAGCTAGTTCTGACCAAACGGTTTGTGCTGATATTGCAGGAATATCTCTAAACGGAGGGGTGTTAAATGCTATAGGTGGAATTTGGTCAACGAATGGAACGGGAACGTTCTCTCCAAATGATTCTGCACTAAATGCTACATACCTGCCCAGCTTAGGAGATACAACTGTTGGAAATGTAACACTAACTTTAACAACTACTGGTAATGGAACTTGTAATGCTTATAATGATTTAATGAACATAACAATTACACCTGCTCCTATTGCTTTTGCTGGAAACGACACTTCAGTTTGTTCTACGAACCCAGTTGTACCCTTAGGTGGTTCAGTAATAACAGCTACTGGTGGAATATGGACTACAAACGGGTCTGGAACATTTACACCAAATAATGCTGATTTAAATGCTATTTATGAAACTAGCCTTAGTGATCAAACTATTGGGATGGTTCAAATATATTTAACGACTACTGGAAATGGATTATGTAATGCAGTTACTGACACTGTGAACTTAACTATAACGCCAACAAGTATTACAGTATTTGTTGGAAATGACACCCTTGTTTGTGGAGACGACAGTTTGGTTTTAAATGCTGCAATAACTACCGCAACTGGAGGAATTTGGTCTACTCTTGGAGATGGATTATTTTCTGATACTACGGATTTAAATGCTAGTTACTTCTTTGGTCCAAACGATACCGTCGCTAATACAGTTGACTTATATTTAACAACCACTGGAAATGGAGGTTGTTCGGCACAAGTAGATTCTTTCAAAGTTGACATTCAAGATCCGTTAGAATTAGCTGTAATGTCAACCGATACAGCTTGTCGAAATGGAGGAGCTATTAATATAGCTAGCACAAGTAATACTGGACAAGGATATTGGATAACAAATGGAGATGGATCTTTCCTTCCTGATTCTACGGTTTTAAATTCACAGTATTTACCAGGGTCTATTGATACTGCTTCTAATAGTGTTACACTAACATTCACAACAGAAAACAATGGTGTTTGTGCAGCTATCAATGATAGCTTAGTAATTGAACTTATAGATGCTCCATCTGTTAATTTTGGTTTTGCTGATGTTTGCTTAAACGAAATAACGTACTTTACTGATTCTACTTCTGCTATAGGCGGTATCACAAATTGGGATTGGGATTTTAACGATACTATTCTTTCGTCAATGCAAGACACTAGTGTTATGTTTACTTCTTTTGGAACACAAACCGCAACTTTGGTTGTAACATCAGGATATGGTTGTATTGATTCTTTGACTTTAGACATTATAGTTTCCCCTTTACCAATAGCAATACTTACAAGTAACGCTGATTGTTATGAAGACTCTGTAGAAATGTTTGATGCTTCAACGATTCCTACTGGCTCAATCATTGGATGGGAATGGGGAGTTGAAAATGGGTTCACTGGAACAACTCAAGATATTTCTGTAATATTTGATAGTGCAGGCGTTTATGCAACAACTTTAATTGTAACAACTGATATGGGATGTACAGATACAATTACCGACTCATTACAAGTTCAACCAAACCCTATTGCATCATTCGTGTCAGATTCTGTATGTCTTAATGAATTTTCAACCATGGTTGATGTGTCAATTGTAGAGTTTGGAACCATTGTAACATGGGATTGGATTGTAGATGGTGTATCAATTGATACACTTTCGAATACAAGTTTCGTTTTTAGCTCGGACAGTTTACAACCGATTACATTGGTCGTAACATCTAGTTATGGATGTATAGATACAGTAACACAAGATGTATTGATTCATTCATTACCCGAAAATGCTTTTAGCTACGAAGGATTTTGTGAAGAAGACGATGTCTTATTTACGGACGAAACTTCAATTAATAGTGGGCAAATAACATCTTGGAATTGGAACTTTGGTAATGGTGATAGCAGTAATGTACAAAACCCTTCATATGGGTTTGGCGAATGGGGAGATTATAATGTAACACTTATTACCACTTCTGAATATGGTTGTTTAGATACACTTGAACAAAACATTACTATCAGTCCTAATCCATCTGCAGAATTTAGTATGAGTTCAAATATTACTCAAGTGCTTGACCCTATTTATTTTACTGACGAGTCAATAGATGCTTCACAATGGGATTGGGATTTTGGTGATTCAATTGGAACTTCTACTGATCAAAACCCTGATTATGCATGGAACAATTTTAGTACATATACAGTATTCCTAACTATTACAAATGATTTTGGGTGTATCGATACTGTTTCGCATGTAGTAACTGTAAAACAACCACCACAGCTTCCATTAGCATTCTCTCCAAATGGAGATGGATTAAATGACGTCTTCTATGTTTTAGGAGGAACCTTTACTGAATTTAGGTTTGAGATTTATAACAACTGGGGTAAAATGATTTTTGAAACGAATGATGCTCTTGTGGGATGGGATGGAAAACATATGGATATTGAACAACCTTTAGGAGTTTACGTTTGGATTTACCACGTAGTAACAGAAGATGGTGAAGAATATACTGGACACGGTGATGTTACGATTATTAGATAATGAGAAAACTGTCTAACATATCATTAAAGAATTTATTAATAATACCGCTGGTATTATTAATGACATTGTCTTCTAATGCCCAAGATTTTCACTTATCTCAGTATGAAGCTTCACCAATGTTAATTAACCCTGCTATGACAGGAATGTTTAAAGGTGATTATAGAGCCACTTTACATTACAGAAGTCAATGGGCTAGTATAATTAGTAACCCTTTTAGAAGCACAGCATTATCATTTGATACAAAATTCAAAGATATTAAAGCAGGAGTATATTTATTAAATACGTCTGCTGGATCTGGAAAATATAACACCACTAACTTTGTTTTATCCGGAGCATACGATTATAAATTAGCTAATAGCCCACATAACCACTTTGTAGGAGGTTTACAACTGGGAGGAATAATGAAAAGCATTAATTTTAATTCATTAACCTTCGAAGATCAATACGATCCGGCTGATGGAGGAACATTTTCTAGTCCTACAGGTGAAACTGGTGGAGCCACATCTACTTTCCTTCCTGAAGTAAACCTTGGTTTTATGTATTATTACACCAACACTAATAAAAGAATAAACCCTTTTTTAGGAGCTTCAGTACTGCACTTAACGGAACCAAATGAAACGTTACTTAATTCAACAAGCAAACTCCCAATGCGATTTAATATTCATCCAGGAGTTAAAGTGAATATCAATTCTAAATTTCAATTTTTACTGCACGGTATTTTAATGAAACAAGAAAATATTACAGAAATAATGTTTAGCTGGATGGGGTATTACTATATGGAAAGTAAAGATGCTTTTTCAACTTATGGAATTACACGTAGAACAAATGATGATGCTGTTATTGCCCACATTGGATTAAAGTACAAACAGCTTCAATATAGATTAAGTTACGACGTAAACACCTCTAACTTACAATCTGTTTCAAATAGTAGAGGTGGATTTGAATTGTCCGTAATATTTATTAGCAGTAAAGTAAACCCTACACCAATACGATCATGTCCAGATTTATAAAACATATAGCGCTATTGGTAGGATTCTTATCCCTTTCTACTTGTTCTATGGCTCAAATGTCTTTAGCTGAAATGCTGCGTTATGGAAATCAAGCTTTTGAACAAAAGAACTATGCTTCTGCTATTCATTTTTATAAAATGATTATTGATGAAGACTTGAAGGTAGAAAGAATTTCGTCCCACCCATATGCATACAATGCCTATACTGGAAAAAGCAATAAAAATGAAATAGAAAAACCTGACTCTACTACAGTAACTGATTCTGTAAGTATTGGTGATTCGTTATCTCTTCCAGAATTAGACTCAAGCGAAGTAATTATTGAGGAAGAATCCTTTACTGAAAATGGAGATGAAAAGGTAGATGGAAATGAATTGTATGCTACCCATATGATAGCTGAATGTTGTCGATTAATGAATGATTATTCGCTTGCTGAATATTGGTATGTAAAATCGCTGCAATTTAGTTGGGGCGCTGAGGTGGATACTTATCCTTTAGACCGCTATTATTACGGAACGGTTCTAATGAATAACAGCAGTTATAAACAAGCATCTGAAGAATTTAAAACTTTTAGGCTTGACAATGAGGATACAACAAGAACAGCTTACTTTTATAACAGAGCTGAGCAATTGATTAGCAGCTGCAGTTATGCCCAGAGTTCTAAGAGCAAAAAGCAAGGGGTTTCTGTTAAAAAAGGAGATACACTTATTAATAATGGCTCTAGTTCATATGCCGCTAGTTACTTAGACTATAATCACATTATTATTTCCTCTGCTCGAAATACAAGTACTGAAGGTAAAGAGAACAAAATTTCTGGAAATCTATTGAGCGATATTTTCCTAATGACAAAAAATGGCAAGAATTGGGGTGGAGCACATAGTCTTAATGGGGATCCGAATTCTAGTCAGCATGAAGGTGCTGCATCTGTTGGTAACGATAAAAAAACAATGTACTTTACAAGATGGTATATTGATAATGAATCTGAACCTGAAATATTCGTTACAAAATATTTTGTGGACAAATGGATGAAACCTAGAAAACTTGGCCCAGCAGTCAACAAAAAAGGGTATACTTCATCACACCCATACATAACAAAAGATAATAAAACCTTATTCTTTTCTTCCGACAGACCAGGAGGTCAAGGAGGTATGGACATCTGGTATTGTACAATTGATTATAAAGGTAAAACAGCTGAACCAATTAATTTAGGCCCAAACATTAATACTCCTGAAGATGAAGTAACACCTTTCTTTCACGAAAATACAGGAGTATTATATTTCAGTTCTAAGGGACATAATACAATAGGTGGACTTGATGTATTTAAATCCAAATTGAATTTGGGAAAAAACTATACTGGCTATTCTGAAAACTTAGGCTTCCCTATTAACTCGCCGAAAAATGACAAGTATTTTTGCTTATCTGATTTACAAACAAATGGGTTCTTAACTTCAAACAGAAGCGAATGTGAAGAATGCTCGGACACATATTGCAATCAAATTTATACAATAACTAAAGAGGAAAACCAATTTTTATTGAGTGGTTTTGTGTATGACGCTCTTACAGATGAACAAATTCCGAATGCAAAAATTACAGTTAAAGATGTGCTAGGAGAATTTGAAGACTACACTTTTGAAACGGATGAAACGGGTTATTATGAGGTTCCTTTGAACCCTGAAATGCACATCTTTATAAAATCTCAAAAAATTGAATATTTTGCTGATGCAAATGCACAGTCAACTATTGGGGTAGTAGAGTCTGAAGATTATACAATTGACTTTTTCTTAGCGAAAATACCTTATGAAGAGATAGCAATTCCTGGTATTTTGTACGATTACGATAAGGCTACACTCCGATCAGAGTCAATGGTAGTACTTGATAGTTTAATAGACTTTTTAAAAATTAATAACAATCTTGTTATTGAAATTAGTTCTCACACCGATGAAAATGGAAGTCATGCTTATAACAATAAACTTTCGCAAGAAAGAGCACAATCTGTTGTAGATTATTTGATAGCACAAGAAATTCCGATGGAAAGATTAATTGCCAAAGGCTATGGAAAGACTATTCCAATCGTAAAAAATTCAACAAATGAAGAAGATGACCAAAAGAATAGGCGTACATCTTTTAGAATTTTAGGTGAAGATTTTGAAGAAGTAACTAAAATTCAACCGAAGCAAAGGTAGTTTTTCAATCGATTGCTAGCTTCTCTATAAAATCAGTTTATAAATTCTGTTAACATCCCTGTTAATAATTGCTTAACCTATTTTATCATTTCCTTTACAATACCAATAACTTTGTTTCATTGACTAAACAATGACAGATAATTACATATATATAGGGAATTCAGAAAACTTACCTGAAGGTGAAGTTTCGTGGGAAAGTCCATCTAACATTGCTTTAGTAAAGTACTGGGGCAAAAAGAAAGAACAACTTCCCGCAAATCCTTCGATAAGTTTCACTTTAAATAATTGTAAAACTACCACTACCCTCGCCTATACAAATTCAGATAAATTATCTTTTGAAGTTTATGTAGATGGAAAAAGAGAAGAAGGTTTTGAACCAAAAATAAAAACGTTTTTTGAACGAATAAGTCAATATTCTTCGTTTATCAATAAATATAAATTTAGAATTGACACTTCTAATTCATTCCCACATAGCAGTGGAATTGCTTCCTCAGCATCTGGATTAAGTGCTTTAGCATTGTGTATTTGTTCAATCGAACAAAACATTAATTCAGCATTTAAGGATGCTATTTTTCTAAATAAAGCCTCTTTTCTTGCTAGGTTAGGCTCTGGAAGTGCTTGTCGTTCGCTATTTCCAAAAATGGCTTCTTGGGGAAAGCACGACGCGCTAAAAAATAGTTCAGACGTTATTGGAACCCCCTATGATGATATACATCCGGTGTTTGGAACCTATCAGGATACTATTCTATTAGTTGACAAAGGCCAAAAACAAGTAAGCAGCACCGTAGGACATGGACTTATGCATCAACATCCTTTTGCAGAGGCAAGGTTTGAACAAGCAAACAGTAATTTAAGAAACTTAAAACACGTATTGAAATCAGGAGACTTAAAAGAATTCAATAAAATTGTAGAATCAGAAGCTCTTACGCTGCATGCGATGATGATGAGTTCGGACCCTTATTTTTTATTAGTAAGACCAAATACAATAGCAATTATAGAAAAAGTATGGGCTTTTAGAAAGGAGCACCAACTTAATTTGACAGTAACCTTAGACGCAGGTTCAAATGTTCATCTACTGTATCCAGAAGCGGAAAAGCAAACTGCGCTAGACTTCATTAAGTCTGAATTAGTTGTGTTTTGCGAAAATGGAGCGTATATTTGTGATAATGTTGGTTTAGGACCAAAACAATTAAGTTTATGAGTGTAATTAAAGATTCCCTTTTTTACGGTAAAATTCTTCTATTTGGAGAGTATGGTATCATTGAAGATTCAATGGGCTTGTCCATACCTTACAATAGTTATAAAGGAAGTTTTATCTTTCACTCAGAAGATGAAAAATTCTCAAAAGATTCTAATAACGAATTACACAAATACCTTACGCATTTAAATACATTAAAAGCCGAAAACAAATTGCCATGTGATTTGGATTTAGAGACTTTTAAAATTGACATTTCGAAGGGCATGTTATTTGATTCTAGTATCCCGCAAGGATATGGAGTTGGAAGCTCAGGGGCTTTGGTTGCTGCTATTTACAATAAATATTGTATCAACAAATTGGGCTCTACTGATAATTCTGACATACTTGAATTAAAGCGAATTTTTGGGGAATTAGAAAGCTATTTTCATGGGACTAGCTCTGGACTTGACCCATTAATCTGTTATTTAAACCTTCCTATTTTAATTAAATCTAAAACAGAATTAGGAACTGTTGATCTTCCTGAACAAGGAGAAAGCAAAGGAGCAATTTTTCTTTTAAATACTGGACTTACAGGGAAAACACAACCGCTAGTAAACCACTTTCTTGAACGTTGCAAAGAAGATGGTTTTAGGAGCATGATTAAAAATCAGTTTAATAAATACAATGACGCAAGTATTGAAGCTTTCTTAAGTAAAGATGGAAAAGGCTTGTTATCCAATGTCAAAAACTTATCTAAAATTGTCTTAGATAACTTTAAACCAATGATTCCGAAAGCATATCAAAAACTGTGGCAAGACGGACTGGATAGTAATGCTTACTATTTGAAGCTTTGTGGTTCAGGAGGAGGAGGATTTATCTTAGGGTTTACAAAAGATATAGACAATGCTCGAACTAAATTAAACGATTACCAATTAGACGTAATCCATAATTTTTAGACACCCTACCCTATACAATGGCATTTAGCAGGAAACAAAAATATCTTTTTGTAAAGTTTCTAGCTCTATTTACATTAGTCCGCTGGTACAACATCTTCCTCATTACTTTTGCTCTATACCTATCCGCAATATTCTTAATTAACCCAAAAGAGAATTGGCTAGAAGTTTCCCTATCTTATAAGCTGCATCTTACAATAGCTTCCCTTGCATTTTTCATAATGGCAGGCTACATAATAAATGCTTTTTATGATTTTGAAAAGGATTTTATAAATCGTCCTAAAGAAACTATTTTCGACAGGGTTATCAGTAAGACATCTTGTTTACGTGCATATGGCATATTTATACTGATTGGATTTATACTGAGCCTTATTGTTGGGTGGAAAGTCCTAGTTTTTAATACAATATTTTCGTTTTCTTTATGGTTTTATTCTCACAAATTAAGAAAAAAGCCAATTGCTGGTGAGCTTGGTGCATCATTATTAACTGTAGCCCCTTTTGTAAGTCTTACTATCTTCTATTTGGAAACAAACCTAACCGTTATATTATACATAGGCTACTTGTTTGCCGTGACCCTTACAAGAGAAGTAATAAAAAAAATGGTGTATTTAAAAGGGGATTTAATAGTTGGCGAAAAATCACTACCTATCATCATGGGGATCCGAAAAACAAAATATATTATTCTTAGCTCGATGCTCTTATCATTAATTCCAGTTGGTGTCTTATTTCCAGATATTGTTAACCGGTATATATTATATTACTTTATAATCAGCTCATCCTTAATCGGTGGAAGTATATTGCTTTTAAAATTTTCCAAAACACCAACCCATTTTGATAGAATCAATACGATATATAAAGTGATAATTTTAATGGGTATTTTTAGTATACCCCTTATTTAATCGTTCCAAAGGCTCCAAGACTTCTCAGCTTGTTGCTGTAACATTGTTAACCCATTGATGACTTTCGCTCCATTCTCTTTGCCTAACTTAAGAAAAAGAGTTTCATCCGGATTATAGACCAAGTCCACTAATAAGTGTCTTTCTGTAAATACAGAATAAGGGATGACCGGTTTTGAAGCAATATTTGGAAACATGCCTAAAGGAGTACAATTGATAATTAATAAATGGTGTTTGATTACATTTTCATTGATATCATTCCAATTTAAAACATTGTCTTTAGAATCATTTCTTGAAGCAAACATAACTTCTACTCCATATTGCTTTAAAACATATTCAACTGCCTTAGATGCTCCTCCTGTTCCTAAGATTAAAGCTCTTTCATGTTGAGACTTAAAAAATGGTTTGATACTCTGGTGAAAACCAAAAGCATCTGTGTTATATCCTTTTAATTTTCCATTCTTAAATACAATGGTATTAACCGCTCCTATTATTTCTGCAACCTCATCTAGGTCGTCTAAGTAGGGAATAATTAATTCTTTATAAGGTATGGTAACGTTTAGTCCTTGCGGGTTCAGTTCTTTTACTTTCTCAACAAACTCTTCAATAGTTTCGATTTCAATATTGATATACTCAGAACCAATCAATCCTTGATTATCAAATTTTTCAGTAAAGTATTTTTTCGAAAAAGAATGAGAAAGTGACTTGCCTATTAATCCGTAAGTTTTCATTACGCTTTTTTCATTTTTTTAGAAACGAGTTCCATTCCAAAAATTAATCCAGCACCAAGAATGCAAAATGCAACTGCATACATAACCAGAGATTCTCCCACCATATCAGTCGGAAAAACGTTTTCTTGAATAAATGGGACAACCTCATCATGTGAGTTAATTCTTGTACTAATAGTTTCCTTCCAGGGCCATAATTTATTTAAAGAACCGATTAAAAAACCTGTTAAAACAGCAATTGTTAAATCGTGGTATTTAGTAAACATCCATTTTAACACGCTAGAAAAAGATAAAAGTCCAATTACAGCCCCAGCCATAAAAACTCCTATTGTCAAAAGGTCCTTATCTTTTACAGCACCCAAAACAGTTTGATATGAACCCATTAGCAATAGGATAAAACTCCCAGAAATACCTGGTAAAATCATAGCACAAATGGCTATCATTCCTGAGACAAAAATAAACCACAGCTCATTTGAATTTGCCATCGGAGGCAGAACGGTAATCCAAAAAGCCAATCCTGTTCCAATTATTAAACTAGCCACGGTGCCAACATTCCAACTCTTTACTTGTTTTCCAACATATACAATACTCGCTAGAACCAATCCAAAAAAGAAGCTCCAAATTAATATAGGGTGTGCTTCCAGTAAATAACTTATTAATTTAGCGAGGGAGGCAATACTGATTCCTATCCCTAAAAATAACGTTAAAATAAAATTTCCATTAATTGACTTCCATGCAGCTTTTACACCCTCTTTTTTAAGCGTTTTCAAGGCTCCTAGATTAACAGAGTTTATTGTTTCTAGTAATTCTTCATAAATGCCTGATATAAAAGCTATAGTGCCTCCTGAAACGCCAGGAACAACATCTGCTGCACCCATTGCCATTCCTTTTAATAAAAGCACAAAGTAATCGAATAGACTTCTCATCTAATAAACATTCATGGTAGTATCAACCTGCTCTGCCCAAGCATTTATTCCGCCTTCTAGACTATACAAGTTATCGTAACCATTATCTGATAAAAAAACGACCATATTACCACTTCTTTTCCCTCCCCTACAATGAATAATTACAGGAATATCTTTACGGATTTTGTCCAGGTTATTTCTAACTTCCCCCATAGGGATGTGGTCGCCCCCAATACAAGCTAACTCTAATTCGTAATCTTCACGAATATCAATTAATTGAAAGTTTTCAGAATTATCAAACTTAGCTTTAAGTTCTTCTACAGAAATAGTTTTCATACTTACTTTGATTCAGCTTCAATTTTTTGCTTCTTTTCAATTACCACATTATCTGGCAAGTAATTAAAAAATGTATCTCCACGTAATCCTAATCGCAAACATTCTAATGGTATAACTTCATGCGGCGCTATATTTCCCAGATTTACATTTTCACCAAATAAATTAATGAACCAAACTTGCTGTGTTTTAACCGGCGCTTCCCATAATATTTGTTCTGGCTTTATCTTAGCAATAATTTTATTAATTAACACAGTGTGTGGCTGACCATTTCTTCTGAAAATACCAACAGACCCGCTTTCTCTACCTTCAGCAATAACTTTCCAAGAACCAGCTGCTAGTTCATTAGTCATCATTCTAATCCATTTACCGGGACTAATTATCATTCCTTCTTCTTTGGAACCTACCTCACTAAATACCGTGAAATTTTTTGCAAGTTTACTAATGTATTCACATTTCTCATCTTGCGGAATAATAATAGAACCATCAGATACTTCACACAAATCCAACCCCATCTTATCCACAAACTTCTGATAATCATCAAACCTTCCTCTAGCGATAAAAGCTTCAAAAAGTGTACCCCCAAAATAAGGACGAACTCCAGCTTCTTGATATAATTTAATCTTATCTTCTAATCTATTCGTGACCAAAGATGTGCCAAACCCGAACTTAATAACATCCGTTAAGTTCCCCGCGCTTTCGATAAAGTCTTCTGTTTGGCGAACGCTCAAACCTTTATCCATCATCATCGTCAATCCTTTCTCTCTAGGTTTTTCAGGTCTAGAGGGCATGTATGGTAAATCAAAATTCATAATTATTTCTTATAGTCTGCAATAATATCAACTATTTCGGTGATATCTTTAGCTTGTGGATAAAATTCGAAAAGTTTTTCATGACCTTTGTAATTTGTCGACA
>Ga0115567_10005560_pt1 | contig 12198 bp, 13 predicted proteins | sample COGITO_mtgs_1204_2_FD_88679 | JGI IMG/M metagenome (GOLD analysis project Ga0115567, IMG submission 88679) | Pelagic marine microbial communities from North Sea - COGITO_mtgs_120412 | ecosystem: Environmental > Aquatic > Marine > Epipelagic | place: Germany:Helgoland, sampling site Kabeltonne...
CCGTAAACGGCAATTCGACTCCTCTGGCCAATCTCCTTTCCAACAATTCGCAGCACTCGCTGGATAGCTGTGTCCAAAGTACTGAGCAATTCCGTCGTGCGCCGAAGTTTGCGACAGAACCCCCGAGTTGACGCGTTCAGCCTCTGGGCCGACTATGCCAACGAGATTGGAGCATAATCTAACGATCGCTGACTCTATACTTGACGCAGTAAGCAACTTGGCAATGCCCATCAATATGCCACGCTTGGCATATTATAATTATTCTACATCTGTGTAGTATCTTGCGTTTACTACAAAATTGGCATATATATATTTTTACGACATAATTGGCGTATGGAAACCTTATGCACGCTATTACATTCCGCAATGCAAAATCACTCGGTCACGAGATCCGAAGCGCACGCAAGCTAAAAGGCTGGTCCCAGGACGATCTCGCGCGCCTTGCGGGAACCGACGCGCGCCAGATCTCGCGTATCGAAACCGCTGCGCATGAGCCGAAGCTCAGCCTCCTGCTTGCCGTCATCGCGGCACTCGATCTCGACCTTGGCCTTCTGCCGCGCCTGGGTGCATCACCCCGAGCGGCCCGACCCAAGCCCGAAGATATTTTCTGATGGGTCGTAAGCCCCTAACGCGGACACTTGACGTCCATATTAATGGGCGGCTGGCGGGATATTATAGCTACCGGCCCTCCGCTGGTACCCGTTTTCGATACGCCGAGGTGTGGCTGAAATGGGAGTTCGGCTTCCCGATTTCACGCGCGCTCCCCATGGGCCCTGCATCCCAGTCAGGGGATCACGTGGATGCCGTGTTCGAGAACCTGCTTCCGGATGTTCCCGAACTACGGAAAATGATCGCCGAGCGCACCGAGGCACGCAGCGACCGGCCTCACGACCTTCTCGCCGCGATCGGGCAGGATTGCGTCGGTGCGATGCAGTTCCAGCCGCACGGAACGAAATCAGCAGACCCGTTCCGGATCGACGGAGAGCCACAATCCGACGCGGACATCGCCGAGACGCTCAGGTCACTCAGCACGACCCCGCTGGGCATGGAACCCAACGCCACATTTAGGATTTCACTTGCAGGCGCACAGGAAAAGACTGCCTACCTGAAGAAGGACGGCGTCTGGCTGCGCCCGACCGGGTCAACCCCCACAACACATATCTTCAAACGCCCTATGGGAATCGTCGGCGGCGGGTTGGATATGACCGGAAGTGTCGAGAACGAGTTTTTCTGCCTGCTCCTTGCACGGGAAATGGGGCTGTCGGCGAACCACGCTGAAATCCATCACTTTGAAGACCAGATCGCCCTCGTTGTCGAGCGGTTCGACCGACGACCACGGCCGGCTGGAGGCATGGTGCGCGTGCCGCAGGAGGATTTTCTGCAGGCCATGGGACGTTTCTCCGGAGATAAATACCAACAATACGGCGGGCCATCGATGGGAGAATGCTTCGCGCTCCTCCAGCAATCCGATACACCGGTCGATGACCAGACAGCCTTCCTGAAGGCACAGGTCTTCAACTGGATGATCGCCGGGATCGACGGACACGCCAAGAACTACTCGATCTTTCTCGAAGGCAATGGATTTCACCTGACGCCGCTCTACGACATCATGAGCGCGGCACCAAAGCAGCTGCGCTCGAAATTCCGAAACAAGGATCTGCAATTGGCCATGTCCGTCGGCAAGCGTGGACATTATCGTCTGGACAAGATCGTGCCGCGTCATTTCGACGAGACCGCGCATCGCGCTGGCGTGCCTCTCGAGGCCCGGAATCGCGCCTTCCGAGATCTTGCAGCCGCAGCCCCCGAGGCACTTCACCGCGCCCTCGACCTGCTGCCTGAGACCTTCCCCATGGACACGGCCAGCCAGATCGTGGATTACGGTGCCGACCGCATCAGGTTGATCGAAGCATACGCGGAAGGCATGAAGTGACTCACGCGTCCAGACAGTTTGTTTTGCTGGTCGGTCAATCATAGCACCGCAATGCATATGCGATCCTGTGTTGGAAGATTGCTACCGGAAATCAATCCGGTAGCGTCGCTGGGTCATGTCCTATAAGCGAAAATGCATCATAATTCGAAGGCGACGTTTTCCGTGCAGTGGGACGCCGGCCACCTTAACCCTGAAGGGCCGCTACGCCCGTTTCCAACATCTGGATATCGGCAAGCGGTAGCCCGTTCGCTTTGAGCCACTCCTGCCTTTGCCTGATGGCCTCAGCATTCTCTACCTGCCAGCCGGGCGCGCTTTGCGCGTCCATCGACCTTCTCCAATGTCTGTCTCAAAGATGAATCTATGGCAATCCTCAGAGCGGCGCTGCTCCAGGTTTATTGATCGAGGGTGGGCTACGCGAACTCTAACGGCCTGCCAGCCCTTAAGGATAACATTGCCAAAGAGGACTCTCCGGTCGTTTCCAATTTACGCAAGGCCGGAACCGTTGTGATCGCACGGACGAATGCCCCGGAATTCTCGTATCGTTATTTCTCGTCCAACCCTCTGCATGGCAGCACGTCTAACCCGTCGGACACCGTTGCCAACAATGAGAATGAGCGCAGGTTTGTCGACGGGTCCGTTCCAGTTGGGCAGGAAGGTCGCACAGGAGCGCGCATGGGCGATTTGGGCCGCGACAGCGGACGCGGAGAATTTAAGAATAGCCATGAGTGTTGCTTTCTTGAGGGCGGCATGGGCCGCGTGTTTCGGGAATTTTCTGGGGGATTGGTGCCGATCTGACCCGCACCTCATTCGTTTGAGGCGCAGGTCGCAATCCGGCTCAGGCGGCTTCGGCTTGAACAGGTTCGTCGTCCTCTGCGGCCCCAGAGCTGTCAGAGTCATCCGCGCCTGCGTCCGACGGGACGTCGCCTGTTGTCTGCATCATCGGCGGGCACCAGGCCGCGACTGCCGCATGCTGCGCCTCTGTCAGTGTCGCGAAGGGCTCGGAGAAGAGCTTGTCGCAGAAGGCGACAATCTCCTTCTTGCTCGACGAGGCCAGGGTCACGGCCTCTTGCGCCAGCCCCAAGTCCTCGCTGAGCATGTTCAAAAGCCATGCCTTCTTAAAACGATTGAACAAGGCCGCATTCGGCGTCCAATGGGCGCGAATGTCAGGCATGACCTCCATCTCGAAGTCATGCATCAGGCTGTCGCTTTGACGGTGCCGAGCAAAGCAGGGTTGCGTAGTGCTGGCCGTAGCATATGCAACCAGCCTGGCCTTCTCGTCCGCCTCAAGTGCGCGAAACAGCGCAAACTGATCTGCGGGGGATCGCGCCTCATCCGCCCATGACAGATCGAGCGCGCCATGGGCCGCTGCCACCTGTTCCAGCGAAGTGCTGTCAATCTCGTCCATTTTCGCGTGTGAGCGGTATTCTTTGCGCGCCTCGACCTTGATGGCGTGGGTGGCACTGAGCCCGCCCAGCACGTCGCTCACCAGCTTGAACAGCGTCAGATCAAGCGTGGCTTCGGGATGCTGGGTCATCGCCGCCCCGAGGGCCATTGCACGCTCCGTTTTGAGGTCGGCCGTCAGCGAGGCCGGATAGCTGATCTCATTGGTGTCCGCTTCTGACTTGCCTGTGGGAGTGCCAGACGTGCTCTCAGCGGCTTCACCCTGCTTAAGGCTTTGCCCGTAGTAGACAACGACGGAGGATTGTTCGCCCTTGCGGATCTTGGCACCCAGCGTGTTTGCCTGCGGGACGGTCATCCAGAAGGGCGACGTATATTCCATCATCATGGTGCGCATGGTCAGCAGGAAGTTATTGACCCCCTGATAGGGCTCAGAGTTGTGGTGCAGCGGACGCGTACTGGCACCGACGGTCCAGGGCTTGCGCCAAGGCAACTCACCACGCTCGATGATGCGGATGAGTTCGTTGGTGATGGCTTCGGATGCGTCAAATTTGGACGTGCGGGAACGGGCCATGGCTGGCCTCCTTTCGATGTTGAACTTGATTGGGAGGGTTGGGTTAGGGTGCGCGGTCGATGCGCGGATCGTTGACGATGTGGGCACCAAGGTGTTCTGCTGCGTCCAGATATGCCGTTAGGGGCACTCGGCTGGACGGTCCCCAGGGTTCTGGATCGATACAGCCGTTCAGGGTGACCCGCGGCAGGTTGGCAAAGGCGATCACGTCTTTAACTGACCGGGTATCAGCCAGCGGTACGCCAAGCCGCACGGCCAAATCCCCAAGGTGAAACCGTTCGACCGGTGCGCAGAGCGTAACAGTCGTCAAACCGAGATGGAGAATGGTTCCTCCCCCGCCGCAACTGACATGGGCGTTCGGATTGCTGATCGCTTTGCGGAGGTAGCCAAGATCACGGCGGATCGTTGCCCGCTCCAGTCTTTGTGCCTCGTCAATGTCGCAGGACAATCTCAGCGCTCTGTACCGCCACCATGCGGTGGCGTCGGCGCGAAGTTCGCGTAAGATTTCTTTGTTCATGGGAGCTTCCTGTTTGGGAAGGACATACCGGAAACCGGTCCAGACCCATCAGGGAAACCCCACAAGGGACCCATCAGTCATCACAATACAAGAAGGAAACTTTTACTTTACGGTTGCACCAGACCAGACTGGTACTGGCCCAATACAAAACATCCTAGAAAATGAAAGCGCCAGCTATCGGGCTAACTATGATGATGTTATCTGGCTCTTGTGCCATTAGGGGCGGTAAATACCTGACGATGCCTATGAACGCTATCTTCGTTGAGGCTTGCCAGGGGGCTCAAGTGGCGTTCTGGGCAGAAATACTTTCTATCTTATTGATAAGATTATATTTATTCTAGAAAGCGGTCGATAGTCGTTGAATTAGCTCCAATAAAACCTGATGTTACACAATGTGGGTCTAAACAGAGTAAGGACAGCTTTGGCGGCACTCTTGGTTAGACTACATATGGATTTCGGGTCCCTGCCCTATTTGTCTCGGTTAATAGGAAGCCTGTCCTTTATGCGGCTAACGACCATTTGATTTGGCGACCTATATTGTCTTGAGCTGGGAAGAGAGCCAAGGCAGTTTGAGTGGTTGCAGAAATTGTCCGCGGACAATTGTCAAATCAGGCTGCATGTTTTTGTGCCGAAGCCAGGCGTCGGATTAGTCTCTCTGGGCTAAAACCGTTGCTATTTGATCCAGTTGTTATCGACCGAAAATATGCGCCGACTGCTTTGATTTTGTCATGGAACTGCATAATTGCCCAAACGGTTGCTGCAGCTCTTAACGCACCAAGGCGCTCATGTGCCGCTTCGTAGTTTTGGGTTGTGATGCCTATCATCGGGGCGAGTGTTCGTGCGTGAGCAACGACATCATGAACAGTCTCTATCTTTCTCAGTGAAAACTCGGCTGCTTCCGGACAAGCTGATAGCAATTCTGGTATTGTGATCGGAGCATCTGATATTATCGGAGGAGTTTGTTTTTTTGGAGCTATGTTCTTTTTATCAAGATGTTCTTTATTTGACTTATGATTATGCCGGACAATTTGACCGTCACTGGCGGTCATAGGTGTCGCCAAATTAGAACTTTCATCATCCACTGACTCGGCTTCAACTACAGAGATTGGCAGGTTCGAGAGGATTTGTTCACAGTCTTGGAGGGACAATTTTCGACGGAGGACACGAAAGATGTTCAGGGCCATTTCATCGTTTGGGTTGTCGCTAAGGCTTGCATTGGCCGCCGCGCGGATTTTGGCGCGCAGATAGTCAATTTGCTCTCGTTCTTTGATGACCTCAGCTGCCATCGAAGCAACCTCATGCAGACGATCAAAGAGCGGTGAGAGGTCGAAGCCAAATCGAAGAGCCTTGCCCTCATGGCTGTTGTGCTTTGTGAAGCGCTTCCGATTTGGGCTGTCGCGGCGTACCAGTAGGCCAATCTCTTGCAGCGTTGCCGCGTGACGTCTGATTGTTCTGTCTGAGATGCCGTTTCGTCGAAATGTGAGTGTTGAGTTTGATGCAAACACTGTGTGGTGATTACGCTTTGGCGCCAAGCACGAAAGCATCGCGTCTAAGGTCGAAATCACTGATGCGCTGAGACCGAGACGCGGAGCCGCGTTGCGGAGCGTTGCTACGACGATGTGGCGTTCTGGAATGGAATTGTCCGCGGACAATATTTTACTGGTCCGCAGCCCAGTGGGTGCAGTTGCTTGTGTAAATGCCATGTTTTTTTCACGACAACCTGATGTGAAAGGCACCAATATCTCTGAAAATCAGAAAAAAGGCCGCAAATCTTCGGCAACCGAATCGGTTGTTGTTGACTGGCGCGGAGAAGCTGGTAAATCTGAAAGTGCAAAGAACAGATTGGGCTCTCCTAGGGAAACCTTGGGGGGCTCTTTCTTTTTTGGGCTGTTGGTCGTGCTCCTTTTTAAGTTTTACTGCTCGGTCGACAATCAGTCAGGCTTTTGCTCTGACTGCCACGCCTCATAAAGGCGCGTAAGCTCAGCTTCTGCGTTGTTGCGCATCCACTGAGCAAATTCGGGGGCATCAGACTTCGACAGCTTGAATGTCAAAGCACGGGCCGTTTCTTTTACCTCGGCCAAAGCCGTCCCATCGTTAAGCTTGATGGAGAGGGTAGGGGAGGGTGCTGTTTTACCAGCTGCCTTAGGTTTCAGCGCCTGAGTAATGGCGTCACTGATCTTACAAAAGCGGTCGTCGGAGCTTTTGGTGGCATCAAGTTGAAGCGCCGCGGTGATCTGTTCAAGATCGACGCTATCGTTACGCGACTGGTCCGCGAGTTCTTCCCAACGTCTGCGTCCAATGCCATGAGCGGACCCGATCTGCTCAATGACCGACTTTGGAATGGACCGCGCGACTTTAGTCATGCGGGATAGCATTGGCTTGTCCACTGCGAGGGCATCAAGAATGATGGCCTGTTCATAACCACTTGTGGCAAGCTCAGCTGCGAAGAGTGCTTTTTCAATGAAGCTAGGATCCAAACGCTGAGTGTTCTCTTGTCCTTGGGCAAGAATAGCCTCCTCGTCAGAAAGAGACCTGACAAGTGCTTTCGCGAGGAGACCGAGTGATCGCAAGGCCCGCAATCTGCGGCGACCATAGACGATCTTGTAGTTTCCTGGTTTGTCCGCGATGGGGCGCACCATAATCGGCACTTGTTGGCCGTGGGCCCTGATGCTCTCAGCTAGCGTTACGACATCAGCATCGGTGAAAGAGAGGCGGTCCTTAGGGCCGTTCTCTTCTATTACATCAACGGAGATTTCCCTCACCGCATTGCTCGCGACATCTTTCAAAGTAGATTTCACGCCGCTCATTGCGCCAGTATTTGGGAAACGCGCCTTTTGTTCTCCGGCAGGGACCGCCGAGCTGTCAGCATCTGGTGGGGGAGGGGGCTGGAACAGGTTTCTACGGGCCATTAGTCAGTTTCCCTTCCCCAAGCTTGCTGGATTGTCTTCTCAAATTCATCAGCGACGCCGTTCACACTCTCAAGGATGCGAACCAGTGTCTTCTTGACGACCTGCGAGGGGTCCAGCTCATAGATGGTTTGTTGCGTCATCCCAGCGTCGGAGATAGCGGTGGATTTTAGCATCGGCGTGGTCAACACTTGATCCAAGAGAATAGATCTCAAGAAACCCGCCATTTGTGACTGTGGTACGTCGGTTGGCTCATATCGAGCTATCAAGAACTTAAGGAAATTCCAGTCGATGGGCCCTGCCGCCTCCTCGAGAGTTTGGACAGTTTCTCCGGCCATTTCAAGAAATTGCGCCATTGATGCGACATCTAACATGCTCGGAACGACCGTGATCAGAAGACCGGTAGACGCCAACAAAGCTGTCATCGTTGTGAAACCAAGTTGAGGCGGGCAATCGATGATGACGAGATCGTAGTCTGCTTCGACCTCGTCGAGAGCGATCGCAAGGCGCTGTGTGAATGGCGGGTCGATCTTGTGCTGAAGCGCATAGGCCGTTTCGGTCTCGTACTCGGAAAGCAAGAGACCCGCCGGAGCGAGGTCAAGGTTGTGAAAATAGGTCTTTCGGATGACTTGGCTTAACGTAACCGGATCTTCATATTTGAGAGCGTCATAAACGGTGCCGCTCTCAGCGAATTCGATCTCAGGGCGGTATCCGAACATTGTGGTCAAGCTGGCTTGCGGATCCATGTCGATTGCAAGAACCCTATAGCCCCGCAAGGCGTAGCGTTGGGCCAAATGGATCGCACTGGTTGTCTTACTGGACCCGCCTTTGAAATTGACGATGGAAATCACTTGAAGGGCGTCGTTCTCGCGGCGCCCGGGAAGATATGTCTCACCATTTCGACCAGTTTTCGCCATTACATGGCGGATTTGGTCAATCTCTTGCGCGGTGTAGAGCCTGCGACCTCTGGAATCCGTCTCTACATCAGGGAAATCGCCTTCCTGATGACGTGTCCTGAGGTTGGACATGCTGATGCCAGTAAGCTCTGATACTTCTGCAGGATGAAACTTACGCAGCGCCTTTCTACTATCGGGCTGGAAGCTATTGCGCATATGATTGTTAAGCGCCTCCGACAGGCGGGCAGCGTTTGACGCAATAGATGCTGCGATAGAGCTGGTTTGCGCGATATTTGCGTTTGAATTCATACTGCCCTCACGACCTCTTAGTGGGTCATCTGTTTTTCGTCGCTAAAAGGCGTGAATTACGTCAGCTTGCGACAACTGAACTCATGACACGCAACTTATCCCCAGGCAACAATTTTTTGGCCCTGTCGGTGACGGGGAGCTTTTATATTCAGCTATGGATGCCGAAAGAGTCCTGTTAACCCATTGTAAGAAAACACGTTATTAAAGCTTCCTTGAATTGCCGCAAGATGTTGTGCGATTTAGCCATATGATCACAACTGATAGCAATCACGTCTAGGTCTCGAATCGGTTGAATTACAGAAGCTATGGAAGGCCGTTGTCGCGGAAAAAAGCCGAGCGGCGTCTCCTGAGACGATTTGCAGTGGGTTTTGACGGCGCTCCTAATAGAGATCACAGTCTAACTTTCGCGCACCTTACATGCGCGAAAGCTAGACTTTTCCTCCCTTCCGAGAAGAACTCGACGTACCTCCTGAGCATTATTCTTACTCAAAGCGCACTTCTCAGCGGGTGGTGCGCGGCAACACCAATTGGTATTGTCTTTTAGAGTGGGGCAGGGGGTCCGAGCCGTGGGTGCAGTCGGAAGATAGCCCAGCAAAGCCAGATGAAAAAGCTTCTTGCCACTAAGAAGCGTCCGGCAGGCTAAAGCTAGAGTCCCGCAGCTTTCGTCAAATTCACCCGGAATCTGTCTCTGCGGCGTTGGTACCGCCGGGTCATTTCAGCGGAGGCGTGGCCGAGGTGTTTCTGGACGTAGCGCTCGTCGACGTCAGCGCTCGACGCAAGGCCGGCCCGCAGGGAGTGGCCGGAAAACAACGCAAGACGCTCCTTTTCTGGCAACTCGCTCCGAATGCCTGCGTCCAACACGGTTTGCTTAATCAGCCGCGCGACATGCTTGTCGGAAAGCCGAGCATCAAGGGCTTTCGTACCATCTCGTGACGTGCGGCGAAACAACGGCCCAAAGTCGATCCTGGCAAAGTGCAGCCATTGTTCCAGCGCATGTATCGGGCATGTATGATCGCTAGATCCGCGGCCAATCTCAACCTCGCGCCAGCCGGTCTTGGCGTTCAGCGTCAATAGGGCACCCCCTCCATTCTTGTGATCTACAATCTCGATCCAACCGCCGCTGTCGGGCGTGTCGTCCTTATAGACATCCAGACTAACGATCTCGGAGCGACGCAACCCGCCCGCGTAGCCGATCAACAGGATGGCGCGATCCCGCAACCCGCGCAGATCGAAGGGCAGGGTGGCCACCATGGCGACGATGTCTTCGGCCAGCACGGCTTCTTTCTGCACCGGGGGCCGCGCGTGTTTGCGCCGGATCCCGGCGAGGACGGTGGCGATGTGGCGGTCCTTGCGATCCAGCGTAAAGCCACGTTGCCGGTACTGCCAGGCGAGCCCGGACAGGCGGCGCTCGATGGTACTGACGGACAGCGGTCGGGACGGCGACGGCGAAGCGGATCCGGTATCGGGGGACGCGCAGCTGGCGATGTAGAGCCCGATCAGTTCAGCCGAGGGGGGCAGGGGGTTCGCCCCGCGGCGGCGGCACCAGCTGTTGAAATGCGTCCAGTCTTTTTTGTAGGCGAGGTTGGTGTTCTCAGCGGTGGCCTGACGGGCGTAGTCGCGCGCCGAGTCCACCAACCGGTCAAGCGATCCGGACCCGGCGACGGTGGCGGGCAGGGCAATTGGCTGGGATGCATCGGCACCATGTGCAGAGCGAGCTGTCTCGTCGCCCTCACAAGAGGAGGGCGGGGTAGTCTTGGCTGAGGTCGAAATCTCGGGTTTTTTGGGTGATTTGCTCATGCTTCCGAGCATATACTTTTTATGTCCAATAAGGCAAACTTATTGGACATAAAAGCGATCGGAACAGCACGGCGGTTAGTACAGTATAGTGTGGCAGAAAGCGCCGCGACGGATTAAGGTTAGGACATGACCTATGCCCGACCAAGCCCTATCGATGGCACCGAGAGCCTACCTCGGATGCCGGGCTGGGTCACCTCTGGTCGCGCCGAAACCCCTGAAGATGTGGCGTTTTTGTCGGGCGCGGCGCTCGCGCATTAGCATCTTATGGTGGCAAGCCTGCAGGTACCCCAACGCTTGTTACGGGAGCGAATAGCCTTGGCTTTTGATATCGAACCGCGGTCTTTTCGAGCCGGTCCGAGCGCATAGTTAGCTCGGTGACGCACGGCATGTGCTTCGTGGGAGAGATCTGCCGGGGCCCCTGGGGAGGTCGCGGAGAGCAGGTGTCGGGTGGCTGATCGCAAGGACTCCGTGGCAAGCCTGCAACAGACATTGCCCGGGATCGACAGGGAGATGATCGCGGGTTAAAGCGTTTTGCTTTTAATCTGAGGCATATCCAGCAGCTTTGATGAAGTTCCAGCATTCCTGTGGATCGAAGATGTCGCAGATGTCGCCAAGAGCTTCAAACAGGGCGTTGAAAGTTCTGGCCCCGATCCGTCGCAAGTGGGATTTGAGCTTTGAAAATGCCATCTCGATGGGATTAAGATCGGGACTGTATGGCGGCAGGAACAAGAACCAACAGCCGTGTCGTTTTAGTGCCTCTGCTGCGCGCGGGCTTTTGTGGGTGGACAGGTTATCGAGGATGACAACGGTGCCGGGTTCGAGTTTGGGGGCCAGTTGCGTTTCGGCATAAGTGTCAAATGCCGGGCCGTTCATAGCGCCTGTGATGACCCAGGGCGCGATGAGCGCGTTTGCGTCAGTCCGGCGATGAACGTCTGTGTCCCCCATTTGCCGAAAGGTGCGGTGCCGTAAAGCCGCTCACCAACCGGCGCACGTCCCCGAAGACGGGTCAGGTTCGTTTTGACGGCGGTCTCGTCCGCTGCCCGGCAGTCGCTGCTTGCAGCGATGAGGGGATGAAGACCAGACTGTGCGGCTCCTGACGCATTCTCGGCTGACGGCGGGTGATCCACTCGCGACGTGCCTGGCGCAGTGCGGGCCGATCACGTTCGGCGGCGATCAGTCCTTTTTTTATATGACAGCCCGGCACGACCCAAGGCGCGGTGCAGCGATGACAGTTGCACCTGAACCCCTTCGGTTTCGGACAGCGCTGTGGCCAACTCCTTCAGCGTGATGACCGGCTCCGCACGCACAATATCCACGAGAAAATCGAGGTGAGGAGCCAGCTTGCCGAACTGACCTGGCGGCCTGCCTTGCCGTCTGGGAACGCCCGTGCCGCCAGCCTTCCATTCCGCTGCAAACCGCACGGCCGTTGCGGCGCTGACACCGAAGACCCGACCCGCGGCACGCGCCGAATGACCACGCGCTACATAGGAACAAATCCGTTGCCGAAGGTCCAAAGAGTAAGGCTTGCCCATGATCCACCTCCCAAAGAAAGTGAATCAGACAAAAGCCAGTTTGGAAATCCCCGGTCGATTCACATCAAACGCAAAGTGCTTTAGTTCGCTGCGAAGCAGGGTGCGCCGGTCGAGCGGGCATCCGCAGTGCTCGAGACCGTTAAGCGGTATCAATCTGGCGACATAGATGTTCAACAACCGAGTTTCTCGATTAACTCCGGGACGTCGTGATGAAGTCCTCTAAGAGTCCATCCGAGATCATATCCTTTCTTGGCAAAGCCTTCGCAGCATTGATCGAATGGACGCCCATCGCAGGAACGCCAATGCGTTCTGGTTCAGGCACTCCCAATCCTTGGCCAGGCG
>Ga0115567_10005561_pt1 | contig 12197 bp, 9 predicted proteins | sample COGITO_mtgs_1204_2_FD_88679 | JGI IMG/M metagenome (GOLD analysis project Ga0115567, IMG submission 88679) | Pelagic marine microbial communities from North Sea - COGITO_mtgs_120412 | ecosystem: Environmental > Aquatic > Marine > Epipelagic | place: Germany:Helgoland, sampling site Kabeltonne...
AGCAACAATTATGAGGGCGGCCCTATGATCACAACAGACCGGCCTTTAGACGTGGCTATTCAAGGTGATGGCTGGTTTAGCGTGCAAACAGCCTTAGGCGAAGAAGCCTACACTCGTGCAGGCAGTTTAACGATGAGCACCGAAGGCGCATTGCTTGACCCAAAAGGTAATCTAATGATGGGCGAAAACGGCCCAATTTTTTTACCGGTTCCGGTTAATAATATTACTGTAGGCGCTAACGGCACTATATCTGCGCGCTTACAAGGCGCTCCTGAAAATGCGGTTGAGGAAATTGGCCGCTTAAAGTTAGTTAAGCCACCCATTGATCAAATTCAACGCCGAGAAGACGGTTTATATGCCCTAAAAAGCGGTGAAATTGCCGAGCAAGATTTAACAGTAGGCGTTAAGTCAGGCATGCTCGAGGGATCAAACGTAAACGCAGTAGATGAAATGGTGAATATGATTTCACTGCAAAGACACTACGAAATGCAAGTTAAGTTAATGCGCAAAGCAGACACATTGTCTACTCGCGGCAACGCACTACTTAGAATTCTTTAATAGGTTTAAGCGAATTTTCATTCGCGGAGGTTAGGTTTATGCATCCAGCATTATGGATAAGTAAAACAGGATTAGACGCAGCGCAAACCGATGTGTCTGTGGTATCAAATAACTTGGCCAACGCCAGCACCGTGGGCTTTAAAAAAGACCGTGCGGTGTTTGAAGATTTGCTCTATCAAAATATCAATCAGCCAGGTGGCCGTTCTTCAGCCGACACCGAACTTCCCTCTGGTTTAATGCTTGGCGCTGGCTCTAAAGTTGTTGCCACTCAAAAAACGCATACTCAAGGTAATTTATTGACCACAGAGAACGCTTTAGATATGTCAATCCAAGGCCGCGGTTTTTTTGAAATTCAAATGCCCGATGGCAGCGCCTCGTATACTCGAAACGGTCAATTTACGCTAAACGATCAAGGTCAAATGGTTACGCCAGGTGCAGGTTTTGTATTACAACCCGTCATTACTTTGCCTACCGATGCCCAGCAGGTCACTATTTCTCAAGATGGCGAAGTGTCTGCGCAATTGCGCGGGCAGGCTGAACCTCAAATATTAGGCCAAATCAATATTGCCGATTTTATTAACCCTGTAGGGTTACAGCCTATTGGACAAAATTTATACGTGGAAACTGGATCATCAGGTGCTCCTATTCAGGGAGTCCCAGGGCTTGAAGGTTTAGGCACAGTGGCACAAGGCACGTTGGAAACCTCGAATGTGAATGTTACTGAAGAATTGGTTAACTTAATTGAAAGTCAGCGCCTGTACGAAATGAACTCTAAAGTGATTTCGTCGGTTGACCAGATGTTAGGCCAAATCATTCAACAATTATAGTTACGCTAGGTCAGCAAGCTGACAATAGTCAGCATGCCATTTACTCTATATGTTCAAAGGCAACGCCAATGAAGTTTTACATGACAGTGCACCAAGGCCTTCAAAAATGGCTACAACGACCCATATTTTCACTCATTGCGACGGCGATAGTAATTGCCATGCTGACTGGGTGCAAATCAACGGCTAGTCAAGAAGTTGCCGCAAACGACCCGTTTTATGCGCCGTCTGTGCCAGTGGAAACTAAACAAGAAATCGCTAGCAGCGGCAGTTTGTTTTCTGCCGCAATGGCGAACAGCCTTTATTCCGATGTAAAAGCACGTCGAGTAGGGGATATTATTACCGTTAATTTACGAGAGAATACCAATGCCAGCAAAAGCGCGGGTTCGTCTACGTCGCGAGAGTCGAGTGTTGACGTTAATCCTATTATTGGGCTTGGCGGCAATGCGCTGCGCATAGGAACAGAGGCCATTCAGCTTGGTGTTGATTCATCAAATGACTTTAGCGGTGATGCACAAGCAAGCCAAAGCAATAGTTTGCAAGGCAGCATTTCAGTCACGGTGGTTGAAGTCTTGCCTAATCAAAATTTGATTATTCGCGGCGAAAAATGGTTGACCCTTAACAATGGCGATGAATACATCCGCCTAACAGGGGTAATACGCCCAGCCGACGTTACTCCTACAAATGAAATTCAATCCACAAAAATTGCTAATGCTCGCATTCAATATAGTGGTACGGGTAGTTTTGCTAAATCTCAAGAAAAAGGTTGGCTCACTAAGTTTTTCTCCTCTACATGGTGGCCCTTATGATAGTTACACATATGCGTTCATGCTGTAAATTTTTAGTGAGACTTAGCGCAAGTTGTTCAGTGGCAATCGTCTTATTAGGCTTTTGCGCTCAGTTAGACGCCGCGCAGCGTATTAAAGATTTAGCCAGCGTGCAGGGCGTGCGCGACAACCAGTTAGTGGGTTATGGTTTGGTTGTTGGCTTGCCGGGAACAGGGGAAACCTCACCTTTTACCGAGCAGTCTTTTCGGACTATGTTGAGTAATTTTGGCATTAGCCTAAATCCTAACGTTAAGCCAAAAATTAAAAACGTGGCGGCGGTCGCGATTCACGCCGACTTACCTGCTTTTGCTAAACCCGGACAAACCATAGACATTACGGTCTCATCAATAGGTGAAGCCAGTAGTTTGCAAGGCGGCACTTTATTGCGAACTTTTTTGCGCGGTCTTGATGGCGAAGTCTATGCGGTTGCCCAAGGAAGCCTAGTGGTGTCGGGATTCGGTGCGCAAGGAAACGATGGCTCAAGAATTGTGAGTAACACACCTACCGTGGGCACAATCGCAAATGGTGCGTTAGTAGAGCGCACAGTGCCCCATGGTTTAATGGACAACGACTATTTAACGCTAAATTTAAATAATGCCGATTTTTCAACCGCACAAGCACTAGCAGACGAAATAAATAATAGACTTGGCGCCGATCCTGAAAACGGATACGCCATTGCCACACCTTTAGATGCTACTTCCGTAAGAGTAAGTGCGCCGCGTGATGTAGGGCAGCGAGTTGGCTTTTTAGCCACCATCGAAAACTTCGAATTTACGCCTGCCGTTGCGCCAGCAAGAGTGGTTATCAATAGCCGCACGGGTACAATTGTCATCGGGCAAGAAGTTCGCTTGCGCGCAGCGGCAATCACTCACGGTGGCCTCACTGTGACTATTTCTGAAAACCCACAAATCGTGCAGCCCAATGCCTTGGCAAATGGTGAAACGGTGGGTATTCAACAATCTATTGTCGATGTTCAGCTAGACGATAGCCGTATGTTCAAATTTGAGCCCGGCGTCAGTTTAGATGAACTGGTGCGCGCGGTTAATCAAATAGGCGCCGCGCCTGGCGATTTGATGGCTATTTTAGAAGCGCTTCGCCAAGCTGGTGCGCTGCAAGGAGAGCTCATTGTCATTTAAATGACAATGACTGTTTTTTTATGCATCAGATATTAATTAGGGTATTAGCATGATGGATTTGTCCTCAAACGCAAAGTCGCAGCTTGAAATGTCGCGATCGGTACACGATTTAGGTAGCCTAGATACATTGCGCTCTGCCGCAAAAAGTGGTGACGAAGGCGCGCTTGAAGAGGCCGCAAAACAGTTTGAAGCTATTTTTGTGCAGATGCTGCTCAAGTCGATGCGTAAAGCACAAGAAGCCCTTGCCGACAAAGACAGTCCGTTTAATTCAGAGCAAGTCAAATTTTATCGCGACATGCACGATCAGCAACTGGCAAATGATATGTCGACAAACGGCAGCATTGGTCTGGCCGATGTCATTGTGCAGCAAATGGGTATTAATAACGGCGTGATGCCAGCAAGTGCTGTGCGCTCAGATGGCGACCTGTCGGTATTAAACCGTCAACAAGTTATGCTGCGCAAACGCCACGAAGCGGCATTATTTGGTGATATTGCAAATACCAGCAGCGCCAGTAAACAAGCAGCTTTTAATTCACCACAAGAATTTATCGAACATTTATATCCGCAAGCAATCAGCGCCGCAGAAAAACTAAACATCGATCCAAAGGCCTTACTTGCGCAAGCGGCTGTTGAAACTGGCTGGGGAAAATTTGTTATTTCTCAGCAAGACGGTGCAAGTTCGCACAATTTATTTGGTATTAAAGCAGATAAGCGCTGGCAAGGCGAAAAAGCCGTTGTTGATACGCTTGAATATGTGAACGATGTGCCAGAAAAACAGCAAGCGGCTTTTAGAAGTTATACCAACTTTGCCGACTCTCTTAATGACTATATTCACTTTGTCCAGTCAAACTCACGCTACGAGCAAGCCCTACAAAAAACCGAATCACCACAGCAGTACTTTAAAGAATTGCAGCAAGCGGGCTACGCTACCGATCCTGCCTATGCTGAAAAAGTGATGTCGGTTTATAACGGAGCGTTATTAAATGACTTATTGCCCTGATTACGCCTGTGGCCATAGCCGCGTTTGTAACGGTGAATTGTCAAGTAATACTAATGCACGAAAGTGCCTATCTCTATTGTTACCTAGCCAAAGGCTAGAGGTCTATTATGATTAGAAACGCCGATTTATTTACCATGGCAACCTCTGGGTTGAATGCCAGCAACAGACTGCTCGCCACCACCAGTAACAATATTGCCAATATCAATAGTGAAGGCTATGTTCGCGAGCGCACCGAGTTTACAGCTCGTCTGGGCGGTGGAGTAGACTTTGGCTTTACCGATCGTGTGTTAGACGTATTTGCCCAAAATCAACTGCGCAGAGACACCAGCGCAGTAGGCGAGCACCAAGCGTTTAATGATAGAGTTGAAAGTCTAGATAATGTACTAGCTTCTGAAGCGAATAGCATTTCAGCCTCTATGACGCGTTTTTTTGGCGCTTTGCAAACGGCTGCTGATGACCCCACTAATATGACCTCTCGAGACGCGGTGTTAGGCGAAGCCACAGGTATGCTAAATAGAGTCAACCAACTTGGCGACTTTATGAGAGATAAAGAACAGGAAACCGAACTGCAGATTCAAAGTACCGTTAGTACCGCCAATGGTCTTATTCAGCAAATTGGTGATTTAAATGAAGCTATTCAAGTTGCTATGGGCAATACCAATGTTGATACGCCATCAAAGCTACTTAATCAACGCGACCAAGCCATTTTAGAGTTATCTGAATTAGTCGCCATTGAAGTACGTGATGGTTCAAACAACAACTCTGGACTGGTGGTCAATTTAAAGAGTGGCGAATCGTTGGTGCTAGCCGATGGCGCGTTTAATGTGTTTGCGGTGGGCGGCGACCCCGATTACACCAATAGAGATTTAAAGTTACAAACTAATTATTCGCCGCCTAAAAAAAATACCACTATTAATGTGTTGGAACAAAACTTAGGCGGTGCGCTGGGCGGAGTTTATCGATACCGTGAACAAGTGCTTGAACCTGCTCAGCGTAACTTAGGCAAACTTGCCACTGTATTAGGCGATACCTTAAATACCCAAAACCGCCAAGGAATGGATTTAGACCTTCAGCTTGGCAGTAATTTATTTAATATAGCCGATTTCAGAGGCATTAATTATCCGACTAACTCAGATTTATCGCTTGGCGTTTCGGGCCGAGTGCGCGAAGGCGCAAGCGGTGAGTTGACCAATAACGATTATAAAATTACGGTGCTTAGCGCACCAAGCGGTGTACCCGCTACCTTCGACATAGAAGTCGCGCCTATTACTACCGACGGACGCCCTGAATTAGACAGTCAAAACAATCCGATTAGCCAAATAATTACGGTCACCGCCCAAGAGGGTACCTATAACAGCGTTATTGGCGGAATAGAACTTGAATTTGATGACGGTAATGCTTATGCCGTAGGCGATGAATTTTTAGTGCAACCTACTCGTTTAGCGGCCGCTAGTTTGAGCCTAGCCACCATGCGACCAGAAGACTTGGCCTTTGCTAAACCGCTTAGGGTCAGCGTAGATATTAATAACCTTGGCGATGGACAACTTATTGACACACGTATTAGTAATGCTGTGGTCGATTTATCTTTTGCTAACGCAGGTGCTTCGGCTTTCAACGGCGATTTTGGTATTCAAAACGCCGCACAATCGCCTTCACCCACTTTTGGTGCACCCGTTAAGGTGCGATTTACTGGGGAGGATGCTTATGAAGTTCTCGACAGTGCAAACCAAGTTATTAGCGTGGTAAGTGGTGCAAGTGACTTAAATAATTTACTTGCGCAGGCTAAAGACAGCGGTGTACCGGCGTGGCCTTCTGAATTTGCCGCTTTAAACGACTATCCAGGATATGATTTTTCACTACAAGGTAATCCTGTCGTGGGCGATGAATTTACCCTCGAGTACAATACCAATGGTATTAATGATAATCGCAATGCGGTTGAAATGGCCGCCATGCAACAAAATGACTTTGTAAGGTTAAGTAACGGCCCGCAAGCTAACAAGGCGACCTTTAATGAGGCCTACGCATCGTTAGTAGGTCAAATAGGTAGCGCGGCGGCGGGTTCTCAAATTAATTTAGAGGCCGCAAGAGTCATGCAGTCCCAATCGTCTGATTGGTTTGAATCGTCCTCGGGCGTTAGCTTAGATGAAGAGGCCGCCAATTTAATTCAGTTTCAGCAGTCATACGCGGCCGCAGCCAGAATACTTACCACTGCACAACAAATGTTTGACACCATTTTGCAAGTTGCGCGTTAAGTTAAAGAACGGTAAAGAGCGGCAAAGAACGGTAAAGAACGGTAAAGAACGGTAAAGAACGGTAAAGAGCGGTAATCAGAGGTAGGAGAATTTATGCGAGTCACCACTAATTTAATTTTTGATAAAAACTACCGCGCTATTAATAATAGTCAAGGTCAACTTTCTGATATTCAAACCCAGCTTGCCAGCGGCAAAAAACTGCTTAGGCCCTCAGATGATCCCGTTGGCGCAGCTCAGGTGATTCGGTTGACAGAGGAAATTGATAAGATAAATCAATATAAGCGCAATAACGATCTGGCAACTAACGCATTAGAGCTGCAAGAAACTAGTTTGCGCAGTATTAAAAGTGTTGTCGACAGAGCGCGCGTGCTAACAGTTCAATCGGGCAACGGCATATTGTCGGGGCCTGACAAACAAGCTTTAGGTGCTGAAATTGAGCAACTTCGCAATCAAGTCATCGACCTAATGAATACCCAAAACGCCAGCGGTGAGTATATTTTCTCAGGCTACCAATCGGCAAGCCAAGCGTTTGAGTTTAATCCAAGTGCAACAGACAATCACATTAAGTTTGTGGGAGATAACGGCACAAATGTGGCTCAGTTATCAGACAGCGTAACAATTCAAAGCACTACGTCAGGTAAAACCTTATTTGAAGATGTGCGTGCACGGCTCGACTTTTCGTTTTCAAATGTCAACGGCGTGACCTTCGATGACTACCGAATTAAAAATCAAGGCTCGTTTGATCAGTTTCATAAAACTAACTTTGATCCGGCAACACCGGCAAACAACGAATATCGATTTGACGTCATCTCCGCCAGCGAAATACAGGTAACGAACATTGGCACCGGCTTGCTTGTCGACACCTTGGGCTTTGAGTCGGGTGATCTTATTACATTTCAAGGCGTCGAACTAACCATGCAGGCGAATCCAGGTGATAGTTTTCAGCTTGACTTAAATCGGCCAGAAAAAACCAATTTAGCCGGTACTTTGCACAACTTGTTTTTGGCGCTAAACGACCCTAGCATAAACCAACAGCAGTACTCTTCTATAATAGACGACACCTTAATTGGCATTGACAACGGCTTATCTCAAATGGCACGCGAAAACTCATCCGTGGGCGCGCGCCTAAATATAGCTCAGTCTGTAGAAACCACTCAGTTAGATGCAGAGATAGCCAACCAAAAAGCACGTTCTTCTATACAAGATGTTGACTATGCCTTTGCCTCGTCACAATTTGCTAAGCAAGAAACAGCCTTAGAGGCGGCTTTTGCCTCCTTCCCTCGCATTGCCAATTTATCTCTGTTCAATTATATCTAAGTTTAATGTGTGAAACGCGTTTAAAAAAGCGCCACATCTTTTGCGGATGTGGTGCTTTTTCCTTTTTACGATAAAAATAAAAATATTAATTTCAGTTCTTAAATAATGGTTTATTTTTACCAATAAGCCCGACATTTATTCACCTTGATCTGTGTTCATTTTTTAAGGGCGGCAATTTTTTGCCGTCTTTTGCCATTCATCTTCATAAATTTTCCAAATTAAATTAAAGGGAATTTAGCGCTTGTCGATAACCTTTTCGAGAGAGCCAGTACATACGAATTGTTAATCGCAGTTTGTATGTTCTACATATGAAACTAAATCACCGGAATAAAAGCCGGCTTGCCAGCGACTGCTGGACTGAGAGTGTAGGAGAGACTTTATGTCTATGTTCGTAAATACTAACGTATCGGCCTTAAATGCCCAGCGTCAATTATTCAATTCATCTAATTCTTTAAATACGTCGTTTGAACGTTTATCTTCTGGTTTCAGAATAAACCGTGCTTCTGACGATGCCGCTGGTTTGCAAATTACTGACCGCATGACAACCCAAATCAATGGTTTGAATCAAGCAGTTAATAACGCAAACGATGCTATTTCATTGACGCAAACTGCTGAAGGGTCACTTGGTGAAACTACCAGCTCGCTTCAACGTATTCGTCAGCTAGCAGTACAATCACAAAATGGTATCAACTCACAAGCTGACCGTGATGCCCTTCAAAAAGAAGTTTCAGCGCTTAAAACTGAAATTTCGCGTATCTCTACCGATACACAGTTTAACAAAACTGACATCTTAACCGGCGGTTTTTCTGCCACATTCCTAGTGGGTGCTAATAGCGGCCAGACCATATCAGTAGGCCTAAGTGCACCTGGTAATGGTTTGACAGGCTTTTCTGCAACAGGTTTAGGCTTAGCTGCCTTATCTGTATCATCTGCTGGTGGCGCATCTGCAGCCTTAGCGACTATAGACACCGCATTATCTGCTGTAGGTGGTGCGCGTGCAGACTTGGGTGCTCTGACTAACCGTTTTCAGTCAACAATTCGCAACTTGTCGAATATTTCTGAGAATATGTCAGCGGCTCGTTCACAAATTCTAGATACAGACTTTGCGAAAGAGACGGCTAATTTGACGCGTAATCAGATTATCCAGCAGGCAAGCACCACTGTGCTATCACAAGCTAACCAGCGCCCACAAGCGGCGTTGCAGCTATTAGGTTAAGGTAGTCGATTCTTCTGAGACCCTACTGTTTGGGGAATAAAGCCAGGAGGTAGTACACTTGCTTTTCATAGCCAAACAGCAGAGAGTCCGCTCACTCTCAAACTCTCGAGCGAAAGGTCAGGTTTATTTCAGATAAGCCTGACCGCTTATTTTCCTTCCAAATAAAAACTTTGGCAATATCGCTAAAGGTTTTCGCGTATCTGTACGATAACTATTTCAAGCAGAGCAAATAAAGCAAGTAAACACATAATAATGCCAGCCTGCAGATGTAACTTTTATAAGAAATTTATAGACAATGTACTCGTTAATAATGAGGCTGATAACAGCCCACAAATCGCTTAAATTATAGAGCGATAAAACGAATAATAAGAAGTACAGATGTTACACAACAAGCGTCACAACATGACGTCGCGTTAGGAAATAGTTGAGAGTATTGTTTGTGGCTACGGTTAATACTTTTCGTTTGAGGATTTTATTAAGATTGTGCACCTCATCGTTATCTTCGCGAAGGCGAAGATCTCCCAAAACAACCACTGTGCTAGTTCACAATGAGGATGTTTTTTGAGATTACAGCCCCCCGCTGTAAAGACAGTGCGTGATTTATTCTCTTAAGCTAAAAGTATTGTGCCTACGTTAACGTAGCTGCCAATACCTAAATAATACAAAGGTGATGAGATTTTTTGAGAAGAGATATCTTACGGGATCTGTTTGCTTAAAAATTATGACCTTGTTGAAGGAATGTAAAGTTCACACAAAGAGGTAAAGAACACGGAAAAGAAAGCAAAAATTAAAGCTGAACTGCCAACTGACAGGAATAATGCCAGGAGGTAGTGAGAGGTATGAGGTCTGGAACATCATACCCGCCAGTTAGCAAAGAGCTTTCGCCCATTTACAGCTTACATGCATCAATTCCCTAGTGAAGGGACTTGGGCATCAATCGGTGCGCAAACATGTTGTTTAGCGTACCAACGTAGTAAATATTATGCATGTAGTATGCCAACAAATGCAACACATCGCTTAATAGTCCAGAAGCTTAATAGCTTTAAAAACTGCCGAAATAATAATGATAAATCGGCTTTATTGTTAAATCGTTAGGAGAAAATATATGTCTTTATTCGTAAATACCAACATATCGTCGCTTACTACTAGACGCTATTTAAATGAAAGTGTGAATAACCTCAGCACGGCGTTTGAACGTTTGTCGTCGGGCTTTAGAATTAACAGTGCTAAAGATGATGCGGCCGGTCTACAAATTTCAGACCGCATGACTTCGCAGATTATGGGCCTAGATCAAGCCGTAAGAAATGCGAACGATGGTATTTCATTAGCGCAAACGGTAGAAGGTGCCTTGCAAGAGACCACCAATGCACTGCAGCGAATTCGTGTACTTGCCATCCAATCTCAAAATGGTATCAATTCGGCTGCCGATCGCAATGCCTTGCAAAAAGAAGTGTCTGCACTTAAAGCTGAAATGAGCCGAGTGTCGGTAACTACCCAGTTTGCTGGCGTCAATGTATTGTCGGGTGGGTATTCAGCTAAGTTTTTAGTAGGCGCTAATTCCGGTCAAACTATCAGTATTAATGTCTCTCGAGCATCTGGATTTGGCACATCAGGCTTATTCCCGGGTATCGATTTATCCGTGTCAACGCCGGCGGCTGCGTCAGCTGCACTATTGGCAATAGACACCGCTATTGAAACGGTAGATGACAAACGCGCTGATTTAGGTGCGATTCAAAACCGCTTTCAGTCGACTATTAGAAACCTTACCAATGTATCAGAGAATGTATCGGCAGCACGTAGCCGCATTAAAGATACCGACTTTGCCGCTGAAACGGCAAACCTTACCCGCTTGCAAATTATTCAGCAAGCCAGTACGACTATATTGTCGCAAGCTAATCAACGCCCGCAAGCAGCGCTTAGCTTACTACAAGGTTAATGAACAATATTTGTAGTGCATTATGATTTCTAAAAACAATATCCAACGATATTTTCTATAAATCTGAAGTGTCGATAAGTATGAAAGATTAATCTACCAACAATGAAACCAGTTTGCAGGCTTGAGAGGCTCACTATTAGCCAAGGATGGCTAATCTTATCGTTATTACTTTGTCGTTTTATTAGGTGATGACTAAAGAGGATGGGTGAATAAAAATATGTCTGCTGAGCGGTTAACACTAAAATAAAACGTCGACTAACAAGACTGAGAGTATAGAAGTGTGGTTGAGAGGCCAGTACTTTATGTTCTACAATCTCGCCAGCCGACAAAAAGTTTGCTCCAACTCCTAACGTGAGCAATTTGGCCGAGCCGCCCTATGGCTCGGCTTTTTTTGTGTCTGTTTATAAATAACGTCTGAATGAAAATACAGTAGACTTTATTTACATTGTTTCTAAAGCAGGGTTTGTGCCAACTCTCTTTTTTGTTAGCAAATATTCACTAATTACCCACCATCCTACCCCTGCGGTCATTCCCACAAAAGTTTAATGCTGTTAGGTTACGGACTTTATTAAGATAGTGCTTCCCATCGTCATCGTCGCGAAGGCGTAATGCTGTTCGGTTAAGGATTTTATTAAGATTGTGCTCCCCACCGTCATCTTCGCGAAGGCGAAGATCTCATAAAACAACCACTGTGCTCTTTCACAATGAGGATGTTTTTGGAGATTACAGCCTCCGCTGTAAAGACAGTGTGTGATTTATTCTTTTAAGCGAACAGCATTACGCGAAGGCGAAGATCTCCCTAAACAACCACTGTGCTAGTTCACAATGAGGATGTTTTTGGAGATTACAGCCTCCGCTTTTAAGACAGTGTGTGATTTATTCTCTTAACTGAACAGCAATACATAAAAGTTGGAAGCTCGATCAATACACGTAAACTCTGCCGGTCACGTCGAAGTAATTGTCAACATAGCTCTTGCCCATGGAGTTTTCCACCTTTACAGAAACCGTAATAACCTTGTAAAACAGTGCTATATAACTTATATGCCCGTTTTTATAAAAAAAATCAAGAATCAGCCTAAAGGAACTCAAGTCTGCGCCGATACAGTTAGTCGAGGGGTAATGCAATTAGTG
>Ga0115567_10005563_pt1 | contig 12194 bp, 14 predicted proteins | sample COGITO_mtgs_1204_2_FD_88679 | JGI IMG/M metagenome (GOLD analysis project Ga0115567, IMG submission 88679) | Pelagic marine microbial communities from North Sea - COGITO_mtgs_120412 | ecosystem: Environmental > Aquatic > Marine > Epipelagic | place: Germany:Helgoland, sampling site Kabeltonne...
CCCAACAAATGCAGCGCGCCATGCACTATCAAATGGGTAACATGATCGTGCAGCGGCGTATTGCCTGCCGCTGCCTCGGCTGCGCAGGTGCCATAGGCGAGGGCGATATCGCCCAGTGCGATCATACCGTCAAAACCCCGTTCGGGTTGCTCAGGCTGCCCACCCGCAACCTCAGCGGCCAGGTCCTGCGCAGGCCAACTCAGGACGTTCGTCGCCGTCGGCCTGCCCCGGAATTCAGCGTTGAGCGTGGCAATTTCCGCATCATCCGTCGCTAACATGCTGATCTCGACCGTATCACCCGAAATTCCGAAATGATCCAGCACCGCGCCGCAAGCCCGCTTCATCAGATTTTCGATCTCCAGCACGTCCCATGCCGGGTCACTTACGCTCAGCTCAATCTCCACGTTGTTGCCATTCCTGTTGCTCGTGCGTCCTTTGCCTCAGCCTTATGGGCCCCGCAATAGAGAAGCACCAATCCGGGGGCCGCAAACATGATGACTTTCCTGCCGTGGACTGCGCGCGTCTCTTGGAAACAACGCGAGTGCGGTTTCCCTAGCGGTGTTCCGCTTCGGCTTCATAGGCCTCGATGATTGCCGCGACGAGCGGGTGACGCACGACATCCTTGGAGGTGAAGTAGTTAAAGCTGATCTTGGGAATCGCCTTGAGCAGCCGTTCCGCATCCGCCAGCCCTGACGGCACGCCGCGTGGCAGGTCGATCTGGGTGCGGTCGCCGGTGATGACCATGCGCGACCCCTCACCCAGACGCGTCAAGAACATTTTCATCTGCATCGTCGTCGCGTTCTGAGCCTCGTCCAACACGACAAACGCATTGGCCAGTGTTCGTCCGCGCATAAAGGCGAGCGGCGCGATCTCGATGGTCTTTTCCTCGCGCAGCTTCGCCAGTTGCTTGCCCGGCAGAAAATCATTCAGCGCGTCATATAGCGGCTGCATGTAGGGATCGACCTTGTCTTCCATCGCACCGGGCAGAAACCCCAGACGCTCGCCCGCTTCGACTGCCGGGCGGCTTAGTATAATCTTGTCGACCTTGCCGGACAGGAACATCGACACGCCAACGGCGACGGCCAGATAGGTTTTACCAGTGCCCGCAGGTCCGATGCCGAACGCCAGTTCATTGTCAAACAGCGATTGCACATAGACCTTTTGGGCGGCTGTGCGCGGCTCCACCCGTTTCTTGCGGGTTTGGATTTCGATGGCTCCGCCGATGGGCATTTCGATCTGATCGCCCGCACGCACACCTGTCCCTGTGTCAGATCCGCCCATGCGCAGTTGGCTTTCCACATCCGCGGGTTCCACCGTGCGCCCCCCCTCAAGCCGCGCATAAAGTGCGTTCAAGATCGTCGCCGCGCGTTCCGTCGCATCTGCCACGCCCAGCAGCGACAGGTGATTCCCGCGCCGCACGATCTGGATCTCCAACGCAGCTTCGATCGCCGCGAGATGGGCATCATAGGCACCGCACAAGTCAATCAACAGGCGATTATCAGGAAATTCCAGCACACGTTCCACAGCAGCATGCACAACAGCAGAGGTCAGATCAGATGACGACAAGAGCAACTCCTAATTTTCGCGCGGATTACGTTCTGCGGACTACGTTCTAAGGATAGACGTGCGCGCGGCAGTATTCCACCCCACCCGCGCAGCTAAAAAGGGCTGCGGCGTTCTCAGCCCTGGCCCGAATACTTCGTCGCTTGGACGCAAGGGTCAGATGGAATTCCTGATAACGCTGGTGCCGCCCTTCTTAAAATCGGCAACGGTCTGCGTCGGAGGGGCGGTGCCTGAACACACCGGCTTGCCAAAGCGGTCAAGCCGCGCACTTAGATACCCTTCAACGTCATCAACGATGATCCAGTGATCGCACCCGTCGGGATCAACCCAGATACTGGTCTCAAGCTGGCTCAAGTGTTTCTTGTTGGATGCCACGGTCGACCGACCTGTCCCTGTTCCGTCAGCTGAAAGTCCGCGCAAGCCGCAAGGGGTGCAACAAGACAGGTGCCTGCGATGCCATGCAATCCGTAAAAAGTTGCGCCTGCCAGGGATCTAGTTCCTGCAACCAATTGGCGGCAGAAACGGCCAGCGCATGCAGACCGCCCCCTGGTCCGGCAGATCAGGAAATACTTTCCCTGAGGGAAGATGATTGTGCCATATACGGTGCCCAAAGACGCAGCGCCCCCCATTTCAACGACAAATTTCAGGAATTGGGATCTTTTTTGGGAGTCTCGTCGCTCAGATCTGTTCGGCGCGCAGGGAATTCGTCATCGCGCGAACGATTCTCACGCGGGCGATTTCGCCTACATTGGCTGTTGCATCGACGATATGGACCGCATGCAGATACTCGGATTTCCCGATAACCTGCCCCGCTTCGCGCCCCGGTTTTTCCACCAGCACCGACAATTCACGTCCGACCATGCTCTCCTGAATTTCGCGCTGGCGCTTTGTGATCACCGTCTGCAACCGCTGCAACCGCGCGTTCGCGACTTCCGCGTCGACCTGCAGGCGCTCTGCGGCGGGCGTTCCGGGACGGGTGGAATATTTAAAGCTGTAGGCATAGCCATATCCAACTTCCTCCACCAGATCGAGAGTCGCCTGAAAGTCTTCTTCGGTTTCTTCCGGAAAGCCGACGATAAAATCGCCCGACAGGATGATGTCAGGCCGCGCGGCGCGGATGCGTTCGATCAGCCGCAGATAGCTATCGGCCGTATGACTGCGGTTCATCCGTTTCAGGATGCGATCCGACCCTGACTGTACGGGCAGATGCAGATAGGGCATCAGTTCCGGTATCTCTGCATGAGCCGCGATCAGATCGTCGCCCATGTCGTTGGGGTGGCTGGTTGTATAGCGGATTCGTTCCAATCCATCGACTTTGGCCAATTCACCGATCAGCTGCGCCAGTGTCATGCCACCATGATAGGCGTTGACGTTCTGGCCCAGCAAAGTGACCTCGCGCACGCCGCGCTCTACCAGATCACGCGCCTCTGTCACCACACGTGCCGCCGGGCGGCTAACCTCGGATCCGCGGGTGTAGGGCACCACACAAAAGGCGCAAAACTTGTCGCAGCCTTCCTGAACCGTCAAAAAAGCCGCCGGCGCGCGCTTTGCTTTCGGGCGCGCAGCCAGATGGGAAAATTTGTCTTCCTCAGGAAAATCCGTGTCCAAGGCCCGCGCGCCGGTCCGCGTCTGTGCCTCCATCGCACCAAGCCGGTGATAGCTTTGTGGTCCCACGACCAGATCGACAGCAGGCTGGCGGCGCATGATCTCGGCCCCTTCGGCCTGTGCAACACAGCCCGCCACACCAATCTTCAGGTTTGGATTCAATTCTTTTAGCGGCTTCATGCGCCCCAGTTCAGAATAGACTTTTTCCGCCGCTTTTTCACGAATGTGACAGGTGTTGAGCAATATCATATCCGCATCATCCGGACGATCCGTCGCGACATAGCCCTGCGCGCCCAGCTCTTCGGCCATGCGTTCGCTGTCATAGACATTCATCTGGCAGCCATAGGTTTTGATAAACAGCTTTTTAGGGGCGGACATGGCGGAGCTTTCGTGTCGAGGATGAGGCTGAACGAATACGCAGCGCCCTATCAGCGCGCGCGTTGGCTTGCAATGCGCGGCAAATTAACCGATTCTATCTGAAATAACGAGAATGCAGGTTCCGATGCGCTTTGCCGCGATAGATGACTACGCCAGATCCCTTAAGGAAACCCCGGCCATGGGGCCGGTCGCCATTATTCTGGTCGAGGATGAGGTAGAGGTCGACACGACCCTGCGCCAACATGTCCAGTGCGGTTTTCGTGACGTGCTTGCACTGATGCCTGCCGAATTTGACCTGCCCCGCGATCTTGAGGAAACCGTCACCCGCATCGACTTTGACTTGTCACTGGACGCCGCGATGGAACACGGAATGAATGCGCTCATTAAGGCGCTGCCGGGCCACTGGCTGTATTACTGCTATAATGCGGAGTATCTATTCTATCCGTTCTGCGAAACGCGCTCCCTAGTCGAAATGCTGGCGTTCCACACCGAAGAACGGCGCGATGCGATGCTGGCCTACACCGTAGATCTCTACGCCGAGGATCTGGGCCAGTTCCCCGAAGCCGTGTCGCTGGAAACCGCGCATCTGGACAGGTCGGGATATTACGCGTTGGCCCGTGCGGACGCCGCCAACCACGATCATCCCAAGGAACGGCAGCTGGATTTCTTTGGCGGCCTGCGCTGGCGCTACGAAGAACATGTGCCTTCCGCGCGGCGCAAGATCGACCGGATCGCCATAATTCGCGCCAAGGCGGGTCTGAAAATTCGCGCGGATCACACATTTTCTGATGAGGAATACAACACGTATGCCTGTCCTTGGCACCACAACATCACGGCGGCAATCTGTTCGTTTCGCGCCGCCAAGGCGCTCAAGCGCAATCCAGGCAGCACCTATGACATCGAGACGTTCAAATGGCACAACTCCGCCCCGTTTGAATGGCATTCGCGCCAGTTGCTGGACCTTGGTCTGATGGAACCCGGCCAGTGGTTCTGAGCCGATGAGCATCGATACTTTCGAGATTTTTGCCGTTGCAACGCCGGGTATGGAGGATCTGCTGCGCGATGAGGCGGTCGAGCGGGGCTTTGCCGACGCGGTGACCGTGCCCGGCGGTGTGACATTTCAGGGCGGATGGCCTGACGTCTGGCGCGCCAATCTGGAATTGCGCGGGGCAAGCCGCATTCTGGCACGCATCGGCAGCTTTATGGCGTTCCACCTTGCACAGCTCGACAAGCGATCGCGCAAGTTTCCGTGGGCGGATGTGCTGCGCGCGGACGTGCCCATCAAGGTGCAGGTGACGTGCAAGGCATCGAAAATCTACCACGCGGGGGCCGCGACCCAACGGATTGAAACCGCCCTGCGCGAAAGCCTTGGTGCGACGGTTTCGCCAGAGGCTGCGATGGTCCTCAAGGTGCGGATTGACGATAACAAGGTCACGCTCAGTCTGGATACATCAGGTGAAAGCCTGCACAAACGCGGCCACAAAGAAGCGGTCGGCAAGGCCCCGATGCGCGAAACGCTGGCAGCATTGATGCTGCGGCAGGCGGGGTTTGACGGGCGCGAGCCTGTGCTGGACCCGATGTGCGGCTCGGGCACGTTTCCGATCGAAGCAGCAGAGATCGCGACCGGATTAATGCCAGGGCGCAGCCGTAGCTTTGCGTTTGAACAGCTTGCCAGCTTTGATCCCGTTGCCTGGCGCGGGATCAAAGCAAACACGATGCCTGTGACCACCGATTTGCGGTTTTACGGATCGGATCGTGATACCGGCACCATCCGCATGAGTATGGAAAATGCCGAGCGCGCGGGCGTGGGCGCAATCACGCTTTTTACCAACCTCCCCGCAAGCGAAGCGCGCCCGCCAGAAGGGCCATCCGGCCTTGTGATCGTGAATCCGCCCTATGGCGCGCGGATCGGGAACAAGAAGCTTCTGTATCCGCTTTACGGCAAGCTGGGCCAGACGTTGCTGGAACATTTCAAAGGATGGCGCGTCGCGCTGGTTACGTCGGAACCGCCACTGGCCAAGGCAACCGGGCTGCCTTGGAAATCCCAAAGTGCTGCGATCCCGCATGGCGGTATCAAAGTGTGGCTTTGGCAGACCGGCGTCCTGCGCTAACTCAATCGCAGCGCACGCCGGCCTCTACGACCTCGAACGCCGTGATCTCGAATTCATAGAGTTCGCCGTTGTCTGGCCGCAGGGCGCGCCCAATCAGTTTGCCCTCGGGGTTATTGAATACCGCATGAACTGTGTGAAGTGCACGATAGCAGGTGTCGCCGTCGGGGTAGTAGAACTTGATCATCTGACACATTCCCTCAATAAATTAGTCGGCCGCTGGCTAGAGATTATCCTGTTGCGGCATTCCCAGTATATGAAACCCACCGTCCACGCGCACGATCTCTCCCGTGGTGCAAGCACCGGCGTCAGACGCAAGGTAAACTGCCGTACCGCCCACCGCCTCAAGCGTCGCATTCGCGCGCAACGGGGCATTCACGTCCGTATGCTTGTACGTCTTGCGTGCGCCGCCAATGGCGGCTCCCGCCAGCGTCTTCATCGGCCCCGGCGAAATGGCATTGACGCGAATGCCTTCCGGCCCCAGATCATTTGCCAGATAGCGCACAGCGCTTTCCAACGCCGCTTTGGCCACGCCCATGACGTTATAGTTCGGGGTGACACGGTTGGACCCCATATAGGTCAGTGTCAGCAACGTACCGCCGTTTTCCACCATCAACGGATGCGCGCGGCGCGCGACCTCGATGAAGGAATACGCCGAAATATCCATAGAATTCTTGAAATTCGCGCGGCTGGTGTTCAAAAAACGCCCCGTCAGTTCGGATTTGTCGGAAAAAGCAATCGCATGCACGACAAAGTCGATGCTTGGCCAACGCGCGCGCAGTTGCTCGAACGCGGTATCCAGCGACGCATCATCGGTCACATCCACATCGACCATAAAATCGCTGCCGACACTTTGCGCCAGGGGCTCCAGCCGTTTGCCGAATGCGTCACCTTGATAGGTAAAGGCCAATTCGGCCCCGGCCTCTGCCATTGCCTTGGCGATGCCCCACGCGATGGAGCGTTCATTGGCGACGCCCATGATCAGGCCACGTTTTCCCTTGAGGTGCATAACCCTATCCTTTGAATTTCGACAGGATCATAGACCCGTTCGTGCCACCGAATCCGAAGGAGTTCGTCATCACGCTATCAAGCCCGGCATTATCTACCCGCTCCAACGCGATCTCTGAGGGATCCAGCGCCGGGTCCAGCGATTCAATGTTGATCGAACGCGCGATGAAATCATTCTCAAGCATAAGCAGGCAGAATATCGCCTCCATCGCGCCCGCAGCCCCTTGACCGTGCCCCGTCTGCGACTTGGTGGAACTCACTGGCGGTGTCGATCCCTTGCCGAATACATGCCGCACCGCCTCAATCTCGCCCACATCGCCCACCGGCGTCGAAGTGCCATGCGCATTGATGTAACTCACCTTGCGCCCCTCAGGCAGCGTCGCCAGCGCCAGCGACATCGCCCGCGCCCCGCCTTCTCCGGAGGGTGCCACCATGTCGTGACCATCCGACGTCGCTGCAAAACCAGTGACTTCCGCGTATATTTTCGCACCGCGCGCCTGTGCATGCTCAAGCGACTCCAGCACCACGATCCCGCCACCGCCGGTGATCACGAACCCGTCGCGATTGGCGTCGAATGCGCGGCTCGCCTTGTCCGGCGTATCGTTATACTTGCTGCTCATTGCGCCCATCGCGTCGAACAGGCACGACAAAGTCCAGTCCAGTTCCTCGCCACCACCGGCGAACATCACATCCTGCTTGCCCAGCATGATCTGCTCTGTCGCGGCACCGATGCAATGCAGCGAAGTTGAACAGGCAGACGTGATCGAATAATTGATCCCCTTGATTTTATGTGCCGTGCTCAAGTTGGCACTCACCGTCGAGGACATACATTTGGGCACCGCAAAAGGCCCGATCCGCTTCGTCGCTCCGGTGCTTTCCACCGTGTCATGCGCTGTCTTCATTGCCGAAGTTGACGGCCCGCCGGATCCCGCGATCAGACCGGTGCGCGGGTTGCTGATGACATCCTCGCTCAGCCCCGCATCCGCGATCGCCTGCCCCATAGCAATGTGCGCGTATGCCGCCCCTGGCCCCATGAACCGCAGCGTCCGCTTGTCGATATGTTCGGATACATCGATCTTGAGCGTACCCGCGATCTGGCTGCGAAAGCCGTGCTCTGCCATTTCGGGGGAATGTTCGATCCCCGATGTGCCCGCCTTGAGTGACGCAAGCACCTCTTCGGCATTGTTTCCGATGGATGAGACGATCCCCAAACCTGTGACGACGACGCGGCGCATGGGCTGCACTCCTTTAGGTGTTCCGCATCCGGTTTAGGACAGCAAGCCAACGGCGTGCAAGCGGTTAGGACCACGGCCCCTAAACAGCGCGTTCATTTTCACCCCGGCGAACCGGCACAGGAATGACATCACCTCTACCCAGAAAAGCCATTTTCGAATGCAAGCATACGCGGAGTATCCGTAACAACCGACAGGTTAAACGCATGGGCAAAATCATTATCGGCATGGCACTAGCCGTTGTCATCGGTGGCGTCGGCTCGTTTTTCAATCAAAAGCCCGAGCCTGATTTTTCAGTACGTCTATCTGACGCTGACGCCTACAAATTGGCAGGCATCATTCTTGCCGATAGCGACGTGAGGGGATGTGGCGCGTTCGAGGTTGCCAACCAGAACCCAAGACTTCATTCCATTGAGGTTACCTGCGAAACAGCTGCCCAAACGACGACGCACCGGCTTGAATACTTTCCCAGATTTCTGATGAACGGATCGGCAATTGATCACCGGTCGTTCAAAAGCCTGCTGGATGAACCAAAGATTACGCGCATTTTTTGCACACGCCACCAGAATGGCGACTGGGATCAGGCGTTTCTTCGGGAATATGACGCCAGCAACCGCGCCCGCGATTTAAGCTCCGAAACGGATCTGCCGGTGCGCGTGTACTATGGCTATGAAGAATCATGGATCGAAACCGCGGTGAGAGAGGATGGAACTTGGAGCGATAGTGGCGGCGAATGGCACCATGACCCCAAAGGAGTTGGTCCCGACGGCTGTCGAATCTAACTTATCCCGCTTGCTTTTCAACGAGCGAATTTGGACTGCCCGGTCGCTGAATTTTTCAACTCTCGCTCAGCGCGACCTTCATATCCTTGACGACGTAGATCACGTCGCCGTCTGCTTCCACGATGCCGTCCGCGATGCCCATGGTCAGGCGGCGGGTTTGGATCGCCTTGGTGAAATCTACCTTGTAGGTCAGCATCTTACGATCTGGTCGCACCATCCCGGTCAGCTTGACTTCGCCGACGCCAAGCGCATAACCGCGCCCCTGCCAGCCGCGCCAGCCAAGATTGAAACCCGTCAGTTGCCATAGCCCATCCAGGCCCAGACACCCCGGCATAATCGGATTGCCCGGAAAGTGGCAGTCGAAAAACCAAAGGTCCGGCGTGATATCAAATTCCGCACGGATATGACCCTTGCCGTGCTCGCCACCATCGCCGGACACTTCGGTGATGCGGTCCATCATCAGCATTGGCGGTGCCGGCAATTGTGCGTTTCCGGGGCCGAAAAGCTCTCCACGGGCGCATTTAAGCAACCCTTCCTTGTCGAAACTGGTGGGATAGTCGGCCATGTCGGGGCTTCTCCTGATCGATCTTGTTGTTACTGGGAGTGGGTCTAGCACCCGCCCTGTGCCTGCCGCAAGGGGACGCGCTACACCCCTTGCGACAGCTTGTTTCGCGCAGAACCAGCAGCTTTCCCATTGTAAATTGCGCTTAGCGCACCCTATATTGTACGGGAGATTTAACGGAGCCGCTATGACCCAGCAGCAGCACGAAACTTCGGCCGATTGGCTCACGCAGGCCGGTCTGCGCCCGACCCGACAACGCATGGCGCTTGCGACATTGCTGATGGGCGACGGCCAGCACCGTCATGTCACCGCCGAAAGCCTGTTTGAGGCATCCCGCCGCACCAGCGACTCCGTATCATTGGCCACCGTCTACAACACCCTGCGCACTTTCTGTGAGGCAGGGTTGCTACAAGAAGTGATGGTCGACGGCTCGAAAAGCTATTTCGATACCAATACTCACGATCACCCCCACTACTTCTGGGAAGACGAAGGCCGCCTGACCGATGCACCCTCTGACGAACTGGTAATTTCGCAATTGCCAAAGGCACCTGAAGGGGCCGAGATCGCTTCCGTCGATGTGGTCATCCGTCTGCGCCGAAAGTCCTGACTATGCTGCATCCATTGGTGAGCCAGGACGACATTGACACCTTCCGACGCGATGGAGTCGTCGTGATCCGCGGCCTCTTCGCCGACCATGTCCAGACATTGCGCGACGGGGTGACCCGCAACATGGCCGAACCGGGGCCCTTTGCGTCTAACAATGACAAAGCCGGGGAAACGGGCCGTTTCTTTGACGACTATTGCAACTGGGGACGTATTCCTGAGTTCGCGCAGGTCATCCGCGCGTCCCCGGCGGCACAGGTCGCCGCCGATCTTATGCAATCGCAAACGACGCAGTTGTTCCACGATCATGTGCTCGTCAAGGAACCCGGTACGTCAATGGCCACGCCGTGGCATCAGGACGCGCCCTATTACTTTGTCGAGGGCCGCCAGACAGTCAGCTTTTGGTCTCCGCTTGATCGCGTCAGCAATGCGACGCTTCGCTGCGTTGCAGGATCACACGCTTGGGAAAAACCCGTGCTGCCAACCCGCTGGGCGAAAGGCGACGCCTTTTTTAACCCCGAGCCGTATATGGCCGTACCTGACCCCGACGCCGACGGCATGGATGTCAGGGAATGGGAAATGGAGCCGGGCGACGCGGTTGCGTTCAATTATCATACCCTGCACGGCGCACGCGGCAATCAAAGCGATCAACGCCGGCGCGCGTTCTCTTTGCGGCTCGTAGGCGACGACGCCCGTTATACCCAGCGCCCCGGCCCGACGTCACCGCCCTTTCCGGGCCATGACATGCAGCCCGGCCAACGCCTGCGGACCGACTGGTTTCCAATCCTCTACACCCGCTAGGCCCTATTTCCTTTGGGTGAAAATATACCGGTGCGGTTCGCAGGATGGGGGAGTCACCGCGCCCCATCCTGCGTCCCAGCCAGCAATAGCTGCGAAACCGCTCAGTCTATCTTCACCAGCTCAATGTCGAACTGCAGATCCTTGCCCGCCAGCGGGTGATTGGCATCAAGCGTCACGGTCGCCTCATCGACATCGACAACGACCACCGGCATCGCCTGTCCTTCGGGTGTCTGCATCTGCAGCTGCGTGCCAACTTCCAGCGGAATATCTTCCGGAATTCCTTCGCGCGGTACTGCCTGACGCATTTCGGGGTTCAGCGGGCCGTACGCCTCTTCGCTCGGTACCTTCACGACTTTCTGCTCGCCCACAGCCATTCCCGGCAGCGCGGTGTCGAGCCCCGGAATGATCTGCCCTGACCCGACAACAAATGACAACGGATCGCGCCCGTCAGAGCTGTCAAAAGTGCTCCCGTCAAGAAGGGTTCCTGTATAGTGAATATGCACCGTATCGCCTGACTTGACTTCAGTCATTGCTCGTCTCCTGAAATGAGGGGGGTAAATGGGGGAGGCCGCGTATCTGCGCAGGTGCTCCCGTATCGACGCATCCTGCCAAGCCGGGCGCGCGGCGTAAACCCCGATTCCCCCCTTTTCCCCGCAGCATCCCCGTGACAGTCTTACTTCGAAACAATGGCGGAGCCCTCATGTCCATCACAACCTGCATCTTCGACGCCTACGGCACCCTCTTTGACGTGGCCGCCGCCGCACGACAGGCCGCGTCTGAACCCGCGTTTACCCACATCACGGAGAGTTGGCCCCAGATCGCCGAACACTGGCGGCTCAAACAATTGCAATACAGCTGGCTGCGCGCGGTAACGGATGCCCATACCGATTTCTGGCGCGTTACACAGGACGGCCTCGACTGGGCGCTGGAAAAGACGGGGCATGGCGGTGACACCGCCCTGCGCGACCGGCTGCTTGCGCTTTATTGGGAATTGCACGCCTATCCAGAGGTTCCTGCAATGCTGCAAGCCCTGAAGTCTGGCGGCATGAACACCGCAATTCTGTCAAACGGATCGCCCGAAATGCTGCGCGGCGCGGTGAATAGTGCGGGGATAGATGGCGTTCTGGATGCACTTTTATCGGTCGAAAGCGTCGGCATCTTCAAACCCGACGCTCGGGTCTACGACCTTGTCGCGGATGCGTTCGACTGCTCCAAAAACGAAGTGCTGTTTGTCTCTTCCAACGGATGGGACGCGGCAGCGGCAACCGGCTATGGATTTACCACCGCATGGGTCAATCGCGCGGGTGATCCAGTGGATCGCCTGCCTTGGAAACCAGCGCATATGCTGCAAGACCTCACCGGCATTCCTGAATTGGCCGGACTCTGATGGCGAATTTCACCACATCCGACGGGCTGAACCTATACTATGAGGATCACGGCGACGGTCTGCCGATCCTGTGCCTTGCGGGCCTGACACGTACGACGACGGATTTCGACTATGTCGCACCGCATTTGACGGGTAATCGCCTGATCCGGCTGGACTATCGGGGCC
>Ga0115567_10005565_pt1 | contig 12191 bp, 9 predicted proteins | sample COGITO_mtgs_1204_2_FD_88679 | JGI IMG/M metagenome (GOLD analysis project Ga0115567, IMG submission 88679) | Pelagic marine microbial communities from North Sea - COGITO_mtgs_120412 | ecosystem: Environmental > Aquatic > Marine > Epipelagic | place: Germany:Helgoland, sampling site Kabeltonne...
CGGGGATTATAGTAAGATTCTCCACCGTACCGCGGAGGGGTGGCAGAGTGGTTGAATGCACTGGTCTTGAAAACCAGCGAGGGTGAAAGCCCTCCGAGAGTTCGAATCTCTCCTCCTCCGCCAAATTAGCGCCTATCCAGGGACTTTCCAGCCCATGTTCCTATCCGCATCCCTAATGAATTCTCAAGCAGTCGATCATCGGCGCCACTGTACGCTAGGCGAATGATGAGGAACTGAACCCTTGGAATAATTGCAAGCCTCCAACAAAGATTAACTGCAAACTAACCCTTTCAATCAAGCTCTAAGCGAGAATCAAATCGCAGCTGCCACAATCCAGACACGATTAACCCCAACATAGCCCTAATTGCAGTATTACGAAGTTAGATTTGCTTGTTTTAATAAAGCCTCAATCAACTACAAATTGATTGAAACCTCCTAGAGCTTGACCCGCTTGAAGGCCCTCACCTAGAGGGCCTTTTTTTTTGCGGAGTAAGGGGGAAAGCTTAGCGGTTGGAAGGGGTTACAGAGCTAACTCGATTCGCATTGAGCGCAATGAAATCAGCAAGAATGCGCCCACTTTCAAGAAGCAGCGGATCATCTTCGTCTTCTGTTACATCCTCTTCAGGCTCGTCTGGGCCTGCAGTTTCGTCGTTCGCTATTAGCGACCCTTCATCGTCTTCTTCGTTTAAGTCTGCAACCCACTCATTCAGAGGAAGACCTTTTAGAAGACGACGCATATTTTCCGCGTCGAATTCTGTGCGTCGAATTTCCTCTCGCTCTTCCTTAACTTTTACTTCGTTAAGAGACAGCTGCTCTTTCTGACGAGTAATGCGAGTGCGCTCGATCTGGTCGCGAAGGTAAATAAAATCAGGGGAGTTTTCAGCTCGTTCTTCATGGCGCGTCTGCAACTCTGGCAACAGGGCCTGAATCGCTAGATAGGGCCGATACTCAACTGGGCGAACGGTATCCCAGGGAAGAGCGCCCTCAAGGCTGCTCTCGCCTATATCTTCATAGGCGTCATAGAAATCAGGGAATGTAATGTCCGGAATCACGCCGCGATGCTGAGTACTTTCACCGGAGATTCTATAGAATTTGGAGCGGGTTAACTTAACCTGGCCATAGTCCATTGGAATGATTTCCTGAACAGTTCCTTTCCCAAATGTCTGGCCACCCAGGACAATGCCACGTTGATAGTCCTGAATTGCGCCGGCGAAAATCTCTGAAGCCGATGCGCTTGTTCTATTTACTAGAACAGCCAGTGGGCCGGTGTATGCCACTTCCGGATCATTGTCACCGAAAGATCTAGTGAAGCCATTGCGCAATCCCGAATAGCGAATCTGTACCGTAGCACCTGTTTCGATGAACAAACCCACTAATTGATTCGCCTCGCTTAAACTGCCGCCGCCGTTATTACGCAGGTCCACCACTACGGCGTCGACACCTTCTACTTTTAGTTCATCGAGAAGGGCATGGACGTCCCTTGTTGAGCTCTTGTAGTCGGCGTCACCGCGTGAAGCCGCTTCGAAGTCGAAATAGAAAGTGGGCAAGTCGATGATACCAATTTTGTACATATCGCCGTTGTAGCTTAACTCGATCACTTCTTTCTTCGCCGATTGATCTTCGAGCTTAACGGTGTCGCGAGTGATACTGACAACTGTCGCATTTGATTCGCTTACAGCATCTACCGGAATCACATTAAGACGAACTACAGTACCTTTCTCGCCGCGAATTTGTGCGACCACATCGTCTAGCCTCATGCCTACGACATCCTGCAGTTCGCCATCTACGCCCTGGCCGATAGCAATAATGCGATCACCAGCTTGTAAGTCACTACCCCGTTCAGCAGGGCCGCCCTTAATGAGCTCTGCTACCTTCGTATACTCTTCCTCGGTAGTCAGTTGTGCGCCTATGCCTTGCAGAGAAAGGGACAGACCCATGTTGAAGTTTTCAGAATCACGGGGTGAAAAATAAGAAGTGTGAGGATCTACAGCCGTGGCTATGGTTGCCATATAGGTCTGAAAAATATCCTTGTCGTTAGTCTTGGCTATTTGGCTTAGCTGATTACGGTAACGCTTGCCGAGCTTCTCTTTGATTTCTTCATTGTCATCACCTGTCAATTTCAGGCTCAGGACACTGTTCTTGACCCTGAGACGCCATAGTTCATCTAGTTCTGCCAGCGATGCAGCATAGGGGGCGTCTTCACGATCGATGATGATGGACTCGTCTATAGTAAAGTCCATCTCGTCAATGTGGTTCTCTACGCGATTTACGGCGTAAATCATGCGCTCGAGGATGCGCTTATAGTAGACATTATATATTTCGAAACCGGGCTCGACACTGCCGCTCTCGAGGCTATTGTCCAGAGTATAGCGGTAGCCGCTAAGGCGATTTATATCTTCATCGAGAAAATACAGCTTGGAGCCATCAAGAGAGTCGATATAGCTATCGAACACGGTGGAGGAGAAATTATCATCAATGCTAACCGAGGAATAATGCTTGGTTTCTAACTCGTTCAATAGATTTAACGCGGTTTCACCATGAATGGGCTGGCTCTCAAGGGGGGTATACAAGGCATCTATATCGAGAACAGTGTTCAGCTGACTGGGTTCTTCCTGCGCAGCTAACGTCGATGCAAAGAGGATAGTGCATGCCGTGACAGCGGTTTTTAGCATGAATCGATTTCGTTTCAATCTTGGTGAACTGTTATTCATAAGTCTCCACTGAGTATCTTGCAACTGTGTATCTTAAATTTTGCTTTCTCGCGAGATGATATAGCCAACTGGCGAACGGGCTCCAGACCCATTTATGTATCTAGAGACTAAGCGAAATTAGTCCGCGTGAGAAGACCTTTCACGCCTAATATGGGTCTAGAAAATGTCCAGATTCAGCGGCAGGGTTTCTAAAGCTTATTTTGCCGCTATTTAATGAGTTTCTGTCGAGCAGATGCGTGTCTCTCCGCCCGTTCCACATCGATGTATCTATCGGTGATAGCGCTGGAGCCATGTCCCGCATCATCTCTCACATGCTCTCGAGGCCTATGCTTTACATCCTCAGATATCCCGGTGTGTCGAAGCCAGTGGACGGTAGCGGCACCGAGCCGCTCTGCGTCCTCAAGGAAGCCATTGGCGCGCATCTTATCGGCTGCAGCATCGAAGCATTTCTGCACTATGCCACGAATTTGACGCGTACTACTTATGCCACCTTTGCCGCGGGTCTTGTGGATTAAAGGGGTTGCCTCGCCCGGCGCGGGGAGACTGGGGAGGCCCCGTGATAGCCGGTAGCGCTTAAGTGCCTCCAGCATGGCGTCGCTAACCGAAATCTCACGCTCCTTATTGCCTTTACCCACAGTCAGAAACCACCAATTTCCTTCTTGATCGGCCTGAAAATGGCCCATCTGGGGCTGCCATCGACTCGTATCAACCAATTCGGAAATTCGCAAATACATCGCATAAAGGGCATTCATAATAAATAGCGTACGCTCGTGAACCGGAGGTTGTTCCGCCGCCATCTGCTCGGCCGTCTCTATGACGAAATCCCATTGCAGCGGTGAAAGCCGTCGTATCTTGCCTTGGCTCTGCTGCTTGCGCAGGAACTTACTCTTCTGGCGTATCTGAGAAACTGGATTAGCGGAAATGTAGCCCTCTTGAATGAGAAAGTTAAAGAAGCTACTGAGCACGCTGAACAGCGACTGCAGCGCCGCTTGGGACACGACAAACTCTCCGCCGGTTTCGACATAGGGACGCCATTCGGTATTTGGGACACGCTCGCCCTGTCGCAGCAGAAACCGCGGGACATTCTTGTCCCCAACCCAATTATTGGGAGGCTGCTTGGCGAATTCGATGTAAGCTTCAATATCTTCTCTAACTATCTGTTTTAAATTCTTTTTCGCGATTATTAGACACCAGTGCAGAAAGTGCTCGATTTCACGTCTATAGGTACTAAAGGTATCGGGGCTGCCACGATAGCTGAAGATAAACTCTGCCGCATACTGATAATCGTCTACGGCGTCCTGGGAGGCATCAAGCGATAGATGTTTCAGCGAAGTAACAGGCTGCTTAAAGGGATTCGGCATTTCCTCGAGGGTATCGAAGAAGGCGGGCGGACAGTTTGCATTAGACATTAGCTTGTTGCTTCAATAGGTTGTTTCAGTTGTAGTTTAGCGCAATAAAATATCAGTAGCACTTAGGCGGATTTAGCTGCTTAGCTATTGAATTGTCGAATGTTTTTCTTCTCTATAGTTTAAGTCGGTGCATTCCCGACTTACTTGATAGCTCAGGCCTAAGATCACCTCGCTTTTCCTAATTGGCATGGGCGTTTCCTGATTGTACAATCAGCGTTATATAAACAGGTATACAACGGTATTTCCTAGATTGATCACGGCCAACAGATACACACTAGTAGCAATATTTGTAATGAATCTATCCTCAGCGGCATACGCGGATAGGCTTAATGTGGCCGTGGCCTCTAATTTTGCTGCGCCAATGGAGGAGATCAAGAAGGCTTTCGAGTCGGGCTCAAACCATGAACTGGTCATTATTCGGGGCTCCAGCGGCAAACACTATGCCCAGATTCGAAATGGAGCGCCATTCGATGTGTTCCTTTCCGCCGACCAGGCTAGACCACTGCGCTTAATGGAGGAGGGCATAGGTATTCCCGGCACTCTTGGGACATACGCCATGGGCCGTCTGGCGTTGTGGAGTAGAGAAGAGGACCTCGAGCTCGGAAAAGAATATCTATTAAATACAGCAAATTACGAGACACTTGCAATAGCGAACCCACGTTTAGCACCCTATGGGCAGGCAGCTAACGAGGTGCTGGACGCTATAGGCCTGGAAGCAGGCGTGAACACCAGAATGGTCATGGGGGAAAATATCGCCCAAACCTTTCAGTTCGTCTACAGCGGTAATGCGGATATAGGTCTAGTCGCCTATTCACAGACTCTCTCCCCAACAGTTCGAGGCCGAGGCTCGTCCTGGCTGGTCCCTAGCGAGCTTCATCAAGACATACGGCAAGATATGGTATTGCTCAAGGACTCGCTTGCTGCGAGGGAATTCGCTGCCTTTATGAACAGCGACGCGGCACGGGATATTTTCATAAGCCAGGGCTACGTTTTAAGTGATGGTCGATAAAAATGCTTCAACACTCTGATATTACGGCTTTATTTATCACCCTAAGGCTTGCGGCAACGACTACCTTGATCCTGCTTGTCGTCGGAACCCCCATAGCCTGGTGGCTGGCAAACACCCGCTCCCGACTGCGCAGCCCAATCGAAGCTATTATTGCCTTGCCCCTGGTGCTTCCTCCAACAGTGCTTGGCTTTTATCTGCTACTGGCATTCAGCCCTGACAGCCCCCTAGGCGGAGCTGTAGCATCACTTGGGCTGCCTTCGCTGGCATTTTCTTTTACAGGGCTAGTACTTGGATCCGTTATCTACTCCATGCCCTTCGTGGTTCAGCCCCTACAGAATAGTTTTGTCAGTCTAGGCAAGCGCCCTCTGGAGGTTGCAGCCACACTAGGAGCCTCGACCTTTGACCGTTTTATCAGCGTAGTGCTGCCACTGTCTAAAATGGGCTACCTTACGGCTGCGGTTTTAGGTTTTGCCCACACCCTTGGCGAGTTTGGTGTCGTGCTGATGATTGGCGGCAATATTCCCGGTGAGACACAGGTGCTCTCAATCGCCATCTACGACCATGTGGAAGCCCTGGAATACAGCCAGGCCCACTGGCTGGCCGGAGGCTTATTAATAAGCTCTTTCCTAGTATTGTTAATGACTTATGGCATGAATCGACGAATTCACTTGATGAAGACATCATGATTGACGTCGAATTACTTCTACAGCGCTCTGAGTTCCAGCTGAATACCAAATTCAGCGTGCCCAGTCGTGGCGTTACTGCCGTCTTCGGCCCCTCGGGCTGCGGCAAGACAACGTTGTTGCGAGCTATAGCCGGGATAGAGCCGGATGCGGTGGGGAGCCTAGAGGTGAATGGGCAGCATTGGCAGACACCCCACGAGCGCCTTCCAGTGGAGGCAAGAAGGGTAGGTCTGGTATTTCAACATCCGAGCCTATTCCCACACCTTACTGTCGAGGAGAACCTGCTTTACGGCAGAAAGCGCTTGGAGAAAGCGACTAATCCCTATGATTTAAAGGAATTAATTCTTATTCTCGGCATTGAGGAATTGCTTAATCGTCACCCCGACAGCCTATCTGGCGGTGAGCTGCAACGAGTAGCCCTAGGCAGGGCCTTGCTAGCGGAGCCGAAGCTATTACTCATGGATGAGCCCCTTTCGATGCTAGACCAAGCAAGCAGAGAGACTCTCATCCAGCTTCTCGAGAATTTCCTGCAACAACTTGATATACCGATCTTTTATGTTACTCATTCGAGTGAAGAGGTGGCCCGCTTGGCGGACAATTTGGTACTGCTGTCCAGAGGAGACGTAACCGCTTGCGGGCCAACAGCAACGGTTCTGGCCTCTCTGGACAGCGAATTAAGCCGCAGTGAAAGCGCATTCAGTGTGCTTCAGGGTGAGATCTCCAGTAAGGAACTGCCTGGCTTGCTCTGCATCGAATGCAGTGACGGTATCGATCTAAAGGTACCGACATCCGAGAGCATGGTTGCCAAGCACTACCCTCTGGGCAGAGCCGTTAGGCTGCGCATTCGTGCCCGAGACGTAAGTATCTGTCTAGAGCGGCCCCAGCAGAGCAGTATTCTAAATATCCTGCCAGCTGTGATAGCGGAGATTTCTACCTCAAGTGACAGCGGCAGCAGGCTGATCAGGCTGGACATTGCAGGCATGCACGTCCTATCGAAGATCTCGGAATATTCCGTGCAACAGCTGGGGTTGCACGCGAAGCAGGTTGTGTTCGCCCAAATAAAATCTGCATCACTTGTTTAATTAACTTTTAAATACAATAGAGTAGATGTTTACTTTAAAGTATTTTTCCACTTTTCGGTCTCCAGCAGAAACACTCAAATAAGCAGCCGCAGACGCCTCCACTAGGCAAGCATCAGGATCACACTGGAAGCCTTGAACAAGGCTGTAATAGGCATTCCCTCTGCAAGGGACAGGCTATCTGCGCTGTTGTTAGTAATCACAGCGCTGAGAGTCTTGCCACCAGTGAGATCTATAGACACATCCGCGTTGACTGCACCCCGGTCTAGCTTGAGCAGGGTTCCACTGAGCACATTGCGTGCACTCACTCGCAGTCCGTCGCCAACTGCGAGAGTTACAGAAGAAGCCTTTATCATCGCTACAACTGGAACCCCCACATCAAGCCCCATCTCGCGCCTGCTTTGCTCGGTGACCATGGCGACTATCTGCTGCTCAGGAGAGATGCGGATCTCTAACTCTGTATTTACTGAGCCTATCTCTATATTCGAAATGCTTCCCAGGAACTGATTACGAGCACTTGATTGTAAGAGGGTGCTTTTCATGAAATTTGATACATCGTCCAGTGAATTGAGCTGCTGATTCAGGTTTTTCAAAAATAGATTATGTTGTTCCTGTAACTGCTTAAAACCATTAAGCATTTTCTCCCCATAGGAAGTTAGAATTGAGCCGCCACCTTTGTTTCCGCCAGCGCTTCTGGCAATAACTGGCTGCTCGGAGAGATTATTGATTCGCTCCAGCCTATCCCAGGCAGTTTTGTAGCTAATTCCAGCAATCTTGGCGGCGGCAGTAATCGAACCTGTATCAGCTATGGCCTGGAGCAAATCCATCTGATCCAGCATCAGCCGCTTAGACGTGGTTTCCGTTAACCAAATTTGACCCTCGAGATTTGCCAAGAGCTAGTCCTTTTTATAGAGACACCCATTATGCCCTAAATATAAGCACAACCAAGCAAAGAGGAGGAAGGGGAGGGTCGCTTTTACAGAGGCCTTCGCTTGATGTAGATTAATCAGTGCCAGTGTCAGCAAATGAGACGATCTCTACTGCTTAGCTGCAAGGGACAACTATTTTCCCGAAACGCATGGGAACCTAGTGACAGGAAAAGGGTGCCGTTGCTAATCTGCGCTACCGTTCTCTATTAGCTTTGCCATCGAACAAGATAGGGTGTTCAGAACAACTATTACACAGCGCCGAAGATTAACTTCAAGGCTAAACTGGAGCACCTATACGAATGGTTCTTGCGCGAAGGCGGCTGCACTCTATCTGAAATACGGGTCTGCGCTGGGGGAACTGGGCGGCAAGATTCTGAAAAGGAACAACAATTTTATAAAAATATATAAATTAATATTCATTAATAACAGAGTGTTATACTCTAAAAGCGAAGTAAATATTTATATTAGTGGCTTATATGTCAATTCGTAGGGTCAGAGCATGCCTGATTGCAGCCAGTGCGGCACTCTTAGTCTCCTGCAGCAGCACTCCCAATGGGGGTGATTTTAGGAAAATGTCGCCGGCTGAATTAATTGCCTACAATCGCACAGTTGAATTTTGGGATCAGGTTTACTGCGCTGATGAAATCCGGGCTGGTACGCACATCCGGCGGCGTTACTGTGAGACATACATTGAGCTTCAGGACCGCCTCACTAATGCTGCCAGCTCCCTCAATGTGTTGAGTACGACCAGGATCTATTAGCCTGACGCGGCTCTGTCGACCTGCCTGCTATCTGGGTATTTGTGCTTCAGAGGAAAAATTACAAATAATAAGTAAGCAACTGTAAATAAACAGTATTTGCAACTTCGAATTTATGGCTAAGGACTCTAAATGAAAGATACCAGAGCTCAGGTTTTCTTAACTCTAAGCCTAATTGGTTTATCGAATTGTAGCGGCCTGGACAATACGATCACAGATCCAGTTCAATGGTGGGCCATTAATGGCTGGGACAGCGCTGTAACTATCGAGCTTTACGACAACAACTGTAGTCGCCATTTGAGAGATATCAGCTTCAAATCACACGAGGAGATTAAAGTAATTTCCTGTGGTGATGGGCAGGGGCGGGCAAACGTACGTTTCCGGAGAGAAGGCTACGCATCTAGACAAGATTCCTGGAGCCGCGATACGGCCGTTCGATTGAATCAGCGCACCATCGTACGTTAAATCCAAAGAACCAATGATAACTTATTGTAAATAATGCTAATTTTAGAAAAAGCAAAATAGTAGAGCTACATTCTATTTGCCCACCGAGCTCATTTTAGTATGCGCGGGTGTCCCCCAAGAGCTCCGCAAATTCCTTGCTCCCAATAAACTGCAGCATTACCGTATTCTACTTTTTCCAGCTTTAAGAGGGAGTGGTTTACCCGAACCTCATCCGGCAGACACCGTGATGGCATGTCATGCTTGGGAATCCCACTAACTTCATATATACTGAAACTCGTGGTAAGTTGCCGCTTTATTATGCCTGTATAAGTAAAAAGCAAAGATACTAAAGCAGGTAGATGGAATGTCTAACTATGTTTCGGAAATAATGAGCCGCGATTTGACCATGGTCTCAGTGGATACAAATGTAGAGCGAGCGGAACAGCAGATGCTAAAGCGAAACAGGCGCTGCGTTCCTGTGGTGGACGATCAAAGGAACATCTTTGGTGTGCTAGGTTATAGCGATATTGTTAAGCACCGCCAGAATCAAGGCAATCTTAGAAGTACTACGGTTTGGGAAATTTGCTCTCATATCGTTTTTTCAGTAACACTAATGGCGACCTTAGAGACTGTCGTCGATGTTATGGTCGAAAACAGTGTGCATCACGTGTTGGTTTTGGAGGGAAAAGAAGTAAGAGGTATCGTGTCTATTATGGATTTATTGCAACTGTATAGCAGCAAGCTTGTTTCACCCGACGCCAGGAAAGAAGCCACAGCTGATTCGCCTCAGGCTATCACGGGCACAGATGGCATCTACAGGCTCTAATTGGGCCGGCCATATTGACTGTCATCTATTGAGCGAATAACCGAGCCTGTCTTTCCAAGCACATCATCTCTTTAAAATATTCAATCGCTCATCACTGTGCTAATTTTCACTCTACTCTCCGTGGGATTTGCGCTGACGCATGCTTGTTCAAGCCAGAACTCGTAGATCTCTTGCTATGGGCTCAATTGGGAACAGGGGGGGCAGGGAAGGGTCTCTCTACGCCTATCTATATAATACTAATGTATAATAAACATAAAGTTAGGCGCTCCTCTTATGAAAAAAGCTGAAGACTACTTGCTGTTAATGGGCGTGCCCGGCTCACCCTATACACGAAAAATGCTGTCCTTGCTTCGCTACCGCCGGATACCCTATAGGCTATTACCAGGTGGTAGAAAGGTAGCCGCTGACACGCGTCGCTTCCCGGCGCGGCCGCAGCCAAGAGTGCGGCTGCTGCCTACATTCTATTTAAAGGACGAGAACGGCGTAGAGCAGGCAGTTTGCGACAGCACGCCGCTTATTCGTCAATTCGAAGAACAGTTCGAGGGTCGCTCGGTTATACCAAGCAATCCTGGGCTGAGATTTATTGATTACCTCATTGAAGACTACGCCGACGAATGGCTAACTAAGGCTATGTTTCATTACCGCTGGAGTTATGCGCCAGACATCCATAAAGCAGGGCAGATGCTGGCTCGATGGAACAACAACACGGCGAACGAAGACGATATCGCCGAACAGTCCAAAATCATTACCCAGCGGCAGATATCTCGCCTGAGCTATGTGGGCTCTAATGCCCTCACCCGGACCACAATTGAGAAAAGCTTCACTCTATTTTTAAATAAGCTAGATAAGCATCTGAATTCATTCTCTTTTATTCTAGGAAAACGGCCGTCTGCATGTGACTTTGCAATCTACGGACAACTTACGGCTATGGCGTTGTTTGACCCTACGCCCGCACAGATCATCATCGAGACTGCGCCACGAGTATACGCATGGACGGAATCTATGGAAGACCTTTCCGGTTACGAGAGCTTCGATGATGATTGGATGGTTCTTGAATGCCTGCCAGAAACCTTAGTTGCGCTATTAGAAGAGATAGGGCGCCTGTACCTGCCATATTTAGTGGCAAACGATGTTGCCGTGCGAGCAGGGGCCGATACGCTGGAAACACAACTAGATGGACAAGTATGGACACAAAACCCGTTTCCTTATCAGAGCAAGTGTCTGTGTTGGATTAAGGAGGGCTTCGCTGATTTATCCGAGCAAGATGCTAATCTGCTTAGAACACAGCTGCGGCACACCGGCATCATAGAATTGTTAGCTTAGGGACTATGTGAATTGGCTGAAACTATCTGTTCGTTGGTGTTTCAGCATTGTGTGAATTCAGGAAAAGTAGGCTGGTGCAAGGACCCGGACATCCTTCCTTTCTATTTCCGGTAATCTTTATTACCGGAAATAGTGAGATAAGCCCGTTTAGGGTAGATACCGGCCCAGATCACTGTTATCAACTACTCTGCCTCTATAACCGAGCTAAGAACTGTCTTTTCTGGTTCGCATGGTGACGAACTCTTCGGCCAATGTCGGATGAATACCAATGGTCCTATCGAAGTCTGCTTTGGTAGCGCCGCAGTTAATGGCAACGGCAAATCCCTGAACAATCTCTCCGGCGTCGGCTGCAACCAAATGCAGCCCAAGCGCTTTATCAGACTGCCGGTCGACGATGAGTTTGACCATCGAGCGCTCGTCACGTCCGCTTAGCGTGTGTTTTAGCGGTGTAAACTGACTCTCATACACATCAACCTCGATTCCAGCCGCTATGGCGTCTTGCTCCGATAGACCGACCGTGGCTATGTTGGGATGACAGAAAACGGCTGTAGCGATGTTCTTATAGTCCAAAGCAGCCGTATCACCGGAAAACAATGCCCTGGAGACGATCTGGCCCTCGGCCAAGGCGACGGGTGTTAGTGCAACGCGGTCGATGACGTCACCCACGGCATAGATGCTGGGCTCATCTGTTTGAAAATGATCATTTACCTTAATAGCGCCGTTTGTGCTTAGTTTGACCGCTACTGTGTCCAGACCCAGATCGTCGGTGAGCGGAACACGACCCGTAGCCGCAATCACCATGCCACAGCAAACTTTAGAGCCAGACTCAAGTAACACGCTCATCTTATTGTATTTATTAGTTATTTCTACAATATCTTCCTGCAGATGAAGATCTAATGACTTGGACATTTCGGCAGTGATGAAGCGCCTGACATCCTCATCGAAGCCCCGTAATAACTGATCTCCCCGATAAATCAGACTGGTTTTACAGCCTAGTTTGCTGAAGATGCTGGCAAACTC
>Ga0115567_10005566_pt1 | contig 12190 bp, 10 predicted proteins | sample COGITO_mtgs_1204_2_FD_88679 | JGI IMG/M metagenome (GOLD analysis project Ga0115567, IMG submission 88679) | Pelagic marine microbial communities from North Sea - COGITO_mtgs_120412 | ecosystem: Environmental > Aquatic > Marine > Epipelagic | place: Germany:Helgoland, sampling site Kabeltonne...
AAGGTCGAACGCTTCGACATGGGCTTCCAGTTCATCAACTTTGCGCTCCATCCGCTCATAGCGGGACAGGGCGTCGTCAACGCGGGTGTCGACGATCTTGGTGCGCATCTTGACTTGGCTGCGGGCAACCGTGCTGCGCATTGTGAGCGCTTTATGCTTGGCCTTGGCTTCGTCGAGCTTGGTTTGCAGCTTGGACAGATCGCCGTCGGCTTTGCTGATGGCTTCATCAAGAACGTCGATTTCCTTGGCGACAACGTCGGCCATATCTTCGGCCTGACGTTTGGCGGTTAATGCACCGCGTGCCAGATCTTCGCGATCCTTGGTGATGGCGAGTTCCGCTTTTGCGGCCCAATCGTCGGCGCGCTTACGATAATCGTCTTCGCGGCGCGTCAGTTCTTTGCGCTCGGCAATATGGCGAGCAGCGTCTGTGCGGACTTCCACCAATGTGTCTTCCATTTCCTGAATGATCAGGCGGGCAATCTTTTCAGGATCTTCCGCCGCTTCGATCATGGCGTTGAGGTTGGAATTGATGATGTCGCCCATGCGGGAAAAAATACCCATGTGTCTCGTCTCCTTTGAGAATGGTGAGGGTTGTAAGGGGGTCGTAATATCCTGACCGTTAGGTCAGGATGACGGCGATGAGAAAGCCTGCGGCGAAAAAGCCCCAGCATTCCTTGTCGCGGGTGGTGAGGTACTGGACGAAGCGGGCGCCTTTAACGCGCCAGCTGTCAGAGCCGTTATTGCTGCGGTGGTCCATTAAAGGATCTCCTCATATGTGTTGACTGAACCGTGCAATGTCATGGCCCCGTATGTGCCGATTGTCCGGACATTCATCGCGGCATAACCGCGACGAGCGCGGGCCCGGCGTACGGATCGGGACGGCGAAGCCGCTCCATTGATTGCATTCAGGTCGTTATCGATTGTCCGATAAGTCATTTTCGTCTCCTTTCGTCTCTCTCTTGCGGCCCGGTGGCTAGGGCCTTGGTTATGGCGGCGGTCTGTTGCCTCCGCTTCAGTGATTACAAGATGGCTAATCCCGACGGATTTGTCACGAACTTCTAAATCATTGATATATATGGAATTTTAATTTTCTTTATCGATAAACAGGAAACGCCTTGGTGATATTTACTAAGATTTGGCTAGATTTACTGCTCAATATTGGCTAAATGAACCAAATATGCCTCTTCGATCTCAACCTATTGGGTCCAGCCCGTCATTCATGGCGCTGATGGACCGCGTTTCCGACTATGCGTCCACGGACAAGCCCGTCCTTATCGCGGGCGAACGAGGGACCGGTAAGGAATTGATCGCCTCGCGCGTGCATTTTCTCTCCCCGCGCTGGGAGAAGGACTATGTACGCGTGAATTGCGCGGCTTTTACCGAGGCGGAGCTCGACCGCGAGCTATTCGGCAAGACCTTCATGGATGGCCGCGCGGATACGAATGGACGGTTTTTCGAAGCCGACGAAGGCACACTGTTCCTCGATGCCGTCGACACAATGCCGCCGCATCTTCAGGAAAAGCTGATGCACACGATTGAGCACGGACAAGTGCAGGCCACGGGCGAGCTTTATAATGAGAGCGTTGATGTGCGTGTGGTCGCCGCGACATCGACTGACCTGCCCGGCGCGGTCGCACGCGGGGTTTTTCGCGGTGATTTGCTCGATCGGCTGGCGTTTCATGTCATTACGCTGCCGCCCTTACGGTCCCGACCGGACGATATTCCCGCGCTGGTCGACCATTTTGGACGCGGTGTCGCGCGTGATCTCGGCGCGCCGCAATTTCCCGGCCTGACGGCGGAAGCGTATGAAGCGCTCCGCAATCATGGGTTTTCCGGCAATGTGCGCGAGTTAAAAAGTCTAGTCGCGCGCAGCACGGTTTTGGCCTTTCTAGAGGATGAGAGCCTCCCTGCGCCCATTGCCCGGCTTGATTTTGATCCCTTTGAGAGTCCCTACCGCTTGCAGGATGCCGCGCCGAAGGTTGCCGCCGCTGCGCCCAGCGCATTGACGCCTCAGATCCAGCCAACCGCCGCCGCCATTGATCCGCCCGCTGACGCTCAACCCGCGCCCGACAGTTTTTCGGACCGCGTCATGGCCTTTGAACGCCGCTTGATTGACGAGGCCATGACTGTGGCGAAGGGTCATCAGGGCAAGGCCGCAGACCAGCTGGACCTGACTTACCATCAGTTTCGCGGACTTTTACGCAAACATGGTCTGAAGAAGTAGCGGCAGGACACGCTCTGCCTAAAAGGGCGCCTGAAACCCGGCCTGCCGGGGGCGACAGGCCGGGTACGGAGTCTGTCGGCACCCACGGCCATCACCCCCATGACGACCGAACGCACCGAACTCCGTTGGCAAAATGGATGGCCCACAAACTCCATCCCTTAGCCAGACGAAAGGTGGCTGAACGCAAATGAACCCTGTCTGAACATAACCCATGTTACATAGGCCAGACCAATCATAGGCTTTGGAATGAACGATTGGACGGATGGAAACGCATACCCTAATGATATGTCAACCGCCGCAAGAGCGACTCACACCGACCATTCCAGAGAGAAAAGATAGAGAGGACAGATTATGAATGAGATGTCACCCCCCGTTGGAAAGTGCCCTGTCATGCATGGCAGCGCGACGACCGTTTCATCCGCCCGCAGCAATAAAGATTGGTGGCCCGAAGCCCTGAATGTCGAGATTCTGCACCAGCATGATGCCCGCTCCAATCCGATGGACCCGGACTTCGATTATCGCGAAGCCGTCAAGGCGCTCGATTTCGATGCGTTGAAAGCGGACATTCATTCATTACTGACCGATAGCCAGCCCTGGTGGCCGGCTGATTGGGGTCATTATGGCGGCCTGTTCATTCGCATGTCCTGGCACGCCGCCGGCACGTACCGCATTTCCGATGGTCGCGGCGGCGGTTCAACCGGCAACCAGCGTTTTGCGCCGCTCAATAGCTGGCCGGATAATGGCAACCTCGACAAGGCGCGCCGCCTGCTTTGGCCCATCAAGAAAAAATACGGCAACGCCCTGTCCTGGGCGGATCTGATGCTGCTGGCCGGGACGGTGGCCTATGAAAATATGGGTCTGAAGACATTCGGTTTCGGCTTTGGCCGCGAAGATATCTGGGCGCCTGAGATCGACATTAACTGGGGCGAAGAAGAAGAGTGGCTCGCCCCGTCCGAGCAACGTTACGGCAATCTCGAAGAGCCAGACACGCTCGGCCCCAATTACGCAGCCGTGCATATGGGCCTGATTTATGTGAACCCAGAAGGCGTAAACGGCAATCCCGATCCGGCCCGCACGGCGCAGCATATTCGCGTTACCTTTGCTCGCATGGCGATGAATGACGAAGAAACCGCTGCGCTGACAGCCGGTGGCCACACGGTCGGGAAAGCGCACGGCAATGGCGATGCAGGCGGCCTTGGCCGCGAGCCCGAAGGCGGCGAGATTCACGACCAAGGCTTTGGCTGGATGAATCCGGATTTTGACGGCACGACCAATACAATCGTCACCTCCGGCGTCGAAGGCGCATGGACAACTGAGCCTACTAAATTCGATATGGGCTATTTCGACATGCTATTTGGCCACGAATGGGAACTCACCGAGTCACCCGCTGGCGCCAAACAGTGGAAGCCAGTCAACATTGATGACGTCGATATGCCGGTTAATCCGAACGATGGTAGCACCCGCACCATGCCCGTCATGACTGACGCCGATATGGCGATGAAAGTTGATCCGATCTATAATGAGATCTGTCAGCGCTTCATGAAGGACGAAACCTATTTCCGCGATACATTCGCCCGCGCCTGGTTCAAACTGACCCACCGCGATATGGGGCCAAAGGTCAACTATATCGGCCCGGACGTGCCGGACGAGGATTTGATCTGGCAAGACCCAATCCCGGCGGGTTCGACGTCTTATGACATCAACGCCGTCAAGTCGAAGATTGCCGCGACGAACCTGACGCCTGTTGAAATGATTGCCACCGCTTGGGACAGCGCCCGCACCTTCCGCGGCTCTGATAAACGCGGCGGCGCCAATGGCGCGCGCATTCGATTCGAACCGCAACGCACATGGGAGGCCAATGAGCCAGAGCGGCTCGACCGCGTCCTGTCTGCGCTCGAACCCATCGCCGCAGAAACAGGGGCGTCTATTGCGGACATTATTGTTCTCGCTGGGAATGTCGGTGTCGAAGCAGCCGCAAAAGCGGGCGGTTTCAAAGTTGACGTGCCATTTGCGGCAGGTCGCGGCGATGCGACCGAGGCCATGACGGACGGCGAAAGCTTCGAACCTCTCGAGCCCCTCGCTGACGGTTTCCGTAACTTTGCCAAGGACCGTTTCACCGGGGCAGCGGACGAGATGTTCCTCGACCGCGCACAACTCATGGGCCTGACGGCGCCGGAAATGACGGTGCTGCTGGGCGGCCTGCGCGCGATCGGTGCCAATTATGACGGCAATAGCCATGGTGTATTCACCGACACACCCGGCCAGCTGTCCAACGACTATTTCGTCAATCTGACGGATATGGGCAATACATGGCATCCCGTGGGTGACGATCTGTACGAAATCCGCGACCGTCAGTCCGGCGACGTCAAATGGACGGCGACACGCGCCGACCTCGTCTTCGGCTCCAACTCGATCTTGCGCGCCTATGCCGAAGTTTACGGCCAGGACGATAATCAGGAAAAGTTCGCAAAAGACTTCGTCGCAGCATGGACCAAGGTGATGAATGCAGACCGGTTTGACCTGCGGACTTAACCCCCTCTCATCCGCTTTGAGGACAGGCCGCGTGACCGAAATGTGGCGCGGCCTGTCTGCATTCTAGCCGTCAGCTTATGACCCTGTCGCTGCGCCATTAAAATCGATAGAGCCTAACCCATGAATCAAGAGAGCCATGACAAGACCGCCCGGCGCAAGGATGCGAAGGCGAAGTTTAAACGATACGCGATATGGTACCTTGTGATCGCCGCCCCCATCTGCGCGGCGCTCATGTTCTGGCCGATGGCAGAGAACGTGACGATCCACGGAAAGATCGCTCACTATATCGCCATACCCCTCGCCTTTGTGAGCGGGCTTGCGTTCATGGGCGTGATTTTCTTCTCCTCACACGCGGGGAGCGATGAGCAGCCCAACTATGTCAAGATGATGGAAGAGCAGAAACGGCGTGAGCGGGACCGCTAAGGCGGCCTCGCTCACGCCAGATGCGGCTCCCCCTCATCAAGCGAGCGGCAGACAGACATCCGTTACGGCGTCGGCTTCGGGCACGTCCGGATAGAAAATTCGCCGTTCGAAATAGAGTGGAAAGTCGCGAAGGCTCTCCCCGCTTGCAGGCAACCAGTCGCGGTACAAATATGTCGCTGTCGCGGCCAGACGACCCTCGCCGCCTTTCACCGTCATGACAGCGCACCGCCCAGCGGGAATTTCGCCGATCCGGACCGGATCACCCTCGCCGCTAAATGCGTCGCGCACGCTCGCGCAGAGATCCAGTCGGAAATCCTGCGGTGGCGTGACGTCGGGATCCGAATAGAACACGTTAAAGGTCCTCGACACGGACGGCGACAGGCCAGTCTTTTTCCGCCACGCGATGAAGCCCCGCAGCGTCTGTCCTATGGTTGCAGGATCCCCCCTGTGTTCCATGATGGCGACTTTGACGGGCGCGACATCCTTGATGGTCACTTGGGTCGATGTTGGTGTGTTTGACATTAGAAAGCTCCTTGCTGTGTCTAGAGGGGCGAAGAGAGCTGTCCATGCCGTTAAGTCCGATTGCATCCTGATGTCGGAGGGCGAGCCGCCGAAATGTTTGCGAACAGCCCGGCCGAACGCATCGGGCGATTCATATCCCGCATCCATCGCAATGTCCGTGATCCTGTCCGCGCGGTAGACGAGCTGGTTGGCGGCCCGCTTTAGACGAAGCAGATGGACGTAGCGGAACACGGATAGCCCGAATACGGCCCGAAACTGACGGTGAAAGTGGAACTTCGAAAAAGCCGCCACATCGCTCAGACGATCAAGGTCGATCCTGTCATCGATATGGGCGTCGATATAATCCAGTACTCGCAGCATGCGGGCCTGATGGTCGGTTCCGGTCATGGACTTGGACTCCCTTCCCGGCCTTCATGGACGAGACGGAATCAGTCCGCCCGACCGATCTTGCGGAGTTGTTTCTGAGGTGGGCCCTTTTAGTCCAAGGCGGGACGGCGCGACTTATAGGTAAACTGCCCCGCATCATTCAGGCGGCGCGACAATAGCCCCCGGCCTTTCAGGCAGTTCAAATGCGCGACGCTCTCGCCGACCGCCATGATGCGGTTGCCGTCGTCAATGGGACGGCGGAAGAGGACGGAGTAGACTTCGGTGGCCATCTTCGGCTCGGCGCAGAATTCATAGAGGCGGTCGAGCGCTTTTTCGTGATGTTCGATTAGCTTGTTCAGCCGCTTGTGCGCGCCGCGAAACGGCACACCGTGGGCGGGGCCGATGAGCGTGTCTTTGGGCAGTTCCGCAATCAGCTTGTGGCAGGAGGAAATCCAGTCCTCGAGCGGATTGCCTTCCGGCTCGGTCGGCCAGACGGAGACGTTGGAGCTGATATTGGGTAGCAGCTGATCGCCGGTCAGGCATAAGTTCAGCTCTTCGCAGTAAAGACAGGCATGTTCGGGCGAATGGCCAGAGCCAATAATGATACGCCAGGTTCGCCCGCCAATTTTGCCCCACTCCCCGTCGGTCAGCCGATCATAGGCGTGCGGCAATTCCTCCACCGCCTTGCCGAAACCACCAAAGCGTTTCTGATACAGCTCGATCTGCGGCGTGGTGAAGCCCGCCTTGCGGTAGAAGGTGATCCCTTCCTGCGGCGCGGGGTGACCCGTATCCGCGACCAGCAGGCGGCAAAGCATATATTCGCCGCGCGTCATCAGCAGGGGCGCACCGAATTTGCGGCAGATCCAGCCGGCGAGGCCCGTATGATCCGGATGTAAATGGGTGCAGATCACGCGGTTCACCGGACGTCCGCCCATCAATTCCTTGAAGTGGCCTTCCCACTGGCGTTTGCTCTCGGCCATCGCGATGCCCGTATCAACGACGACCCAGCCATCACCGTCGCGCAGCGCATAGAGGTTGATATGATTCAGTCCCGTCATCGGCAGCGAGAATCGCAGCCAGAACACGCCGTCCGCGATTTCCCGCACCTCGCCCGGTTGCGGCGTGTCTTCCGTGATGAAGTCGAGTCCGACACCGCTTTTGCTGCGGGTTTTTTTATCGGAAATCAAAGACGCATCATGCGGGCTGGCAGCGCGTTTGGATTTGAGGATATTGGGCTTTTTCATGACGCTCCCATACGCGCCGAAGAGCACGGCGTCCAACGCGATACTTGTTTATCGCTCATGCAATAGGGTGTTTGACGCGCGCCTTAGGTCCGCATCGCCGCAATAAAGTCATCGGCTGCCGCAATGGACTGTTCCATTTCGGCGATCAGCCGGTCGACATCGCGTTGCAGGATCGCCGTTTCGCCGTCCAGCGACGCAATTGAGCGCGCATTGAGGTTATGTTTTAGGAACAGCACGCGGTCATTGAAGACTGTGAGGACCGGATCCATGGCGGCGGTGGCGGCGTCCATCTTGTCAACCAGACCATCATAGCGCTGACGCGTGTCGCGCAGTTGCTGCTCAGACGCGCGGCGCAGGCCCGCATCGGAATAGTCGCCGAGCTCGGCCTCCCATTCCTTGAACAGATCGCGGGAGACGCGTTTGACGGATGCAACGCGGCCGCGAACGTCACCCGCCTGGCTATCGGCACGCTCATAGGCGTCTTTCAGCCGGTCATAGGTCTGCTCCAACTCGCCGCCATCAATGGCCACGACAGCGCGGAACGCCTCCAGCGCATCTTCGAATTCTTCCTTGGCGTCGTTCTGGGACTTGGACACGTCCTCGACGCGGTCGACGAGGATATCGCGTTTCTCGATCCCGAACTTTTCCTGAATGGAGTAAGCCGCCGTCGCGCAGCCCGTCACATAAATCGGGGTGATCGCCAAAAGTCCGATAAGTCCGAGTGTTCGCATAAGAGGGGTCCGTTCTGGCTGTCGTGGCATTTCAATCCGCATCGTCTACAGGACTAACCCCGAAAAACAGACGCAGTTCCAATATTCCGTTGCGCAATTATGCCATGATCGTCCACAAACACAATAATTCTGCGCCGAACGGCCTGAGAAGCGCATTGCCATGCCCCCGCTGCCCGCCTAGTCATTGGCCCATGCCAATCATTCAGTCCAAGATCGACACCACCAGCGCCGAGTTTGCGGAGAACCGCGCCGCGATGGACGCACTGACGGAAGATTTGCAGACCCTTGTCACCCATTATGCGCAGGGCGGGTCAGAACGGGCGCGGGAGAAACATCTCTCGCGCGGCAAGCTCCTACCCCGCGAACGGGTCGAGCGCCTGCTTGATCCCGGCACGCCGTTTCTGGAACTATCGCAGCTCGCTGGACACGAGATGTATGAGTTCGAGGTGCCCGGCGCGGGCATTATCACTGGCATTGGCCGCGTATCGGGCCGAGAATGTGTGGTGATCTGCAACGACCCGACGGTCAAAGGCGGCACCTATTTTTCCATGACCGGCAAGAAGCATCAGCGCGCGCAAGTCATTGCCCGCGAAAACCGCCTACCTGTTATCTACCTCGTGGATTCAGGCGGCGGGTACCTGCCGCGCCAAGCAGAAATGTTCGCCGACCGCTTCCACTTCGGACGCAGTTTCTACAACCAAGCGCAGATGAGCCGCGAAGGCATTGCGCAGATCGCCTGTGTCATGGGTAGCTGCACGGCGGGCGGCGCGTACGTTCCCGCCATGGCCGACGAAGCCGTGATTGTCGCCAATCAAGGCACGATTTTTCTCGGTGGCCCGCCTTTAGTCAAAGCCGCGACGGGCGAAGAAATCGACGCGGAGTCCCTCGGCGGGGGCATGCTGCATGCGAGCCAGTCCGGCGTGGTCGACCACCTGGCCGCCAATGACGACCACGCGCTGGCCATTGTCCGCGACATTATCAGCACGCTGGAACCCCAAGAGCCGCATTTCCTGCCCACGGGCCAAGGCGATGAGCCGCTCTATCCGCCGCATGAGCTGGGCGGCGTGGTTCCGGCTGATATTCGCAAGCCTTATGATTGCCGCGAGATCATCGCGCGCATCGTCGACGGCTCGCGCTTTACCGAATTCAAGGCGCTCTACGGGCCCACGCTGGTGTGCGGCTTCGCCGAAATCCACGGCTATCCGGTCGGTATCCTCGGCAATAATGGGGTGCTGTTTAGCGAGAGCGCCATGAAGGGCGCGCATTTCATCGAACTATGCTGTCAGCGCAAAATCCCGATTCTGTTCCTGCAGAACATCACCGGCTTCATGGTCGGATCCAAAGCCGAAGCGGGCGGAATCGCCAAGCATGGCGCAAAAATGGTGCACGCCGTCGCCAATGCGCAGGTGCCGAAATTCACCGTCGTCGTCGGCGGCAGCTACGGCGCGGGCAATTACGGCATGTGCGGCCGCGCCTATGAGCCGCGCCTGATGTTCATGTGGCCCAATTCGCGCATCTCCGTGATGGGCGGCGAGCAAGCCGCAAATGTGCTGGCCGATGTGGCACGCGGGTCCGAGGGTTGGAGCGCGGAAGAACGCGAGGCCTTCATGAAGCCGATCAAGGATAAATATGAAGAAGAGGGCCACCCCTATTATGCATCCGCGCGAATCTGGGATGACGGCATCATCGCGCCGGAAGATACGCGCACGGTGCTGGGCCTGGGGCTGGCGGCGAGTGCGAACGCGCCGATTGGAGAGATGGATTTTGGGGTGTTTAGGATGTGAGCGAATAAATTGATCCGGGGGATCGATTTATTAGCGAACCGCGTGTCCACGCGGCAATAAACTCCCTTCTCCCTCAAGGGAGAAGGTGGGGCAAAGCCTCGGATGAGGGTGAACCCAAGCCAGATGAGTACACCCTCACCCGCCCTTCGGGCACCCTCTCCCTCAAGGGAGAGGGAGAAAGACGAGAGTATGAATAAAGTATCTAAAATCCTCATCGCCAATCGGGGCGAAATTGCCTGCCGCGTGATGCGCACAGCGCGCCAGATGGGCATTGCCACCGTCGCCGTTTATTCAGACGCGGACCGCGATGCACTGCATGTACGGATGGCGGATGAAGCCGTGCATATCGGGCCTGCGCCGGCAGCCGAGAGCTACCTCGTCATCGACAAAATTATCCAAGCCGCCAAAGATACGGGCGCAAATGCGATCCACCCCGGCTATGGCTTTTTGTCCGAAAACCCCGCCTTTGTCCGCGCGTGCGAGGCGGCGGACATAACGTTCATCGGCCCGTCAGCAGACGCAATGGAAGCCATGGGCCTGAAGGATGCCGCTAAAGCGCTTATGACCAAGGCGGGCGTGCCCGTCACGCCAGGCTATCAGGGCGACAATCAGGATCCGGATCACCTGAAAGCCCAAGCGGACGAAATCGGCTATCCGGTCCTGATCAAAGCCGTCGCAGGCGGCGGCGGAAAAGGCATGCGCAAGGTCGAGGCGGCGAAAAATTTCAAAGACGCGCTCGCCTCCTGCCAGCGCGAAGCGACCAGTAGTTTCGGCAACGCGGTCGTCCTTATCGAGAAATATATCCAATCCCCGCGCCACATCGAAGTACAAGTGTTCGGCGACGCGCACGGCAATGTCATTCACATGTTCGAGCGCGACTGTTCGCTGCAACGCCGCCACCAGAAAGTCGTCGAGGAGGCCCCTGCCCCCGGCATGACGGAGGATGTGCGCGACGCCATGACGAGCGCCGCCGTGCGCGCCGCGCAGGCTGTGAATTATCAAGGCGCCGGCACGGTGGAGTTTATTGTCGACGGCTCGGGCGCGCTGAAAACCGACGGTTTTTGGTTCATGGAAATGAACACGCGGCTGCAGGTGGAACATCCTGTCACGGAAATGATTACGGGACTCGATCTGGTCGAATGGCAGATACGCGCCGCGCAAGGCGAAGCCCTGCCGGATCAGAGCGATATTACGATGGACGGCCATGCCGTGGAAGCGCGCCTCTATGCCGAGGATCCGGACGCTGATTTCACACCCAGTGTAGGGCGGTTGCACCATTTCAAGACGCCAAGGTCGATCCGGGTCGACACCGGGTTCGAAACGGGTGATCACGTCTCGCGCCATTATGATCCGATGATTGCCAAACTGATTGCCCATGCTCAGACGCGCGAGGAGGCCATTGACGCTTTGCGGCGCGGCGCGGCCAAGACCTCGACCTATCCCGTTAAATCCAATGCGGGCTTTTTGCAGGCGATTTTGAAAACAGACGATTTCAAAGCGGGCCGGGTCGATACAGGCTTTATCGCCGCCCATGATCTGGCCGCGAAGGCATTGCGCATAGAGAAGCTGGCCAAGCAAATCGGCCCCAAACCGGGCAACTCGCCCTTCGAGACAATCTCCGGCTGGCGGCTCAACGCGCCCGCCCGGCGCGTCATGCACCCTTATATTGACGGCGTCGTCACCGAGGTCCCTGTACGCGAGGGCAAAGCCAAAACCGGACTAATCCGGGTCGGGGACCGCGCCGTGCGTGTCGGCATGCCTGCGGACCTGCTGCAAGCGGCTCTGGGCGCGGACAGTGTGATCGCCCCCATGCCCGGCAAGGTGATCTCGGTGCTGGTCGAAGCGGGCGAGACGGTCACCGCGGATCAGCCGCTCATCATTCTCGAAGCCATGAAAATGGAAATGACCCTGAAATCCCCCCGCGACGGTGTTGTCGCGGAGGTAACAGCGGCGGTAGGGCAGTTAGTCACCGACGGCGAAGCCTTAATTGCGCTGGAAGAGGCGGCGGAGAAAGCCGCTTAATGACGACGGTCGCCGCTGGGTCATTCAATAAACCCGCTCATCCCGATGAAAATCGGGATCCAGCTCGATCCCGGATACTGACGCCAGACTGGATCCCGACTATAGTTTACCCTCAACTTGATTGGGGGTCGGGATGAGCGGAGGTTGGGGAGCCTGAGTTGAAGAAACAGTCAATCCGCCTTTGCGCCCACCGATTTTCCTCGCCCCCACCGCAATCGACACAAACCTATCCACCCCCACCCTAACCCATGCCAGTTTACGCTCACCCGTTTCGGACACGAGAGAGTGCATTGCTTTCACGCTGGCGGGGGTTTGGTGGATTGGGCGGCGTGCGAGGTAATG
>Ga0115567_10005567_pt1 | contig 12190 bp, 16 predicted proteins | sample COGITO_mtgs_1204_2_FD_88679 | JGI IMG/M metagenome (GOLD analysis project Ga0115567, IMG submission 88679) | Pelagic marine microbial communities from North Sea - COGITO_mtgs_120412 | ecosystem: Environmental > Aquatic > Marine > Epipelagic | place: Germany:Helgoland, sampling site Kabeltonne...
AGCGGCCGTCGCAGCGGGCGGCGAGCGCGGCGCAGGCGCTGGGGGCGGGGTGACAGGCAGCGGCAGCTCGGGCGCGCTGTTAGGGGACCGGCGGCCAGCCGGGGCTGGCGGCGCGGCGCCTGCGCCGTTGGGCTCTGCCGCGTGCTGGGCGGCTCCGCGCGGGAGCAGGAAGTCGCAGGGCGAGACTCTTTGGGCGCAGCTCAGCAGCAGCGTCTCTCCGGACAGGTCCAGCGACAGGGCCCCCCACCCCGGCAGCGCCCCAGCCTCTCCGGGCCCCGCCGTCGCCACGCTGCGACGGACGTCCGACCCCGCCGCGGCCCCAGCGTCCCCGGCCGCGTCCGCTGCTAGCGCGTCGGGAGAGCCTCCGGACTGCGCGTCCCACGGCCGGGGGGAATGGCTCCAAGGGCCGAGCGCTGCGCGGTGCCGCGACGCCCCGCCGCCGCCCGACGCTCCGGGCGAGGCGTCGCCGCCCGCCGGCTGGGCCTCGTGCGCGTGCAGCGCCCGGAGCTGCGCACGAAGCTCCTCCGGCTGCCGCACCGCGCGATCCCGATCGCCCTGCAGCGCGCCGCTGCGCGCCGCCAGCGACTCGGCGCGGGCGGTGGCATCGCGCAGCGCTGCTTCCAGTCCGCTCGCGCGCGCCCCTGCGAGCTGTTGCTCCAGCGAATCCACCTCCCGCGCCATCAGCGCCGCCACCGACCCCACCTCCGCGGCCGCCCCGGAGAGTGCCGAGCGCAGCGCCGACTCCACCACCAAGTTGGAATGGGACACCGAGCCAGCAGACTCCACCACCAAGTTGGAATGGGACTTTGCGCCAGCAGCCTGCGCCCCCACTCGCAAGTGCGCTGTCGCAATCTCAGCAGCGCCGCGACCCGCGGCGCCAGGCGGGGCCTCCGCGCCCGTCACACCCTGAGGCTGTGCGGCCCAAGGCTGCGTGGCCCGCGCGCCGCGATCCTGCCCTCCCGGGGCGCTGCTGCCTGTGCCAGCGAGGCGCGCCGCCAGCAGCACAGCCACCCGCTCCTGCCGCTCCTGGGACGCATCGGCCTCGGCACGCGCGCCCTGTACGGCAGCAGCCGCCTCCTCCGCGGCCGCCAGCGCCCCCGCGACCAGCGCGCGCTGCGCAGCAGGCTGCGCGGGCGAGGTCGCGCGCACGTCTCGCGCCGCGCGGGGCGTGCGCGGCAGCTGGTCCGCGGAGAGGACGGCGAGCCAGGCGGCAGCATCGGCCTCGGAGTGGCACTTGAGCTCGTACTCTGAGTCTCCGACGGGCAGCACGAGCCGCAGCCCGTCGCCCCGGACCGCAGGAAGCGGCAGCAGCGTGTGGAGCTCTGGCTGGTGCAGCCCCTCGCAGCTCTCCGCATCGAAACACTGCAGCACCCCCCAGCGCCCCTGGGTCCGGATCGAGTCCGCACGCCCGAGCGCGCCCGGGCTATCCTCGATCTCTGGCTCGGGGTCTGCGAGGACGCGCCAGTAGCAGTCGCGCCATTTGTCCTTGCCCGAGGACAGGCGGGGCAGAGCTGCGGCCACTTTCGAGAAGCTAGAGCCGCGCTTGACGGGAGACGGTTTGCTGTTGACGATCCTCCGTTCCATCCATCCAGCGCGTAGGACGGCGCCCCCGGCTCCGGAGCCGTCCTCGCGAGGGGAAGAGAGAGACGGCGTTGAGTTCTGAGAGGCGACAATGGACGCACGGAGCGAGTAGATCGCAGCCGCGAGCTTTGCTCCGCTCGACTCGAAACTCTGGCGACTGGGCGGTAGTTTCGAGCCCAGGGAAAGATCCGCTTTCGAAGGTGAACCAGGAGCGCCCTGGCTGCCGTAGCTTCCGACCGCGGCGTGAGGGCTACCAGATGCTTCGGCTCCCACGATCCCGCTCAACTCAGCGTGGATTTCCCGTGCTGATTTGCTCAGCATCTTTCTCTCGCTCTCTTCTATCTGCTCGCCCGCGAGCTGTCGCAGCGCTGAGAGCACCGCCGCATGGTGCCCTAGCTCCGCCAGCCGGGGGGACCCCGCGCGACCCACACCGTCCTCGGTCGCAGTACCGCCCGATTGCGTCCGCGAACCCTGGCTCTCCCACGTCGGGTGTTCTCTAGCCGATTCAAACAATTCCAGTTCGCTCATCCTGAGAGTGGTCGCGGTCCGCCGGCCCACCGCAGCGTCTAACGCCTCACAACTTACGTTGCGTGTGCGCCGAGCAGGCACTGCCGACTGCTTGCTCCCCAATCTTGAGAATCCTCCTCGGATATCGACAGAAAGGAGGCGGGCCCATCTTGGCATATTGGGTGGTATTCACAAATAAATAACTCCGAGGCGGGTCCCTCCGTAACTCGGGAGTTTTAGAACTTTTTTACACTCCATTCCTAGTGTGGTGTTTCCCGAATCATCTTCCCAGCGGACGCGACAGGGCCATTTACAGGGCCATTTGAACTCCCTAACACGTCTCCTCTTCCGGGAAGTTCTCCTGTTCCGGGCAGCCAAGAGGGCAACACTGGTTGGAGTCATGGACGTAACGCCCGGTTGTGTTGCCGTTAATTGTGCTGTGGGGTGAGAGGTACCGAGAGATGCTGACTGTTTCCCCGTGCGGCAGTCTATCATGAATGCGGTCGGATTCGGCCAGCAGGCGAGGCCTCCCATGTGCGTCCTCTTTGGATGGGACCGTGGAAGTATAACTGACAGCGTGGAGGTTCGGGCAGCCCGAGCAGCAAGACCCCAACACCGAGGTCACCCAAGTGTCCTTCACGGAAAAACTGTCGTCTTCTATTGCGGGGATCGGCTTCGGTGCGGCGGCCCCTCCAAGGACGGACCTGGCCTGCGCTGCACATTGCGAGGTGGTGTGAGGAGGAGGAGAGACTCACTCAGCGCGGTGCGAGAGTAGGCGTGCTTCTCTTCTTCGGAATGCTCGGATTGGCTGGATGGAACGAGTACCGCAACGTGGCGACTCTTCGAACGCTCGCCGAGGGCCGCGACTCTGTTCAAGCGCTTACACAGTGCACGGATATCAACGAAGAATTCCACGGGAAGCTTGTGCACGTGACGTGCGCACTGTATAATCCTGCCCGTCCGATTTCTGCCGCGCTGCTCGTGAATCCACATCCCCGCTTGAAGTGCACTCACCCGTGCGCGCGATGACGTGTGCTGCACCAGGTCTGGTCGGATCGACTTGGCCTCGAACAGAACCGAAGTTGGGCTCGTAGGCAATACGAACGTGAACGGTACCTTTCGAAACTCTGTTGCAACGGGCACTGCAATGAACGTCCTGTTGCGTGCGGGTGGTGTTTCAGCGTTGTGCCCCAACAATTAGAGAACACGTGAGCGGGGCAACTCGCTGGCTAGGCAATCGACTAGACGCTCATGATGGGAAATACTGCGCATGGCAGGGTTCAAGTTGACCAGGACAGTCGAACAGTATCAGTGGGTGGAAACTCAATCCACATCTGAGACGAAAAACAAGGTAGCAGCTCACTTGTGCCCGGCACTTGGGCCCGCACCAGAGATGCGCGTGTTTGGCGCGTGCTGGAAAGTAAATGGAAACCCAACGCCGCGGGTCCACTCTGTAGTGTTGATATTGTGCGGCACGACAGGTCGGTGGCGGTACAACCAAAACGACAACATATTCATATTCGCAAGAGTAAGTATCTGCACGTCGCCCGGCCATAGCCAGAACAAATGTTGCAGGCGGAAGGCAAAACACATTCGAAAGTAGCCGCTGCTCGTGGCTAGCCCGCGCGAGCCAGCGGCGCTCGCCAGCCAGCGGTACCCGCTGCGTCGACCGTCAACTCGTGCTGCCGAGCCGATGGAGTTTCCGGAGCAAGACATGGAATCGGGAAGTAAGTAAGAAGTGATTGAAATGAAGCGCGAGTCATACCTGTTCCCGAACAGGTGGCGCTCCTCGGCTCAGGGCACCATCGATCTCGGGAGATGTTCGTGGCCCTTCCCCGTTCCGCCGATAACGACTAGAGCGATCGGCGATTGCTCGTGCATTCATAAGTTGCTGAATGTTGTGGCTCAGCTAATGCGGTTGCCCTGAAATGGCTAAACGTCATCCCCGGTAGGCCTCATCTCTGAGACGTGCGGCAGGCCGGAATAATTGCAACTGCGATTGCGCTGCCGCGGCGCTACCGAGTGGACTCTTACTCGGTGATGAGACACTGAAAGAAGCAAGCGCCACTATGGGGGCGTTCGCTCTGCCGGACGACCTGCGCGATCAGGTTCCCCCCGCCGTGGTGGATCGCTGTGCCGCGGCATGCCAGAGACGGTAATATTTCAGATATTAGTATCACGCTGGCTTCTCCTGGAAACGACAGCTCTCGTGTGTGCGGGGAGTGTATTCGGATGTCGCCGGCTTACGAGAGACTGGGCCACCAGGCGCTTTTAGAAGATACCGTCACACCCGTCTGCAACGGGTGGGCTGATGCCCCCGCCACCGCAACCATGCACCGTGCAAGATCCATGAGCTCAAGCGGCAGCGTTACGAAATCAGTTTGCGGGTCACATTCTGCTATCCCGCTTAGTGCTGGGCCGGGCATGACTCCTGAGCCTGCGTGCGCAGCTGTACCATAGAATCAACTTTTGTGAAGCATTCCGATACCGTGAGGTTCGGGCCCACCCTGTCGACCGCGCGCGTAGTGCAGCGAAACGAAGGTGCACCCGCTCTGCAGGTCGTCTTTCACGAAGTATGATGCCGCGACGGGGACGGTGCTCGCGAAGCAGAAGTCGCCCAACACGTTTGAAAAGTTCCACGACCCGCCAGCTTTCCAGCCCACTCGGCTCCCCTCAATTTTGCAACGGACCGCTCGTGCTCAGATAGCGTGCGTGCACAGGTGGTCCGGTACATTTGATCCTGATTATGGCCTCTACAAAGCCACCGACGGCAAGCGTCCAGCCTCCCCTGATTTTTTGTCTGCGCAGAAGTAGCTGCCTCATTCGAACATTGTCCTTGGTCCGCAGTGCCTCAAGGCTACGCCCTTGAGGCTCCGCGGCGACTTTTCGCGATTGCTTTACACTTAAATCAGAGGATGAAAACTCATTTTTGTGTGCTGGGATAAGACGCTGTATCTGCACTCAAGTTTCGCCTGGTTTCGTGTATGTCCAGGTAAAAAAACTGTGGACGATATGTTTACGATGCTGGAGGATGAAAACAGAGTGATCACCTGGATCCTTCGGGCCATCTCGCTTGTCCTCACGATTGTTGGCCTCCAACTCATCACTGCGCCGCTCACTGTGGTCGCGGACATCATCCCGCTCATTGGTCCAGCGATTTCTGGAATCATCGGCACCCTGCTGTGCGCGTTGAATACTGGCGTCGGCTGCTGCTGCTGGATGTTCATCGCAGGAATCATCTGGGTCGCGTACGTGTCCACCAAGCTCTGCCGTGCATCCTGATTTGCACAGCTCCATCGCATCCCTGCCGCCCGCTGACTCTTTCACTGGACTCTCGCCCAGGTACCGCCCGACTATTGGAATCCCGCTGCTCATCGTCGCGATTTTGGGCGCCGTGGCTGCAGTTGGTGCAGTTGTTGTGCACAAGAAGAAGCAGGTGCAGCTACCTTGCGACGCAAACACATTCCTTCCCCCTGATGATTCTCCTGACAGCCGAGCACCGTTCCCAACGCGTTTCACCTTACCTGAGGTTTCCTTCTCTGTCTCGCAGAATATTGCATGACATGTTGCCTGGTGTAGGATTCTGCATGACTCCTCTGTTGCAGAATCTGGCACTCTTTCTTATCTTGACCTTCGTTTCAAAGAGCCCGATTTTCTGGAAGCACCCTGTGTGCCGCGCTGACAAGCGAGGAGCTTGGACACCTACAGGCTCAGCGCAAGACTGCAGCTGGCGGCGAAATGAAGGCCATGGGAGAGAGTGAAGCAGTTTGAACACGGAAGCATCTGGTGCACAAGACTGCTGAGGGGTAGACAGCCATGTGCTTCTTGTTATGCGAAGGATATTTAAGCGATGCCGGTCATTGAGCTCGATTCACAGTTTAGGTGTTCATCGCAGCGCTGCGCCACTCTACTGTGAAAGAAGCGGGCCTAGTAGACCCCTGAAGCACCCGCAGCGGCACTTTGAGCCACGTACTGACCAAGAGGACACTGGCGCGCCAGTGCTGGGCGAACAAAACGTCTTCAGGAGTGAAATTAAGGCCGAGCAGCAGAGGCGATTGCGCGCGCTGGAAGCCTTGAGCAGAGTCGTCAACATGCATCTGGGTGGTCATGGTCGCTGTCGTACTCTTCCTCCTCCTCGCTCTGCAGCAAATGGTGCCTCCGCATATTCAGGGGAGGTCTCGGAGCAGGAGTGCAGCCGAGGTCAGCCCGTAGCCACGCGCACGCTCCCATTCGCAGCGGGGCAGGCTGGATCCCCTGCACAGCAGCGCGCTGTGCCGGTGCTGTGCCGGTAGCGTGGGAGTGCCGGGCGGAAGGGCACCTCCGACTCAGACTCCTCCTCCGATCCAGTCTCCTCTTCCTCCGATTCTTCCTCAGACTCTTCCCCCACCACCTGCTGCTGAGATGCCTCCGCGGCCTTGAGCGTTTCGCTGTTGTTGTTTGAGTTCCAGCGCTGCAAGAAGAGAGCGTCTCCCACTGCCATCGGAGAACCCTCGGCAACCTGTAGCGGCGCCGCCCCCGAAGCACCCGGAGTGTAGGGCGCTATATCTGCATCTGAAGGCCTGCGCCTCGGATGCGACCCTGCACCAGGCGCCATGGCTTAGCAACGGCTCTTATGCCTGCAGAGAGACGCGCGGGTGCCTGGGGAGCGTCGAACCCACCCGAGTCGATTACACGCATGAGCGATCCACTGCGATTGTACACCGTCACCTGCCCGGGGTAGGAGCGAGCGTTACCAACGCCATTGATTCTAGGCTCGATATCCGAAGATCGGAGTGCACATGCCAGGCAAAAGGAGGTTGGGCTGCAGCATGCTTAGCACGCCGAAGGGCCCACCTGCGTGCCAGAGCGGCTGCCGAGACCCGGCACGACCTGGTCCACCAGAGCCGACATCTTGGGCATCGGTCCGGTCCGCACCGCCGCGCGCGAGTCACCAGCCCCCGGCTCGCCAACATCGTTGCCGCCAACATCGTTGCCAGCTCCCTTCACCGCGCTGCCGCCGTGCGTCGATGAGGACACCGAGGAGTTGCCATCCTTGCTGGCAGGGGGCGCTGGGTCGACGTTGACTGCCGAAAGGTGCGTGAGCGGAATCGGCGCCGTGGGCGGCCGCTGCGGGTCGCGAGAGTGGACACGGCGTCCTTGGATCCACACGGCGGCGACGTTATGCTCGGTGCCCAGGTTGCAGAGCTTCTCGAGGAGTGCGAGCGTCGAGTCCTCAGGAAAGAGGTCAATTCCGCCCCCCGCCGCGTCGAGCAGGACCGCGTCAAACGCCTTGCCCGCCTCGATCGTCCCGATCCGGTGCTCCAGTCCGAGGGCCGCCGCCCCACCCTGCGTCGCCAAGTGAAGCGCGTGCCGCCAGTCCATACTGGCACCTTTTGACGCCTCGGAACCAGCTGGGCGCTGCTGCTGCTGCAGCACCTTGTCGGCCACCACAGCGTAGCGCTGCGCGTCGAACAGGCAGGCTGAGCAGCCGCCGGCGACGTCACTGCCGAGCCCAACTGCGACGCCGCTGCGGACGACACGCGCGGTTCGCAACGTGCCGCCGGCAAAGGTGAAGTTTGAGTGCGGGCAGTGAGACAGCGAGGACCCACGTGCGGCCAGGAGCGTACAGTCGGTGTCCGAAAGATGGACGCCGTGAGCAAACACTGCCCGGTCCGTCAGCAGGGCATGCCGGTCAAAGATCTCGGCATCGGTGCCCTCCCCTGGGTGCAGTCGCGCGACGAGTGCCAGCTCATCGGGCGACTCCGAAATGTGCGACTGCACGTGACACTGATACTCGCGCGCCAGGCGCCCGAGCCCCGTGAGCAGCGCGGGCGTGCATGACGGAATGAAACGCGGCGTGATGACTGGGTGGATGAGGTCAGAGTGTAAACCGCGGACGTAGCGGATGAAGTGCTCGGTGCCGGCCAGCGCGTCCTCTGTGCTCTCCGCCAACCCCGCGGGCGTCATGCGGTCCATGCAGACCTTTCCGACGAAAGCGCGCTGCCCCCGTTCGAGCGCGATGTTGGCGAGGAGCTTGCTCGCGGGCACGTGCAGCGTCGCAAAGTACATGGCGCACGTCGTCCCGCCGCGCAGCGTGCGGTCAACCACCGCGGAGTACACCTGCCGGGCGTGTTGCAGGTCCTCGAAGCGGCGCTCCGCGGGAAAGGTCACCTCGTTCAGCCACTCGATCAGCGGCCGGTCCGTCGCAGTCCCTGCGTACGAGTACTGCGGCGCGTGGATGTGCGTGTCCACCATGCCGGCGATCAGGACCTGGCCCCGCTCGAGCACAAGCACCTGACCGCACGCCACGTCAGTGCCGAGGAGCGCTGCTCGGTGCTGCTCGGGCGCACAATGCGCGCGGCCGCTGCTCAGGTTGCTCCCGCATCAGAATGACTCTTTCCCCCCTCCCCTTCCTACCGTTCCCCCTACCGCAATCCCTACCGTAGAATGACGGGCTGCACACCTCCACGCTCTCCTGGTCCTGCAACCATGCCAGCAGCTGCTGTGCCTCCCGGCTCGCGCGCGCCGCAGCGAGAGCAATCTTGCCGTCCGTCCGCACAGCCACCACCATCTCTTCCTCAAGCTCCACCTCGCCAAAGACTCCCGCGTTCGCCACAGGCCCGACAATCACAAGCCGCACATCCGCGGCGCACGTTCCCGGGGTTGCAACGGTCGCCCGAGAGCCTGCCTCGCCGCCCCGCTGCTGCACGCGCCAGGCCCCTCCGCGGCCTTCCCACGTGCCCCCCGCAGGTAGCGTCGCCGCGCTGCGCGGAGTTGCGCGTGGCGGCTGGGGCGCTGATGGAAGGACGCCGTCCGCCTGGGCATGCGCGATGCTCAGCGCGGCCTGCAGCCCGCGCAGGCGTCCGCGCGGCGTGTCGGGCGCGCCCCCGACCATAAAACCACCCGCAGCGTCCGCCGGCACAGAGAGGGTGTGGGGCGCGGATTCGTGGTAGTCGATCGGCCCCGGGCCGATCTCCGCACCCATGCTGCGTTGACTGCTCAGCCCGTCCAAGACAGCGATGTCCCCTACCACGAGAGGAGGGGCATCAGCAACTGCCGGCTTCGGGTGGCCCTGCCCGTGGTGGTCAGCCTGCGCCGAAGGCTGCTTCGCGGGTTCCTCGTCCATGCCACCATGCGCGAAGAACGCAGCAAATTCATCGAAAGTGATCTCGTCGGAGCCGTCGTCATCCATCTTCTCAAAGGCTGCCACCTCCGCCCTGAAGTCGTCCATTCGGACGTTGGGATTCTCCCGCTGGTGTTTCGCGATGAAGTGTTTGCTCAGTTCTGGATGACGGTGCAGCGCCAGAACAAATTCACTGCGCTGGAGCGTCTCGTCACCATTCACGTCCAGATCCGCAAAGAGCCTGCGCAGCTCATCCTTTGTCGGCAGTTTGTAGTCGCTCATCTTCGGCGGCGGATCTTCAGATTGGCCAGACGATGTGCGAGAGGGCGCGCCGCCGTCTGGAGATTCAAGCTGCTGTGCGCGTCCGGACCCGAACGACCTCTGGGACCTCAATCGGCTCTGCGCACGCCCAGCAGCGGCCTTGAGCCGATCGCCGATTGGGACCACAGTGTGCTGGTCGACCTGCGAGAGCGTAACGGAATTCAACTACAATCCAGCGATAGAGGCGACTACGATACCACTTAGAGTGGCGTGCACGCCACAGAGCGCGCAGTGGACAACGAGCCGGATGGGCTCGGTCAGCGCAGCGTGAGTTCTCTGAACCTCTGTGCCGTGAGAAAAGTAGGAGTTGACCTGTTCCTTTCGCATGGTCAAAATCGCTTGAAGTTCGCGGCTCTGCGAATCGGGCTCGCCCTTGGGCCCGCTCGCTCCGCTGCCAGGCTCGCCCTTGGGGCCGCTGGCTCCGCTGCCACCGCCAGCGGGCATCGGTAATCCTGATGACTCTCGCAGCGAGCTGGACAGCGACGGCGGAGTGCCGGCGCTGGCCCGCGAGCCATCTCCTGCGCGTGTACCATCCTCTGCCGGCGACCGTAGCCTTCCTTGCGTCGTCGCTTGACGAGCGGCGCCGGACGACTTGAGCAGCGGGCTGTCGGGCAGGCGTCCCTGCTGCTCGGACTCGCTCCCGCTCCGCGACACGTTCCGCTCGCCCAGGCCCTCCGCCCGCCGAGTGTCCTCCACACTGTCGGCAGCCACGTACGGCGCCTCCGCCCCAGTCTCGGTCGCGGCCATTGGCGAGAGCCGCCCCGAGCAGGCGAGTGCAGCATCGCCGGACGGCGCAGGGTCAAGCTTTTGGATGCGGGTCGCGTGGCGTGTCGTGGGCGCCGAGCGAAGTGGGGATTGTGGGGAGAAGATCTGGGCTTGCAGCGCCCCAAAGAGGGTCTCCGGAGACGGCCCTCCCGGAACGAGCAAAATGCCAATCTTGGCAATCACAGAGCCGCGCTGCAGCGAAAAGCAGCTTACCACGCGGGGAGGGATACGCAGCGAATCAGCAATGTCCTGACACAAGCCTTGCTTGTAGCGCTTCTGCCAAGGCCCGCGGCGAACGGCCTCAGCGCAGCGCCGCAGGCGAGGCGCGGGGCGAGGAGCGCAGGGCCCAGGGCGCACAAGGAATTTCTGCCGCGGTGGGAGGGATGCCTGGAGCGCATCGTCGCCTGCCACAGCCTCAAAATCCTGGTCGAGTGTGAGAGCTGCCATCATCATAGGCCTCCCACCCGGTCCTATTCCCCACGGCCCGCCTGGCAGCATAGGCGCCATCGCTCCTCCACCCATCGAAGACCCAAGTGAGGCACCGGAGGGCCGACGATTCAAGTCTGCGCTGTCGCTTCTGCGCATACCAGAACTAGAAGACACGGGTGCGGGGTCCTGCGTGAGCCCGAGCATCGGAGAAGGCGCAGGACGCACGGGCGGCGCCTCGGCGACGTCGCTTGCAGGCTTCGCAGGAAGTTGCCTGCACAAGTCAGCGCGTGGACAAGAGGGATGTCAGAAAGTGGCGCAGTAACGGTTGTTCTTTGCAAGGAGATAAGCGCACGTGCGCCAGATTCGTAGCAGTGTTGGAGGGATGCGGGCACCGGTAGTGGGTGTCGAGTCGGCGAACGGAGGGCGAGCGCGGCAGGACGCTAGCGGCAGCACTTCCTGCCGTGTTATTGGTTGCTGTGTTGAGCGTGCCGCCAGGTAGACGACTAGCCGTTTGCATCTCGCTCGAGTACGTGGCGACAACCAGGCTCATGCGACACTCGCCGCCCGCGGCGCCAAGGAGGGGCGCCGTCTTGAGGAAGGAGTTCATATGCACCCAGCGCTCCATACGCCCAGCCTGTAACGAAGAGAGCGCGATCGGCACAACCCCTGCGACCCGACGAACAGCTGCGCCCACGCTTGCTCCCCGCTCTGCCTCATCCTTGGGCGCGCGCCGCTCCATCAGCGTGAGCAGGAGAGTCCCGGCCTGCACCCGGCCCAAGTCACTCAGCGAGGGCAGTCTGCAACTGTTGACGCACAGGGGAGAAAAGGCCCGGCGAACATTCGGGATTTAAAGTAGACACGCAGTCAAAAACGGTGCCGAGAAGGGCACAGGCCTCGAGCATGGCCGCATCGACGCGGAATTCGAGGCGGGCGTTCCATGTAGCAGTGTCAGCTGCAGGGACCGGCTCCGTCCGCGCCGAGAGTGAGGCCTTCCCCGGTGCGTCAATGAGCGCAGCCACAAAAAGCGTGGTTCCCCCTGAAGCTTGGATCCCAAGCATCGAGGAAACATGTTGTACCTCACCGATCGTCACCTGCCCAACAAGCGCAGTCCGCGTCAGAGAGCTCCCTCTGGTCAAGGCCACTACGTCCGAGCGCTGCTCTCAATGAGCGTCGAGCAATGCCATTGCAGAATATGAATGCAACTATTCGACTGAGAAAAGTGCATTTCAGCAACTACGGCCGTCAGCGACGCCGGAAAGGGATGCTGCGTCCCCGTCAATGACTGGCTAGCTTTCTGTGGTCGGGATGAACCGAGAGCGTGGTGTAGCTAGCCGAGCGCACAACGGAGCCCCGTTGCGCTGCTGCAACTGCCGTATCGTCCATCGTACTTGTGCTGCAACTAGAAGATCAACACAGGTCCAAGGGAACTTGCTGCAGAAGCGCTGAAGCTGGGCGATCCTACGGTGCCTCGAAAATGGGCAGCCG
>Ga0115567_10005568_pt1 | contig 12189 bp, 20 predicted proteins | sample COGITO_mtgs_1204_2_FD_88679 | JGI IMG/M metagenome (GOLD analysis project Ga0115567, IMG submission 88679) | Pelagic marine microbial communities from North Sea - COGITO_mtgs_120412 | ecosystem: Environmental > Aquatic > Marine > Epipelagic | place: Germany:Helgoland, sampling site Kabeltonne...
CGCTGGCAACCGGTCATCAGGCGGCGGGCTCGGACGCGCCGGGTTCCTCGATGCGCACCTCCTCCCACTCCTCCGTCGGCTCCGTCCCTTCCGGCGAGCCATCCGGCGGGTCCACCTTGCGTAGCAACACGAGCGCGATCTCCATGTCGTTCTCAACCTTGAGCTCCTGCAGCTGCATACCGTCTTCCATGGCGCTGTGCCACCCCGGGCCGACGAGGAGCTTCTGCGTGCGCGGGGGGAACCCCCCGGGGCAGTCGTCGCCGTCCGTCGCGAGCTGGATCTTAGCCTTGAGCTCGAGCACCGTCTCCGTGGGCTCGACGTGGAGGAACATCGTCGTCCTCGCCCGCTTCACGCGCACGTACATCGTCTGCGGGACGGGGGATGATGGGACGGTTCGGGGGGGAAAGTCAGAAAATGACTCGTCGTCCGTCGACGCGTCACCGCGCGGCAAAGGGAGTCGCGACGGAGGGTTTGGGGTTTGGTCCGGGGGCTGGATCGAGGGCTCGGAGGCACGCACCATGACTGATGATCCTTCGGACGCACCCGCGCGTGACCTAGCGCCCCGTTCGTCGTGGGTGACGCGCGCGCGTTTGCAATGTTCGTTCCGTTTGCATTTTTGCCGCTCCAAAACTTCGTCGTCCGAAAAGTCTTTTTCTCTCGAGTGCCTTCCAACAGTGTGAGCCGCGCGCTTGCGGGGGCGAAGATCGCCTATTGTCATCAGAACGCGCGTGGTGTTAAGGCTCGCCAGTCCGTTGAGGCATCCGTGGAGCAATCGTCCGTTTCCGTGGCTGGCCAGTCACCGCAGTGAGTCACCGCAGTCCGCGGAGGAAGTAATCGGTTGAAACGAACGCGCCATCATGGCGGGTCGAGGCTACGCGCCCCAGACGAACTTCGGGGAGGCCCCGAAGGGCTACGTCCCGGGCATGGGCCGCGGCGCCGCGGGCTTCATGACCCGCTCCGACCTCGGCGGAGCCGTCGCGCCGGCTCCAGGACAGGTACGCGTGCCCCTCCCATCCATCTCACCCATCATCGCCGCGCGTGAAAAAACGAACCCTAAAACCTCGACACGCGATCCCGAACCCTTTCCCTGACTCCCCCTCCCCCGATTCCATTGCAGGGCGGACTCGGCGAGGGCGCCGGCTCGAGGTCCGCGCTCGCCAAGTTCTCACGCGAGAACGCGGAGAAGGCGGCGGGCGCGGAGGCCGGCGGCGACGCCGATGGCGGCGGCGACGACAAAAACTTTGACAAATTCGAGGGTGGCGACTCCGGCCTCTTCGCCAACGCCGAGTACGACGAGGACGACGCGGAGGCGGACCGGATCTACGCCGAGATCGACGCGCACATGGACTCGCGGCGGAAGGACCAGCGCGAGGCACGGCTGAAGGAGGACCTCGAGAAGTACCGCCGCGACAATCCCAAAATCACCGAACAGTTTCGGGATTTGAAGCGGAAGCTGGGCGAAGTCTCGTACGAGGAGTGGGACGCCATACCGGACATCGGCGATTACACGATCAAAAAGAAGAAGGATTTTGCGCAGTTCGCACCCGCGCCGGACACGCTTTTGCAACGAGCGCTGGACGAGAAAGGAACTTCGACTCAAGAAGTCGACGACGGCATCGTGACGGTGAGTTTTTCTTTTTTAATGTTCGTGTGGGCGATTGGACTGACGCCGTGTTCTATTTGCTGTTTACAGGATCTCAACGCCGTCGGCGAGGGCCGCGGTACCGTGCTCGGTTTAAAGCTCGACAAGCTCTCCGATTCCGTGTCTGGCCAGACGGTGGTGGACCCTAAGGGGTACCTCACGGATCTGAGCTCCATCAAGATCTCGTCCGAGGCTGAGATTTCCGACATTAAAAAAGCTCGGCTGCTCTTAAAGTCCGTCATCTCCACAAACCCGAAACACGCGCCGGGTTGGATCGCCGCCGCGCGCCTCGAAGAGCTCGCGGGTAAGCTCCAGGCTGCCAGGAGTTTCATCCAGAAAGGGTGCGACGCGTGTCCAAAGTCCGAGGATGTCTGGATCGAAGCTGCGCGGTACGTTTCTATTATTATTTCCGTATGGGCAATTTGCGTTTCTATTATTATTTCCGTATGGGCAATTCGAGATTGACGTTTACATGTTTTGTTCACAGGCTCAACACTCCGGAAAACGCCAAAGCCATCTTGGCTCGAGGCGTCGCGTCCCTGCCCAACAGCGTCAAGATTTGGATGCAGGCCGCTAAGCTGGAGATGGACGACGAACGCAAGCGGCGGGTGCTGCGACGGGCGCTGGAGAACATCCCCAACAGCGTCAAGCTGTGGAAAGCGGTCGTCGACTTATCCCGCGAGGACGACGCGCGGGTGTTGTTATCTCGAGCCGTCGAATGTTGCCCGCAGCACGTCGACCTCTGGCTCGCACTCGCGCGGCTCGAATCGTACGAGCAGGCGCGGAAGGTGTTGAACAAGGCACGGGAGACTTTGCCCACGGAACCGGCCATCTGGATCACAGCCGCGAAGCTCGAGGAGGCCAACGGGAACGGCGCCATGATCGGCAAAATCGTCGAACGCGCGGTTAAATCCTTGGGCAACCACGGTGTCTCCATCGACCGCGAGTATTGGCTCAAAGAGGCGGAAGCCGCGGAGAAGAACGAACCGCCGTCGTTGGCGGTGTGCCGCGAGATTGTCCGCGTGACCATCGGGTCTGGAGTCGAGGAAGAAGACATGAAGCGCACGTGGAAGGCTGACGCGGTATGTTTCTTTTTTATTTCCGTACAGGCGATTGGACTGACGTCGTGTTCTATTTGCTGTTTACAGGCTGAGTGCCAGAAACGCGGTTCGGTTCACACCGCCCGCGCCGTCCTGTCGCACGCGTGCGGGCTGTTCCCCGCGAAGAAGGGCCTGTGGGTGCTCGCCGCGAGGCTCGAAAAGTCGGTCAACGACAGCGCCGCGATGGATGCGATACTCAAGCGAGCCGTCGTGCATTGCCCTCGGGCTGAGATTTTGTGGTTGATGGCAAGTTTATTTTTATTTGTTTCGTACGGGCGATTAGTATGACGTCGTGCTTTCTTTACAGGCTGCGAAGGAGCGTTGGCTGTGCGGCGACGTCCCGGGCGCGCGGGACGTCCTGGAGGAGGCTTTCGTGGTGAATCCCGAGAGTGAAGATATCTGGCTCGCGGCGTTCAAGCTCGAGTTTGAGAACAGGGAACCGGAACGAGCCCGGATACTACTGGCGAAGGTGAGCTTATTTTTATTTGCGTGCGTATAGGCAATTAGAATGACGCCGTGTTTTGTGGACAGGTTCGCGAGAAGGAAAACGTGAGCGAGCGTGTTTGGATGAAGAGCGCGATCGTGGAGCGCGAGGTTGGGGACGTGGCCGAGGAGCGGCGGCTGTTGGCGGAAGGGCTCGACAAATTTCCGACAGCGTGGAAGGTGAGTTACTTTTTATTATTTCCGTATGGGCAATTGTACTGACGGCGTGTTTTGTTCACAGATGTGGCTCATGCTCGGGCAGCTGGAGGAGTCGCAGGGCGCCGTGGACGCCGCGCGAACCGCGTACACGAAAGGATGCCGGCGGTGCCACGCGTGCGTTCCGCTGTGGACCGCGGCTGCGACGTTGGAGCAACGATGCGGCGTCCCCGCCAAGTCCAGAGCAATCTTGGAGCAGGCGAGAACGCGCGTGCCCAAGAACGAGTGGCTATGGCTCGCCGCCGTGCGCCAAGAACTCGCGGCGGATCCATCGGGAGTCGACCCGGACGCGATCAAAGCCGCGGACGCGTTGCTCGCGAAGGGCCTGCAGGAGTGCCCGGGCAGCGGCGCGCTCTGGGCGCAGGCGGTCAAAGCCGCGCCGCGGCCGCAGCGAAAGGCGAAATCCGTCGACGCGTTGAAACGGTGAGTTTATTTGGTTATTTTTGGTTATTTTTGTTATTTTTTGGATATTTTTGGTTATTTTCATATGGGCAATTCGTCTGACGTCGTTTTTGTTAACAGGTGCGACAACGACCCGCGGATCATCGCGTCCATCGCCGCGCTCTTCGCGTCCGATCGCAAGGTTGACAAGGCTCGGTCGTGGTTCAACCGCGCGTGCACGCTGGACCCTGACATCGGCGACCACTGGGCGGCGTACTACCGCTTCGAGGCGCAGCACGGCGGCGACGAAATGGCGGCGGCGGTGGCTGAAAGATGTAAATCGTCTGAGCCCAAGCACGGCGAGCTGTGGCAGCGCGTGAGTAAGCGGGTGGTGAACTGGCACGACGACAGCGTGACGTTGTTGAAGAAGTGCGTGGCGGAGATGGGCGTGGGCGAGGTTTAGGTCGTGTGTCGATAACGTTTGATACAAGTAACACGGTGTCAGCGAGAGCGCTTCAATCAATCAATTTTTTTCTCTCGCCCTCGAAACCGATGTCAACTTTATTTTAAACCGAGGTAAATGGGCACCCTCGAGCGCGGCGGTGTGCACTCGTGAGCGCCGGTGGTTAGCATGCGGCGACGGCGCCTCGGCGGCGATGGGGCGGCGCTGCCCCTTGTGCGGATGCCCGGTCTCGCGCTGGTGTTCATGCTCCTCGCGTGCGTCCATGTACCTCTGGCCGGGGGTGCCCGCCCCCCGGAAGTCGTCTTAGACCCCGCATCGCGCGCGAGCGGGCTCACGCTGCGAGCGTCGTACACCGAGGGCAACGCGCCGCTTCGGCTGACGTCCGACGCGCTGCTCGCGGGCGTGGAAGGCGGCGCACCGCTGGTACGAGCGGTGGTGAAGATCGCGAACCCCACGGACGCGCCCCTCGAGTTCCTCGGACTCACCGATGCCTACTCGGCGTGGTACGCCGCGAACGGCGCGCCTTACGCGGACGCGCCTTCCGACGTAGCGTTGACCAAACGCACGGGGCCTGGCGTGAACATCGACGTCGTGGCGTCCTCCGCGGCGGACCAAACGTCGTGGACCGGGCGTCTCACCGTGACCATCAGGCCACAGCTCGGTACGCTGGAGATCGTCGCGCCTCTCGCGCGAGGCGAGGAGTTGCTCGACGCGATGGACGCGCCGACGACGCACGCGATACGCGACGCGCTTCGACACGTCACCTACCACCACACCGGTAAACGGCCTGACACCGCGACGCGCGGCGTATCCTTCGAGGTGGTCGACGCCGACGGCGGAACCTCCGCGCCCGCCGCGTTCCTCGTCGACATTCTCAGCGTCAACGACGCTCCGACGTTGGACCTCAACGGCCTTCACCGCGGCGGGACCGGGTACTCATCAACCATGGGCGAACACGAGCGAGTTCTCGGCGTGGCGCTCGTGGACGCCGACCTTTACGTCGGGGACGCGGACGGGACACTCATCGTGCGAGGGCGCGTCGCGTACGACCCGGCGGGGGTCGGCTACTCGGCGACAGACTTTCCGGTAAGTTTATTTTAATTCCCGTATGGGCAACTAGAATGACGTCGTGTTTTTGTTTATTTTCGTTTTTATTTTCGTTTCTTTTTATTTTCGTATCCGTATGGGCAATGAGAATGACGACGTGTTTTTTAAATCCACAGGATGGAGACGCCGAGAGCGTTACTTTGAACCTCAAGGGAACTTCGGTGACTGGGACGTGGGACCCCGCGTCGCGTGCGTTCGAGCTCACCGGCCCCGACACCGTGGACGCCTACCGATCCATCCTAGCGTCCGCGCGGTACGTCAACACCGGTAAGCTGTTCACGATCGACACGCAGAGACCGCCGACGAAAGAGCTGGGTTTCACCGCAGGCGCAAGGTGAGAGTTTATTTCTATTTCTATGTTTATTTCCATACAAACGGGCAATTAGTCTAGACTGACGTCGTGTTTTGTTTAATCTCAGGCGATTCACGTTTGAGGTGCAGGACGTGGACGGCGCGGTGACTCGCGCGGTGTCCGAGGTTTTGGTCAGCGAGGTGACGCGCGTGGGTGACCCGGCGCGTGATGAGTTGCAACGAACGCCGAAGGAGTGCAGCGGGGCGGGGTACCGGGATCTCGACGACGAGTTGGTGCGTTTATTTTAATTCTCGTGCGGGCAATTGGACTGACGTCGTGTTTTGTTTATACAGGGAACGGGCGACCCGGAGACTTGCGTGTGCGACGCGGGGTTCGAGGGTGATTTATGGTGCGTTCATCTCAATTTCTATATGGGATTCTGTGTGGGCTTCTGTTTGAGCAATGGGACTGACGGCACGTGTGTTTTCTTCTTTTCAGTGAGATTCACCCGTGCGGGTATCGAGGGACGCTGGTGTTTCTGGACCCTTCCACCGGTGAGAAGACGTGCGACTGCGACGATAAGTTCAGCGGTGACGTGTGCGACGTGGAGTGCGGGGGTAACGGTAAATACGATGCGGCCACGGGTGGGTGCGTGTGTCACAAGGGGTGGACGGGATTTAATTGCGACGCGCGATGCGACGGTACGTTTATTTTAATTCCCGTACGGGCACTTTGATTGACGTCATGTTTTGTGTACTCAGGGTGCGACGGGGAGTTTGGGACGTGTTCGCTCACTGACTTTTCGGCATCCACGTGGCAGCCTGCCACGCAGGAGTACCTCCTGATAGATACCGTGTGTACGTGCACTGACGATTACCTCGGCGCTAATTGCACGATACCGTGTCCGTGCGCCAAGGGGGGATTCGGCAAAGGAACGTGCGCGGTCGACTTGGCAAAGCTCGAACTTGACGAATATCCAGACGAAGAGCTGGGTATTTGCCTGTGCCAGGATGGGTACGTCGGATCCGACTGCACGATACCGTGCCCGGCGTGCGTGGCGGATCAAGGCACGTGTCAGCCACCGATTGGATACGAGGACGGCGTCGGCACGACACTCGTGGAGCTCGGCGCGACGTTCACCGGATCCACGCTGGCTCTCAAGATTTTCGAAGGTGCGTTTATTTGTATTTGTATTTGTATTTGTAGTTTCTTTTTATCTTCGTATGGGAATATGAACTGACGGCCAACTGTGTTTTGTTCACAGCCACCGTCAACGGGACGTGCGCGTGCGACGCATCGGTCGAGAACGTCTTCGGCGGGCTCGGGTACGCCGGGGACGACTGCTCGGTACCGTGCAGGCCGTGCGACATGGGCACGTGCCGCCCGGACGGTTCGTGCGAGTGTTTCCCGGGGTATTCGGGATGGCGGTGCCAGGACCAATGCAACGGCGCGGGGATCATCCTATTTCCGCAATTTAACGAAACGTACACCCACGCGGACTTCGATAACCTGCCGCTGGTGCCAGGTAACGCCAATTACAACCAGAGCGGCTTATTCGACGTGTACGAGCTCTACGGGGTTTCGCAGACACCCACGAACGATACGTGGGCGTATTGCGCGTGCGGGTACAGACGAAACGCAGTCTCCGACGAGGTTGAACCGATACCTTTCAATGAATTGCCGTTCAACGCCGAAAACGGTCAAGGGTACACCGGCCCGTTCTGCGACGTTCCGTGTGATCCGTGCCTGAGCACTAACGGCAAATGCGAGTACGACGGCACGCGCGGCGTGTGCGATTGCTTCAAAGACGCGCCTAATTCGAAAGGGTCGGAGAGTAAGCTGGTGCAAGACGGCACGAAGGGTTACGGTGAGTTTAACACTTTAATCGTCGTCGTCGTGTGGGCAATTGAACTGACGTCGTGTTCTATTTACTGTTTACAGGATTTGTCGGTCCTTCGTGCTTTTATCCGTGCGAGCCGTGCTTCAACGGGACGTGCTCGTCCGAACCCGGTTCCTACGGGCAGTGCGTGTGTGCCCCGGGATTCTCCGATCCCGCGTGTTTGATCGAGTGCGGCGACCCGGGCACCGCGTACGCGTTTCGTGAGATCGAGGACACCACCTTCGGCATGACAATCGGGCAAATATCCGCCGGCGAGGTGAGTTTATTGGCAATTAGTGTATGAGTGTAGTGAGTGTATGGGCAATTGTACTGACGTCGTGTTTTCTTTTCAGGTTTACATCGGCAGCCGCGGCGTCGTTAACCTCACCGGCGCCTTGCCCGGCATGGGCCTGGAAGGTACCGGCGTGACGTGCGACTGTGACTACATGTGGACCGGCCCGACGTGTTCGCACCCGTGTCCGTACCCGTACGACGAAGTACACGGCATCTGCGTCGTCAAGGTTGGTTTCTTTCTATTTATTTTAATCTTCGTACGGGCTGTTAGAATGACGACGTGTTCTATTTACCGTTTGCAGGATCCGAGCGATTCCGATTACGGAACGCCTTGGACCGCCGAGGTGGTGTGCGAAGACGGGTGGACCGGTTTACCCGAGGAGAACCTTCAGCTGGCGCCCAACGCCCCGAGCCGCGGGCGTAACTGCTCCATGCCGTGCTTCGACTGCGTCCACGGGACGTGCCAGGTGAGTTTATTTTAATTATCGTATGAGGCAATTTGTTTGACGTCATGTTTTTGTTCACAGGACGACGGGAGTTGTCTCTGCGACTACGGTTACATCTGGCAAGGACCGCTCGCGGAGACTTCCGACGTGGGGGAGAAGGAACCGATCAGCCCGTTCCCGACTGTGCTGTACGGATTCTTTTACCAAGAGAAATACCACACGTGCGCGGCGAGGCACCCGTGCAACATGAACGGTGAGAGTTGTTTTTTATTTTTGTAATTTTTGTAATTCTTGCAATTAGACTGACGTCGTGTGTTGTTGTTCACAGGCGAGCTGTTCAACGCGACGTGCGGGCCGACTGGGGCGGGCTACACCGATAACCTCACGGCTTGGACCGTGCTTGACCCTGACAACAACGGCGGGTACGGGTGCACGGGTGTCATCGTCAACGGGACAGATTGCGTCGACGCCGTCACCGGTGAGTTTATCTTTTATTCTTCTCGTATGGGCAATTAAAAACTGACGGCACTTGTGTTTTGTTCACAGGTGAGCCCGCGGTGAACTTGTTCGCAATGGCGTACGCCGTCTGGGACGCGTTCGTCGATGCCTTTGTCCGCACCGAGCAGGTGAGTTCATGGGCAATTGGACTTTAGTGAATCAAATATACGGGCAATTGGACTGACGGCGTATTGTGTTTTGTGTACAGGTTAAGCGTTTGTTTAGCCAGTGGGGGCAGGTGCAGGGTGGGTACTGCGACGTCGGGGACGACGAGCTGCTGGACGGCCAGCCGTTTCACGGCGGGTACTGCGTCTGCGACTCCATCCGTAACGGCCGGTTCAAGCACCCGAGCGCGACTGGGTACGAGAGCAAGGCGTACGATTACTACTTTCAAGGGTGGGCGGGGGCGCAGTGCGAGATTCCGTGCGGTGCGTTTATTTTAATTCTCGTATGTACGGGCAATCGGATTGACGTCGTGTTCTATTTACTGTTTACAGCGCCGTGCAGTGAAAACGGCATTTGCAACGCGCAGACCGGCGCGTGTGACTGCCACACGGGGTGGGCCGGGTTCCGGTGCCTCACCCCGTGCGAGCCGTGCGACCACGGCACGTGTCAGTACGACGGAACTTGCCTATGCGACGGTACTCGGCGTTTGGTAAGTTTATTTTAATTCGCGTATTGGCAAACAGACTGACTGACATCGTGTTTTGTGTAAAGGCTGAGGGTACGTACGCGCTGCGTCTGACTCGAGATCCTTTCTACATCGAACGCGGCGAGCACGTGTACGAGGTTCAGGGTGAACGGCGTTCGCGATACGTCCACCCGGTGTACATGCACACGTACGACTTGGAGGTACGTTTAAAGGAAATTAGAATTCGTACGTATAGGCAATTCGACTGACGTCACTTGTGTTTTGGGTACAGGATTACATCTGGGAGCTGGAGTACGAGTGCCCGAACCGCGCGGAGTGCCGCGATCGCACCCCCGACACGCACCTACCAACCAGGCCCAACGAGACCTACTTTCGGTACACGACGCCAAACATCATCGAGGTGTTAAAGGTGAACGACGAGTTGAAAACGCTGCAGTCGTACAGGTGACTTTATTTTTGTTCTCTCACCGTTTGCCCGTACTGACGTTTTGTTTTATACAGAGACTCGCTCGTCACGGACGTGGAAGGCGTGCCTTTATCCATGGCGGAGGATGAGGTGTGCGAGTACACCGACGTGACCAACGTGGTGACGAAAGGTAAATGCATCGAGAAGATGCGGCAGCGATTGTTCGGCCGAACCATGCGCGGCTGCGGCACGGAGTGGGACTCGGTCAGGCCTTGGGACTGCGACGACGTCGTCAAGTCGCACTTTGTCCGCGAGCGTAACCTCGAGCTCGGCAAGGTGGAGGTCATGTCCATGAAGTCGGTGCAGTCCACCGAGGCTGAGAACGTGTGGTGAGTGTTTTTTTTGTTCTCTCACTGTTTGCCCATGCGAACTTTGTTTTTTTCAGGTTCGCAAACAACGTCAACGAACGACAGCGATTGATCAACACCATGACCCGCGGTCGTTTCAACGCGAGCACGGGTTCGTTCGAGACGATACGGGACCCGGACTACCACATGATCTGGATCGTTCACCAGCTCATTCACGGCGTCGCGTCGGGCGACGCCTACACCGGCTGGCAATGCGAGCTCAAGTGCCAGGAGTGCGACCAGGACCACGGAACGTGCCAGTACGACGGCACGTGCGAATGCGCCGAGGGCTGGTACGGACCCGCGTGCGACAGGCGATGCGATTGTTACCGACACGTGGCGGTGAAGAACGCGCTGGAGCTGCGGGACCAGACGGAGGATGTCATGCTGGAGAGCGTGGAGTCGCACAGCGGGTTCCCGATTCAACCGGTGAGTAGTGTACCCTCGCAGTCTCCTTTCCGTTCTCAAACACCCAATTACAAACACCCAATTACCACCCAATTACTGACCGAACACCGCCACCCCGTCACCACCAATCAGCACGGTACTTGTCAGCGCGACGGCACCTGCCGCTGCTACGCGGACCCCGACGGCACGGAATGGACGGGAAAAGACTGCTTCACGCGATGTAAGCCGTGCTCGCACGGCCGATGCGGGTCGGACGGCGAGTGCCGGTGCGACCTCGGATGGACGGGTGACCAGTGCGACACGCCGAGGTACGCACGGCAAACAGTCTCCCTCCCATACTCAAATACCCAATCACCACCCAATTACTGACCAATTACTGACCGATCGCCCCACGTTCGCGTACAGGTACGTTGAGGCGTTTCCGTGCGATTACGACCACGGCATGTCTCTGTCGGACGGAACTTGTAAGTGCCTGCGTGGGTACACCGGGTACGACTGTTCCCTGGCGTGTTCGCCGTGCGTGCACGGGGATTGCCAGATGGACGGGCAGTGCTACTGCCGGCCGGGGTGGACGCTTCCGGACTGCTCGAAGAAGATTTGGTACGTTTATTTTTGTTTCCACATATGGGCAATTCGACTGATGCGATGCAATGTTTTGTTTGCAGGGACGGAGGGGTGATTCGCAGTGATTTTTCGCTGAGCTCGGAAGGCTGGCGCGTGCACAACAACTCGTGCCCTGGAACGTTCGAGTACGTCCAGGGCACCGAGCCCGACCACGGCGTCGTCCACGCGGCGACGATTCGCGGGCGGTGCCTCGGCGACGGCGACGGCGACGGCGACTCGGGGCTCGAATGGGACGGAGCGTCCGGCTTTCTTTACCTCACAGACCGCCTACCGAAGGACGGCCCGGGGGAGATCGCGTACTTCCGGGCGCCTTCCAAGTTCCTCGGCGATCAGCTCGATAACGCGTACAACGCGACGCTGGCGTACGAGCTGTACCTCGCGGGCGGCGGCGAGACGAATCAAAACGCAGCCGCGACGCCGACGACGAAGCACGAGCTCGGGAGCGAAGCCGAGCAGGTGAGTTCATCTTAATTCTCGTATAGGCGATTAGACTGACGTCGTGTTCTATTTACTGTTCACAGGCGCCAGACGTGGTCCTCGTCGGCGGCAAACCACGGCACAGGATCGAACTGCCGCCGTGGGATATATGGGACAAACACTCGGTGTACGAGTGGTCCAGGCAAAACTTCCCGGAGCTCCCGTTGAACCTTCGGTGGAGTAAAGAACGTTTAGTACGAACCGTGGAGGCGTACCTCGACACGCCGCAGGTATGCGCGAACAGTCTCCTTTCCATACTCAAATACCCAATCACCACCTAATTACTGACAACCGATCGCCCCACATCCACACCCACAGGTCGTGCTCGGGATCCGCGCGGCTCGAGTGCCGCACTATCCCCCGGAGACGTGCGTCGCCGAGCACTGCTCCGTGAACTTCAACTTTGACTTGGTC
>Ga0115567_10005572_pt1 | contig 12180 bp, 9 predicted proteins | sample COGITO_mtgs_1204_2_FD_88679 | JGI IMG/M metagenome (GOLD analysis project Ga0115567, IMG submission 88679) | Pelagic marine microbial communities from North Sea - COGITO_mtgs_120412 | ecosystem: Environmental > Aquatic > Marine > Epipelagic | place: Germany:Helgoland, sampling site Kabeltonne...
ACTTGTTCAGCTTAACCTTTTTTCCAAGGTCTTTTCCTGTCTTATCGATTAGAATCGCTTCCATGACTTATTTCTCAACGATTACGTAAGAGCCTTTTGCGCCTGGTACTGCACCGCGAACCAAAAGAATGTTCTGCTCTTTTAAAACTTTAATTACTCTCAAGTTCTGAACCGTCATTCTGGCGTTTCCCATTCTTCCAGCCATGCGCATTCCTTTGAATACACGACTTGGATAAGAGGCCGCACCAATAGATCCAGGAGCTCTCAGTCTGTTGTGCTGACCGTGAGTAGCTTGTCCAACACCACCAAAACCGTGACGCTTCACAACCCCTTGAAAACCTTTTCCTTTTGTTGTTCCAACAACATCCACGAATTCACCTTCTTCGAAAATCTCAGCGCTCAAAACATCGCCCGACTTTACTTCAGCAGCAAATCCATCTACCTCAATCATTTTGACAGGAGTAGCGACCTTGGCTTTCTTGGCATGACCCAATTCGGCTTTGGTTGTGCGATGCTCCGCTTTTTCTCCGTAGCCAATTTGCACAGCGCTGTAACCATCTACTTCCTCAGTCTTCACTTGTACAACAGTACAAGGTCCAACCTCAAGGATGGTGCAAGGATGGTTCTTTCCTTGCTCATCATATACGTTGGTCATCCCAACTTTTTTTCCAATCAATCCAGGCATGATTCTGTCTTTTCTATAGTTACACCTTGATTTCAACATCAACTCCCGAAGGAAGCTCAAGCTTCATCAAAGCGTCGACTGTTTTTGAAGAGGAACTGTAGATGTCCATCAATCTTTTGTATGAAGCCAGTTCGAATTGCTCACGAGCTTTCTTATTCACGTGAGGTGACTTCAATACAGTGAAAATCTTCTTGTTAGTAGGGAGTGGAATAGGTCCACTTACTACTGCACCAGTTGACTTTACCGTCTTTACAATCTTCTCAGCTGACTTGTCAACCAAGTTGTGATCGTAGGATTTAAGTTTGATTCTAATCTTCTGTGCCATCTTCCTAAGCCGTTGCTACGTTACCTTTAACTTTAGCGATTACCCCTTCAGCAATGTTCTTCGGACACTCCGCAAAGTGTGAGAATTCCATTGTAGAAGAAGCTCTACCAGATGTAATTGTTCTCAATGCTGTGACGTAACCAAACATCTCAGAAAGGGGAACTTTTGCTTTTACTACTTGAGCGCCTGCTCTAGAGTCCATACCATCCACTTGACCTCTTCTTCGGTTCAAGTCAGCTACAACGTCACCCATGTTATCTTCAGGAGTAACAACTTCTAGCTTCATGATTGGCTCGAGAAGCACTGGTTGTGCTTTTGGCATTGCCGTACGGAAAGCCAATTTTGCTGCAACCTCAAATGAAAGTGAATCCGAGTCAACTGCGTGGAAACTTCCATCAGTCAATGTGACTTTTAAGCTGTCTACTACATATCCGGCCAAAGGCCCATTAGACATCGCAGTTCTAAATCCTTTTTCAACAGACGGGATGAATTCACGCGGAATATTACCCCCTTTAATGCTGTTTACGAATTCCAATCCTTCTTTTTCAGGATCTTCAACTGGCTCAATGGTTACTTGAATGTCGGCGAATTTACCGCGACCACCAGTTTGTTTCTTGTAAGTTTCACGGTGATCAATCTTAGCAAGGATAGTTTCCTTGTAATTTACTTGAGGTGCACCCTGATTACACTCAACTTTAAATTCTCTCTTCAATCGATCAACGAGAATTTCCAAGTGCAATTCACCCATTCCAGAAATTACAGTTTGACCTGAATCTTCGTCGGTCTTCACCTGGAAGGTCGGATCCTCTTCGGCCAATTTACCAAGAGCAACACCGAGTTTATCAACGTCAGCTTGAGTCTTAGGCTCAATAGCCACACCAATAACTGGCTCTGGGAAAGACATTGACTCAAGAACCAATGGGCTTTTTTCTGCAGTAAGGGTGTCTCCAGTACGAATGTCCTTAAACCCAACCGCTGCTCCAATATCTCCTGCTTCAATGCTATCGATCGGATTCTGCTTGTTGGAATGCATTTGGAAAATTCGAGAAATACGCTCTTTCTTGTCCGTTCTTGTGTTCAAGACATAAGAACCCGCATCCAATGTACCCGAGTACATGCGGAAGAAACAAAGACGTCCTACGTATGGGTCGGTTGCAATTTTAAATGCCAATGCCGACATAGGCTCAGAGGCCTCTGGCTTACGTTGCTCTTCTTTACCTGTATTTGGATTAATTCCAGTTACAGCTCCAACATCCAGAGGAGAAGGAAGGTATTGCATCACGGCATCCAACATAGTTTGAACACCTTTATTCTTGAAAGCAGAACCACACAACATCGGCGTGATTTCCATATTGATTGTAGAACGACGGATTGCCTCGATCATTTCTTCTTCAGAAATCGAACTAGAGTCCTCGAAGAACTTCTCCATCAACTCCTCATTTGATTCAGCAACAGATTCGATGAGCAAGTCTCTGTAGTTGTTTACTGTCTCAACTAAATCTTCTGGAATTGGAACTTCCTGGAAAGTCATTCCCATGTCATCCTCGTTCCAAATAATTCCTTTCATCGAAATCAAATCGACTACCCCACGAAAATCATCTTCTGCTCCAATTGGAACCTGAAGTGGAACTGGCTTTGCCCCCAAACGTTCTTTCACCTGCTCAACCACTGAGAAAAAATCAGCACCTGAACGGTCCATTTTGTTTACAAACCCGATGCGTGGAACGTGATACTTATCAGCTTGACGCCAAACTGTCTCAGATTGTGGCTCAACACCACCCACAGCACAAAAAACAGCTACCGCACCATCCAATACACGCAATGAACGCTCTACCTCTACAGTAAAGTCAACGTGTCCAGGAGTGTCAATGATGTTAATCTTATACTCGGTCCCTTTGAATTTCCAAAAGCATGTTGTTGCAGCTGAGGTAATTGTAATACCACGCTCCTGCTCTTGCTCCATCCAGTCCATAGTTGCGGCACCATCATGCACCTCACCAATTTTGTGGGAAAGACCTGTGTAATAAAGAATACGCTCCGAGGTAGTCGTCTTACCAGCATCAATGTGAGCCATGATGCCGATGTTACGCGTAACTTGTAAATCTCTTTTTGCCATCTCCTGTTATACTCTAAAGTGAGCAAAAGCTTTATTCGCTTCGGCCATTCTATGTGTATCCTCTTTTTTCTTGAATGCTCCACCTTCTTCACGGTATGCAGCCATTATCTCGTCTGAAAGTTTCTCGCCCATTGAACGACCGTTTCTCTTACGAGCCATGCTGATCATCCACTTCATTCCTAAAGACACTTTACGGCTCTGACGAACCTCAGTTGGAATTTGAAAAGTGGCACCACCAACACGTCGACTTCTAACTTCAACCTGAGGAGTAACATTACTCAATCCTTTTTTGAAAACCTCTAATCCGTCTTCACTCGTTTTTTCGGCTACACGATCAATAGCTGCGTAAAAAATCTTGAAAGCTGTATTCTTCTTGCCTTCTAGCATTAGATTGTTCACGAAGCGTGTAACTAGCTCATCCCCAAATCTTGGGTCTGGCTCAACTCGAAATCCTTTTGACCTGCTCTTTCTCATTATTCAGCTTATTTCTTTGGTCGTTTTGTTCCGTACTTAGACCTACGTTGTGATCGTCCTTCAACACCTGCAGTATCAAGAGCGCCACGTACGATGTGATATCGAACACCTGGAAGGTCCTTCACTCGACCACCTCGCACCAACACGATGGAGTGCTCTTGAAGGTTGTGACCTTCTCCAGGGATGTAAGCATTCACCTCCTTGGCATTGGTTAATCTAACCCTCGCCACCTTCCTCATTGCTGAGTTTGGTTTCTTAGGTGTTGTGGTGTAAACTCGAACACATACTCCTCTACGTTGAGGACATGCGTCTAGTGCAGCGGATTTGCTGGACTTAGAATTGCTCTGTCTACTCTTTCTTACAAGCTGCTGTATTGTAGGCATTTCGTTGACTACTAGTATTTTACACAATATTATAGCTCCCCCTCAAAAATTTGGGGGTGCAAATGTAGGTTATTCAATGGTAAAAAACAATGGGGTAGAGTGCTTTTTTTTAAGGCTTCGAAAAAGGCAAAAAACGCCGCAGAATGGGGCTTTAAATGAAGTTATTCCAATTGACGTTCAGCCAATTTATAAAAGCGACCTTGTTTAGCCATCAATTCTTCATAGCTACCAGACTCAATTATGTTTCCACCCTCCAAATAATAGATGGAATTCGCATTGATGATTGTCGAAAGACGGTGCGCAATCACAATTCGAGTGACATTAAGTTGGTCAAGACTCTGGGTAACAATAGCTTGAGTCTCATTGTCCAAAGCGCTCGTCGCTTCATCAAATATCAAAATCTTAGGCTTGTGAACTAGGGCACGCGCGATCATAAGTCTCTGCTTCTGACCACCGGATAACGTCCCACCATCTTCATTTACTATGGTATGCATTCCCATGGGCATTGTTCTAATGTCCCGATCAAATGCCGCAGCACGAGCAGCTGCCCATGCATCCCTAATATCCAATTGAGTGGAAGCACCAATAATATTGGAATAAATGTCACCGGATACGAGAGAGCCATCTTGAAGTACAACACCAATTTGGCGCCGTAATAATTTAGGCTCCAAACGATCCAAATCCAATCCGTCGTAAAAAATACTTCCAGCCTCTGGCTTGTTAAAACCTAGAAGCAAGCGAATGAGCGTCGATTTACCTGACCCCGACGGACCAACCAAGGCTACATAGCCTCCCTTATGGATTTTAAGGCTTACATCATTCAAAATGAGCGGACCATCGTCCGTATACCTAAAAGAGACTTTGTTGATCTCTATACGCCCTTGCAGGGGTCCTGGAGCCTCTTTGCTCTCATTACTCTCTGGCTTAGTTTCGAGGATTGGTGACAAACGTTTGAATAGGATTGGAACTTGAAGCGCTCCTGTTAAACTGGATGAGAGTCCGACAATTGCACCCACAAAGCCACCATAAGCTCCGATGAAGGCAATAAATTCACCCGTTGATAAAGTGTCCTCAAGGGTTATTACTGTCACGTACACAAACATGGTTGACAAAAGCCCGAAAGCTCCTCCCATAATTGCTTGTTGGTTTTGAATCTTATATAAGTCAATCGACAATGTCTTTGCAGACATGAATTGCCTGAACCAATGCAAGAAAGCCATAGACTCCGCTCCACTCGCCCTGAACCGAGAGATGCCATTTAGAACTTGAAAGACTACACCGGATAATTGCCCTTGCTCATCGAGCAATACTTTCTGTTTGGCCAACTGAAGCCGCGAAAAATAAATGATCATCCCGACTTGAAACATAGATACACCAATGGCGAGAAGTGCCAAGTTCACATCGTAATAGAGCAGCAATCCAAGGTTCATGATGGAAAAGACACCAGCCAACAAGCTCGTTATCACGGCCCCAGAAAGAATTTCTCTAATTTGATTGATCCCCATTGAACGTGACGCAAGGTCACCCACATTAAACTGCTTGAAGAATTCAGTTGGCAAATCCATGAGGCGATCCCATAGAGCACTTTGCAACTTATAATCCATTCTCCCTTGAACTCGAAGCAAGGCATAGCTCTTGACTAAATCGAAGTTCATTCCAGCAATTGAAACCACAAAGAGCGCTAATGCAACGGTAAGGAGCTGCATCCGATCAGCACTTGGAATGACGAAATCGAATATCTGCGCACTTAAAACAGGCGCTACCAATCCCAAGGTGGCACCCACGAAACCCATTCCGATCACAAAAAGAAAATCACGCTTGTTTCGATTAAATGAAAACAGAGCGATGTCCTTAATGCCTAAATCTTTGTCTGCTGGGAATGGCTTATATAACTGGTATGCTTCGTCTGAAAACTCATCTGCCCGCTCAGCCGTAATTTTAAATACCTCCCTTGTGTAAGTATTCACGGCCTTCAATCCGCCTCGTCCATCAGGAATAACAGCTAAGGCATCACCTTCTTCTTTAGAAAAAGCAACAAAAGCGTCCTCCGTATTGTGCTTATACCAGCCTGGTTCGAGTAAAATCTCACGATAACGCACTCGACTGTAACGACAAATTTCTTCCAACTCATCGTTGGAGCTGGTCTCCTTGTCTGGAAGAACCATGTCAATGCCATCAAACCGACCTACCATTTTACAAGCAGCAAAGAGGTCGTTCGTTTCAGTGAAATCTAAATCAAAGCCTTTAGAGTGCTTAAAGACCTTGGAAATAAGCCCCAATGAATTTGTAAACTCTTCGTCTTCGAGTCTGTACTTTTTAGTAATACGATCAACCTCACGCTCTGAACGATACTGGCGCTCATATTCATCGCTCTTCAGCACCTGATCAATAAGAAAGTGAAGTGAGGTCCAAATACTCTCCTCGCCAATGACTTTCGATGTAGGGTAACAATGGAAAACAGTGCCTTCGTCAACACTGAAGGCGGTATTTCTAGCAACGGGAATGATGCCATGCCCTTCTTCGTTCAAGATGTGCGTATTGAACTGGAAATTCGAACATTTCTCAAATTCCAACCACAAATTTGTCCTGTGCGTTTCGAGCGAAAGCTTCTTTTCCACTTTTACAGAGGTAAACTCAAGGATTGATTCGTCTGTTGGTGGAGGTACAATGGAAGTGTCGTCAGCAACTCCTTCATATAGACGAACGATCCATTGATCTACGAGCTTGGCTAAATCAGCTTGAAGTTCCTCGCGCTTTTGCAGTTCTTTAAGATTGGCCTCATCTAAGACAATGATGGTGGTATCTTCTTCTGCATCTACAAGAAAAGACAAGTTCAACTTCTTACTTGGAAAAGAGCCCATTATGAGTTCTCCCTCTTCGAAACTCGTGAAGTTATCTAGGCGGCCATGGGGTTGTCCATCCCGCGATACACAACTGGAAATATTGACCTTCCCTTTTAGGATATAGTATGCCTTACCAGGATTATCCGCAAGGAAAGGCGTAATCACAGAAAGCTGACGCATTTCTCCGTGATTTCTAAATTCCTTTACTATGGCAAGATGTTCCACTAGGTCGTTTTTATTAAGTGATAATACTTACCTGCTTTCTTCATAAGCTCGGTGTGCGTTCCTCGCTCTGCAATCTTTCCTTTATCCATTACAATGATTTCATCGCTGTCGCGAATGGTGCTCAAGCGGTGAGCAACAACCAATACACTGCATTTGCGTTTTCGAATCGCCTCATCGATGACTTGCTCGGTGGTAGGGTCCAGAGCCGAAGTAGCCTCATCTAGAATGAGTACGGTTGGGTCATTGACCAATGCACGTGCAATCTCGATACGTTGACGTTGACCTCCTGAAAAGTTCTTTCCCCCCTCGCTGATTTTATAATCGTACGCTCCTGGTTTGGTGGAAATCATATCGTGAATGGCCGCATCCTTACAGGCACGGATCAATACGTGATCGGGTATACTCTTATCCCAGAGGTTTATTACATCCCGCACACTCCCTTCAAAGAGATGCACTTCTTGAGAAACCATAGACATGGTATTGTTGATGATCTGTCGGGGCCACTTTGTTCTCGAATCTCCATCCAATAATATCTCTCCTTCCCAAGGCTCATAAAATCCAATCAATAGCTTCGCCACCGTCGATTTACCACTTCCAGATCCACCAACGAGAGCAATGCGCTCTCCAGGGTTTATTTTCAGCGAGAAATTCTCAATCAAGGGCTCGCCCACTTTTGAATAGCCGAAGGAAACATTTTTGAACTCAACGTAACCATCCAGTTTTTTAGATATATCCGCATAGTGATCTGCATCAACCTCTAACTTCTGCGCAACTTGCGGGTCTTCTTTTGAGCGCATGACATCATCGATTCGATTCATATCACCCTCCATTTGCTGCAGCGTACTTCCCAGTCCGACCAAACTTGAAATCGGGCCGGTAAAACTCATCACCAGACTTTGGAATGCGACGAGCATACCAACGGTTATTTCACCGTTCATGATTTTCAGTGCTCCTATGGTAAGGATGAGCATGCTTTGCAAGCTGCCCAATAATTTTGGCAGCATTCCAAAGCGCAATTCAAAGGATGCAAGGTTTTGAGACTGGTTTAAGACTTTGGTGAAACTCCCACTCCATTTCGTGAAGAAATCGTTTTCACGGCCCATTGCCTTGAGCGTTTCAATCGTCTTTATTCCTCCAAGTGTTACTCCGTAAAGTTTCCCTGAACTCACCGAAAGGCTGAAATATTTCTCAATTCTTTTTGCCCCAATGATCCTAAGCGAGCCAATGTTGAGCGCTGCGAATAACAGTGTTATTACTGATAAGGTCACATCGTATTGCAACATCAGCAGAAAGTAAAACACAACAACAAAAAGGTCGAGCAAGTTGCTAGCCAATTGGCTAGTTATGAGATTGGCTATCTTGTGATTTAGGGCCAATCTAGAACCCATCTCTCCTGCATCTCTCTGATGGAAGAATTGAATGGGAAGTTTAAGCAGATGCCAAAAATATTTTGCCGAACTCACCATCTCCAGCTTATTCTCAGCTTTCATAAGAACTGTGAGTCGTAGCCACTGCAACACTCCGCGCAATACTCCGGTTAAAGCCATACCTGCAATCAATGGCCAAAGCCAATCCGTAGATTTTGAAATCAGGATGTCATCGACGAAAATTCTTGAAAACACCGGAATCACCAAGCCAGGAATCACCAAAAAGAGCCCAACGACGAATAAGTACAAAATGGACGTTCGATAGCCATCCAAGCGCTCTCTCAGACTCGCTATGAGAGTACTCTGTCTTCCATCAGCAACAAAGTTTTCATTCGGTTTGCAATAAAGCGCGATTCCTGTAAAGCAATTATTGAATTCTTCAAAGCTCAATGTACGGTGCCCCATGGCAGGGTCGTTCACATAGAATTTCCCGTTCTTGAAACCTTCCAATACAATAAAGTGATTGAAATTCCAGTGAATGATGAGAGGGAAATCGAAATCCAAAAACTCTTTGAGGTCCTCGACTTTATAACCGGAGGCCTCCATATCATTCTTGCGGGCGGCCTTGAGAATATTGATTGCTTTACTCCCATCCCGATTGACACCACAATCTTCTCTTAATGCTTCCAGGGCGACGTGGCGCCCGTAATAGCCCATGACCATTTTCAAACTCGCAGCACCACATTCAACTGCTTCAAGCTGAATTACAGAAGTCGTCTTTGCCCTCCCTTTGGGCGAGTTGTAAACTCTTGCTATTTCTTTTTCTTCTGGAGTCAATGAAAGAGAATTATTCTAGCGTTGGGAATATCAAACTGATGGGGCGTTTGTTGTGCACAATAATCTGAGAGTTACAAAGCGTACCCGATTTCACCTCCAACTTCGGCCCGTCTCCGGAAGTCCAGTTAAAGCCACTTGGGGTTTCCTTACTCTTTTCCAATCGAACACGAACCGCGATGGGCGGCAGCCCTTGAGCAAATGTTGCAACCAACTCTTTTGTTCCCAATGTATTCAGCATACCCGCTGAAGTCGAGGGATATTCAGATACTTGCAGAACCTTCCCTCTCATATAACCAAACTTCTCAATCTCAACTGTAGAGGGGGATATCTTCGCCTCCATACCTGCTTTGATCTTTTTTCCCTCATTGGGTGAGACGTACACAATTGCCTCCAATCTTTGATCTTTTTGGTCCCTTTCTACACTGAGGATGTAGCTCCCTGGGCTCACAATGCTTCCCGCATCGACCATCAGTTCAATCACAGTTCCGCTATAAGGACTTTTTATTTCAGAATTTAGGCCGTACTTGGCATTCATCTCAGCCAAACCAGCCTCCAGGTCAATGATCTGGGCGGAGAGGTTGTTCAATTCCAATTCGTTTTGTTTTCCCAATTCGAACATACTCAATTGCATCTCCTCAAGCTCGTTTAAAAGAACCAGATTCTGCTGTTCAATTTCGAATAGCATTAGACGCGTATTGTTCATCATCTCTGTGGTAATCAAGCCCTTTTCAAGCAGCTCTTCACGGGCAGCAATTTGCTCCTTCATGAATTCAATGCGCTCCATGTTTTTCTCAATCCGCTTGCGTTTATTGGAGGCCTTCTTTTGAATGATTTCACCCTTTAAGGCCAAATCTTTATCGTCAAAACCCTTTATTTTATCATACTTTTCAATGAAGAGCTTGAGCTGATTCTGCATGTTTAAAATCTGTAGTCGCAACTCAGGTTGAGCTACCTTCACCACTACTTGCCCAGCAATAACTTCGTCGCCAGGGTTTACCAATACTCGATCGACTTGACCCGCAGCAAGTGCTGGAACTTCCATCACTCCACCCGATTGAAGCAAAATTCCTTTACCACTAACTGAATTGGGCAAACGCCCCGTTACACTCCATACGATGAAATAGATGATGATCAGTCCCATCGCTAAAATGGATAACCAATGATGTGGCTTCGTAATCTTGACCATTTCATTCAGTCGATCGGGCGACTGAAGTTTATCCATGGCCTGCTTTCTAAACAGTTGTGTATTCATCTTACTTCCCTATTGCCGGTAAACTGAATATTTCTGTTGGATTGATGCTCCAACTTTGTCCTTCTCCATTTACCAAGGTTCCTGTTTGGTACCTAAACTTTATGATCGCAGCATTTAATATCCCCAAGTAGGAGTTTAAATTACTTCTTGAATTCGCGGCATTTTGTTGAACTTGAATGAGGTTAACCACTGTGGTAGTTCCAAGTTTAAGTTTGATGTATTCATTGTCAAGAGCTTCCGCATTTGTAGCAACTGCCTGCTTAAATTGACTTACGGCCTCAGCGTACATAGCCACTTCACTATAGCTCGATGCTACGCTTTGTTGAATGTTCAACTCCAAACTTCTTAAGCTTTGAGCCAAGCTCTCTCTATTAGCCACCGCAGACCGAAGTGCTCCTTTGGTATTCTTTAAACCAAAAGGCATTGAGAAGCTAACCCCAGCAGTGTAACTCATTCCAGGAATGTTCGAATAAAATGGGGCAACATACTGCTCCGCAGAATTGGACTCGTAAATACCATTGTAGCCCACCCCTAGATTCAAATCCAAGCGAGGAGCGTTATTTCTTTCCGCAAACTGAATATTGACATCGCCACTTTCAACTCGCTTCTTTAAACCTTGATAATCGCCTCGGTTTTCTAGAGCCTTCTTCATCCAATAAGTCACGTATTTTGAAGAGTCAGGAATTTCAATCGACTCAACGAAAAACTCTTCTTGTGAAGTTTCCAATTCCGGATAGCGTTCGCCTCCGAGTCCCATCGATTCAGATAAACTGTTTCTGCTTCGAATCACATTGTTTTTAGACTGACTTACAAATGCAGATTGTTGTGAGTAATTCGCCCTTACGTACAAGAGGTCAGCCTTTGGTATGACATCTTTGTCAGCCAATTCAGTGAGCTGATCGCGATAGGTAATTAGCCCCTCAAGAACTTGACTGTTGATGGAGAATGAATAACGACTTCCTAGATAGGAGAGATAGTTCTGAACAACAATGAAAGCTTGTCGACTAACGTCATTTTGGTACTCCAACTGAGCAGCACTTAATTGGAGTTTCTGAATGTTCAAACTGGCAGCTGCACTTGCGCTCCCTCGGCCATTGAGCAAAGGCTGACTTGCATACAGAAACAAACTACCCGTATTGGTAACGAATTCTCCCATTCCTAGTGCCTGATACAAATCGTAGGTGGCGTCTTTCCCGAAATTATTCAGGCGAAACTCAGGTGAGAGGGTTAAGCCGCTCTTGAAGACCTTGCTTGCCGAAAGGCGATAGGTCAGTAGGTAATTTTGGTAGGATAAAATCGGGTCATCGAACAAACCCTCGCGTGTAGACTTCGTATAGGGTAAATCGTCAACTGAATTATTTAAACTGAAATTGAGTGCAGGAGCAAATAGATTCTCCGCTTGAAGCAGAAACCCTTCTTGCGATTCTATGTTTTGCTCAGAAATTTTTATCGAAGGGCTCGATTTAAACGTTTCCTCCAACACCCATTGCAGGTGCTTATAGTCCTGACCTGTGCAGTGTATTGTGAAGAAAAGGCCAAATAGGGCGATTAGACCTCTCAAAATCATGCGACTATAGTACGCATATTTTTGGGAGAATTCAAGCGAATGGAAATGTATGCTTAGTTGTCTCGTCTTTTTGACTGACGACCAAGACGTGAACCTTTAGGGTTTA
>Ga0115567_10005574_pt1 | contig 12176 bp, 8 predicted proteins | sample COGITO_mtgs_1204_2_FD_88679 | JGI IMG/M metagenome (GOLD analysis project Ga0115567, IMG submission 88679) | Pelagic marine microbial communities from North Sea - COGITO_mtgs_120412 | ecosystem: Environmental > Aquatic > Marine > Epipelagic | place: Germany:Helgoland, sampling site Kabeltonne...
CATTGCGTGGTTGTCGGCGGTCCGTGTACTGTGGAGCAAATCAGCAAAAGAGGAATCTACAGCGCAGTTGCGGATAGTCGAGGCTGGTGTGGCGGCTTGCGTCCAGCGAATGCTGGGGCATTATGCCTCTGTCGTGAAACGCACCTGTATCATGGAACGCTATGTTGCCGATAAACATACCCAGTAGATTGATTGAGGCCCACCGAGGTGAACTTGATCGCGCGCTCAAGCGGGTTCTGGACTCTGGATGGCTACTGCTGGGCCCCGAAACCGAGGCATTTGAGACCGAATTTGCAGCGTTTTGCGGAGTTCGCAATACGGTCAGCTGTGCCTGCGGAACCGATGCATTGGAGCTGATGCTGCGCGCGCTGGAGATTGGCCCGGGAGATGAGGTGATCACCGCAGCGAATGCGGGCTTCTACAGTAGTACGGCTATTCTTCGCTGTGGCGCGCAGCCTGTATACGCCGATGTCGAAGCCAACGCCTTGTGTCTGTCTGCGGAGAGTGTGGCAGATGCAATTACGGAGCGGACCTGCGCTGTTATCGCCACGCACCTGTATGGCCAGCTTGCGGACATCGCAGCGCTTGAGAAGGTCTGCGCTGTACGGTCGGTTCCGCTGCTGGAGGACTGCGCACAAGCGCACGGAGCAAGTCGCGATGGACGCCTAGCCGGTTCCTTCGGGAGAATGGCGGCATTCAGCTTTTACCCCACTAAGAATTTGGGCGCATTGGGGGATGCCGGAGCAGTCGTGACCTCTGACGATGAGCTGGCGAAACGACTGCGCGCCTTGCGGCAGTACGGCTGGGAGCAGCGATATGTAAGCAGTCAGCCGGGGATGAATAGCCGGATGGACGAGTGTCAAGCGGCGGCCCTGCGGGTGTTGCTGCCAGCGCTTCCGGCGCGCAACGAACGACGGAAGGCAATTCGTGAGGCGGTGCTTGAGGCTGGTTCAGGAGGGAGCTGGCGGGCGCCAGGGAGCGTGGGAGAGGATCATGTCGCCCATTTGTGCATTCTACAGACGGAGCAGCGTGAGGCTTTGGGGATGGCGCTTGCCGAGCATGAGATCAGCACGGCAATTCATTACCCGATGGCGGACTGGCAGCAGCCCGCATTAGCCGGCCGCGAAGACCAGCCACGGCTTGAGGTTACGGAGGCAGCGTGCAGGACGGTTCTGACCGTGCCATGCTTTCCGGAGATGACGGACGAGGAGACAGAGACCCTATGTCGGGCACTGCGGAGCGTTGCAGGTGAATTCCAGAAAGGAGTAGGCGTATGAGTGCAGAATTACACCTGACAGCACGTTGTGAGACGGAGAGAATCGGTGCCGGCTGCACAATCGGCCCGTTTGTCTTTGTTGCGCCTACGGCTGAGATTGGCGATGGCGTCTGCATCGATACCCATGCCAGCGTCGCTGAAGGCGCACGAATAGGCAGAAACGTCCACGTTGGAGCTGGCGTGCACCTGCCCGCCGGGATCGTTGTCGAGGAAGAGGTCAAAATTGGCATCTGCGCAGCGTTTTCGGACACTCGGATTGTGGGCACCAAGGCGTCAGGAGATGCCCCGCCAGTTCTGCGCCGAGGATGCCGTATTGGGGCCAATGCGACGGTCTTTCCGGGGGTCACGATCGGCGAGGGGGCAGTGGTGGATGCGGGATCCGTGGTCCGGCAGTCGGTCTCTCCGCATGCAATAGTCGCTGGCGACCCGGCACGGGTGATCGGCTTTGGGGATACGCAGGAAGCGGTTGAGTCGTCGCGTCAGGGGGCCGGTCAGGTCTCACCGCAATCTTTGCGTGTTGAGGGTGTGAGCGTGCATGAGCTGCCATTTATCAGCGATCCGCGGGGAAACCTCACGGTCGGCGAGATGGAGCGCAGTGTGCCGTTTGCCGTGCAACGGTATTTCCTGACCTACGATGTGCCGGGCGCGCATGTGCGCGGTGAACACGCGCACAAACGCTGTCACCAGTTTTTAACCTGTGTTCATGGCAGCTGTGCGGTGGTGGTGGACGATGGCACCTCGCGAGAAGAGCTGGTGCTGGATCGAGCGACGCTTGGTCTGCATGTCCCGCCCATGGTCTGGGCCTCGGAGTATAAGCATTCGCCGGATTCGGTGTTGCTGGTGCTGGCTTCGGAGTACTATGATCCGGAGGACTACATCCGAGACTACGACGAGTTTCTGCGCTGCCGGAAGGGGCGCTAGTAGAGGTCGTCTGGGGGACGTGGCGGTGGTTTTTTTGCCTTCAAGATAATGAGCTTGTTTTGCTGGTAGATGACGGTGTATTCTCCGGAGTCAAGCAGGTCCTGGACGCGCTGGTGAGTTTCATCTGGGGCGGAATTCCAGGCCCCTACCTGGTAGGCGTGATACTCGGTCGCCCATTGCTTGGTGTCCGCATAGTGCAAAGCCAGCCGTCGATCCAGCAGGGCACCGCGGCAACGATCGTCCGCGGTGACCGTGGCATCGGCTGGGATGAGATGCTGCAACATCTCGAACGCGCGCTGCTGTTCTGGAAGCCGCTCGGTCTCTGGGACCATGCCCATCGTATGAGATGTCCACGGCATTAGGGACACATGAAGACTTGCGAACAGCGCAATCATCAGCCCGGCGCCCAGAAAGGGCAGCGCCCTCACTCCCGGTTTGGGCTGGCGATATACCCCGAGAATTAGGGCCAGAAACAGCAGTCCGATGGTGCCTGTCTGATAGTGGAAGGCGATGCTGAGTGATTGGTCGTCGGGCCGTAGGCAATTGAAGAGGAAGATGGGCGAGAGCATCAGCAGAAAACGCGGTGCTGCCAGGCAGCCTCCGGCGAGGGGGAGTAGCAGCAGGGCGAGCAGATGCATGGATTGGCGGTTGAACACTGCGCCGAGAATGAGCTCCGGTTGCAGGACTAGATTGAGCGCGATCTCCGGGATGGACCCCCCCAGGTTTCCCCAAAGCCCGACATGGACGTTCTGGCCGCCGGTATGCCAGGGCATAAACCACATCATGATGAGCAGGAAGTACGCGGTGCCCGCCCCGCCCCAGATCAGTCCCGGTTTCCAGTCCTTGCGCAGCACCAAGGTCATGCCGATTCCGGCATAGTAGACGGCCATGTGTTCCTGAATCAGCATCGTCACGATGGCCGGGAGGATCGCCCAGCGGTGCTTGCCTCGGTCAATCCAGTAGGTGCTCAAAATCAGCAAGGGCAGGGCAAGGGTTACCGGATGAAAGCCATACGAATAGTTGAAAGGAAGGTGGGTTACTGCCGGATAGAGCAGGAACAGGATGGGGACAGCAAACGTGCTCCGGGCCTGCGGTGCTTCCCGTCGTGCGATCCAAAGCAGCAGCAAACCTGTACCAGCGAGCACCACGGGTTGGACTACCATAAGAAAGTCTAGGGTGGGCCAGAGCATGAACAGCGGAAGCAGGATGGCCAGCCCGGGGCAGAAATGGTCCCAGAATGGCGGCCGATATGATTCGATCTGCAGGAAGTCTCCGTGGACCAGGGTGTTTTTCAAACGCAGGTAGTAGTAGCCGATATCGCTGTAGCCCATCAGGAGCTGGCGGTACATGAGCTGCTGGTACCAGACCGACCAAGCGATGTATGCAAGACAGGCGATGATTGCAACGCCCCAGCCGAAGCGCGCGGAAACCTGTAAGGGGCCGGGCTGGCATTCTTGCAGGACCCGCCACGCGCTGTAACCGACTAGTGCGAGCATGGTGAACAGAGCGGGAAACCCCAATGTGGTATTCATGGCCAGCGGAATTAGAAACCCGTTCAGCAGCAGCAGAGGACGGGTGGCACGCAGCAAACTAGCGAGTGAGAGGGAACCGAAGCGAACGGCAGCCACCCAGAGAAGCAGATGGGCGGCGACGGCGGCCGGGATGGGGAATGAGCGCCCTGGAATCGGGAAAACTCGGTGGATCAAGACCTCGTAGGCGAATCCATCGCAGTACATCTCCGCGACGCCCACACCAAACAACGCGAAGGCAAGCGCAAACACGCTACCGGGAGCGAGGCTTCCCCGGGCGGCATGTTTACTGGAGACAGGCGAGGCGTTTTTTACTGGGGCGCTCATGGTGCGTCAAATCCGGGGACGTGGCGATGATCGGGTAAACTAGCTGCGGATCGCGAGGAGTCACGCACAGGTTTCATGCTGGGCGCGGAATCTGACGCTAAGAGGCAGAAACACAGCCGCTGGTACCTTGGAAATCTGGCCATAGTTTTCAGAGTTGCGGGATTGCCGCGTGGCGCGGTGTTTCGCATGCAGCTATGTTGTCTTTTTTTTCCTCGCGCAGCGGAGTTTTACGCGTGCATTATTTTTCTATTTGGCATTTCATCGGGCTGACATTTCTGTTGCTTGTGGCGGTTGGCTGCAGCGAGCAGGTTGAGCGGCGCACGTATCAGGAAATTCATGTGGCTGTATCGGCACCGAGCGTGACTGACCCTCCGGTAGGGCAGGCGCCCGTAGTTGCGAAGTCCGCAGAACTGGTTTGGGCACTCCCGCCAGGATGGCAGGAGAAGGCCAGCGCCCAATCGATGCGCCTGGTGACGTTTAGCAGTGGTGCCGATACAGATGGCTCGATCGTCGTGCTGCCCGGAGACGTGGGCGGTGAATTCGCCAATGTCCAGCGCTGGGCCGGTCAGGTCTCGGTGGAGATGAGCGATGACGAGCTCGTAACCTTCATCGCCGAGCAAGAGCGGCTCACTAGCGCTGGGGGCTTTCCCGTGCTATTGATTGACTTCTCGCGCGCAGTCGAAGATGATTCGCCTTCGATGCTGGTGGCGATCGTGGAGCTGCCACAGAAGCGAGCTTTCGTGAAGCTGATGGGAGCGGCCACAGTGCTGCGTGCGGAGTCCGCAAACTTTCGGGCGCTCTGCGCGAGCCTTGCGTCCCACATGCCGAGTGCTGAGGAGCCAGCCGAGAAAGGGACGATTGCGTGGGACGTTCCGGAGGGCTGGTCTATTGAGGCCGCGCAGGGCATGCGCTTAGCGACCCTTCGTCCAGCGGCAGACCCCGATGGGCTGTGCACCATTATCGCGCTAGGAGGCGCGGGTGGGGGGCTGGAGCAGAATGTGGTTCGGTGGGCGCGACAGTTGAAAGCAGAGCTTGAGAAGCCAGCCGAGTTTATTGCGCGACAACCAAAACTGGATGCGCGCAGTGGCCCGCCAGTGCTGCTGGTTGATCTGCTCGAGCTGCAGCCCAAACAAGACGGACCGTCCATGCTGATAGGCGTCTGGACGCTGGAAGAGCAGACGATCTTTGTCAAGTTCAGCGGTTCGGTCTCGTTTCTGACAAGAAATCGGCAGGCGTTTCGCGCGCTCTGCCGGTCATTGAGAGTGGAGTAGGGAAGCAAGATGGCTAAGAAACAAAGCATAATCGCCCGGCTGCGGAAACGGTGGCTGGTGCAGCGTCTGATGGACTTGCGTCTGACCGTTAGCGGCCTGCTGCTGTTGATGGTCTTGACGGCCTGGGGGACTCTTTTCCAGAAGACGCACGGGCTGTGGGCAGCGCAAGAGCGATTTTTCTATAGCTGGTTCGTGACGGTGGATGCATTTCCTGTTGCGCCGGGTGGGCGTCTGCTGTTATGGATAATGTTTGCGAACTTGCTGGCCGCAACGATCTTCCGGCTGCGCTACAAGCTGCTCAATATTGGCCAGATCCTGATTCATTGGGGGCTACTAGTGATGTTGGTCGGCTCATTTGTGACCTACCACTATGCCGTGGAGTCCACGGTGCCGTTGCACGAAGGAGAGGCTACGAATCTATCGCAAGACTATCGCGCGTGGGAGCTGAGTGTTTGGGAAGCGCAGGCGGGCAACAGCCAGCAAGTGTACGCCTTTGACGCGACGATGCTCGAAAGGGATATCCCGTTGGAGATCCCTGAGTTGGGAGTAGTGGTGACCGCCAAGGCGTATCATGAGAACACCAGACCGGCACCGGCAGGGACGATTCATGCGCAGAATAGCGTGGGCGAACAGCAGACACTGATGGCAGTAGAGGGGGCAAAGGACCCGCAGCGGAATTTGCCGGGCGGGCTGTTTCGCGTGGTTGCGGGGGACCAGCAGGCAGACGTGATCCTGTTTGGGGCAGACACTGCCCCAATTGAGGTCACGTTCGGGGGCAAGAAGATTTCCTTCCAACTGCGGCATCGGCGGTACGTGCTGCCATTTGTGATTTCTCTGACCGACTTCGTTAAGAAGGAACATCCGGGGACCAGCATGCCGAGTTCGTACGAGAGCACGGTCGAGTTGCGCTACGGTGAAATCGATCGGCCGGTGCGAATCTTTATGAACAATCCGCTGCGCCATCGCAACTTTACCTTCTACCAGGCATCGTTCGCAAACACCGAGATGGGCGAGCAGTCCGTGTTTGCCGTGGTGGAGAATGTGGGCCGGCTGTTGCCCTACATTTCCAGCGGCATCGTGTTTGCCGGGCTGTTGGTGCATTTTCTCGTCATGTTTGCCATGCGTCGGGACCCGAAAGTGAAACGGAAGATGGAAGCATGAAAACAACCCGCCTCATTATCGCTCTTGCCGCACTTGTTCTGACAAGCTTCGGCGAGCCGCTGGATCCGTCTGCTCTCGGTCAGATTGCCATTCAACATACGGGCCGGATCAAGCCGCTGCAAACCTTTGCCCAAGCGACTCTGTTGCAGCTCAACGCCAGAAGCTCGCATCGGCTCGTTGCCGAAGACGGCGGTGGCGACGGTAAGCTGGATGCCACGGAATGGCTTGCTCAGGTCCTGTTCGAGCCGGAGCGGACGTTCTCGTACAAGACATTTCGCATTAATAACCCGCTCACAGCCGATGCATTGGGCATTGAGCGTGAAGAAAAGTTTCGCTACAGCTTTGCTGAGCTGCGAGATGTGTTCGAGACGTTGGAGAGCCTGGCTCAGAAGGCGTCACGGCTTGAGTCTGACGAGCGTGACCCCGTAGATACCGAACTGATCCGTGTGTATAATAATGTCCGAACTTATCTGCATCTCACGGACGCGCTGTCATTTCTGGCACCAAGTCCAAGATTCTCGGTGCCAGCGCCGGAGATTGCTGCTGAACTGGGACTGGCTCCCGGGCGTAGCGAATACTCGTTCTACGAAGTACTCGCCACTGGCCCCAAGCTGGCGAGTGGCCTGCGCAGCGTAGATCTGGCGGCCCCGGCCACCTGGAGTGAGGAAGAGGCGTCGCTGTTTGCCCTGGCACGCAGCCTTCACGAGGCAAACCGGATGCTGAGTACGACTGCTGGGATCTTGCACATCATTCCTGTCCCGGGTGAACCGTGGCGCCCACCGCACGCGGAGTTTTTTGCCGGCGAAGAGAGGCCTGTACTTACCGGGCTCGCCTTGATTCGCGAGGCCTACCTACGGCGAGATCAGGCTGCATTCGACAGCGGCGTCGCGTCGCTGAATGCGGTTCTGAGCAGTCAGCTTCCGCCAGACGACGAGCAAGCACGCTATCTCCAGTCCGTACCTGTTGAGCAGATCTATAACCAACTGGATCCATTCTACTCGGCCAAGTTTCTCTATCTGTTCTCGTTGCTTGCTTTGGCGACTGGGGCGCTTTTTCTGCGTCGACCCTGCTACTGGCTCAGTGCGCTTTTACTGGTGACTGGCGGCGTGCTGCAGATCGTCGGAATCGGAATGCGCATGTACATCACCAGCCGGCCGCCGATCACCAATCTCTACGAGACCTTCATTTTTGTTGGGGCGATCGGTTTTCTGATGGGGCTGCTGCTGGAGCTGATTCAGCGCAAAGGGATGGGGCTGCTGGTGGGCGGCATCTCTGCTCTCATCATGCTGGCAGTGAGCGGGAAGTTTGGGCAGGATGGCGACACGATGGAGGTTCTGCAAGCGGTCCTCGACTCCAACTTTTGGCTGGCGACCCATGTGGTGACGATCAACCTTGGCTATGCTGGCTGTTGTGTTGCCGGGGTGATTGGCCACATTTACCTCGTGCAGCGATTGCGCTATGCTCTGCGCCGAAACGCCTCGCGGCCGCAACCTACCGATGACGAACGCAAGGGGCTGACGGAAACCTACGCGATGGTTTTTGGAGTTTTGGCATTTGGCTTGATTTTTACTTTTGTGGGGACGGTCCTTGGCGGAATCTGGGCAGATCAATCTTGGGGGCGATTCTGGGGATGGGACCCGAAGGAGAATGGTGCCCTGCTGATCGTGCTGTGGTGTGCTGCGCTCATTCACGCCAGACTGGGCAAGATGATTGGGCAAGTGGGAATGGCAGCTGGCGCGGTGCTGGGTATCGTGGTTGTGATGATGGCGTGGTTCGGAATCAACCTTCTTGGTGTCGGTCTGCACTCCTACGGGTTCACTTCCGGGGTGGCGCGAAACCTGGTTGCCTACTGCGCTATTGAGGCACTTTTCCTGCTTGCGGTTGTGCCGTTGGTCTGGCATCTTGAGTGGCGAGCTGCTCGATGGATCAAGTCTCAGGCCGACGCAGCGGACACCAAGCGCACAGCGAAGGCACAAGCATGATGAGCGAAGACATTGCCGATATTTTGCGACGCTGGCCGAACCGGCCTGGCGAGCACGTGCGAAAGATTGTGGATGATATCGGCACTGAGAAGGTTCAGGTTCGCATTACGCAGGGGGCCTTCCAAGGATTGCTGCAAATGGAGCTCGAGGGGAGGCCGGATGGCTTGCGCCCCTACGGCTTCAAGTACTACTTGGACTACTATCGCCAGAGCCTGAGTCGGCACATCGAAAAGCACGGCTCGGAGCGTGGCTTTGCCTTGGATGAAAAGGGCTGCAAGCGCCTTTTTGAAGAAAGTCGCCGAATTTACGAGCGCTACGTCTTTCTGATTCAGATTCGGGAGTTTGGCCGAGTGGTCGATGATACCGAGCGTAACATGGGCCTGTTTCAGTTTGTGCATCAATATGCCAGCCGGGAGGAAGATCGTCTGGCCCTGCAGAAGTGGTGGCCATACGTGTTGCGGATGAATGCGGAGGCCAAGCTGGTGCCATTGATCGAGGAAAAACGATTCGAGCCTGCTGCTGCAGTCGTGCGCCAGGCGATTCGTCGAATCGAAGGTCTTGACAGTATTGACGCCGAGGAGTTTCGGCGCGAGCGTCGTCGCTCCTTGCGTTATCTGGGAGATATGGCTCGCAAACTGCGTACCCACGTTCCCGCCGAGCCATGCGAGCGTTTGCAGCAGGAGTTGCTGGAAGCGATTATCGAGGAGCATTTCGAGCGTGCGGCCGAGATCCGTGACGAACTCCGTGAACTTGGCGGTGAACTGCCGAAGCAGGCTTTGTCGAACCTGTCTGCTGTGCGAGTCTGACACAGGCCATTCGGGGTTCCTCAAGAACTGATGGAGAGTGCGCGCATGCCCCTGGGGAAACCTCAATTGGCCTTGAGCGCAGTCGTCCTGACAACCGTCGCTACGCTTGCGCTGGTCCAGCTTTCGACCGAAATTCTGGAATCGTATGTTTTGGGTATCTTCGTCGCTACGCCGTTGATTTGCGGTGCCCCGTTTGTCCTGAGCTACAACTGGCAACATGAGCCGGTTTTTGGCGAGTCCATCTTCATCCGTACAATGATGGAGCCAGAGCCGTATTGGGGCTGGCTGCGCGATGAGCTGATTCACTTGATCCACAAAATGGTGTTGAACCACATCAAGCACGCGTTGGAGACGAAAGCCAGCTCGGTGCTCTCACGGAGCTGGATTGGTTAGGCTACTGCTGCGGCGGTTGTATTCACCACAATGACAGTTACTGACACCGTACTTGTTCGCTTATTAACCGGAGGCTTGAATGTTGTTGCCTACTTTTTCCAGTAGGTTCTTGCTCTGTGTGTCGCTGTTGAGCCTGTCCTTATGGAGTGCGGCGGAAACGCTTCGTTGTGACCGCTTTGTCTTGGCTGATGTCGTCGGTGTCTTTGAGGTTCAGCACCTGGCGGGGCCGGATCAGGTACTGCGAACTTCGCAACTGCTGGAACGAAGGGCAGGGGAGGGGAGGCTGCGCGTCAGTGGCGAGGGGTTTCAGATCACTTTCTCGGTTGAAGCGCACACAAACTACCTGGTTCTGCGCCTCGAAAAGGTGGTGGAGCCAGCTCCCGGGACGCTGATGACGTTCGCCTTTCGACTGGCAGCGAACAGCGAGTACGTGCTGACCCGGCTGGACTACATGACTGTGCCAACGGATGGCGAGCGGGGAATGTCCTGGCCCTGGATCTGGGGCCGAAATACGGCGAACCCGCTGGGGGCGTTCGCGATTCAGGCTCCGCGGAATGACCAGGAATTCGATGAAAACCTACTCCAGATGTGGGTGGAAGATGGGCTGCCGCATCCGACCGGGGAGTGGACAATCGAGCGCGCCCGGAGTTGGCTGAGCCACTGGCAGCAGCGCTTTGCGGACCAGAGTTGCATCGTGCTTGGCGCCAAAACGCGGGGGGAACTGGAGCAGGTGACTGCCTGGGCCGATTCGCTGAAGATGAAACGGGTTTATCTGCACACCGATACCTGGCGTGGGGAATACTGGCCATACCAACACTCGTATCTGCGGGTGAATCCTGAGGTGTTCCCGGGTGGCGAGAAGGATTTGAATGACTACACCATCTCGCTGCGGGAGAAGGGCATGGGGTTTGCCGTGCACAGCACCTGCATGTCTATTGGCCGAAACGATCCGGACTATGTACGAGACGGGGTCGATCCGCGCCTGTCGCGCTGGGTTCGAGGGACGTTGACGGAGGCCGTCGGGCAGGAGGCGAAGACGCTCTATTTTTGCCCGGCACCGGGGGTGCGCCATCCGCGCATGGTTCGCCACGTTTGGGCGGGGCCAGGGACAATGCCGTCTTGGATGGACCTTAAGATGTTTTTGGTGGGGGACGAACTGGTGGAGGCCGAGACGGTCGACCATTCAAGGCAGGACGTATGGGTGCTGAAGGGCTGCCGCCGCGGGGCATGGGGCAAGGACGCGAGGTCGCACCCGGCGGGCACCAAATGCGAGGGCATGGTCAGACCGTATCGTCAGGTCTTTGTTCCAGATCCGGATTCTACGCTCTTCGTGGAGACGATTCAGCGGTGGGCCGAATTCTGTACGCGGAACAGTGTAGATCATCTTGAGTGCGATGCGTTGGAGGATCACGCAGACAAGCCCTGGGGCGTAGGCAAGTTCAGCTGGCTGCTCAGTTCTGCACTGAGTTTGCCTAGCACCAGCAACACCTCGAGCGGGAGCCCTCTGCCATTCCAGGTGGAGTACTGGTTCCGGGGGAGTCGGCAGGTGGTTGCCAATCATGCTCGGGGGGGAGTTGCGGGTGGCGCTAGCCTTCCGCTGTATGCACACAGCGAGATCCGGCAGGCGACCGGGCCCTACGAGATTCTTTATAAGCCGGGGGAGATGGTCGGGCGCGGCAGTAGCAGCTTCAATGTGTCCTCTCCGTGGCCGATGTTTGGCGTCACGCCAGAAATTCTGTCCACTCAGGGGCTGGTGCCGATGGTCGAGGACTTGCTGCGCGATTGGCGAAGCGCGCTCCAGACGATCAGCCCAGGCTGTCGCAAGACGCTGGGTAAGGAATACGGCGTGTTTCGCAGCCCAATCGGGAAGGGCGGAAATCAGCCGGGGACCGATGTCCTTTTTCGGCCTGAGAGTGTGGAGGGACAAAGCCAGATTACCCCGCTGCGGTTGCTGGGCCGGAGTTCAGGCGAGTTGAATTGGGGATATGGCCAGGAGTTCGGCCCGATCGTGCCACGGCAATACCTGCGCGTGGGCGAATCGCTCCAACTGGCCAACCCCTGGCAGGCACAGGAGCCAGAGTTTTTGATTCGGGTGATGGGAGAGTTGGCAGGGACCAATGACGAGTGGCAAGCTCCGGAGACCGCTCAGACCGAGGATTCTATTCTGGCGGCCTATGAGGCGGGGACTACGAACGATTTCAGCGCGCACCCGCTGCACAGCGCCCGCCATATCTGGGCGGCTGAAGCTGTAGAGAATGGTGCGGCAATGCCCGGTGTGGTGCAGCTGCGGCGCAGCTTCAGGGTCAATCTGCGCAAGTTCAAAGGAGCCCGCCTGTATCTCCAGCTGGATGATGAGGCCGTTGCCTATGTGAATGGCAAGAAGGTGTTCTCGGGCGGCAGCTTCGACCAACTGCAGTTTGTTGAAGTCCGCAATTTTCGCCACGGGCCGAACGAGGTTTTGATCAAGGCCACGAACGCCGGGGGGGCCGGTAGTGTGGCTGCAGCGCTGC
>Ga0115567_10005575_pt1 | contig 12175 bp, 6 predicted proteins | sample COGITO_mtgs_1204_2_FD_88679 | JGI IMG/M metagenome (GOLD analysis project Ga0115567, IMG submission 88679) | Pelagic marine microbial communities from North Sea - COGITO_mtgs_120412 | ecosystem: Environmental > Aquatic > Marine > Epipelagic | place: Germany:Helgoland, sampling site Kabeltonne...
CGCCTCTGTTTTGACGTCGGTATTCTGAAGCCAGGCTGCGCTTTATATAGTTCTCTGATGTTATTGTGACAACGACTTGTTCTTCTGGAATCAGTTGCTCGTCGCTAAATTTTCCAAGTTCTTGTGGAATAATTTGTGTTCGCCTGTCATCGCCGTGCCGTTCTTTCATTTCAAGTAGTTCACGCTTAACAATCTTGAGGATTTCTTCTTCGTCAGCAAGAATTGCTTCGAGTTTAGCTATAAGCTTACGAAGTGCCTCGAGTTCATCTTCAATCTTTTTTCGCTCAAGTCCAGCTAAGCTCCGTAGCTGCATTGCAAGAATTGCACGAGTTTGAATTTCAGAGAGTTTAAACTTCTTTATAAGGTTGTTCTGTGCCTCTTCACTTGTTTGACTTGCACGAATAACTGCGATGACCTCATCGATATGATCAAGTGCGATCGAGAGACCTTCAAGTATGTGTGCTCTATCTTGGGCTTTCTTCAGTTCAAAAACCGTCCGTCGTCGAACCACAGACTGGCGATGTTTCAAATATTCACTAAGCATATCGTGAAGGCCGAGCACTTTTGGTTGAATTCCATCTATGAGTGCGAGCATGTTGTAGTGAAAAGCGGTTTGTAAGGGTGTATGTTTGTATAGTTGATTTAGTACTTTTTTAGGATACGCGTCTCTCTTAAGATCTATTACAATTTTTACAACACCTCGCGCACTCTCGTCTCGTAAGTCAGAAATTCCGGTAATTTTTTTATCCTTAATCAGGTCAGCAATTTTTTCGATAAGTGTTGCTTTATTAACAGCATAAGGTACTTCTGTTACAACAATTTGGTGTCGTCCCTTTTTTGTCTCCTGAATATTAGCTACCGCACGTACAACCACGCCACCTCTACCGCCGGCGTAGGCAGTTCTTAACGACTCTTTACCGTATACGATACCTCCAGTTGGAAAATCTGGACCTTTCACGTATTCAAGCAAATCATCAGTTGTTGCGTCTTTGTTATCAATCATATGAACAGTCGCATCCACTAGTTCACCGAGATTGTGCGGTGGAATGTTGGTCGCCATACCAACAGCAATACCCATTTGTCCATTGAGCAACAGGTTGGGCACCTTGGCTGGTAATACTGATGGCTCGCGCTCTGATCCGTCATAGTTGTCTCGAAAATCAACAGTATCTTTTTCGAGATCCGACAATAGATCAGCGCCCATCTTGTCCATCCGGGCTTCTGTATAGCGGGCTGCAGCGGGCGGATCGCCATCCATTGAGCCAAAGTTTCCCTGTCCGTCAACAAGTGTGTATCGCATTGACCAGTCTTGCGCTAACCGAGCCATTGAATCATAAATTGCGCTGTCACCGTGAGGGTGGTATTTACCCATAACATCACCGGTAATACGTGCACTTTTTACAAACTTAGATCCCGGACGCCATCCGTTCTTTTCCATAGAGTACAGAATGCGGCGATGGACAGGCTTGAGACCATCCCTGACATCTGGTAATGCGCGTGCGATAATAACGCTCATTGAGTACTGAAGATACTTTGTCTCCATTTCGTCTTCAACACTACGCACGATTACTGACTTAGAGTGATCATCATTAATGACGATTTCAGGCTGAACTTCTGTTGTTATTTTATCTTCATTATTGTCATCGTTCATAGCATTACCCCTTAAATATCCAGGTCTTCTGTATTAGCAAATTTTGCGTGTGACTGAATAAAATTTTTACGCAAGTCAACTTCAGTTCCCATTAACTTGTTAAAAATGGCGTCAGCTTTCTCGGCATCTTCGATACGTGCGCGTATCAACACTCTGTTTTCGGGATTCATCGTAGTTGCCCACAGTTGATCGGCATCCATCTCACCAAGACCTTTGTATCGTTGAATACTCACACCCAGCTGTTTTGCTCTATGCTGATCCTCGTTAACAACTTCATCACCTGTACCGTTCTCCCCTAGAGTTTCGTTACCTAGTTTATCGGCTTTTGATATGGCTATATCATTCAGAATTTTCTCTTTCTCTTCGTCGGTGTATGCGTACTGTTTCTTTTTTCCAACAGTAATAGCATACAGAGGAGGCATCGCCATAAACAAATGACCGCCCTCGATCACTTCACGCATATGACGAAAGAAAAAGGTCATAAGCAAGGTACTAATATGTGACCCATCAACGTCGGCATCCGACATGATAACTATTCTGTGATAACGTAAACGAGAAATATCAAATTGGTCACCTATACCAACACCAATTGCAGTAATTATGTTTTTTATCTCATTGTTGGCGAACATTTTATCAAGTCGAGCACGTTCAACGTTAAGTACTTTTCCACGCAGTGGAAGTATCGCCTGCGTTTTACTGTCACGTCCCATCTTTGCCGATCCACCAGCTGAGTCTCCCTCAACAATGTAAAGCTCTGAGTCTGCCGGATTCTTGCTCGAACAATCCGCGAGTTTACCTGGGAGTGATGTACTCTCGAGCACACCTTTACGAATAACATTGTCTCGTGCTGCTCGTGCTGCTGCTCGTGCTCGTGCAGAAAGTATTGCCTTACCGACAATCTTTTTTGCAACATTGGGATTTTCTTCAAAATAATAAGAGAGCCACTCGTTCATCACCTGTTCAACATACCCGCGCACCTCGGGATTACCGAGTTTGTTCTTTGTTTGACCTTCAAACTGTGGGTCTGGTAGCTTCACCAAGATAACGGCGGTGATACCTTCACGACAGTCTTCGCCAGAAAGATTTTCTTCTTTCTCTTTTAATAAGCTATTTTTACGGGCGTAATCATTGATCACACGTGTTAACGCAGCCCTAAACCCAGTCAAGTGCGTACCACCATCAGGGTTGAGGACATTGTTAGCGAACGCTCTGATTGTTTCGCTATAGCTTTCAGTATACTGAAGCGCCACCTCAACCATGCTTTCGTCCACCTGCTTCTCAACATAAAATATATCGTCACCGACAGGTTCTTTTCCAAAATTTAAGTTTCGGACATACGATCGTATACCACCCTCAAAGTAAAACGCGTACCGATCACCAGTTCTCTCGTCGGATACCGTTGCCCGCACACCTTTAGTGAGGTAGCTCTGGTGACGTAGATACTCCAGAACCCATTTATAATCAAATTCTACCGTCTCTTTAAATATCTCTGGATCAGGATAAAAAGTTATCGTGGTCCCTTGCGGTCGATCCGTTTTACCGAGTTTCTCTATCGCACTCTTAGGCGCTCCTTTGGCAAACTCTAACCTATAAAGTTGGCCTTCTTTAACAACCTCAGCAACAAGTTTAGTTGAGAGAGCATTTACCACACTTGAACCAACACCGTGAAGTCCTGACGAGACTTTGTAGCCTCCACCACCAAACTTACCACCAGCGTGAAGCACTGTTAGCACGGTCTCTAGTGTTGACTTGCCAGTCTTTGCATGTTTATCAACAGGAATACCACGACCGTCATCTGCCACTCTCACGCCGCCGTCAGCCAGGAGCACAACACTCACCGTTGTTGCAAAACCAGCAATTGCTTCATCTATACAGTTATCAGCAATCTCCTTGATAAGATGGTGTACACCATCATACCCGGTGCTACCGATATACATGCCTGGTCGCTTACGAACAGGCTCCAGTCCTTCAAGGACCTGAATTTGACTGCCATCATAGTCACTGGCTTTTTGTTTTGCCACTGGTACCCTCTCTCCCACATTGATTACGTCTGCGATTAGTATAGCAACTCTAAAAAATGTATTCAACTACTTGCGTATAGATTATGCTTGTGCTTCAATAGGAGGTGAAAACATAATTCAAACAAAATAAAAAGGTCTACAATGTTTAGAAAGCTCGTGTCAAACCTTCCGTTTAGTCCATCGTTGATCAATCAGATTGGATTTTACTCCAAACGCCTTAAAAAAGAGCAGTTTACGCGCACTTTTGGTCTTGTGTTTACCGTATTTGCACTTCTTATACAAACCATCACATTTATTGCACCCGCCCAAGCTACCCTAGCGGCAAGCAATAACGATATAGTATTCGGTGGCGGAAATAAATCCGAAATTCAGCGAGTATTTGCTAAAGGGTGTGACGTGCGTAACAGATGTGATATTCAAGCTATATTTTCATCATACGGCATTACAGGCGCCAATCTTGCAAGCGCTCGTTATGAAACGATAAAATCAACGACCGCCAATAACTACTGGTCCATTGGTCGCTCGCCTCGTGGCTATGGCGGTGAAGTTAGTCGTAAAATACCTGGTGGTCCCACAATATGGGCACGTACCCTGCATGGATGGGCAAATAATCGTAACTGGCAGACAATACGAGTCGAGACAGCTCAAGGAACTCGCTGGATATTGACTGAATGCGGAAACATTGTCACCAAAGAGAGTAAACCACCCAAGACAACTCCCAACATGAAGCTAGAGAAGAGCGTAAATAAGAAAACCGTCAATAAGGGCGAGAAGGTTACATACACTATTAAAATAAAAAATATCGGCAACGGGACCGCTAAAAATGTACTTGTATACGATGATTCTCCCGTAGGACTAGATCTTTTAAACGACGGTATCATAGAGAACCCAATAAAGAATGTTCGCCGATGGCAGACAAAAAGTCGTTTTAATGTGGCTCCTGGGCAATCATTCACATATCGTATTAACGCAGTTGCTACAAAATGGGGTCCGGTCAACCTCACGAATAGAGCATGTGTGGATTTCTTCGATATCAACATATATGACAACTGCGACAATGCAACAGTCACGATACCTCAGGGGTGCCCGCTCCCAGGTAAAGAGAATTTACCGAAAAGCTCGCCTCAATGTAAAACTAATCCTGGACTAGACATCAAAAAAGATGTGAGCAAATCAGATCTTAAGGTAGGAGATACCTTCGAGTACACGCTTACCGCAACCAACAAAGGTGACGTTGACTTGCCTAGAGTTGTAATAAGAGACGTCGCTCCTGACGAGATCAAGTTCTTGCAAGTAAAAGAACCCGGTGAAACAGTTTTTAAGCCGGTATCGAACGCTCGAGACTACGTAAGTAAACTATTTGCCCTCAAAAAAGGTAGCTCGATCTCAATTACTCTAAAGGCCCAAGTCTTAAAAGCAAACCCTGACGCAATCACCAATACTGCATGCGTACTCTCAACTGGAGACTCAACAACTGCTGGCGGTTGCGACGACGAGACAGTTACCGTCAAAGAAGTCTGTTCCACTAATCCAAACCTGCCAAAAGACAGCGACAAGTGCCAGCCGCCCTGCCAAGTACCGGGTAAAGAGGGTTTACCTATCAATAGTCCCGAGTGCAAGCCTTGTGATGAAACAAAAACTACAACTGATGGCACCGACATAAGTTGTCTTGAGCTTCATAAAAAAGCAAAAAATATTACACAGCAAATTGATAACGCAAACGGAACAACTGCTAATGCTGGCGATACAATTGAGTACAACCTGTCGGTTACTAACCGTAGTAAGCTAGAGAGAAAAGACTTTGTTATCGAAGAAAATATGGAAGATGTTCTTGAGTATGCTGACATCATTGATGCGAGTGGTGCAACATTCACTGAGAATCCAGTAAAAATGCTTACCTGGCAGCCAATTACTATTCAACCCAATGAGACTGTATCTCGCACTGTGCTTGTTAAAATCAAAAGTACCCTACCCACTACACCGGCTTCTACTTCTGATCCATTATCGAATGATCTAAAGCTTGTGAACGTTTACGGTGATACTGTGCAGATTAATCTCCCAGGGAATCCTGTGAAGACGATTGAGCGAACTGTTACCAGCTTGCCCAAAACTGGTCTGGGGGCAAATATTGCTATCAGCACTACGATCCTGTTTTTAGCAAGTTACTTCTACTTCCGCAGTAGACTCATGGTGAAAGAGTTATCACTCGTAAAGCAGCAGTTTAACTATGGAGCATCGATATGAGCCACGAACAGTCACCCGTCAAACATGAGAACAAGAATGTACACGTTAGTCCCGCTGAATCCAGAGAGCATCACGAGCGTCTAAGAGAAAAAATCGAATCTGACGCCGAGAAGGCTGGAGGTAAATCCACAGCTGAAACCGAAGCACGACATGAGGTGCACGAGGTAGCTCAGTCGAGCGCAGAGATGACCCCTACCAGCTCAGAAACACAAGCGCAGTCAACTCCACCGGTTAAAACAAAGTATGAAAAACGCAAAAGCTTTGATACCACCATGCATCACGTTCGTAAAGATATGAACACCGCCGAACGCACCCTCAGCAAACTAGTTCACCAGCCCGTGGTTGAAAAGACAAGTGAAGTTGTTGGTAAGACTATTGCTCGTCCATCAGGCATTATCGGCGCAGCGATTGCAGCTGGCATTGGTCTACTGTTTGTGTTTGGTGTCGCTCGCTACGTGGGATTCGAGCTATCAGGCTCTGAGATGCCGCTATTACTCGGTGCCGGACTTCTTATTGGGCTGTTTTCTGAGTGGGCATACAAATCAGCACGTTCGATCGTACTACCTAAAAAATAATTTTAGTCGGGTCATGGCTGTTGTTAGCTATTGTAGTCAGGCTCATCTTTGGGGTGATGAATCAACCCTTGCCGATCTATCTGAATCTCACCCGATGCAAGTTGACTATCACTGATTGCGGTATTCACCTGTCCGCCCTGTTCGCTTGTCGAGGCGGTCTTTCGATCGACTGTAACAACAATGTCCTCGACGGCACTCCCCCGCACGCCCACAGCTGGCGGTGGAGTAGATGGCGAGACTGGTGACGCAACATGTTGGACAATAGGCTGTGTGCGTGCAGTTCCGTCTACGCTAGGTACTGGAGACGTGGATGAGGCAGATGGTGTAAAGTTGGGTTTTGGAACAGACTGCTGTGGCCTTGTGTTGCCGTTCGTCTGCACCGGTGGTAAAGCTGGCTTAGTTGCCATAGTCTGCTTACGCTTAGCGAGCCAATCGTCAAGAAACGATGATGAACCCGGTGATGGAGGCCTCTGAGCCGCTGGCACGCCACCAGGAGCCTGCAACTGCGGTCTCTGTCCAGGAAGCTGCGATGCGGCCCCACCTAGCCCAGGGCGCGGTGCTTGAATTGTTTTAAGTCTGTCGAAAATATTTTTTTCAACGACCTCTTTTGGCTTACCGTGCTTGGCTGATGACAGACGCTTTACGGCATCAGCCAACTTTTGATTGGGCTCTCCCATCATAGGTGCAGAGTTCATACTAAATGGTTGTGTCGGAGTGCCGTTCATTAACATTTGCACCGCCCAGCTAAAGTTAGGCATCTTAGTAAGATCTTCTGAATCGAAAGTTGGCGAAAAATACTTCACTAAAAAGTCTGCGTCATTTGCACCGGTACGAGAACTGATTACGGTACCGACGTTACCAAACACCGCATCACGAATCTCATCACTCAACTGTCCCACAAATTGGTTAGCTACCACCAGGCTGAGGCGATACTTACGCGCTTCAGATAAAATATCTGAGAACGTCTCGGTCGAGAAGTTCTGAAACTCGTCCACGTATACGGTAAAGTCGCGACGCTGGCTCTCAGGAATATTTGCACGACCCATTGCTGCTGAATAAAACTTCATAACAAAAATCATGCCCAGAAGCTTTGCGTTCAACTCACCTGTTTTACCCTTGCTGAGGTTCACGAGTAGAACCTTTCCTTCATCCATCACCTCACGTATGTCAAATCCGCTCTTGGTTTGACCGATTGTATTCCGCATCATCTGGTTGTTCAAAAAAGCGCCAAATTTACTTACAAACCAACTCTTTACCTCTCCAAAGTCATTAGATCGCTCTGACGCCGGAACCTCCTGGAGCCAAAAATCGAGTACTGGCTGGTCAGTCACGTACTTCAGCTTCTGGTTCAAATACGCCTTATCGTTAAATAATTTAGGTATGTCAATTAATGTTCCGCCCTCTGGGCCAGCCATAACGGTCAGTGCAGCGTTCCTAAACATGTGTTCATATCGTGGACCAATAATGCCTTGGCGTTGTGGATCATACAACTTATACAACATATTAATCGACTCCTGTACCAAAAAATCCTGTTGCTCTTTATACTCAAACTCAAACAGATTAAGTCCGACTGGATAATCCATTTCACCAGGCGCAAAGTAGATAATATCCTCAGCTCGCTCCTTTGGAACCATACCCAAGAGCTCCTCAGTTACATCACCGTGAGGATCAATAAAGGCAAAGCCGCGACCACTCAGCATATCTTGCAAAGCCAGGTTTCGAAGAAACATTGATTTACCCGTACCCGTCTGACCGATTATGTAGGCGTGCCTAGCTCTGTCTTTCTCGGTCAGTCTAATTGCCTTTTGCACACCCCGAAAAACGTTATAGCCGATAAGAAGCCCCTCATCAGGTATGTTAGCGGGACCATCTACCTGCTTAGACGCTTGCCGTTGTAATTGTGACGTTGGGGTATTTCTCTGATCAGGAAAATGGAATATTGTAGCAAGTTCAACACTATTAAGAATATTCGAGTTGATTTCGGGTGGGAAGAACCGGAAAATGAATGCAGTCACAAAACTATCGATAACCTTAGCTGGTACAAACTTAAACCCATTCCGTCCAGGTGAATCAAACAACGAAAATGCCGCAACCATATTACTCAGTATCGTTTGAGATCGCACAGCAGTGTTAGATGATGCCGCTATTCTGATGAGCACCTCGTAACCTGGGTGACGAGTTTTTTCCTCGATAGAGTCCACCTTTGACTGCTCTAACGTTGAAAGTTGTTTGTCCTCCGGTTTTGTTTCTTTAGCTTCGGGTGGCTTCCAGAGTGCCTCCCCTACGCCCTTCATGCTTAATGTAGCTAGTCCGGACTTCTTGCCTTTATCTTTTTTTATCGCACCTGATTTAGCAAGAGACTGTTTAACCCATTTTGAATTTGCAGGGCGAAGAAGAATCTGGATTCCCGCACCGTCCTCCTTCGTGAGATTAGCCAGTGAATTTAATATTGACTGCATGGAGTCCGTCTTAGTCTCTTGGTATGTTGCAATCGAGTTAGCAAAACTATCCTTCAGGACCATCTCACCGCCTATTGTCCCCGTCAACCTTCCAACTTCACTGAACATGTTGTGTTCTTCTACCTCTTCAAGATGAGCGTTTGGATACGCGCTCGTAACTGCCTGTTGTACTACTGACACCATTGCTACAGGGACCGCTGTGTAATAATTTACAACACCTTTACTAGCGATGATTTCAAAAGCGACATGCCTCTGTCCATAAAAATTACTCTTGAATCCCTTCGTGGCTGTGCTTGCAAGTACGTTATACAATATCTGTGCTCTCGAGATTGTCTGTTCTGCAACATCACGTGCGTCACGTCCATCTGTTTCGGTATCATCGCTTGCTGGTGGCAGGTGAATAAGCAATGGCACCATCTTAAGGCCACGCTCATAGTTCTTTGCCTCACGAAGTATCTTTCGATAGTACCAATAGCCAACAACCCCCCCCACTGTGAGTAGGACAACAAAAATTATTGCGATGATTAATGCTTGCATGAAACTAGTCCACCGTCTTTATTTGTTTTCCGTAGCGTTTCATTAAATAGTCAGCCTGTAACTTGCTGACCTGTCTCTCTTGTGAATACGGATCATCTTTAGTTGAAGACACAATTTTCTTGGCTTTATCAACCCACTCCTTCTCAATCACATCAACATCATCAGCTATTGCAGGTGTAGTCGAATCTTGCGGTGCGCTTTGTTGTTGCGATACAGGGTCAGACACTGTCTGTGAGGCGACCTGAAGGCTAGCAGACTGAGGGGTTGATTGCGGTTGATTGGCAAGCTTTGGCATAGAAACGGCTTCTCGCGCAACCCCGGGCGAAGATTCATTACTACTATCAGCCGCCTCTAAGTTGCCGACGGGCTGAAGTTCAGTTGGTGAAGGAAGTATCGGTTCAGGTTCCATATCTGTTACGAGTATAGCAAATAAACACTAGCTTTGGTAACTAAAAGCGTCTTATAATGTAGAAATAAACGAGAGCAACAAACATGGTAGCTAACAAGACGTCGATAACACCCGCCTGATTTAGTGTATTTAAACCAAGAATAAAAATAGCCGCGACAGAAGCCAGTAAAGCGGTTAATTTCTCATGTTGTAGTTGTAGTTTACCCACCTTAAGTAGTCCTATTGTGCGCATAATAAGCAAACAGAGACAGTTGAGTATAACAAATACCAGCCCGAGGGCTAGCAAGATAACACGTGGACCTCCGCTTGTAGGTTGAGTTGTAACCATAAGTACAGCTAGCACAAGACTCACTACAGATAAAATTATGATGACTGATCTGTTTGAGTCATGAGTTCTATCATTATTATCGACTAATTCATCTTTAGTGTCGCTCATACATCTTATTGAAACAGATCATTACTAAAATACGCAACTAAAAAAGCTAGAGTATCAAATCCGCCAACTTAATTACTTTTGTAGCGCTTGTTACTCTAGCTGTGACTGACCGCCCTCAATTACGAGGGCGATATACCGTTATAAAGTCTAACGGTAAAACATATAGTGTATAAGGTGCTGCCTGTAAAGGCTAAATAAACAATAGCATGATACTTTGTGCTATACAAGTATATATCATAGTATAATTTACAATATATATGATTGATTAAGCAAATATAATCGTTGTAAATGATACATTTGGATTGTATTTCAATCATATAAGATCAGTTATAGCTACACTTACCAAGAGCAGCTCGAGTATATCGTTCGGTTACCATAGTTTTTATGAAATGGGCCTATCTCATGGTTTGAGCTACGGTCGCAAACCCCACTAATTGGTGACTTGTGATATTTCGTTTACGTGTGACTAGTCAAATATTCTGTAGGTGCATCTTTGAACTCAGTAAATACTGCGCGCTGCAATACCTAAGCAAGTTTGCAGATTTTTCGTTCGTACCTTTCGATAAAAAACAGAGTCTCATTGCCGTGCAACTTTTTTAATTTATCGATACGTCGTGTCTATAGAAATAATTAAGTTACGCCTTGTTATAAATACTGTGTTCAACACAGCGAATGTACTTGCATTATGCACCTTCAGGGTAGCTACTTCGACGTATTACTCAGCCGTAGCACGAAGCCGTTCATCGTGTTGATGAGCGACTGTGGAAAAGTACCAAGAACTTAGTGACTTTTATTGTTGACATAAGCAATACGGAGGCTTATTATAATAGTGGCACTTGAATAAAAAAAGTGCTCAAAACAAAAAGACAAACCCTTGAAACAACGGCTCCTCGCAGGCCGTTGTTTTCTTTTATATGATCTGTGAATCTGATATTATATCTTGAGAAGAACGGAGGTAAGGTGGTTCTATCTAAAGTGCACTCTGCAGCTCATGTAGGTTTTGATGGTCGGTTAATTGAAGTTGAGTGCGACATCACAAATGGTCTACCGTCGGTCATAATTGTCGGTCTTGGCAACAAGGCTATAGACGAATCAAAAGAACGTATTCGCAGCAGTATTAAAAATAGTGATCTACAAATGCCTCGTAAAAGGATCACCCTAAACCTTGCACCTGCCGACCTACCAAAAGATGGATCTTGCTATGACCTCCCTATGGCGGTTGCTATACTCGCAGCCAGCGAACAAATCACCAAGACAAAACTTGGTGATTCTTTATTTGTGGGTGAACTATCACTCAATGGTGACGTTCGACCAGTGCGAGGCATCATAAGCCATGTAGAGGTAGCAAAACGCAGTGGAATCAAGCGTGTCTTTGTTCCCGCACAAAATACAGAACAGGCTAGCTTAGTTAGTAATATAGATGTTATTAGTGTAGATAATCTTAAAGAACTCTGCAGACAACTCTCATCGGATACCGACCTCAGTGTGTACAAACGTAGCGACACGCCCGGCAACATTATGCGCCCAGATTTAGATTTTGCAGATGTATACGGTCAAGAACCCGCAAAACGGGCACTTGAGATAGCCGTAGCGGGTAACCACAACGTAATGATGACCGGCCCACCGGGCGCTGGTAAAACAATGATGGCCCGAGCACTGCTGTCTATCACCCCTCCGCCCACCCATGATGAGATTATACAGATCACAAAGCTTCACAGCCTTGCCGGTGAGGTCACAGATTCAGCTATACAGCAACGACCGTTCAGGTCACCCCATCACACCTCAAGCAATATTGCACTCATCGGAGGTGGAAAGAACCCTAAACCTGGCGAAATCAGCTTAG
>Ga0115567_10005577_pt1 | contig 12172 bp, 14 predicted proteins | sample COGITO_mtgs_1204_2_FD_88679 | JGI IMG/M metagenome (GOLD analysis project Ga0115567, IMG submission 88679) | Pelagic marine microbial communities from North Sea - COGITO_mtgs_120412 | ecosystem: Environmental > Aquatic > Marine > Epipelagic | place: Germany:Helgoland, sampling site Kabeltonne...
CCGCCTGCATCGTGGGTCGTCAGGGTTACATCGACCCGATTGTAAACATCATACCATTCGGGGTGGTGATCCATTGTATTTGCGATGACCGCAATTTGAGCCATAAATCCGAAGGCCTCGGCAAAATCTTCAAATTTGAAAACTTTGGTGATAAAGTCATCTCCGCCTGTCCAGCCGGACAAACCTTTAACCGCGTCTTTGGGATTTAATACATCCATGATGAAACTCTCTTTTTTTATAAAATCAGAAAAGCATAAAAAGGCTGATGGCCTTAAAACGTCTACATTTGATACCGCTAAGCTTGGTTAGGGGTGTTCTCCTATAATTCGCTATTGGGGAAACAGTTCCAAGGCGTAAAATAGGACCCTGAAAATATAATTCCGCGACGAGACCTGTCATGCGGCGGTGTCGTAACCGCAGGTGTAACAAAAAACCACAGAAAATAATCGTCTTTAAACGTGATTTTGCCACAACTTCTCACTAGACTGGATTGCGATGGCCAAAAATACAATCAAGATTTCTCCAAGAACACAAAACACACCCCTCATGATTTGGGTGTGGCGGGGTTTATTCGTGGCCGCTGCGGCGGTCATTCTCTGGAAGTCTTTGGAGCCGTTTCATGGCTCGCCAGGGCCACCTTACACAGATAAAATTCGGCATTTTATGGCCTATCTGTGTTTGACCGGACTGGCGTTTTTATCCCGTCTAACTTCCCGGCGGTTCAGGTTGATGGTCGCAATCCTGGTCTTTAGCGCAGCGATAGAAGTGTTGCAGGGCTTAATGAATATGGGCCGCACGGCGTCTTTCGCGGATTTTGTGGCGAACCTATTCGGTATTTTCTTCGCTTGGGGGTTTTTGAAAGGGTTACAATCCCTAAAAGGATAAACTGCTTGCAGGTCTAAAAAAGATAATAAAGAGTAAATAAGTGTAAGATTGAACAAGTTAGCACGAAATTTGCAGGATATGTTCATGTAAAATTTGTTAAACTAACCTTTTAGAGGACTAACCATGATGTCACCACAGCTTCGTAACGGACTGATGGCTTCTGCGGCCACGGCCCTTTTTGCTGGAACGGCCTTTGCCGGAAACTCGGCAGGACCTGCTTACACGCCCGATTTATTGCCCGCAAACCCGACAGCCGGGGAGTGTTATGCGCGCGTAGAAATTCCGGCGCAATATGAGCACGGATCCGAAACCGTCATAACCGACGAAGGCTATCAAACGCTTCAGGTTCGCCCGCCCCAACTGGCGGCACGTCAGCAAGATGTTCTCGTGAAAGAGGCGTCTGTGCAGTATCAGGTGCGCCAACCCACTTATAAATCTGTGAGCGAGCAATTATTGGTGCGTCCGTCCTATGATAAATTGACAGTCTCCGCCCCGCAGTTTTCAACCGTGACAGAAACGTTTCAGACATCGGCTCCGCGGCTTGTCTGGAAGCGGGGCAACCCCGGAAAATTACGGGCGCAAGGCTATATCATCCATTCCACCGCTGATGGCGGTCGTATGGGACAAGGCTATAGTTCGACGACTCAATATGGCGCTGAGAGCGGAGCGAAATGCGGAGAAATGTGTGAAATTTGGTGTCTGGTGGAAGAACCGGGCCAGAGCGTTTCCTATAACCGCAAAGTCATGACCAATCCGGGGGGCGTAGAGCGCGTCTCTGTTCCGGCCAAATATGAAACGATTACGAAACAGGTAGTGGCAGATGCTGGCGGGGTCACCGAAATTCCGATTCCGGCTGAATTCCGCAGCTATACGGTTGAAGAGCTGGTTCAAGAAGCCAGCGGATCTTATGTTGAGGTTCCGGCCAAATATGGACAGGTCACGACGAAAACATTAGTGGCTCCAGAACGGTATGAATGGCGTCGGGTTCTTTGTGCACCGGGAACCGGCACGATACGGTCTTCGTCAAGTTACAGCCAGAGCGAAAGCTCCGGCGTCTATTCTTCTCAAGGCTATACGAGTCAGAGTTATTCCTCAGGAACCCAATATCAAGGAACACCTTATCAAGGGTCTGAATATAGCGGCGCTTCCCATTATCAGGGAACGATGACCGTGCCTTCCAGCGGCTACGTCCCCTCACAGCCAGCAGGCAGTTACACCTCTACACATGAGTCGCGCGTTTATTCCGGCCCGACGGGGAATACAGCCTATGAACAGGGTCACTATCAGGGGCCGAAGCGGTTACGCGATTAAGATTGACCCGTCGATCCGAAGCCGCCCTCGCCGCGGGCGGTTTCCGATAATATCTCTACCTTAACAAAATCAGGTTGCGTAATCGGCGAAATAATCATTTGCGCGATCCGTTCGCCGCGGTGAATTGTAAAAGGCTCCTGTCCCAGATTGATGAGCAGGACTTTAACTTCTCCGCGATAATCCGCATCAATTGTGCCGGGTGTGTTGAGACAGGTGACGCCGTGCTTATAGGCCAGACCGGAACGGGGGCGGATTTGCGCCTCATATCCGGCGGGCAACGCCATGCAAAACCCGGTCGGCACAAGGGCCCGTTGGCCCGGGGCGAGTGTCATCGGGGAAATTTCCGTCACGGCGGCGCGAAGGTCTGCTCCTGCGGCGAGCACGGTTTCATAAGCCGGTAATTTTAGACCTTCAAAATGGTCTAATGTCTTGAATTCAACACGGATCATGGCGTTCCCTAATTTTAGCCCCTAAAATATGATAAGTGTTTAGGGGAAGATCGGGTCGTTCGCCAGTCGCGTTGCTCTTTCTGTCGTGGACAAGTTTTTCAGACGGCGTGAGCTATTTTATTTGCGCAGCCATCATTGTTTCATACTCTGCTAAACGTTCATCCAAGAGTGTTTGCGCTTCTGCGCTGAGGCCGGGGCCTTTATAAGCTTGCTGGAATGAGCCGTCTTTAAAGAAAACAGTGACTAAATCCGTGTCCTGCATTTCGAAGCTCTGGGAGAGGAAAAACGGGATCCCTGTGGCGACAATCTGGAAGTCTTTCTTGGTGGGAATGACATCAGCGCGCTTGCACATCACGGCTTGGATGGGCTCATCCTTTATGGCGCGAATAGGCTCGCCCCCTTTTTCGTAGACAGAAATCAGAAAATCTTCGGCGGGGCGATAACTGGCAATTTGCGCTTCGCCGTGTCCTGCAGAATCCGAAATTGTTTCCATCAGGACGATTTCGCAATCCGCATTATTCGCCGCCTGCGCGGCAAGCGGGGTCGAAAGACATCCCAAAGCCAATACAGAAGCCATGGTCATTTTCTTCAGAGCATATTTTGTCATAAGCTATCGTCCCGTGAGGGTCTCCGAAATTTTTACGGCCAGTTTTCTGGCGGCCGTCTGTTTATCCAGTCGAGGCCATTCAACCTCTGTGTCATCTGTGACGACAATCATTTTATTATGATCCCCGCCCATGACATCTCCAGAGACATCATTCGCGACGATCCAGTCACATCCTTTGCGGAGGCGTTTGGCGCGGGCATTCTCGACCACGTCATTTGTTTCCGCTGCGAACCCTATAACGAGTTCCGGTCTGCCTTGTTCCATGCGCGATACAGTTTTGAGAATATCCGGGTTTTCCATCAGCATGAGAGGCGGAAGGCCCTCAAGCTGTTTATCCTTTTTGACTTTCAAGTCTGCACACTCCGCCGGACGCCAATCGGCGACAGCGGCAACGCTAATAAAGACGTCCGTGGGCAGAGCGTTCTGCACGGCCTTCATCATCTCTTCTGCTGTTTCCACATCGACGCGTTTAACCCCAATAGGGCAGGGCAGATGAACCGGGCCTGAAATAAGGGTCACCTCTGCGCCCAACTCCGCTAAAGCCCCGGCTATGGCAAAGCCCTGCTTGCCTGAAGAGTGGTTGGAGAGATAGCGCACCGGATCAATCGGTTCGCGCGTCGGCCCGGCGGTGATGAGGGCTTTTTTGCCTTTTAGGGGCAGGTCTTTTGGTGTCCCGTCAATATGGGTGACGCCTTTTAACGCCTCTTCAATGGCGTCAGCTATAATTTCGGGTTCTGCCATGCGCCCGTCGCCAAATTCACCGCAGGCCATGGCCCCGCTATCCGGCCCGACAAATAACTGGCCATCGCCGCGCAAAGTTTGGATGTTGCGTTGGGTCGCGGGGTGTTCCCACATGCGCACATTCATAGCAGGCGCGAACAGGACGCGTTTATCAGTTGCGAGCAAAGTTGTGGTCGCGAGATCGCCCGCGAGACCATGCGCAGCTTGCGCCAAAATATTGGCGGTGGCCGGGGCAACAACAACGAGGTCCGCCGAGCGGGAGAGCTCGATATGTCCCATTTCGGCCTCATCGGTAAGATCCCACAGGTCAGAATAAACCTTATCTCCGGACAGCGCGCCTGCCGAAAGCGGCGTGACAAATTCCGTCCCGCCGCGCGTCAGGATAACGCGCGTCTCAATCCCTCGCTTGGCCAGAACACGGATCAGAAAAAGTGATTTATAGGCAGCTATTCCGCCGCCAATAATAAGGAGTACTCGTTTTGTCATAGGGAGAGTTTAGAGGGTGGGGAAGGGTGTGGAAAGAGGGATTAACGGTATAGCCTCCTTGGGCCCAAAACTGATGGACGGTTTCGTTGCAAAATGTTGAACGCAAAGAGGATATAGGGTACATAAAACACATGATTTTTTTATTATGATTGTCGAATAATTAAATGACGATGCTTTCAGGAGAAACTGTTAGGGCGGCAACATGTCGATGCGGCCAATTACGCGTTGAGTGTATCGGGGAGCCGATCCGCATCTCTGTATGCCATTGCCTCGCGTGTCAAAAGCGGAGCGGAAGTGCTTTTGCGGTACAAGCCCGTTGGCCAGATGAAAAAATAACCCTTACGGGTGATTATCACACATGGCAGCGAATTACAGATAGCGACCATTGTGCAACTTATCGGTTTTGTCCAATTTGCGGATCAACTCTGACGTATATTATTGAGGGATGGGAGGGCGTAACAGCCGTTCCTGTTGGGGCCTTTGCAGATATAAATTTTCCGAGACCGAGTTTTTCTGTCTATGAGAACCGAAAACATGATTGGGTTGAAATAAAGGGGGAGAAGGTCAAACACTCATCAACCCCGAGCTCAATCTGCAAACCAAACCTGAAACTATGACCTCACTAAAATAAAAACCAGACTCAAAGCGTCAAAATTACAACCTCAATATACGTTAAAATTTATGACGGCCCGCCGCGCTAAAAAAGGGGCCGTCTCAAATTCGATGAATGTTGAGACGGCACTTAATATTTATAATCAGACCCGCTCTAATCGAGCGGAGTAGCCTAAATTTTTATTTTTTAGGTTTTTGCTGAGAGCTCTTTTGAACGGAGCCTTTTTTCTGGCTCGCATCTGAAAGAGGGGCCGCTTTAATCGATTTACTGGCTGCCTTGTTCTTATCTGACATGACAATCACTTTCTTTGAAGGGGAAAACACCCCAATGCGGGACGAGATATCCCGCCAACATAAAATACGCTCATTGGAAAACTTAGCAATATAGATTTGTGTTTGGCGTACCAAAACAGGGTTAAATTTTGGAGAGGTGAGGGACATCGTTTTGCCCATCGGGGCGGGGAAAGACGATAGGAAGAAAGAGGGTCAATCTACTTTGTCGTCATTACAAGGCTTGTCCTTGTAATCCATCTCCTAAGTCTGGCAGTCAGTATGTCAGGGGATTATCTGGTATAAATTTGCGGTATTCTCTTACTAAAATCCTTGCGGCCCAAAGTAGGAACATCCAGAGATGGATAGCAAGAACGGAGTCTTGCAATGACGAGTGGAGGATGATTTGGCCTAGATTAAATTTTTCACTTTTGAACGAAGGTACTTCAAAGTTTCGCAACCCTCCTCAGTCAAGGGAAGATGAATATTAGCGGCTTGCTTACGGATATTTTCAAGTTGAGGATCAGAAATTTTTATAGATATGAAGTCATCCCAATCATATGGGCCTCCTTCATCATTTATGAAATCTTCAATAATTTCTAACACTGCTTGCGCAGAGCGATCTATAGGTTTTGAAAACGGAATAGCTAGTATAGCAAAAAACATCGCGACGGGAATTATAAAAATGCATGCGATGATGCCAAAAAAATTACGGATAATTGAGTGATCTTTGCTAAGCAAAACAATATTTTTCATTTCCTAAAACTGTCCCGCGGCCCATGCACTTCCTAACGCGATCACCGCACCTGCGCCCAGATAGGCGATGGGTTTCATCAGGCTTTTTTTCGGGGCCGTCGCCTGTTGTTGCGGGGAGAGATCAATTTCGCCGTCGGCCCAGGCTTGGGCGAGTTTGGCGATATTGTCTGTGGCGTCCGGCAATGTCCGTAAGGTTTTGCCTGTGCGCTCCAACCCGTCGAGGAAATCATTAATATAACGCTCGGGGCCGAGCTCTCGGCGGACGGCTTTCTCGACAATGGGACGGGCGGCGTCCCACATATCGAAATTGGGGTCGAGGCGGCGGGCAACGCCTTCGGCCTGCATCATGGTTTTTTGTAAAAGAATTAATTGCGGTTGGAGTTCCATGTCGAAGATTTCAGTGATCTCCAAAAGTTGCATCAGGACTTTGGCCATGGAGACGTCTTCGGCTTTTTTGCCGAAAATCGGTTCGCCTACGGCGCGCAAGGCACTGGCAAATTCTTCGATGGAATGATGCGGCGGGACATAGCCGATGTCGAAATGGACCTTGGCGATTTTGTAATAATCGCGCTGCAAAAATCCGTAAAGCGTATTGATTTCAAACTGGATTTCAGCGTCGCCCAAACGCCCCAAAATGCCGAAATCGAGCAGGACGAGGTGCCCGTCTTTATCTACTACCAAATTGCCCTCATGCATATCGGCGTGAAATACGCCGTAATTAAAGGTCGAGGCGAGGAAGCTCTGGATCACTTTACGGGCGAGGCCAATCCGGTCAATGTCGGGATTGGTGAGCATTTCATTGGAGGAGAAATAAACCCCGTCAATCCATTCACTGACGAGCACATTCTTGCCGACCAGATCCCAGTAAAGTGAAGGCACGCGAAACAGGCCGGTTTCTTCTGCAATTTCGGCGAGCTCTGATTGGGCTGCGGCCTCTAAGCGGAGGTCGAGTTCGAGCATGACTGCGCGTCTCGCCTCACGCACGAAATCTTTGGGGCGCAGGCGGCGGAGTGAGGGGACCGCTTTGTGGGCGAGTGTGGCGACCAATTCGATAACATTCATATCCCGCGTCATGCGGCGTTGAATATTGGGACGCAGAACCTTGACCGCGACGATGTCGCCGTTTTCCAACACGCCCTTATGAACTTGCGCCACAGACGCGGCGGCAATGGGTTCGCTCAGAGATTTCAGATGTTTTGTCCACGGCACGCCCCAGGCTTGCACAATCATGTCTTCGGCTTTTTCCATCGGGAAAGGCGGAACTTTGTCTTTGAGGCGTGAGAGGCCTTCGGCAAATTCCGGGTCGAACATATCGCCGCGCGTGGACAGGATTTGTCCGAATTTAATATAGGCCGGGCCGAGATCTTCGAGCGCATTGGCAAAGCGTTCTCCGGCATTGCCCTTGCGGTTTCCGATGGAGAATATGCGCGAGACTCCGCCAATCAGTCGCACGGGCCATGGGACGAGCGGGGCATACTCCACCGGCACGAGGGAATCGTGACGGATGAGCACCCAACCTGTCCGAAAGAGTCGGAAAAATGTCGCGGCGGATTTCAACATAAGGCCGCTTATATGACAGGCTGTCCTGCGCGGATAGGGTCAAATCAGGCCATATTGACCCGCATGTCAGTTCCGGCTGTGCGCGGTGAAATCCGAAACGATTTTATGCACAGCATCTCTGTAAAAAAATTCAGGTTAAAATCAGGACGTTATTGCCGACGTGGCAAAAAGGGTTCACTTAATCATTGATTCAAAAGCGACCCTATATATAGTGTTTCTTGTTGCAAATCTGTCAAGATATTGCATTTTTTATAAAGACAGGCCTTGGGCGGGGCCACAAATTGGCGGCAGGGAGAGCAAGCTATGGGCAATATGGAATTTTTGAAAAAACCGGGATCTGGTCTTCTGACGCCGAGCCATAGCTATAAGCCGTTTCGTTATCCTTGGGCATATGATTTCTGGCAGAAACAGCAACAAGTTCACTGGATGCCCGAAGAAGTGCCGTTGGGAGAAGACCTGAAGGATTGGTCAACGAACCTGACGGATGTCGAGCGTAATTTGCTGACCCAAATTTTCCGTTTCTTTACGCAATCCGATATCGAAGTCGGGGCGAATTATATGGAAAATTACATGCCTTTGTTCAAGCCCGTTGAAGTGCGCATGATGCTGGCCTCATTTTCCAATATGGAAACGATCCACATTGCGGCCTACGCGCTCTTGTTAGAGACCATTGGCATGCCCGATTCCGAATTTTCTGCTTTCATGGAATATGAGGAAATGTCGGCCAAACATGATTACCTCGGCAAATTCGGCGTCGAAACGGAAAAAGATATTCTGACCTCTATGGCGGTCTTTGGCGGCTTTACCGAAGGGCTACAGCTCTTTGCCTCTTTCGCTATGCTGATGAATTTCCCCCGCCTGAACAAGATGAAAGGCATGGGACAAATTATTACCTGGTCCATCCGGGATGAGAGCCTACATTGCGAAGGCATGATAAAATTATTCCACGCCTTTGCAGCCGAGACGGGCGCGCTGACGCCGTCGGTCGCCGATGATATCGCCGATTGCTGCCAGACTGTGGTTAAGCTTGAGGACAAATTTATTGACCTTGCCTTTGAAATGGGCCCGGTCGAAGGCATGACCTCTGCAGATATTAAATCCTATATCCGCTATATCGCCGATTGGCGCATGAACCAGCTTGGTCTGCCGAAGATTTACGGGACAAAAGAACACCCGCTGCCTTGGCTGACAGAAATCACTAATGGCGTTGAACATGCTAATTTCTTTGAAGCGCGGTCTACGGAATATTCCAAAGGCGCGACGGGCGGACAGTGGCACGGGAATGAAGGTGTCTGGGGGAAATTCGAGGAAATGCGGGCCAAAAAACTTGTTGAGGACGCTGTTTAACTTTCCTGAACATCCTTAATAAGAAGACCCGGCTCGTGACTGCGAAGGCCGGGTCTTTTCTTTTGTGAAACCGCGGGCAGACTGCTAGGCATAGCTCTATGGAAGACCGCGTCAAACCTTTTAAAACAATCCTGAATTTCCGTGATTTCGGTCATTATGAAACAGCGGACGGCAATAAAGTCGTGCGGGATAAACTTTTTCGCTCCGCGCATCTTAATAATCTGGATGATGCAGAGTTAGAGGCAATAGCCCATATGAAGATCGGTTTGGTGGTCGATTTGCGTCACAAACCGGAACGCGTGCGGCAACCCTCTCGCTACCCTGTGCAAAACGAGGCGCGGGTTCTTGTCTATGAAGACCCGCCTGAATATCAAGCCGCCAAAGTCGCGCCGCATGAAGCCTTTATGGAGCAAGAGCTAAATACGCCTGATGACGCGCATAACTATATGATGAAGTCTTATTCGCTGCGGGCGGGAGACAAGGGGTTTCAGGACATTTTCCGCGACACCCTCCAGCACATGGTCAAAACAGGTGATGCCATTCTGATTCATTGCGCCGCAGGGAAAGACCGAACCGGCACATTAGTGGCGCTTATTCAAGGCCTCTTGGGGGTTCCGGCCAAAGAGATCCAAGAAGACTATTTGCTGACGAATAAAGCGGTCGATGTTGAAAGCTTTCTAATGCCGGCCTCAAAAGCCTTCTCAAAACGTTATGGACGCGACATCAATCCGGACGCTCTGCGCCCGATGTTCGGCGTGAAAACAGCTTATCTGGACACAGCGATCAAACAGATGGGGGGTTTCCGCCAATATGCGAAAGAGGTTCTAGGTCTAAATGATCAGGACGTCACAAAACTACGCGAGCTTTATTTGGAGTAGGCGGCTGCTCAACCCTTTAAGCGCAAGAAACCGTTTTACCCGACGCGCTACAGCTATAAACTTTGCCTTCTGTGGACCCAAAAGTGACTTCACTGGACCGGCGCGGTTTAAGAACAAAAGTATCTGATAAAGTGATATTTTTCTTCATATATAAGAGTTTTAAGGGCGAATAATTATAGGCCACCCGCGCCACAAGAATACCCGCTTTTTCATCCATCAAAGAATTATCTATTTTAGCCGGATCAAAGCTGGGCAGGGTAGCAGACCCACTATTCATCGTCGCAGATCCGATCAGCGTGTTCTTTCCCGCAGAATCCCGGGCCCAACTGTCGAGTTGAATGGTGACTTTGGAAGAGTCATCAATATTCATAATTCGAATCGTCGCCGAAAGGACATCTTCGAGATCTTCCCGGTCAACATTGGAGGTTTGAGAGGCCAAATCGCCAATCACATTGGCCGCGTGAGACACAGACCGATCCGTTGCCACTCCGGACGCGACTTCCGCCAAGCCAAAATACATAGAAACGAGCATCGGCGCCAAAATAGCAAATTCAATTGCGGCCAACCCGTCTTCATTACGGCGCAATCCTGCAACGATCTGTGAAAACCGCCATTTCAGGGCAGGATAATTCGGTTTTAGTGACATGCGGTTTCCCCTCATTTCGGACAATTTCCCGGCGCTGAAAACGGTTCATTGCGGAAAGCCGTGGATGAGACGAGCTCTCGAATGCCGCTGCCCTTTTGGGTCTCTAGACGCGTTAGGGCCGCCGGTAAGGCGAGAGAGTAATAATAAATCGCGCGCGCCACGACAGGGTCTCCGCCCACTGTATTGGCAACTGTCCCGTTCGGGACGGCTGAGTCTGTATCGTCAGCCTCAGGCGGATCCGGTAGGACGATGGTATGAAAATTCGGGCCTGTTTTGACATCCACACGGAGTCGGTCTGTGCAGCTCCCAAAAAAGGACATGTTCTCACACACGAGTTCTTTGAATTTTTCGGCTGGATCGCCACCGCAAGCTTGAAAATTGCCAATACGGATTTGTCGGCCTGCTTCACTGACGGCATGTGTCATGTTGGCATTGACAAAAAGGATAATGGCCAGTTCCAAAATCCCGAAAATGAGTGTGAAAAAGGGAATAGCCAGCAAGCCGAATTCAAGCGCAGCAGAGCCTTCCCTATCCTGAAGGTAGGTTTTGGCCCGACCGATTAAACGGCGTAAGCTGTGATAAGTAGGCAGAGTCATAGTCAATCCCACAAAGTTTCCGTCAAACTCTAGTGAAAAGGGCTTAAAGGTCAGCCAAGAAACAGGCTTAACGGACGGTAAATTTCAGGTGTCGTCTAAAATTCAATGTCTAAAATTCAATACGTTGCGAAGTAGAGTTGCTCCCTGGGGCTCCGGGGGTGCCTTGTGTGGAAGAGAGGCTCGCTCCTCCGAGGTCTTGTGCGATCACACCTTGGGCTCCAAGGGCTTGGGAGGCCGTATTTAGCCGTTCACCCGACGTAAAATCATTAATAAAGGCCGGGGAGTCGCCTAAAACGGGCGCGGGCTGACAACTCGGAGTGCAATTATAGCTCTTTCGTTCCCCCCGATTAAAGACACGGACGCTTTGCGGAGACACAGATTGCGAGACCTGAATGTCTGTATCCATTATGGTCTGGCCCTGACGGTCTAAAACAATCAAATTCGTTTCGCCGTAGCCGCGTCCGACAACAAAAAGCGTATCAGCGGCATGAACAGAGACATCCGCTATGGAGGGATTGCCGATCACTATGGCGCCGGCAGAGGCGGGGAGGCGAAGGACTTGTGTTTTGTTTAATTCAACCTGATAGGCCTGCTCACTCGATATATATTGACCTGCGACGGCCAAAGGAGAGAGAGATAAAGCGGCGATTACCGCGCTTGTACTTAGAATTAAAGACGATAATTTTTGCATAAAAGCCTCCGGCGTTCAGAGCTTGTCTATCGTCATGTGGTGAATGAAGCGTTTACAAATCCCTCTAAAGGCGTGATTTCGTCGCGTTTTCGTACCGGACACTATATAGGGTTTAGAATCTGCCCTAAATTTTCGTCTAAACCCTCAAGGACACTGATGATTTGGGTTTATTTTCAAAAAAAATGGAATTAATTACAAATTTACCACGTCTCCTAACGGGGTGGTAAGCCACGGTCGCTATAAGTCATCACATCAGGGAAAACCCTGGAAATTGGGATTGTCCCTTTTAAATTGACTAGCATACGTGGGAGTAAGATATGCAAAATTTAGTAACGCG
>Ga0115567_10005580_pt1 | contig 12170 bp, 7 predicted proteins | sample COGITO_mtgs_1204_2_FD_88679 | JGI IMG/M metagenome (GOLD analysis project Ga0115567, IMG submission 88679) | Pelagic marine microbial communities from North Sea - COGITO_mtgs_120412 | ecosystem: Environmental > Aquatic > Marine > Epipelagic | place: Germany:Helgoland, sampling site Kabeltonne...
ATCACAAAATTGCTCGCGACGCGTTTGGGCTCGCCCACTACTTCGATCCGCTCGAACCGTTTAAGCACCTCTTCCCATAAAATGCGCAATTGCATCTCGCCGACGCGGTTCCCCATGCAGCGGTGGATACCAAAGCCGAAGCTCATATGGCGGCGGGCTTCCGGGCGGTCGATGCGGTAGGCATCGGGATCGCCCCAGAACGCCTCGTCGCGATTACCGGACACATACCACATCACAACGCGATCGCCTTCGCGGATTTTGTGACCCTTGAAATCCAGATCGCGCGTGGCCGTGCGGCGCATATGGCCAAGCGGGGTTTGAAAGCGGATCGTCTCGGACACCATGTTCGGGACCAGCGACGGATCGGCTTTCAACTTCGCCCATTCACCCGGATTGCGGTCCATCTGCACGACGCCCGCACTGATAGAATTGCGAGTCGTGTCATTCCCGCCGACAATCAGCAGCATGAGGTTGCCAAGAAATTCCAGCGGATTGCTCATCATATTTTTGGTGTGCGGATTATGCGCCAGCAAGGAGATGAAATCCATTTGCGGTGGCTTGGCCGCGCGCTCCTGCCAGAGCGCCGCGAAATATTGCAGACATTCCATCAGCTCCGCTTGCCGCGCCTCCATATCGACATTCTCAATTCCTGCGCCTTCGGCGGTCGTCGATACATCCGACCAATGGGTCAGTTTGTAGCGGTCCGCCTGCGGGATATCGAACAGGGTTGCGAGCATCCGCGACGTCAGCTCGCGTGAGACTGTCTCGACCCAGTTAAATTCGCCGTCCGGCAGATTGCCCAGAATATCGGCAACATGGGCGCGGATTTGCGGTTCCAGCACAGCGAGCTGCGGGCGCTGTACGGCGGGCTGCGCCGCCTTGCGCTGGTCATCGTGGATCGGCGGGTCCTGCGCGATGAACATGGGCGTGATGAAATCTTCGGGGGCGTCGCCAATAACGATATTATCCTGACTGGAAAAAGCGGCATGGTTCGTGTCGACCGCCATGATGTCTTCGTAAGTGGTGATCGACCAATAGGGACCGTGCATACTGTCCGGGCAATAATGGATCGGGGCTTCGGCGCGAAGGCGGCGAAAATACTCGCCGTGAGCATCAGCCTCAAAGAGCCCCGCTTTGGACACATCCAGCGTCTCTAACGGTAAAGAATAGGGATCGGGAATACCCGCCCCGCTCAGCGCCGGCTCTAACGGTGCAACTTGGCCCATCATCTCTCCCCTGTTTTTTTCTTACGGTAGAGAAAAACAGGGCGGCGTCAATCAACGGGGTTGAATGGCCCTTATGCGCAGGGACCATCACGGGCTCCGACATCGCGCCGCTCATTCAGAATCAGGGCAAAATCAGGGCAAAATAAAACCGCCCCAAACGGAGCGGTTTTGTAGTTGGATTTGAAAATCTGGCTAGGAATTATCGGTATCGCGACGTTCCAGAATACCCGCACGGAAAGCCAAACCAGCCAGAACAGCGCCGAGGGCTGGCGCGACAATGAACAACCAAAGCTGCCCGAGACCCGTGAAGAGCGCCGGACCGAAGCTCCGCGCCGGATTGACCGACACGCCTGTCACCTGAATTCCGAGCAGGTGGATGCCCCACAGTGTCAGGCCAATAGCGAGCCCTGCCGTTGCCGCCGGGGCGACCTTTTGCGTGGCACCCAGAATAACGACGACGAAAATAAAGGTCGCGACGAGCTCAAACGTAAAGGCAGAGACGAGATTATACTCGCCCAGATAGCCGGGTCCCCAGCCATTTTGTCCTAGCCCGTTCGCCGCCAGGTCGTAGCCCGCGCGCCCGGTTGCGATCAGATAGAGAATAGCCGCGCCGACCGCCGCGCCGATAAATTGTGCGATCCAGTGTCGAACCATCTGACCCGCATCAATTCGTCCTGAGGCATAAAAGCCGAGCGAGACCGCCGGATTAATGTGACAGCCCGAAATCGGCCCAATGCCGTAAGCCATGGCGACAATCGCCAGACCAAAGGCCGCGGCAATGCCGGCATGACCCACCTCCGCCCCGGCGAGCACGGCCGTGCCGCACCCGATTAGAACCAGCGTCGCGGTGCCGAATAGCTCCGCTGCAAACATTTTGATTTTCATATGACCCTCCCAAGTCCAATGCGACGCGCCTAGCGCCATCGACATGAACAGGAACTAAATGGGCCAATTATGGACGGCGGGTGGACCTCGTCAGGCGCGGGGTGGGATCAGACTTATTCGGCCATTTTCAAGCGCAGGACATCCAGCTCATTGGGCTGCAATGGCTGCGTTTCGCCATCTTGGAGCATGTCGATCACGGCGCTGCACGCCGCCGGCATGCCGCTGTAATAGCACGCTTTCCGGTAGAAATCCGCCGCCAGCTGATAATCCGGGCCGTCCATACCAATGCCGCGATAAGCCGCGCTGCCCGCATTATTGCAGGCTTGATAATCGGGTTTATCTTTTTCGCAGAGCGGCCGCAAAACCTCGATCGCTTTGGCGCTATCGGCAGTCACGCCGCGGCCGCTGATCAACCAGCTACCCTGATTATAACAGCCATTGGACTGGCCGTATTTGCAAGCGAGGGACATGGTATAATAGGCGACTGCGGGATTAGGCGAAATTCCATATCCGCCCTTATTGTAGATATTTCCCATTTTGAAACAGCTCGATCCGCTGCCCAGTGAGCATCCCCGGTCCAAGCTGGCGGTCAGACTTGGCAAAGCAGAGCTGTCCATTGTCTTCAGCGCCATATCCCACATGACTGAACAGGCATAGCCTTCGCCAAGTTGGCAGCCCGATTGATAGGCCTCAATCGCCCGCGCCTCATAGACAGGGCTAGCGCTGCCAGTCTTGTAGCTATGTCCCAGATTCGTGCATCCGTTGCCCGCAAATTTCTTGCACGCTTTGTCGAAATATATGTTGGCCTCGATGAGGTTCTTGTCGGCGCCCCCTTCCCCGCGGCTGATGATAAAACCCGCCCGATCACAGGCTGTGCCGAGCCCTTGCTCGCACATATCCTTGAACGCGGTCAGGGCGGCCGCAACGTCCTGCGTTGTTCCCCGGCCCCAATAGAGGCTATAGGTTTGTTCCAGACAGGCTTGCGGGTTTCCAGCCGCACACGCGCGGCTCAGCAACCGGTAGCTCTCATCTTCATCCTTGGTGACGCCGCGTCCTTCGCGTGTCGCATAACCGAGCAGAGCGCGCGCCGCCTGATCATCGCTTTTCTCCGCCGCGCGCAAGGCATCCACACCGTCAAGCAACAGGGCGCGGTCGAGCAGCCACCGCGTCCGATATCCGATCTCTTCCGCTGGCGATATACGCGACCAAGACGGTTCGGAGAGATCGCAGTCTGATAGATCTGCCCCTTCGAGTTTCTTGCCCGCAAAATCCTTTAGATAAGGGTCGTCACTTTGAAGGATCAGAGTCTTCAAATCGCAATAATTGTTCAGCCGGGCGAAAACGCTCGTCTCATCAATATTCACGGCATGCGCAGCCGTCGCGGACAGCCCGACGAGGACAGCCAAAAAAATACGGATAAACTGTTTCATAGACCCCTCTTCTTTCGAAAAGGAATGATAATTTATTAGCCTGTGTCAAGTTTCCCCCTGCTGGCCTGCTTGTGACATTCCATCACAGACATAATCGAATCCAATTCGACCTATCAGGACGCCCGCTCACCCCTTATCCAACCGTCTACACAGAGGAGTATTGACCATGAGCGACGTTAAATTTTCAAGCGCGAGGCCGGACGGTGTTGGCGAGCTGATCCTCTATGAGCGCGACGGCAATATCGCCATCGTGACGCTGAACCGACCCGAAAAACGCAATGCGGTCTCGCCGGAACTGGCGGAGGCGCTGGACTGGGTCGTCAAGGATATTGAAGCCGACGACGAGATCTGGGTCGCGATCCTGACCAGCTCGAATGACAAGACATTCTGCGCGGGCGCGGATCTGAAAGCGATCAGCGAAGGCAAAGGCCATCTGCTCAGCACCAAGGATGGCGGCTTTGCCGGCTATGTGTCGTCCAAGCGCAAGAAGCCGTGGATCGCCGTTGTCAAAGGCAGCGCGCTGGCCGGCGGGATGGAGCTGGCGCTGGCGTCCGACATGGTGGTGGCGGACGACGCGGCGCGCTTCGGCCTGCCAGAGGTTAAACGCTCACTGGTCGCTGCTGCAGGCGGCGTGCACCGCCTCGCCCGCCGAATCCCGCAAGCCATCGCCATGGAAATGGTCGCGACGGGTGATCCGATCGACGCGAAAACGGCGCTGCAACACGGGCTCGTCAACCGCACTGTGCCGCTGGATAAGGTGATGAACGAGGCGATGTCCCTCGCAAAACAAATCACCGCCAACGCGCCCATCGCCGTGCGCGAGTCCCTGTCGGTCACGCGCCAAGCGTTTGACGCCACCGATGCGGAGTTGATGAACGCAGGCCAGCACGCCTTTGGCCGGGTCGCGCAGACCGAAGATATGCGCGAAGGCCCAATGGCGTTTCTGCAAAAACGCAAACCGGTTTGGAAAGGCCGGTAAGCGATCTGGCGAAGCCAGAATTTTCGCCCCAAAATGGGCGAAAATAGCGTCCGGCTGCGAGCTTAAGCGAGCACGAAAGGCTTCGCCGAAATTTTCATCCGGGGGATGAAAATCACCTATCTGCCGCGAGCCCCGCGAGCGGGAAATAGCGTCCGGCTGTGAGCGCAAGCGAACAGAGCGTAAGACAGTAAATGCGTCCGCCCGGCCAAGGCCGGGGTGTTGGTTTATGTCTGCGCCTGTAGAAGACCGTCTCACCTGTATCCGCCGACCTTGAACTTCCCGCAACCGACCCCACATCCGCGCCATGCAAAACAATACACTCAATCAAGTCACAGTCTTCACTGTCGGCGGCGGCGATGATGCGCTGGCTCCTGTCCGGGGCCGCGCCGTGCGTTTGCCGAGCGCGTTGCAAACCGCGCTCGCGGATCGTTATCCAGAGCCCGTCGCGCGCTTACTCGGCGAAGCCATGATCATTGGCGCGCTGGTGGCGCAATCGCTCAAATTTGATGGCCGTCTCGTCGTGCAATGCCACGGCACCAATGACGGCGCGGTCAGCTTGCTAATGGCCGACTGCACGACGGGCGGGCAGATCAGAGGCTATGCGCGCTATGACGAAGCCGCGCTCAAATCGATCCTGCTCGATAATCGCAATCCGGGCGCCGAGGCGCTGTTGGGCGGCGGGACGTTTTCCATGACCATCGATCAGGGGCCGGATACGGATCTGTATCAAGGTCTGTCCGCCGTCGAAGGTCAGCGTCTGTCCGATTGCGCCGAGCATTTTTTCCAGAAGTCCGACCAAATCCCGACCATGATGCGCCTCGCCGTTGGGCAAGACGTGGGGGAGGATGGACCGCTTTGGACGGGCGGCGGGCTGATGATCCAGCGCGTGGCCGAGGATGATGCGCGCGGCGAGACGAGCGATGTTTACCAGACGGCCGCAGCCCTGATGAGCACGGTCGAGGATGCCGAGCTGATCGATCCGGACCTGCCGATGGACACACTCCTATACCGCCTGTTCAATGAGGACGGGGTGCGCGTTCTGGACAGAGCCGACGTCAGCGCCGACTGCCGCTGCTCGCGCGAGCGGCTGCAATCCACGCTGGATAGTTTCGACGCCGCGGCTCTGGCCGAGATGGCGGATGAAGACGGCAAAATCCGCGCCCGATGCGAATTCTGCGACACGGAATATGTGTTTCCGGTTGGGGACATGGCGACGGGGTAGGCTGGGGCGGAGACCTCAGTTGGGACGGTTAGTTCCGTTCATTGGTTGATAGACAAATAAAGCCCATTGCCATGCAATCATTTTGCATGGCGATTTTGCGACGCGCAAATCCTTATCGCGTGTGATCTACGAAATCTGCCCTAAAAACAGTATGATGACGGCAGTAGTAAGAGCTTTATCTTAAAGCGAACTTTAGCCTAGCGTCTTACTTGGAGCGAATTACAGCCGCTCCGTTTCCGACTCAAAGCGTGAATAGGAAAGCCTTTAAATTTTTATCAGTTATTAATCGCTATGCGTGACGTTATTAATGGAACTAGTACAATCGATAAAGACAAAGTGCATCGATGAACATCAGTCTGTCAAATGAAGAAAGAAATTTGATAGCTAGAAGCTGGGTTCGATATCAATCCGGCTCTCAACCTAGTTATCTCTCGGGAAACCGGACTCCCGAACCCGATTATAAGAAAGTGTTGAGTTTGGACGGCGATATCTGGCCTTATGAAGATAGCCCATTCGATGTTTTATATGACCTAAATTACGATGCCCCCGACATAGCTTATGACATTGTACTGAGAATTGCTGAAATAACCGATGATGAGCGGCTATTGGCGTACCTTGCTGCTGGCCCCTTGGAAGCCTTAATAAGTCATCATGATGAAGCCGAAAAATATCTAACAAAGTTCAAGAAATTGGTAGCTACCAGCGCCAAGCACAAGCACCTTTTGTCTATGGTTTGGTTTTAGATCATTGTTAAAGTCCTACTTTGCCAGTGGGCAGTTTAAGCCTCTCGATCTAAATCAACCGGCGGCTATTTTGGAGCGAATTTAAGCCGTTCGCGAGGCCCTGCTAGGACGATAAATACTGCAAAGCGAATGTAGCCCGTCGTGAAACGGAATCATCCTTTGACTCTGCGTAAGTGGTTATTTCATCGACAAAGGCTTTGTTTTGAATGCGAGGTATCAATTGACAAAACTTCCTAAAATCACGCCATGCCACAGTTCGTATGCGCCCGATGATAAGTGCCCTAAGAATCTGCGCTTCTTTTTCGGTGAGTTCACACTTTTTGATTTTCTGAACCATCATTTCTTTTGCGTAACCCGAATTATTGTAGATTGGGTCTATTTCCATATACTGAAAAACAAAGTCACGGGCATCGGCCCAATCCGCGATTTCAGACGTCCTTATGTCTTCGAGCCAGTCATCAACAGAAGAGTGGTGATTACGATAGTCAGCTGCAGCTCTAATCCACTTTTCTCGTAGTGTCGGCGATTTGTCACGATGTGATACGGCTTCATGTAATGCTTCATGAAGACGATTCACCTCTTTCTCATGACGTAAAATGGTATCGCTATAATTCGGCATACCTCAAGTTACATAAATTGTTCTAAAATTGGCTTTAGCTAAATTGCGAAAGTGTCCGTTTCTGGGCGCTTTAAGACATACGCGAGATGTCCTAACACCCCCTTTGCACTCAACCTCATGCACGCGACAACACGCCCTCTCCCCTCCCTCAATTTCGCCAAAACCCCGGCGTTATCACCACCAGCGCCGTCACAATCTCGAGCCGCCCGACGACCATCTCCGTCAGCAGCACCCATTTGGCGAGCTTCGGCCAATCCTTATAGGGACCGCTCGGCAAGATAATATCGCCGAGATGCCCCTTCTATTCGGGCGCCCTCTTTATTCAGGCTCACTGGGCACTTTGCGGCTCTTCAGAGGGGCCGCTTTTATTCGCTCAGACCTGACGGGGGCGCGCACGCCGACGGGTGCACGGAGGGCTGGTTTTTTCTGGGCCGGTAGGGCGAGGCCATTCGACAGGGTGTTCGACAGATTTCGCGCCTTTTTGCACGGATGGTTATTAAGGCTGCCAATGGCGGGGTTCACGACAATCAAGCGGTCAATCAAACCATCATAATAGGCAACATCTTTGATCTTGCAGTTTATACCGGCCACATTGTCGACGCTGTCCTCCCCCGTAAAGGCCGATCGGGTCTGTGAGGACCCCGCTTCTATTCTGTCTGGCATTTCGCAATCATATGTCGCGCGGCGCATAGTCGGGTTTTCGGGGATAGAGTTTTGAAAGTCCTCATCCGTCCAATCCTTCATGGCGTCTGTGATTTTCCACCCCTTTGATTCGATCCGGCTGGTCTGCGCATCGGTGAGATATTTAAGGTCTGACCCCAGCTCTAGCAGCACATTCGGGTCCGAGATATATTGCGGAATATAGGCGGGATTGCTGGGGTCATTTTCGGCGCAATAGTTTGGATTCGGATAGCCCGGTCCCGGCATGCCCAATCTTGCCGGTTGAAGTTGGTCAACATGGTTCGATGTTGGCCATGACGTTCCGGCGGGATTCGTCGTCTTGGACGGGTAAACGAATGTATATCCACCCGACTCGTCTCTTAATACCAACGGCACGTCCACATCCTCGACGAGGGTCAGGCCGACCGGTGCCGACGATTCGAGTTTCCGAAAGATGAACTTTCCATCGTCGAAATAGGTCGGGCGCATATTGTCACGAATTTCAGTCGTGTTCACAATTCCCAATGAATTCAAGGCCTTCGCCCATGTCACCGTCAGGCCATTCAAGTCTTCGAGATGCTCACCCCAATTATCGTCACGTAGGTAAGTCAGAACATCCGCATCCATGGCCCATAAGTCCATATCCAGAATATCGAATGCATCTGGGCCACGATTGAGGGTCGGTGCACTTCCGGAAAAACAAATCGGATTGGCGCTTGCACACATATTCGAGGGCGGAAGCGGGCCTGCATTCGGTTGGGTCGCAAGAGAGTGTCTAAATTTCTTTAAAACCTGCCCCGCGCTCAACCCGACCAAATTATCGGCCTCCCCTTCCCAGTCAATTTGCGTATATTGCCAGTCTTCGTCATTATTGCGTTTTAGAACGACATAGGAGCTGCCATACCCGATGATGCTACCGTCGCTCGTGTCGCAAACGCGGCCATTATGCGGTTTTGTTACATCTTGAACGATTTCGGGGAAAAATGTCGCTTGGTCGATCCCTGGCGGAAAGTAAGGGTCCGGCGCCCACCCGGTCGGGAGCGCCCTCAAAGTCTCCGTAATAATGTTCACGCCTGAGAAATGGACACTGTCTTGACCAGTGTCGTATTGTTTGACTTCAATATTCCAGCCACCGCTGACGCAGCTGAAATTCATGACTTTTTCAGGAATGCGGCTGGGGTTGTTTGGGTCCACAGCATTGGCGGGTTGAACAGCGGACGCGAGTAAAACAACGGATGTTGCTAGAGTTCTCTTAAAGCCTAAATAGCGCATGTTAATATTCCCAAGTGAGGGTCGTCGCTATGGCTCATCCGGTGGAAAAGCAAGCTCTATAGGGAGTAATGCGCCCTCCCCACTCTCAATTCCGCCAGAATCCCGGCGTAATTACCACCAGCGCGGTCACAATCTCCAGCCGCCCGACGATCATGGCCGTTAGCAGCACCCATTTGGCGAGCTTCGGCAGGTCCTGATAGGTGCCGCTGGGGCCGATGATGTCTCCGAGGCCCGGGCCGACATTGGCAACGGCGCTGCCGGCGCCGCTCCAGGCTGTCACGGGATCGATCCCCATCGTGCCGAGCAAGGATGCGGTGACGGCCACTGTGATAAAGAATAAAAAGAAATAGCCCAAAACCGAATAAACGATCTCGTCCGGGAGGGGGCGGCCATTATAGCGCATTGGCGCAATCGCCCGCGGGCGCGGCATGCGGAACAGATAGGCGCGCAGCGCCTCCATCGCGACCTGATAGCGGAAAATCTTGATCGAACAGGCCGTTGATCCGGCGCAGCCGCCAATGAACATGAAGAAGAAGAACGCCCCGACCGCCATCGGGCCCCAGCTCATATAATCGGCGGTGGCATAGCCCGTGCCCGTGACAATGGAGATGGTGTTGAAAGCTGACAGGCGCAGGGAGTATAGCCACCCCAGCTCGCTATCCGGCGCACCGGACGTGACCAGCGCCACAAGAACCAGCGCGCTGAGCGCGGCCACAACGCTCAAGAACGCGCGCACTTGCGGGTCCCGGAACGGCTCGTCCCATTGTCCGCGCGTCACCATCAACATATACATGCCGAACGGCAAGGCGCCGAGCAGCATGAACACGCTGCCGACAATATCCGCGCCATTATCCATGAACCCGCCCATCGACGCGTCCGACGTTGAATAGCCGCCCGTCGCGATTGTGGTCATGGCGTGCGCGGCGGCGTCGAATTCGCTCATGCCCGTCATCATATAGGCGGCCGCGCAAGCCACCGTCAGGCCGAGATAGATGAGCGCGATAGATAGGGCGATACTCTGCGCACGCGGCAGGATTTTCTCGCCCACGTCAGAGCTTTCGAGCCGGAAGAGCTGCATCCCGCCCACACCCAGCATCGGCAGCACCGCCATCGCGGTCACAATGATGCCGATCCCGCCAATCCATTGCAGCATAGCCCGCCAGAGCAATATCCCCTTGGGCATATCATCCAGCCCCGTCAGGACGGTTGCGCCTGTCGTGGTGATACCGGACGTGGCCTCAAACAAGGCGTCGGTAAAGCTGAGCCGGACCGGGTCGAGAAGAAACGGAATGGAGGCCAGTAGGGCCAAAACAATCCAAGAAAAAACGGTCAGAACAAAGGCGCCGCGTGCGCGAATATCCGGCACAGGGCTGTAGGTCGCTGTCGCGAGCGCGCCGCCGACCAAGGTTACGATCACGCCGGAAATGGCAAAGGCCTGCCAGGATCGATCCTGATAAACCAGATCAACGGCCATAGGCACAAACATCAAAAGCCCCAAGGCAGATGCCATGAGGCCGATGACGAAGAATACGGAACGAAGGTCCGGCATAGGGACTTATCGCGGGGCGTAGCCCCACTGGCAAGAGCGCGGTGACCTCTTCTCTGGGGGCGATTGCCCGCCTCATCTTTGTGCGCTGTGACTTTGCAGCGGTTGCGAAGTGCCCGCGCCAGGCGTAAGCGGACCGCACATCCCCCACCCTGCCTCGTCTGGAGACTCCGCTATGCGCCTGCGTTCACTCCCATCCCTGCTTTTCGGCGTGGCCTTGACGGCGGGTTTGTCCGCCTGTTCCGGCGGGTCTGACACGGGTCCGGCTCCTCAGAATGAGGCGGACGTCAACCAGACCGTACCCGCTTTGCAAAAGGCCGCCACGGAAGCGCTCACTCCCAAAGCACAGCGCCAAAGCTATCTGACCAATAACCCGGGCGAAGGTCGCCTAACGCCAGAACGGCTGCATACGGGGACATCGCTCGACGGGACATCGCTGTCACAAGCGCGGATTGCGCCGTCCGGCGATTTTGTCACCGTGTTGCAAGGCCGCGACAATGATGCCCGGCAGCAGGACCTCTGGGCCTACGACATTGAAACGGGCGAAGGCCGCTTGCTGGTCAGCTCGACCGACCTGCTCGAAGAACCCGAAGAATTATCCGAAGAGGAAAAGAACCGCCGCGAACGCGCCCGGCTCTACGCGTCCGGTATTGTCAGCTATAGCTGGGTCGGAGACGCGCTGCTTATGTTCCCGCTGGGCGGAGACATCTATCTGTATGACCTCGAGACGGAAGAGGCGCGGCAAGTCACGGCGACCGAGGAGGCGTACGAGACCGACGCGAAAGTATCAAAAGACGGCAGCCTCGTTGCTTATGTGCGCGGCGACGAACTCTATGTGAAAGAGTTGAAAACCGGGCTGGAACGACAGCTGACAAAGGGCGCGACCGACACGATCCGAAACGCCACAGCGTCCTTCGTCGTGCAAGAAGAACTGGACCGCAATACGGGCTATTGGCTGTCGCCAGACAATCGCCGTGTCGCCTATACGCAAATTGACGAAAGCCCCATCGAAATTGAAACCCGCGCCAATATCGGTCCGGACGGCATCACCACGATCGATCAGCGCTATCCTTTTGCCGGGACCGATAACGCAACAGTCAAGCTGGGCGTTGTGCGGACCACGGGCGGGGCCACGCGCTGGGTTGATCTGGGCGATGACGAAGATATCTATCTGACCCACGTGGCGTGGGCGCCGGACAGTCAAGCGCTCTATGCGGGCGTGCTGACGCGCGATCACAAGACGCACACGATCTACCGCGTCGACTTGGCTGATTATGAATCAGAGGTCTTCTATTCCGAGAGCAGCGAGACGTGGCTCAACATCCGCTCCAGCTTCAAACCTGTTGATGGCGGTCTACGATTGATTAGCGAGCGCGAGGGCAAGCGCGCCTATTACGAAATCACGGAAGACGGCGCACGGAGGCTAACGCCTGAAGGCCTGTTGGTGGATCGTATCCGCTGCACAGCCGATGATGGCGCGCTTTACCTTACAGGGTGGCAGGACAGTCCGGTGTCGACCCACTTATTCAAGATCGAGACGGTCGCCGCTCCCTCTGGAAGTTCGGGCGAAAGTTCAGGCGAAACATCC
>Ga0115567_10005584_pt1 | contig 12169 bp, 9 predicted proteins | sample COGITO_mtgs_1204_2_FD_88679 | JGI IMG/M metagenome (GOLD analysis project Ga0115567, IMG submission 88679) | Pelagic marine microbial communities from North Sea - COGITO_mtgs_120412 | ecosystem: Environmental > Aquatic > Marine > Epipelagic | place: Germany:Helgoland, sampling site Kabeltonne...
CGCGCGCGGTCCAGGCGTTGCCCATGTCGGTGAAATAGGGCTTCAGCTTGGCCAGCGCCTGCTCGGCCAGCTTGCGATAGGTGGTGATCTTGCCGCCGAACACGTTCAGCAGCGGCGGCTCCATCCCCACCGGACCGTCGGTCATCGGACCGGCCTCCACACTCAGAACATAGTCGCGCGTGGCGGCGGTGGCCGATTTCGCCCCGTCGTCATAGAGCGGGCGCACGCCGGAATAGGTCCACACGATGTCGTCGCGGGTGACGGACTTCTCGAAATACTGGGTGGCGAAATCGCACAGGTACTGCTGTTCCTCGGGCGTGCATTCGGCCTTTACCGACGGATCGTGGCCGTGGTCCTTGTCGGTGGTGCCGATCAGGGTGAAGTCGGTCTCGTAGGGGATCGCGAAGATGATGCGACCGTCCTCGCCCTGGAAGAAATACGCCTTGCCGTGGTCGTAGAGGCTGGGCACCACGATGTGGCTGCCCCGGACCAGCCGCACCCCTTCGGCCGAGTTGATCCGGATCGTGCTCTTGACCACGTCCTCGACCCACGGCCCGCCGGCGTTGACCAGCCCGCGCGCGCGGATGCGCTGGGTGTCGCCGGTCTCGACGTCGCTCACCGTGACGGTCCACGCGCCGGCCTCGCGCTCGGCCGACACGACCCTGGTCCGGGTCATGATGCGCGCGCCCCGCGCCTCGGCGTCGCGGGCATTGAGCATGACCAGGCGCGAATCCTCCACCCAGCAGTCGGAATACTCGTAGGCCAGCTTGAAGCGGTCCTTGATCGGCTTGCCTTCGGGGGCGGTGGTCAGGTCCAGAGTCTTCGTTCCCGCCAGATACTTCCGCCCGCCGAGATTGTCGTACATGAACAGGCCGAGGCGGATCAGCCAGGACGGGCGGCGCCCCTTCATCCAGGGCATGACCGTGTTCAGCAGCTTCGAGGTGGGCGTGTCGCCCTCGAACCGCATGTCGGGGCTGTAGGGCAGCACGAAGCGCATCGGCCAGGAGATATGCGGCATCGCCTCGAGCAGCACCTCGCGCTCGACCAGCGCCTTCTTGACCAGCCCGACCTCGAAGAACTCCAGATAGCGCAGCCCGCCGTGGAACAGCTTGGTGGATTTGGAGGACGTGGCCTCTGCCAGATCGCCCATCTCGGCAAGGCAGACGTTCAGCCCGCGGCCCTGCGCGTCGCGGGCGATGCCGGTGCCGTTGATGCCGCCGCCGATCACGAAAAGATCGTAGACGTATTCGGCCGGTGCGTCGCTCTGGGTCATGGGTGTCTCCGATTGGGTCGGCGTTCCCCTGTCATATAGAAAGACTGTCCGGGTTTCAGGGGGGTGGGCGGGGTTTCGCGGCGAAATCACGCGCCTGCACGAAAAACGGGCGGTCTAGCCGGCGCGGATGCGTTCGGCGACGATGGCATCGGCCAGATGGTGGGGGCTGGTCCGCGCGGCGGCGGCGCGGGTCAGGATCCGGTCCAGCGTCCGCCCCAGCGCATCGAGCTTTTCGGCCACGAAGGCGGGCGCGTCGTCGATGCGCAGGATCTCGGTGGCGACGTTCACGATACCGCCGGCATTGGCGATGTAGTCGGGCGCGTAGAGGATCCCGCGGCGGTGCATCCGGTCCGCGTCCTCGGGGCCGGCCAGCTGGTTGTTCGCGGCCCCGCAGACGGCGGCGACGCGCAGGGCCGGGACGGTGTCGTTGTTCAGCACCGCGCCCACCGCGCAGGGGGCCAGGATGTCCGCGTCGACGGCCAGGATACCGTCGGGCGTGGCGGAGCGGGCGGACAGATCGGCCACCGCGCGATCCACCTCCGACGCGCGGGGATCGGCCACGATGAGGCGCGCGCCCGCCCCGGCCAGAAGCTCTGCCAGCGCCCGGCCCACATGGCCCAGCCCCTGCACCGCGATCCGCAGCCCCGCCAGATCGTCCGACCCGAAGCGGTGGCGGGCGGTGACGCGCAGGCTCTCGAACACGCCCCGCGCGGTGACGGGGGACGGATCGCCGCTGGCGTGGCGGCCGGAGGCCAGGCCCGCCACATAGCCGGTCTCCCGCGCCAGTTCGGCCATGTCGCCGGGGGCCATGCCCATGTCCTCGGCGGTCCAGTAGAGACCGGCAAGGGACTCCACCGCCCGCCCCATGGCGCGAAGCTGGCCGGGCGTCTTAGCGTCCGGATCGCCCAGGATCACCGCCTTGCCGCCGCCCAGCGGCAGGTCGGCGGCGGCGTTCTTGTAGGTCATGCCCCGGCTCAGGCGCAGCACGTCCTCCAGCGCCGCCGCCTCGTCGCCATAGACCCGCATCCTGAGCCCCCCGGCCGCGGGGCCCAGGGCGGTGGAATGGATGGCGATGTAGCCGGTCAGCCCGGCGGCGTCATCCGTCACCCGCAGCACCCGTTCGTGACGGTCCGTGGTGATATCCTCGATCCGCATGGCCCCTCCTGCCCTGTCAGCCAGATGCGGCTGTGTCGGCCCCCCGCGCGCGATGCGCAACCGAATCGCGGCGCCGCCCCGCGCCGGCCGCCCCGGTTCAGAGCTTTTGCAGCAGCGCGTTCACGCTCTCCTTGGCGTCGCCGTAGAACATCCGGGTGTTGTCCTTGTAGAACAGCGGGTTCTCGATGCCCGAATAGCCGGTGCCGGAGCCGCGCTTGCACACGAACACATCGGTGGCCTCCCAGACGTGCAGGACCGGCATCCCGGCGATGGGAGAGTTCGGATCGTCGTTCGCCGCCGGGTTCACGATGTCGTTCGAGCCGATGACGATGACCACATCGGTCGATTTGAAGTCGTCGTTGATCTCGTCCATCTCCAGCACGATGTCGTAGGGCACCTTTGCCTCTGCCAGCAGCACGTTCATGTGGCCCGGAAGCCGCCCCGCGACGGGGTGGATCGCGAAGCGCACCGTCTTGCCCTCGTCGCGCAGCTTCCGGGTCAGCTCGCTCACCGCCTGCTGCGCCTGGGCCACGGCCATGCCGTAGCCGGGCACGATCACCACGCTGTCGGCCTCCTTCAGCGCGTCGGCCACGCCGTCGGCGTCGATCGCGACCATCTCGCCCTCGACCTCCTGCTGCTCGCCCCCGCCGGTGCCGAACCCGCCCAGGATGACGCTGACGAACTGCCGGTTCATGGCCTTGCACATGATGTAGCTGAGGATCGCGCCCGACGATCCCACCAGCGCGCCGGTGACGATCAGCAGGTCGTTGCCCAGGGTGAAGCCGATCGCCGCCGCGGCCCAGCCCGAGTAGCTGTTGAGCATCGACACCACCACGGGCATGTCGGCGCCGCCGATCCCCATGATCAGGTGGTAGCCGATGAATCCCGCGATGATCGCCACCAGGAAGATCGTCCAGATCCCCGCGCCGTTGAAGTAGAGGATGCCCAGCAGGATGCAGAGCGCCAGCGCGCCCGCATTCAGGAAATGGCCGCCCGGCAGCTTGGTGGCCTTGCCGTCGACCTTGCCGGCCAGCTTGCCGAAGGCGATCACGGACCCGGTGAAGGTCACAGCACCGATGAAGATGCCCAGAAAGACCTCTACCTTGAGGATCGCGATCTCGACCGCGTCCTTTTCCCACAGCTTTTCCCCGAAGCCGGTCAGGTCGGCCTCCGCAAGGCCGATGCCCTGCGCCTGCATCTGCTGCACCGCACCCAGCATCAGGTCGGCGTTCAGTCCGATGAACACCGCCGCCAGGCCGACGAAGGAATGCAGCGCCGCGACCAGTTGTGGCATCTCCGTCATCTGGACCTTGCCGGCGATGTACCAGCCCGCCGCCGCGCCGATGGCGACAGCGATCAGGATCAGCGCGATGTTCTGCACGCCGGGGCCGAACACCGTGGCCAGCACCGCCAGGGCCATGCCGACGATGCCGTACCAGATGGCGCGCTTGGCGCTTTCCTCGTCCTTGAGGCCGCCCAGGGCCAGGATGAAGAGGATCGTGGCGACGATATAGGCCGCCGACTGGAGTCCCAGTTCGATCATGTGTCCCGCTCCCTTAGGATTTCACGAACATCGACAGCATCCGGCGCGTCACCAGGAAGCCGCCGACGATGTTGATGCTGGCGATCAGGATGGCGATGACGCTCAGGATCACCACCAGCCAGTTGCCGGCGCCCACCTGCAGCAGCGCGCCCAGAATGATGATGCCGGAGATCGCGTTGGTGACGGCCATCAGCGGCGTGTGCAGGCTGTGCGCCACGCCCCAGATCACCTGGAAACCGACGAAGCAGGCCAGCGCGAAGACGATGAAATGGCTCATGAAGCTTTCCGGCGCGACCGAGCCGATCAGCAGCATCACCACCGCCCCCACGGCCAGAAGCCCGATCTGGCCGCGGGTCTGCTTGGCGAAGGCGGCCTTTTCCTCGGCGTGCTTCTCCTCGCGGGTCTTTTCCTTCTTCTTCTCCTGCCGCGGCTTCTGCGGAGACGGGCTTTCCGTCTTTGGCGGCGGCCAGGTCACCTCTCCGCCATGGGCGACGGTCGCGCCGCGGATCACCTGGTCTTCCATGTCGTGGTTCACCTGACCGTCCTTCTCGGGCGTCAGGTCGGTCAGGAAGTGCCTGATATTGGTCGCGTAGAGGGTCGAGGACTGCTTGGCCATCCGGCTGGGGAAATCCGTGTAGCCGATGATCGTCACGCCGTTGTCGGTGACGATCTTTTCGTCCTTCACGGTCAGCTTGCAGTTGCCGCCCTTCTCGGCGGCCAGGTCCACGATCACGGAGCCGGGCTTCATCGCCTTGACCATGTCCTCGGTCCAGAGCTCGGGCGCCTCCCGGTTCGGGATCAGCGCCGTGGTGATGACGATATCCATGTCCGGCGCGATCTCGCGGAACTTGGCAAGCTGCGCCTCGCGGAACTCGGGGCTGGACGGGGCGGCGTAGCCGCCGGAGCCTTCCTCCTGCTCGCCCTCGAAGTCGAGATAGACGAACTCGGCGCCCATGCTCTCGACCTGCTCGGCCACTTCGGGGCGGACGTCGAACGCATAGGTGATCGCGCCCAGCGAGGTGGCCGCGCCGATCGCCGCCAGACCGGCAACGCCGGCACCCACGACCAGGATCTTGGCCGGCGGCACCTTGCCCGCGGCGGTGATCTGCCCGGTCATGAACCGTCCGAAATTGTTCGCCGCCTCGATCACCGCGCGGTAGCCGGCGATATTGGCCATGGACGACAGCGCGTCCATCTTCTGCGCCCGGCTGATCCGCGGCACCATGTCCATGGCGACCAGCGTGGCGCCCTTGTCGGCGGCGGTCTTCAGCAGCGCCTCGTTCTCGGCCGGGTAGAAGAACGAGATCAGCGTCTGCCCCTCGCGCAGGCGCTCCACCTCCGCTTCGGTGGGCGGGCGGACCTTGCCGATGACGTCGGAGACCTCGAACACCTTCTCGGCGCTGTCCAGAACCTCGACGCCCGCCTCGCGGTAGAGATCGTCGGAGATGTCGGCCCTGGTCCCGGCGCCGGCCTCCACCACGACCTCATGGCCGAGCTTGCGGATCTGCTCGGCCGAGGCCGGGGAAAGCGCAACCCGCGCCTCCGTTTCCTGGCTTTCTTTCACGACCCCAAATTTCATGGCGTCCGTCCCCCTGTTTCCGGTCTCTCAGCGCATATCCTGCGCAATATTGTTTCGCAAGCGCGCCGGACGGCTCAGACCCATCGCCTGACCCCGGCGCGCCAGCGGTAGAACCCAGCACCGAAACCGGCGCGGAGGCGCGCTTCCTCGGGCAAGATAAATCGGCGCGTGAGGATCGCCACCAGGGACGGGATCAGCAGCACGCCCCAGACCGTTCCGGCCCAGAACACCGCGCCGCCCAGCACCAGCACGTCGCCCAGGTAGATCGGGTTGCGGCTGAACGCGAAGGGTCCGGTGGTCACCAGCGCGTCCGGCACGCGATGCGGGATCACCGTGGTCCGGTGCCGGGCCATGACCGCCACCGCCCAGACCATGAGCGCCAGGCCCAGAACCGCCAGCGCAGCCCCCACCCCGTCCCAGACCGGTCCGTCCAGGCGCGGGCCCAGACCGCGCCCCAGCCACAGCGCGGCCAGATGCGCCGCCGTCCAGACCGGCGGCAGGTCGGCCCAACGTGTCCAGCCCATTGCATCCCCTCCGCGTCGCGGCCACCCTAGCGCAAACGGAACGGGAGGGGCCATGACCGATCTCAACGCACGACACGCCATCGTCACCGGAGGAGGGTCGGGCATCGGCCTCGCCATCGCGCGGTCCCTGGCCGGCGCCGGGGCAGACGTGACGATCACCGGGCGCACCCTGTCGCGGCTGGAAGAGGCCGCGGCGGGCGACGCGCGGCTCCATCCCCTGGCCATGGACGTGACGGACGAATCGTCTGTCGCCGACGGCATCGCCGGGGCCGTCGCCGCGCGCGGGCCGATGGCCATCTGCGTCGCCAACGCCGGCGTGGCCGAGGGGCGCAACCTGCTCAAGACAGACCTGACCTTCTGGCGGCATATCATGGCGACCAATCTCGACGGCGCGTTCCTGACCATCCGCGAGAGCCTGCGCAGCATGGCCGCGCTGGACTACGGACGGGTCATCGCGGTCAGCTCCATCGCGGGGGTGCGCGGGCTGAAGGGCGCGCCGGCCTACTCCGCCTCCAAGCATGGCGTCATCGGCCTGATCCGCGCCCTGAGTGAGGATTTCCTGGGCAAGCCGGTGACCTTCAACGCCATCTGCCCGGCCTATGTGGACACCGACATCGTGACCCGGAACGTCAACGCCATCCGCGACCGCGCCGGGGTGACGGATGAGGAGGCGCTGCAAATGATGGTTTCGCAGAACCGCCACAAGCGGCTGATCGACGCCTCTGAGGTCGGCGCCGCGGCGCTGTGGCTCTGCGATCCGGCCTCCGGCTCCGTGAACGGGCAGACCATAGAGATCGCGGGCGGCCAGGCGGCGTGACCGACTTCGCCGCCACGCGGGCGCTGTTCGACCTGCCCGACGGGATCGCCTATCTCGACGGCAACTCCCTGGGGCCGCTGGCACGCGCCGTGCCGGACCGGGTGGCGCGGACGATGACGCGCGAATGGGGTGGCGATCTGATCGGCGCCTGGAACAGTGCGGGATGGATGGACTGGCCGGAGCGCCTGGGCGACCGGATCGCGCCGCTGATCGGCGCGGCGCCGGGCACGGTCACGCTGGGCGACACCCTGTCGATCAAGGTGCACCAGGCGCTGGCGGCCGCCCTGTCGCTGACCGACCGTCGCGTGATCCTCAGCGATACCGGTAACTTCCCGACCGATCTTTACATGGCGCAGGGACTGGTCCGAACGCTTGACGCCGGCCATGCCCTGCGTGTCGTTGCGCCGGAGGAGGTCGAGTCCCACCTGTCCGACGACATCGCCGTGCTCCTGCTGACAGAGGTGGACTACCGCACGGGACGCCGCCATGACATGGCCCGGCTGGGCGACAGAGCGCGCCGGAACGGCATAATCACGGTCTGGGATCTGGCCCATTCCGCCGGGGCGCTGCCGGTGGACGTGACCGCCTGCGGCACCGATTTCGCGGTCGGCTGCACCTACAAGTATCTCAATTCCGGCCCCGGCGGCCCCGCCTTCCTGCATGTCGGCCCGCAGGTCGCGGAACGCATCGACCCCGCCCTGCCCGGCTGGCTTGGCCACGCGGCGCCGTTCGACTTCGACCCGCAGTACCGCCCCGCCGCCGCCGCGAAGCGGTTCCGCATCGGCACGCCGCCGGTCCTGCAGATGGCCGCGCTCGACGCCGCGCTGGATGTCTGGGACATCGCCTCGATCCACGATGTGCGCGCCCGGTCCGTGGACCTGTCGCGCCGGCTCATCGACGGGGTCCGCGCGGCCTGCCCCGCGCTGGTCCTCGCCTCGCCCGGCGACGATGCGGCGCGGGGCAGCCAGGTGTCGTTCCGCCATCCGCAGGGCTACGCCATCATGCAGGCGCTGATCGCCGACGGCGTGATCGGCGACTTCCGGGCGCCGGACATCCTGCGCTTCGGGATCACCCCGCTCTATATCGGCACGCCTGAGATCGACCGCTGCGTGGAAACCCTGGCCCGGATCATGGACCGCGGTCTCTGGGACGATCCCGCCTTCCGCCGGAGGCAGGCGGTGACGTGACGCAGGCGCCGCGCGATGGGGATCGCCGGGCGTGGCGCGGCTCTGCGCCATTTCCTCGGTTGCCGCGCCGCACGCCACCGCGCCGCGTTGCGCGATCGATCGGGTCCGCGACTGACCCCCGGAAGGACAGGATCGCCATATGCGATTGGATCGCTGGAACCGGCGCGCGCGCTATTTGCACGATGCAGCGCGGGGGCGCTGCGTGCGCCGCGGCCCGCAGGAGGTTCCCCATGCGTCCGATCTTGCTGATATGCGGCCTTGCGTGGGCGGCGGCGGTCCCGGCCCAGGCGCAAGAGGGCGACGACACCCGGCTGGGCGGTGTCGGACGGATGGTCTGCGCGCAGCTCGCGGGGGCGCGGAATGCGCCCTATCTGGGGCAGGTGGGCGACTGGGCGCTGGGCTATATGGCCGGCCGCGTGGATGCCGGCCAGACACCCGTGGACGGCGCGACCCTGTCAACGGCGAACCCTGCGGATGTGGTGGCCGGCGTGGCGCTGCGCTGCCGGCAGGATCCCGACATGGCGGTGATCGACGCGGTGCGCAGCTATGCCACGGAGGTGTTCGGCGAACCGGCCCGGGGCGGTCCGGTCGCGGCCGACCCGCTGCCGCCCGCGGCCGCCCTGCCCGACGTGTCCGCGCCCGACATGCCCGCAGATCTGTCGGGCGAGGCGATCGACCATGCCCCAAGACCCCGGGCCCGGCCCGCCGCCGGAACGGCAGAGGGCGCTGGTGCGGAGGCGGGGGATGACCCCGCGGACGGCGGCGGCGGTGACGACGGCCCCGCGGACACGCAGGATGACACGGGCCCCGGCGGAACCGGCGGCGCCGGGCCGAGCGCCGATCCGGGCAACACGTGACGCCCGGGCGGGAAGCCCGATGCGGAGCCGGTCACGCGATGGCGCGGGTGGGCACGCGGGTGGCGCCGTCGGCCCATTCGCGCAGGGCCGCGCCGAAGGCGCCGAACAGCGCGCGCGAGACCGGATCCCGCGCGGCATCGTATTCGGGGTGCCACTGAACCGATAGGGTGAACCCCGGCGCATCGGCGATATAGGCGGCCTCCGGCGTGCCGTCCGGCGCCCATCCGTCGATCGCGAAACGTGGACCGGGGGCCATCACACCCTGCCCGTGCAGCGTGTTGGTCATCACCCGCTGCGCGCCCATGAGCCGATGGAACGGGCCGCCTTCGGAAAAGGTCACTTCGTGGCGGAGGGCGAATTTCTCCGCGATCGTACCGTCGGGCGGCATCCGGTGGTTGAGCCGCCCCGGCAGGTCGCGGATCTCGGGGTGCAGAACCGACCCGAAGGCGACCGCGACCTCCTGGAAGCCCCGGCAGATCGCCAGAAACGGCTGGCCGCGCTCCGTCAGGCTACGGATCAGCGGCAGGGCAACGCGGTCGCGGGGTCGGTCGAAGGTGCCGTGGGCCTCGGTCTCGCCATGGCCGTATTCCTCGGGATGGACGTTGGGCCGGCCGCCGGTGAACAGGAACCCGTCGCAGGTCTGCATCAGATCCTCGACCGACACCAGCGCCGGGTCCGACGGCACGATCAGCGGCACCGCCCCCGCCACCTGCGCCACCGCCTCCGAGTTCATGCGGCCGCCGCCGTGAATCTCATAGGTGTCGTTCACCAGATGATAATTGCCGATGATGCCGACGACCGGGCGGGGCATGGGGTCATCCTTTGTTGCGAATAGCCCCTATCTAGTGCCCGCCCACCCCGGTAGGCAACCGCGTCGCGCCCGGCGATTGCCGCAGAGCGGCCGCGACCGTCAGGCGGCGCCGGTCAGGCCGGCGGCCTCCAGCCCCTTCATCCCGGCCGCGGCGTCGTTGTCCGACGTGTCGCCGGTCACGCCCAGCGCGCCGATCACCGCGCCGGCTTCGCTGATCAGGATCCCGCCCGGGACCGGGATCACCGCGCCGCCGAAGGCCCCGTTGGCGGCCGTCATGAAGTAGTGCTGATCTTCGGCCCGCTGCATCTGGGCGGAACCGGGCATCCCCAGCATCACCGCGCCGTAGGCCTTGCCGTGCGCGATGGCGAAGCGGCCGGGCGACGCGCCGTCCTGCCGCTCGAAGGCCAGGACATGGCCGCCGGCATCCAGCACGATGGCCGAAAGCGGTTTCAGTCCCGCCTCCGCCCCGGCCTCGAACGTGGCGCGGATCGCGGCGCGGGCGGCGTCGAGCGTGAGGGTCATTGGGTCATCTCCTTTTTCTCGCGGCGGCGCGCGTGCAGGACCGGTTCGGTATAGCCCGAAGGCTGCTCGCGCCCCTCAAAGACCAGATCGCAGGCCGCCCTGAAGGCCGGACCGTCGAAGCCCGGCGCCATCGGGGTATAGGCCGGGTCGCCGTCGTTCTGGCGGTCCACGACCTCGGCCATCTTGCGCATGGTCTCCATCACCCGGTCGCGGGAGACGACGCCGTGGTGCAGCCAGTTCGCCAGGGCCTGGCTGGAGATGCGGCAGGTCGCGCGGTCCTCCATCAGCCCGACGTCGTGGATGTCCGGCACCTTCGAGCAGCCGATCCCGTGGTTCACCCAGCGCACCACATAGCCCAGGATTCCCTGGGCGTTGTTCTCGATCTCCTCGTCGATCTCCGCATCGCCCCAGTCGGCCTGCGCCAGCGGCAGCGTCAGCAGGTCGTCAAGCGAAGCGCGCGGCCCGCCGCGCGCCAGTTCCTGCTGAACCGACAGCACGTCCACCTCATGGTAGTGCAGCGCATGCAGCGTCGCCGCGGTGGGCGACGGCACCCAGGCACAGTTGGCGCCCGCCTTCGGATGGCCGATCTTCTGTTCCAGCATCTCCGCCATCCGGTCCGGCATGGCCCACATGCCCTTGCCGATCTGCGCGCGGCCGCGCAGCCCGCAGGCCAGCCCGATGTCCACGTTGCGATCCTCATAGGCGCGGATCCAGGCAGAGTTCTTCATCTCTCCCTTGCGCACCATCGGACCGGCCTCCATCGAGGTGTGGATCTCATCGCCGGTGCGGTCCAGGAAACCGGTGTTGATGAAGGCCACCCGGCCCTTCGCGGCGCGGATGCATTCCTTGAGATTGGCGGAGGTGCGGCGTTCCTCATCCATGATGCCGATTTTCACGGTCCCGGCGGGCAGGCCCAGCATGTCCTCGACCCGCGCGAAGAGACGGTCGCTGAAGGCGACCTCTTCGGGTCCGTGCATCTTCGGCTTGACCACGTAGATCGAGCCGGTCCGCGAATTGCCGCCCTCCCGGTTCAGGTCGTGGAGCGCGACGAGACAGGTCATCACTCCGTCCAGCAGCCCCTCGAACACCTCGTTTCCGTCGCGGTCCAGGATCGCGGGCGTGGTCATCAGATGGCCGACATTGCGCACCAGCATCAGCGCCCGGCCCTTGAGCCGCAGCGTGCCGCCGTCGGGCGCGGTGAACTCCCGGTCGCCATGCAGGCTGCGGGTAAAGGTCTCACCGCCCTTCGCGATCTCCTCGGACAGGTCGCCGCGCATGAGGCCAAGCCAGTTGCGATAGGCCAGCGCCTTGTCCTGCGCATCGACGGCGGCCACGGAATCCTCACAGTCCATGATCGCGGAAATGGCGCTTTCGATCTCGATATCGGCCAGTCCGGCCGCGTCCCGCTTGCCGATCCGGTGCTCCCTGTCGATCACAAGAATGACGTGCAGCCCGTTGTTCTTGAGAACGATTTCGGTCGGTGCATCCCTGTCGCCGCGGAACCCGACGAAGGTCTCGGGCCGGTCGAGGGGCAGCGCGTGCTCGACCCGCGGCGTGTCGCCGGACGGCCGCGCCTTGTCGCTCTTGCGGGTGGCGTCGGCCGTGCGCCAGTCCTCACCGTTGAGGATCAGCGCCTCCAGGCCCTGCGCGCCGATGCGGTATCCGACGGCCATCTCGTGGCTGCCGGACGCAAGCGGAAAATGCGTGTCGAGGAACGTCTTGGCGCGGGCGATGACGCGGTTGCCCCGCGCGGGGTCGTATTCCGCCCCCTGGGGGGCGTCGCCCAGCGCATCCGTGCCGTAAAGCGCGTCATAGAGCGATCCCCAGCGTGCGTTCGCGGCGTTGAGCGCATAGCGGGCGTTCATGATCGGCACCACGAGCTGCGGACCCGGGATGTCGGC
>Ga0115567_10005585_pt1 | contig 12169 bp, 12 predicted proteins | sample COGITO_mtgs_1204_2_FD_88679 | JGI IMG/M metagenome (GOLD analysis project Ga0115567, IMG submission 88679) | Pelagic marine microbial communities from North Sea - COGITO_mtgs_120412 | ecosystem: Environmental > Aquatic > Marine > Epipelagic | place: Germany:Helgoland, sampling site Kabeltonne...
CCGGGTGGCTGGGACGGCGTCATAGGGAAAGTGACGCGCAGCGCTTGAATCTACGCCGCGCCGCGCCGATTTATAGGCGATGATGGATTTACTGGACCCCCCGATCGACGAGGACGCCGTGGCTGCGCGGCTGGATGCGCTTGCGCGGCGGCATGCCCGCGCGGGAAACCTTGGCATTCAGGTGCTGAACGTCGTCGGCGGGCGCGCCGAGGCGCTGGTGGACCGCCTGCCCGAGGCGGTCCGGGGCCGGCTGGAAAGCGGCACGGCGCAAGCGCTGGAGATGGCGATGGGCGCCGCACAGCGTTCGCGCGGGATGGTCGGCTCGCAGCCCGGCTGGCTGAACCGCGCGGTCACGACCGCGATGGGCGCGGCTGGCGGTTTCGGCGGCTTGCCAAGCGCACTGGCCGAGTTGCCGATCACGACGACGATCCTCTTGCGTGCCATTCAGGATGTCGCGGGCGAATACGGGTTCGATCCCACCGAAGAGGGCGTGCGGTTCGACTGCGTGCAGGTCTTTGCCGCTGCTGGTCCGCTGGATCACGACGATGGCGCCGATCTGGCGTTTCTGACGACCCGGGTGGCGGTGACTGGCAAGGCGATGCAGTCCCTGATCGCCAAGGTCGCGCCGCGCCTCAGCGTCGTTCTGGGACAGAAACTGGCGGCGCAGACTGTGCCCGTGCTGGGCGCGGCGGCGGGGGCGGCCACGAACTACGCCTTCACCAGCTATTATCAGCAGATGGCGCATGTGCATTTCGGTCTGCGCCGCCTCGCCATCGAGGCGGACATCCCCCATGCCGAATTGCTGGAAGCGTTTCGAAAGCGTCTTGTGGTTCCGGCCCGTCGCTAAAGCGTTTTGCATTTTCCCTGAGCCAGGAAAAATGGGAAACACTTTACAGTTTCTCGCGCAGGTACTCCATCACCGCAGGGCGCACGGACTGATCGCCGCGCACGCCTGCTGCGTCGAGTACACTGCGCAATTCGTCCAGGTTCGTCCGGCGCAGGATCGATTTGACGGGGCCGATGGAGGCGGGCCGCATCGACAGGCTTCGCAGGCCGATGGCGGCAAGGCACGCCGCCTCTACGGGGCGCCCCGCATCCTCGCCGCAAAAGCTGAGCGGGGTTTCGGTGGCAATGCACCGCTCCACAATGGTTTGCAGAAAGGTCAGGAAACTGACGTTGAGCGTGTCGTAGCGGCGCCGCACGCGCTCATTCTCGCGGTCGGCGGCGAAAAAGAACTGTTTCAGGTCATTGCCGCCGATCGAGAGGAAATCGACGCTGCGATAGAACTGGTCGGGCGCGTAGGCGAGGCTGGGCGTCTCCAGCATCGCGCCCAGCTTGAGCGTTTCGGGCAGGGGATGGCCTAGGATACGCTCGCGCTCCATCGCCTTGTCTAGCTCGGCGCGGCCTGCGTCGAATTCCTCGCGCTGGGCGACGAAGGGAAACATGATCGTCAGCGGACGCCCCTTGGCGCCGCGGATCAGCGCCTGAAGCTGCATCCGCATCACGCCCGGTTTGTCCAGACCCACGCGGATCGCGCGCCAGCCAAGGGCCGGGTTCGGCTCGTCGGTCGGCTTCATGTAGGGCAGCACCTTGTCCGAGCCGATGTCGAGCGTGCGGAACACCACGCTGCGGCCCTTGGCGGCGTCCATCACGCGGGAATAAAGCTCACTCAGCTCGGCCCGTTTGGGCATTTTCGAGCGGACGAGAAACTGAAGCTCGGTCCGGAAAAGGCCGACACCGTCGGCGCCCGACCCTTCGAGGCTGGGCAGATCGGCCATCAGCCCCGCATTCATGGTCAGCGACAAGGTGCGTCCGCACAGCGTCGTCGCGGGCTTGTCGCGGATCGACGCATAGCGCTCCTGCGCCTTGGCCTGCATGGCCATCTTGTCGCGGAAGGCGGCAAAGACGTTGTCGTCGGGGCGCAGATGGGCGATGCCCTGATCGCCGTCCACCAGAATTGTGTCGCCGTTCAGCGCCTCGGTCGTGATGCCCTTGGCATGGATTATCAGCGGAATGGCCAGCGCGCGGGCGACGATCGTGGCGTGGCTGCCGACGGCGCCTTCCTCCAGCACGATCCCCTTCAGGCTGCGGCCATAATCCAGCAGCTCCGCAGGGCCGATATTGCGGGCGATCAGGATCGGATCAGATGGCATTTCGGCGCCTGTCTGGGTGCCTTGCCCGGTCAGGATCCGCAGCATGCGGTTGCTGAGATCGTCCAGATCGTGCAGGCGGTCGCGCAGATAGGCGTCGGCGACCTGTCCAAGGCGGGCGCGGGCGGTCGATTGCTCTTTTTCGACGGCCGCCTCGGCCGAGAGGCCGCGACCGATATCCTGCTCCATCCGGCGCATCCAGCCCTTGGAATTGGCGAACATGCGATACGCCTCAAGCACTTCCAGCTGATCCTTGTCGCCAAAGCGTGCCGTGCTGAGCATGCGGTCGACACCCACGCGCAGCTCGCCGACGGCCTCATTCAGGCGCTCCAGCTCGCGGGCGGGATCCTCGGCGATGAGGTTCGTGACGACGACGCGCGCCTCGTGCAGCCAGACATGGCCGCGCGCCGCGCCCTCCTGCGCTGTCGCGCCGCGAAAGAGGACGGGATGCTGATGGCGCGCCTTCATCGCCGCACCCTCGCCGATGAACGCGCCCAGCTCGGCCATCTCGGCCAGAACCATGGCGACGACCTCGACCGCGTAGACCTCTTCTTCGGAGAAGCTGCGCGCGCTCTTGGACTGCACCACGAGCACGCCCAGTTTTTCGCCAAGTCGCTGGATCGGCACGCCCATGAAGGACGAATACCGCTCTTCCCCGGTTTCGGGCATGAAGCGGAAGCCGCGCGTGCCCGGCGCATCGTCGGTATTGATGACTTGCCCCGTGCGCGCGACGCGGCCCACCAGACCCTCGCCCAGCTTCATGCGCGTCTCATGCACGGCGGAGGCGTTGAGCCCCTCTGTCGCGCACAGCTCCAGGGTGTCCTCGTCGCGGAACAGATAGATCGAGCACACCTCGATGCGCATTTCCTCGGCGATCAGATGTGTGATCTGGTCAAGGCGCGCCTGCCCGGCGGCATCCTCGGCCATGACGGCGCGCAGGCGGCCCAGCATCTGTCGGCTGTCGGTCTGAAACTCGTCGCTCATCCGCCGGTCCTGTGAGTGAGGGAGCCGATCGCCTCAGCCCGCCTTGTCCAGTTGGAATGCATCATGCAGCGCCTGCACGGCGAGTTCCATATATTTCCTGTCGATGAGGACAGAGATCTTGATCTCGGATGTGGCGATGACCTTGATGTTGACGCCCTCGTTGCTGAGCGTCCTGAACATCTGGGCCGCGACGCCCGACTGGCTGCGCATCCCGATGCCGACGGCAGACACCTTGGCGACGTTGGTGTCGGCGACCAGATCGCCGTATTCTATATGACCCGCTGCAACGGCGTCCTTCATCGCCTTTTCGGCGCGCGCCACCTGATCGGTGGGACAAGAGAAAGTCATGTCTGTGCGCCCCTCCTCAGATATATTCTGGATGATCATGTCGACATTGACGCCGGCCTCCGACAGCGGGCCAAAGATGGCGGCGGCGATACCGGGGCGGTCGGCCACCGACAGAAGTGTCATCTTGGCCTCGTCGCGGGAATAGGCGATGCCGGTCACAACGTTGGATTCCATGATTTCCTCCTCGGCGCAGACAAGGGTGCCGGCGTCATCTGATTGTTCCTCGAAACTGCTGAGCACGCGCAGCTTGACGTTATAGCGCATCGCAAGCTCGACCGAGCGGGTCTGGAGCACCTTGGCGCCTAAGCTGGCCAGCTCCAGCATCTCCTCGAAGGCGATGCGGTCCAGCTTGCGCGCCTTGGACGAGATGCGCGGATCGGTGGTGTAGACGCCGTCGACATCGGTATAGATATCGCAGCGCTCGGCCTGAAATGCGGCGGCGAACGCGACGGCGGTGGTATCGCTGCCGCCCCGGCCCAGCGTGGTGATGCGCCCCTCGGGGCTGACGCCCTGAAATCCCGCGACGACCGCCACGCGCATGCCTTGGGCGAATTTGGCCATGATGTTCTCGGGTGGGATTTCCCCGATCCGGGCGGCGCTGTGCGCGGAGGTGGTGCGCACCGGCACCTGCCAGCCCTGCCAGCTGCGCGCGGGCACGTCCATTTCCTGTAAGGTCAGCGCCATCAGGCCGGCCGTGACGTTCTCGCCCGAGCTGACGACCGCATCGTATTCGCGCGCATCATAGAGCGGCGATGTCTCGCCGACCCAGCCGACCAGCTCGTTGGTTTTGCCGGACATGGCCGATACGATGACAATCACGTCATAACCCTTTGCCACCTCGACGCCCACGCGCTTGGCCGCGCGGCGAATGCGATCGGGGTTGGCGACGGAGGTGCCACCGAATTTCATTACGAGAACGGGCATGACCGGGGTCCCTTGGCTGTCTTCGCAGGCGGTTTACGCGGGGTGCAGGCCGAGGGCAAGAGCAGCGATGGCGCGCCCCTAACCGGCAGCCTCGCGGGCCAGTTCCTGCAGGGCGCGCATGGCGCCGTCGGCGCGATCCTCGGGCACGAAGAGGTGATCGTGGTAGTAGCCCGCGACCGGATTGACGCCCATGCCGAGGCCGGCCAGCCGTGACGTCACCTGCGCAAGAAAGCCGACGGCATCCAGCGCGGAATGGACGTTCAGCGTGATCATTCGGCAGGCAAAGACATAATCGAGCCCGGCGGCCCTTGCGGCATCTCTTGTGACGATAACGGTCATGCTTTCGTTTTCCTGCATGGTCATGCGAGGGGCAAGCCCCTGTGGCAAGTCGCGGCCCGGCAAGGTGGCAAAGACGTATGTATCCTCCGCCAGCACCGGCGACATATTCGCGATCAGGCGTTTCAGATCATGCTCGCCGCTCATGCGTCGCTTCGCCTGGACATCTGAAAGCAGCACCGAGGCGCGGCGCGCGGTGTCTGGCAAAGCATGCGTCAGTTGACCTTGCGCGCCGGGCGGAAGGGAAGGGGCAGGATCGGCACGCCCTCCTCCATCAGCTTGCGAGCCTCGGCGGGACGCGCCTCGCCATGGATGGAGCGGGCGGGCGCGCCGCCCGCGTGCATACCGCGGGCCTGCGCCGCGAATTCCGTACCGACATATTCCGAGTTCGCGTCGATCCGGCGCCGCAGCTCGGCCATCGCGGCCTCCGCCGGGCCGGAGGGCGTCGAGAGCGGACGGGCTGCTGACGGCACGCGCCGCGGCGTGTCCGCGCTGCCGGGGCGCACATTCGGCGCCATGATTGATTTGGCGATGCCCGTATCGCCGCAGACGGCGCATGCGATCAGGCCGCGCCCGACCAGCTTGTCATAAGCTTCGGCGGACTGAAACCAGCTGTCAAACCGGTGGTCCTGCGTACATTTCAGCGAAAATTTGATCATCGTCCAAACGTCCGTTTGCGAAGCCTTACACTTAGCGGCGCTGCGCCGAAAATCAAGCAGGGAAGGCCGCGCTCAGCCCTTGACCTGCTCGGGATCGAAATTGCGGATCATGTGCGCCAGATCGGGCTCATCGACCAGTGTGGCGGCCTTCTTGGGGCGCAGCCATTTGCGGCGCCGCTCGTCCGCCTCGGGATAGTCGGAGGCCAGTTCGCGCACCTTCATCGCATAGATCATCGTCACGCAAGGCAGATCGCCTCCGTCCTCGATCATCTTGCGATAGGAATAAAGTCCAAGGCAGCGCGGGTACATCTTGCCGCGCACGCCGGCCTCTTCCCACGCTTCGATCTCGGCGCTCTGGGCCGGGGTCTTGCCGTCCATCGGCCAGCCCTTGGGCACGATCCAGCGCTTGGTGCGGCGGCTTGTCACCAGCAGCACCTCGGGCTTGCCGCGCACCATCCGAAAGCAGAGCGCACCGAATTGGGTGCGCACATCGCTTTTATGCGCGTCGCTCAGATCGATTGGTTCAAGGGCCGATAAGGAATTCATGCTCACGTTGGCTCTGCTCTGTCTTTCAGCGCTTTACGGCGCCTCGCCCGTATCATCGGGGGGCACCTTGCGCTTTTGCTCTTGCTTTTAAGCAATATACTGCCAAACCTTTGAAAAAACAACCTTCCGAGCATTCCCGCGCGCGCCGGCCCCTGGCCGCTCCTGCCGCAATGCGGGAAGCGACGTGTAGGGGGATGTGCAATGCACCGACTGTCTGGATACGCCTTGGCTGCAATGCGCTGCGTGGCCTTGAGTCTGGCACTGGCGATGATGCCGGTCGCCGCGAGCAGTGAGGCGAACGTGACCGTGTTTGCGGCGGCGTCCCTGCAAGGGGTGCTGGACGCGCTGGCCGGGCGCTATCCCGGCGGCGCCGCCGTGTCGGCGGGCGGCAGCGGCACGATCGCGCGGCAAATCGCGAACGGTGCGCCTGCGGATGCCGTCATTCTGGCCAATGCGGACTGGATGGACTGGCTGGAGAGTGAAGGCATGATCGATCCGGCGCGCCGGATCGATCTGCTGGGCAATCGTCTGGTCCTGATCGCGCCCGCCGGCACGCCGGATCTGGATGATACCAGCGCCGCAGGCCTGCTTGCGCGGCTGGATGGCGGGCGACTGGCGATGGGACAGACAAACGGCGTGCCGGCGGGCATTTACGGGCGCCAGTGGCTCGTAAACGCAGGCCTTTGGCAGGCGCTGGCCCCGCACCTGGCCGAGACGGAGAACGTGCGCGCGGCGCTGGCGCTGGTCGCGCGGAGCGAAGCGCCGCTGGGCGTGGTTTATGCCACCGATGCGGCGGCTGAGACGGGGGTCCGCGTGATATATGAGGTGCCGGAGGCATTGCACGACCCCATCGTCTATCCTGCCGCGCCCCTGAACGATCGGGGCGCGGATTTCATGGGCTTTTTGCAATCAGATGCGGCGCAGGCCCTCTTTGCGGCGCATGGGTTTTTCGCGCCACCGGCGGCGCCCTGATGCTGGATGCCGATGCCCGGAATGCGGTGCTGCTGTCGCTTCAGGTGTCGGTTGTGGCCGTCCTTTGCACTCTGCCGCTGGCCATCGCGGTGGCGTGGCTGCTGGCGCGGCGCAGGTTTCCGGGCCATTCCGTGCTGAGCGCGCTGGTGCATCTGCCGCTGGTGCTGCCCCCGGTGGCGACGGGCTACCTGCTCCTGCTGACATTCGGGCGCAGCGGCTGGATCGGCGGGGCGCTGGCCGAGATCGGCATCGTCCTGGCGTTCCGCTGGACCGGGGCGGCGCTGGCGGCGGGCATCATGGGATTTCCGCTGATGGTGCGCGCGATCCGCCTGTCTATCGAGGCGGTCGATCCGGGGCTTGAGGAGGCGGCGGCGACGCTGGGCGCCGGGCGCTGGGCCGTCTTCTGCCGCGTTACGCTCCCCCTGATCGGGCCGGGCGTGCTGGCAGGGGCAGTGCTCGGCTTTGCCAAGGCGATGGGCGAATTCGGCGCGACGATCACCTTCGTTGCCAACATTCCCGGCCAGACCCAGACCCTGCCATCGGCCATCTACGCATTCCTTCAGGTGCCGGGCGGCGAGGGATCGGCGCTGCGGCTGGTCATCGCGGCGCTGATACTGTCCATCGGAGCGGTTCTGGTGTCGGAATGGCTGGCGCGGCGCATGGCGGCACGGATTGCCGCATGACCTTGAGCGTCGATATCGCACACCGCCTTGGCGGTTTCGCGCTGGATGCGGCATTTGAGGCGGGGCCGGGCGTCACCGCCCTTTTCGGGCCATCAGGATCCGGCAAGACGAGCATTGCCAAGGCCATCGCAGGACTGCTCAGGCCCGAGCGCGGGTGTATCACGCTGGACGGCGAGGCCATGCTGGATGTGGCGGGCGGCATCTGCGTTTCGCCTGCGCGCCGCCGGATCGGCGTGGTCTTTCAGGACGCGCGGCTTTTTCCGCATTTGACCGTGGCGCAGAACATCGCCTTTGGCGAACGCTATGCGCCGCCGGGTGCGCCGGGGTTGGAGGCGGCGGTGATCCAGCGAACGCTGGGGATCGGCGCCCTGATGGCGCGGCTTCCTGCCAGCCTCTCGGGCGGCGAGAAGCAGCGCGTCGCAATCGCCCGCGCGCTTGCCATGCGGCCGCGCCTTTTGCTGATGGACGAGCCGCTGGCGGCGCTGGACGGGCCGCGCAAGGATGAAATCCTGCCCTATCTTGAGCGTCTGCGCGACGATGGCGGCGTGCCCATCGTCTATATCACCCACGCGGTTGGCGAGATGGCGCGGCTGGCTGACCGGATTGTCGTGCTCCGAGTCGGGCGTGTCCTGCGCGCAGGGAACATGACGGACGTGCTGAGCGATCCGGCCATGGTGCCGCTGATCGGTGTGCGCGAGGCAGGATCGGTCCTGATCGCGCGCGTCACCGAGGCGAATTCCGGCGGGCTGAGCCGCCTGACCATCAGCGGGGGCGAGCTGCGTCTGCCGGGGATCGACGCGCGCGCCGGCACTTCGCTGCGCGTCCGTATCATGGCGCAGGACGTGCTGATCTCGCTGTCGCGGCCCGTTGGCCTGTCGTCGCGCAATGTCCTGCCAGCCGTGATCGAGGGTGTCCACCGGGGTGATGGGCCGGGTGTGGCGCTGTCGCTGCGCATCGGGGAGGACCGGCTGCTGGCGCGGATCACGGCCGAGGCGATGGATGAGCTGGGGCTTGCCCCCGGCGTTGCCTGTTTCGCCGTGCTGAAGGCCACTGCGGTCGCTCGCGCGGATATCGGCGCGCGGCAGTGAGATTGAATATCGAACCTCAGAGTCTGGATTGTCCACAGTTTTAAGGGGCCGAGTAGTCCTGATCGGACAATTGCCTATTCCGCCAGATGACAAGCCGCCAAGGTGCCGCTGTCTCCCACCGGTCGCAGGCGCGGGCGCTCGGCGCGGCAGATCTCCTGCACGATCGGGCAGCGCGGCGCGAAGGGGCAGCCGGGTGGCGGGTTGACCGGATCGGGAAGCTCGCCCGGCTCGCGCGGGGCGTCGAACGATCCGCCTTCCAGACTGGGGATCGCATCCAGCAGGAGTTGCGTATAGGGATGCTTGGGATCGCGGTAGATCGCCTCGGTGCTCGCCAGTTCCATCACCTGACCCAGATACATGACAGCAACGCGATCGCCGAAATGCTCGACCACGCTGAGGTCATGCGTGATGAACATGTAGGTCAGGCCGCGCTCGTCCTGGAGATCGTTCAGCAGGTTCAGGATCTGCGCCTGGATCGACACGTCGAGCGCCGAGATCGGCTCGTCCGCGACGATGAAGGCGGGGTTCGTGACCAGCGCGCGTGCGATGGCGATCCGCTGGCGCTGACCGCCCGAGAATTCATGCGGCAGCTTGCGCTGCCAGCTTTGGTCGCAGCCGGTGGCGTCGAGCACATCCTCGACCTGCGCGCGCACGTCCTGACTGGATTTCTCGGGCATCAGATGGCGGATCGGCTCGGCCAGCGTCTGATACACGTTGCGGCGCGGGTTCAGCGAGGCGTAGGGATTCTGGAAGACCATCTGCATGTCGGCGCGGACCGGCTTGCGCGCCGCTTCGTCCATCGTGTCGATGCGCTGGCCCTCGAAATAAATCTCGCCCGAGGACGGTGTCAGAAGGCCCATGATGGCGCGGCCCAGCGTGGTCTTGCCGCAGCCGGATTCGCCAACGACGCAGAACGTCTCGCCCTTTTCGATCTTGATATCGACGCCGGACAGGGCGTGCAGTACCGGCTTTTCCCGGCTGAGAAAGTGGGTCGGCAGATTGAACCGCATCTCGAGGCCGCGGGTCTCGACGATGGGAGATGACGCGGATTCGGTCATTGTGCGGTCTCCGCTTGCTCGTGCATGGGATGAAAGCAGGCGACGCCCTGCGTAAGCGGCGGCATGGACGCGCGGCATTCGTCGGTGCTGCGCTCGCAGCGGGGGTGGTAGGGGCAGCCTGTTGGCAGATTGGTAATGGGCGGCATCGAGCCGGGGATCTGGTAGAGTTTGGCACCCTTGGCGCTGTTTTGCGGCAACGCCTTCAGCAGGCCGACCGCATAGGGATGCTTGGGCGCGTCGATGATGTCGCGGGTGCGGCCCGTCTCGACGCATTTGCCCGCATACATGATCATGATTCGCTCGGTCACTTCGGCCACGACGCCCAGATCATGTGTGATCAGGATCAGCGCCACGTCATTCTCGCGGCACAGGCGCAGGATCAGTGACATGATCTCGGCCTGAATGGTCACATCAAGCGCTGTCGTCGGCTCGTCCGCGATGATCAGTTCGGGATCGGTCAGAAGCGCGATGGCGATGACGACGCGCTGGCGCAAACCGCCCGAAAGCTCGTGCGGATAGGCGTCCATGCGGCTTTCGGCGGAGGGGATGGCGACGAGGTTCAGCTTTTCCACGCTGAGGCGGTGCGCCTCGCGGGTCGAGATGCTGCGATGCGCCTTGAGCGTTTCGATCATCTGCTTGCCGATGCTCAGCACCGGATTGAGCGTGACCATCGGATCCTGGAATATCATCGAGATGCGGTTGCCACGGATGCGCCTGATCTGCCTCTCGGACATGCCGAGCAGGTCATTGCCGTCAAATGTGACGGAGCCTTGGGTGACGCGCCCCGGCTCGGCGATCAGGTTGAGGATGGCGAAGGCCAGCATGGATTTGCCCGCGCCGCTCTCGCCCACGACGCCGAGGCGCTGGCCCTTTTCCAGAACCAGATCGACACCGCGCAGCGCCTCGACCTCGCCCTTTTTGCCCTTGGGAAAGGCGACATGCAGATCCTTGACCTCAAGAAGTGGCATCAGTCGTCCCCCCGGCGCAGTTTCGGGTTCAATACATCGCGCAGCCAGTCGCCCAGAAGGTTGAGCGCCAGCACGAGCGTCACCAGCACGATGGCCGGGTAGAGCGTGATCCACCACGAGCCCGAAAAGATGAACTCGAAGCCCGACCGGATCAGCGAGCCGAGCGACGGCTTGTCCGTGGGCATGCCGAGCCCGAGGAACGACAGCGCCGCCTCGGTCATGATCGCCTCGGCCACCTGAATGGTCGAGATGACCAGAACGGGCGTCAGCGTGTTGGGCAGGATATGGCCCCACATCACCTTGCGCGCGGGCAGGCCGATCACGCGGGCGGCGTCGACATATTCCTTGTTCTTCTCGCCCAGGACGGACGAGCGGACGGTGCGGGCAAACTTGGGCCATTCGGCGACGCCGATGATGAGGATCAGCATGAAAATGGCATAGTCGGCATAGATGTTCGCATCGAACGCCGCCTTGAACAGCGCCAGTGCGATGATGGCGATCATCAGCGTTGACAGCGACATCTGAATGTCGGCCATCCGCATCAAAAAGCTGTCGATCCAGCCGCCCTTGTAGCCCGCCCAGAGGCCCAGCGTCACGCCGAGGACGCCCTGCACGATGACGGCGCCGATTCCGATCAGGAGGCTGATGCCGGTTCCGTAGACGATGGTCGAGAACACACCGCGCCCCTGCGCGTCCGTGCCCAGCCAGAACCGCTCGTCCCCGCCATCGCGCCACGAGGGGGGCATATCGCTGTCCATGATGTTCAGCTGCAGCAGGTCATAGGGGTTCTGCGGCGCGATGAAGGGCGCAAAGATCGCCATGACGATCAGGATCAGCAGAACGATGCCCGCGCCGATCGCGACCGGGTCGGACAGGAAGCGTTTGAGAAACCCTTGCCAGGTGATCATGATTTGGCCCCCGGAAGTTTGACCATCGGATTGATGAGTGTGTAGACGAAGTCGACGATGGTGTTGACCACGACGAAGATCAGGCCGACGACGATGATGTAGGCGATGATGAGCGGCGTATCGACCCGGTTGACCGCCTCAAGAAAGAGGAACCCCATGCCGGGCCACTGGAACACCGTCTCGGTCAGGATGGTGTAGGCAATGAGCGTGCCGATCATGAGGCCGCCCACCGTGACCACGGGCAGCAGCGTGTTGCGGAACGCGTGGACATAGCGCACGCGCGATGTGCTGAGGCCCTTGGCGCGGGCAAAGCGGACGTAATCGGTGCCCATCGCCTCCATCATCTCGGCCCGGATGAGGCGGATGAAAAGCGGCAGCATGATGGAGCTGAGCGCGATCGACGGCAGGATCAGATGCGACAGCCCGTCGAGGGTCAGAAGGCCGGTGTCCCAGCCCCACGGAAGCTCGACGGTGTCGCCGCGCCCGAAGGCGGGCAGCCAGCCCAGCTCGACCCCGAAAAGCCAGACCAGAAGGATCGCGGTCAG
>Ga0115567_10005587_pt1 | contig 12168 bp, 9 predicted proteins | sample COGITO_mtgs_1204_2_FD_88679 | JGI IMG/M metagenome (GOLD analysis project Ga0115567, IMG submission 88679) | Pelagic marine microbial communities from North Sea - COGITO_mtgs_120412 | ecosystem: Environmental > Aquatic > Marine > Epipelagic | place: Germany:Helgoland, sampling site Kabeltonne...
CGCCTGGCGCATCGTTGCCGCCCTGCGCGAGATCGAGGAAGAGTGGAACGAGGATAAAAAGGGCCGCCCCCATTTCGAGAATGAGGCGCACCCGATCAACCTCAATATCGGCAAGATCGAGGGTGGCGACTGGGCGTCTTCGGTGCCGTCCTGGTGCAACGTCGATTGCCGCATCGGCATCTATCCCGGCGTCAGCGCCGAGGACGCCGCCAGGCAGATCACCGACCGCGTCAAGGCTTTATCGGACGCCGACAGCTTTCTGGCCAACAACCCGCCCAAAGTGGTTTTCAACGGCTTTTACGCCGAAGGTTACGTTCTGGACGAGGGCAGCGAGGCCGAGGCGGTTCTGGGCCGCGCGCATGAGGCCGCAATCGGCGCGCCGATGGAATCCTTCATGACGGCGGGCTATCTCGATAATCGGGTCTATGCGCTCTACAATCAGATCCCCTCGCTCTGCTACGGGCCGAAATCGCGCAACATCCACGGCATCGACGAATGCGTCAGCCTGTCCTCGGTCAAGAAGATCACGACAACCATGGCGCTCTTCATCGCCGAATGGTGCGGCACCGAGGCGGTAGACGGCTGATGTCGCGCGCAGGCGGTCTACCCGGTTTCTGCAAAGCGCCAGAGGCGGCGCCCGCGCTGGCCGACCTTCTGGCGCATGACGCGCCAGGGATCACCCCGGACATGGCCGCCGATTTGGCGCGCGATCTATATGGCATAAGCGGCACGGTCCGCCCTCTCAGTGCCGAAAAGGATGCCAATTTCCACATCAGGTTGCAGACGGGCGAGGAGGCGCTGCTGAAGATCACGAACGCGGTCGAGGATCGCGGCGTGACCGACATGCAGACCGCCGCATTGATGCATCTGGCCGAGGTTGACCCGTCGCTGCCGGTCCAGCGCATTTGCCAGACGCTGAGCGGTGCATCCTCGGCCATCATCGCGGGGCCGGACGGCGACGCGCATGTCGTGCGCTTGATGAGCTATCTGGACGGTACGATCCTCAGCACGGGCACGCCGGCGCCGGGCCTTTATCCTGCGCTGGGCGGTCTGCTTGCGCGGCTGACACTGGGCCTGCGCGGGTTTTTCCACCCTTCGGCGGGCCATGTCCTGCAATGGGATATCAAGCAGGCGCACCGCCTGCGTCCCATGCTGGACGCGGTCAGCGACAGCGCGCTGCGCGCCCGGCTGACAGCGGCGATAGACCGCTTCGATGCAGATATCGCGCCGCGCCTCGCCTCGTTGCGCGCTCAGGTGGCACATAACGACTTCAATCCGCACAACCTGCTGGTCGATGGGACCAATGCGGTGCAGCCGATCGGCATCATCGACTTTGGCGATATGGTGCACACGCCCGTCGCCTGCGATCTGGCCGTCGCCTGCTCGTATCAGGTGTCGGGCGGCGATAAGCCAATGGCGCATGTCGCGCAGATGATCGAAGGCTACGCCGCCCTCATGCCGCTGGAGCACGCGGAGCTGGAGCTGTTGCCAGACCTCATGCGCCTGCGCCACGTCACGACGCTGACCATCGGTGCATGGCGCGCGCGGCGCTATCCGGCCAATGCGGCCTATATCCTGCGCAACACCGCCGCGTCCCTCCGCGGCCTCGACGCCATTGACCGCATCGGCATCCCCGCTGCACAGGCCGCGATCCGCAAGGCTGCGGATACAGCAATGGAAAGGCATTTCGCATGAGCATGGTCAACGCCTTCGACGCCTCTGCCGCCGGGCATCTGGACCCCGAGGATCGCGCCCTGATCGCGCGGCGCGCCAAAGCGCTCGGCCCCGCATACCGGCTATTCTACGAAGAGCCGCTGCATCTGGTGCGCGGCGAGGGCGCATGGGTCTGGGACAAGGCGGGAAAGAAGTATCTGGACGCCTACAACAACGTCGCCTCGCTGGGCCATTGCCACCCGCATGTCGTGCAGGCGATCAGCGCCCAGCTGGGCGTGCTGAACACGCATACGCGCTACCTGCACGAAGGCGTCGTGAGCTATGCCGAGCGGCTTCTGACCACGATGCCCGATGCGCTGGGGCACGTGATGTTCACGTGCACCGGGTCCGAGGCCAACGATCTGGCCCTGCGCATCGCGCGCAGCTACACGCGCCGCCAGGGCGTGATCGTCACGCGTCTCGCCTATCACGGCCTCAGCGAAGCGGTGTCCGAGCTGTCGCCCTCTTTGGGCGATTTCGTCACGCGCGGCCCCCGTGTCTGGCTGCTCGATGCGCCGAATGCGCTGAGCGTGCCGCCCGCCGAGCAGGGCGCGCGCCTTGCCGCAGATCTGGCCACCGCCATCGCGGAGATGCGCAGCGACGGTATCGAGCCTGCTGCGTTTATCGTCGATACCGTCTTCTCCAGCGACGGCCTCTATCCCGATCCTGCGGGCTTTCTGAAACCGGCGGTCGATCTGATCCGCGCCGAGGGCGGGATTTTCATCGCGGATGAGGTACAGCCGGGATTTGCGCGCACGGGCGACGCGTTCTGGGGGTTTCAGCGGCACGGGCTGGTGCCCGATATGGTCACGATGGGCAAGCCTATGGGAAATGGATTTCCCGTATCCGGCACGGCGATGCAGCCGCATCTGGTGGCCGAGTTCGGTGAGAAGGCGCGGTATTTCAACACGTTCGGTGGAAACCCGGTGGCTGCCGCCGCGGGCATGGCCGTGCTGGACGTGATCGAGGGCGAGGGCCTGCAGGACAACGCGGCGCGCGTCGGCGCGCAGATGAAAGACGGGCTCAGTCAGCTTGCATCGACGCGCGATGATATCGGCGACGTGCGCGGCGCGGGCCTCTTTCTGGCCGTTGAATGTGTGACCGATGCGGCCAGCAATGCGCCCGATGGCGCGCGGGCGCGCGCCGTCGTCAATCACCTGCGCCAGAACGGCGTGCTGATCAGCGCGACGGGGCCGAACGCAAATATCCTCAAGATCCGCCCGCCCCTGATCCTGAGCGCCGATGAGGCGGAGTTTTTTGTCGCTGCGGTCACGTCGGCCTTCGCGGCGACATAGACGCCCGCGCCGCGCTCAGTCGCAGGGCTTGATCAGGATCGGGCCTGCCGCCTCGGCGCCCAGATCGCGGCACGCGCCCGAGGTATCGCATAGCGTCCAGCCGCCGTCCGTCGCCCCCGATGCGGCCAAAATCAGCGACGGCACCACCAGATCGCTTTGCCATTCCCACCAGCCGTCTTTCAGGCGCGCGCCCGGGCCCGGCTCCATTCCGGCGCCGGATCCGCGCACCCGCGCTGTGTCCAGCGACAGTCCCGCAGCGGTCACGCGCCACTCCTCCTGCCAGCCGGAATGCTCGACCGAGTGTGTCCAGCCCAGCTGAAACTCCGGCGTCGTCAGAGCCAGGATCGCGGCGCCGACGGCAAGGCAGGTCATGCGGCGACGGGCCGCTTGCGGCCCATCCAGACCAGCGCGGCGAACGCGGCGGCAAGGGCGAGGCCGATCTCATCGGTGACGGGCAGCGCCGCGACCAGAGTGAACGCCGCAACCATGCCAAGCGCCCGCAGCGGCCAGCCCAGCGGGCGGCCCATCCAGCCGATCACGGCCACGCCCCAAAGACCGATAGAGAGCCCCGTCTTGAACACGACATAGGCCACCGCCGGCCAATAGCCGATGGACGCGGCCAGAGGCCCGCCATCCTGCAGCATCAGCGCGGGCGTATAGACCGCCATGAAGGGAATGACGAAGCCCGCCGCCGCCACCTTGATCGCCTCCATCGAGATGCGCAGGCCCGGCGCCTTGGCGATCGGCGCGGCGGCAAAACAGGCCAGCGCGACGGGCGGCGTCAGATCGGCCAGGATGCCGAAATAGAACACGAACATGTGGCTGACGATCAGGGGCACGCCGAGGGCCAGCAGGGCAGGCCCGGCAATGGAGGAGGTGATGATGTAGTTCGGGATCGTCGGGATCCCCATGCCCAGAAGGATGCAGGTCAGCATGGTCAGGACCAGCGACAGGAACAGGCTGGATTGCCCGACCGAAACGATGAATTGCCCGAATGTGTTGGCCGCCCCCGTCAGGGTCATCGTGCCGATGATGATGCCCACCAGCGCGCAGGCGACACCCACCGGCAGCGCCGTCTTGGCCCCCTCGGCAAGGCTGTCGCGGCACAGGATCAGCGTCTCGCGGCCACCCCGCGTGAGGGTGCACCAGATCAGCAGGGCCCCCAGCGCCGCAAAAAGGACGTTGATGCCCCATTGCAGGAATCCCGCCGCGACAAAGCCGAGCGCCACCCAGAAAATCGTGCGGAATATCCCATCGGGCAGGTTCATCGCTGCCGAGCCGCCGAGGATCAGCAGCACGGTGAGGCCAAGACCGATCGTTCCTGCAAAGAGCGGCGTGTAGCCCCCGAAAAGAAGGTAGACCAGCACCCCCAGCGGGATCAGCAACATCCAGTTCGCCTTGAGCGCCGCGAGGGGCGAGGGCAGGTCTTCGAGACTGAGGCCGCTGAGGCCATGGCGCCCCGCCTCCAGATGTACGATCCAGAAGGCCGACAGAAAATAGAGGATGGCGGGGATCAGCGCCGCGCGCACGACCTCGATATACTGAACGTCCAGCGTTTCGGCCATGATGAAGGCGACGGCGCCCATGACGGGGGGCATGATCTGACCGCCCATCGACGCAGTCGCCTCGACCCCGCCGGCAAAGGCCGGCCGGTAGCCGAATTTCTTCATCAGGGGGATGGTGAACTGGCCTGTCGTGACAACATTTGCGACGCCCGAGCCGGATATCGTGCCCATCAGCCCCGATGAGACCACAGCGACCTTGGCCGCGCCGCCCTGCTTGTGTCCGAAAAGACCCAGCGCGACATCGGTAAAGAGGCGGATCATTCCCGCCTTTTCCAGAAATGCACCAAAAAGGATGAAAAGGAAGATGTAGGTCGAGGACACGAAGGTCGGGATGCCGTAGATCCCTTCGGTCCCGTAGGCCATGTGGTCGATCACCTGACCAAAGCCGTAGCCGCGATGATTGAGCGGCGCGGGCAGGTATTCGCCGAAAAGGCTGTAGCCCAGAAATCCGCCCGCGATCAGAGGCAGGGCAAACCCCATCATCGTCCACGCGGCGGCAAAGACAACGGCAAGGGCGATCACGCCCACCACGATGTCGCGATCGAGCGGCCGTCCGGCCCGCAGGATCAGCGGCTGATATTCCCACCATTGATAGAGTGCGACTCCGACGCCGGCCAATGCAAACGTCCAGGCAAGCGCCTTGATCGTGGCGCGCGCATCCTTGGAATAGGCGACCAGTGGAAAGGCCAGCAATGTCAGAAAACCGACATGGAACGCGCGCGTGATCTGGCTGGACAGGTCGATCACATGCGCGGCGGTGATGATCTGGAAGACCGAGAAGACGACGGCGATCCAGAACAGAGCGCGCCCGACCTGCGAGTGCGGAAAATCGATGCCATGCCCTTCGGACGGGACGGGCGGGCTGGCTGGATTGGTCATGGGATTCTCCGGCGTTTCAGATGGGACCCAACGAGGCCGCGCGGGCACGGTCGCGGCGCGCAGCCTCAGGTCAGTATCGATGCTCAGTCGATCAGGCCCTGCTCGCGATAGTAGCGCTCGGCGCCCGGATGCAGCGGCACGGGCATGCCGGCAAGCGCGTTGGCGATATCGATCTGCGCCGCCGCCTGATGCGCGGCCTCCAGCGTGTCGAGGTTCTCGAACAGCAGTTTGGTCATCGCGTAGGCGGTATCGTCGCTGACGCCCGCATGGCTGACCAGGTAGTTCGCGACGGCGACGGTCGGAACGTCTTCGGTCTGGCCGTCATAGGTATTGGCGGGGATGGTCGCCGCGATATAAGGCGCGCCGAGCTTTTCGGCGACTTCGGCCGGAATCGCCACGACGGTGATCGGCACCGAGGACGACAAATCGCGGATCGACGCCACGCCAAGGCCCGCCGATTGCAGCGTGCCGTCCAGCTGACGGTTCTTGATCAGCTCGACCGACTCGGCGAAGGGCAGGTATTCCACCTTGCCCAGATCGTCATAGGACATGTCCATCGCCCCGAAAATGGCGCGCGCGTTCAGCTCGGTGCCGGAGGCTGGCGCGCCTACCGACAGGCTGGTGCCCTTGAGGTCGGCGAAGGACGCGATGCCCGAGTCCTGACTGGCGACGATCTGAATGTAGTTCGGATAGATCGCCGCGATACCGCGCAACTGGTCCAGCTTGGCGGGAAAGCCCGCCTCCTCGTCGCCGTTCCATGCCGCCGCGACCGAGTCGCCCAGAGCAAAGGCAATCTCGCCGCGCGCCTCCTGCAAGAGGTTGAGGTTCTCGACGCTGGCCTTGGTCGACTGGACCTGCGTGCGCACGCCCTCGATCTGCTCGCCATAGATGTTGGCAAGGCCGGCACCCAGAGGATAGTAAACCCCCGAGGTTCCGCCGGTCAGCACGTTGATGAATTCCTGGGCCTGCGCGCCCGTCGACATCGTGGCGGCGACAATCGCGCCGGTCAAAGCGGTTGTAAATCTGTTCACGGTATTCCTCCCATTGCGCCGCATTCTCTGATTGGGCTGCGGCGCGCAGAGGGTCACCGAAAAACGTGCGCTGGGCAAGCGGTGCGAGCGGATAGGGGGCGTTTTCGGGTGATTTAGATGTACATCTGTCCGTCGTCCGGGTTTTGGCGCCAATGGCGGGGTGACCGGCGCGAGAGTTGCCGAAAGGCCAAGTAACGCTATCTTTTTAATGAGGCTGACCAACTGAAGATCAGACCTTGAGTAGTCAAAGGGTCGCCATGTCTGTTTATCTCCACGGTCTTTCTACCGCACTTCCACCATACTGTCTTGCCCAGCCTGACGTACTGGAGCGCGCCAAGATCATTTTTGGCGGGAAGTACCCTCAGTTCGAGCGCCTTTCCGCGACCTTCGCCACGGCCGGTATCGATCAGCGGCATTCTGTCGTTCCGATCGACTGGTTTTCCCAGGATCATGGTTGGGCAGACCGAAATGCGGCCTTCATGACCGGTGCCAAGGCCTTGTTCATCGATGCCTCACGCCGCGCACTGGCGGATGCAGGCTGGTCCGGCAGCGATGTGGACTGCGTCGTCACCGTCTGTTCGACGGGACTGGCGACACCGTCGCTGGAGGCGCAGGTTTTCGGCGAAATGGGCTTTCGCGACGATATCATGCGCATTCCGGTATTCGGGCTTGGATGTGCGGGGGGCGTGTCGGGGCTTGCTGTCGCGCAATCCATTGCGGCGGGCCGTCCGGGTGCGAAGGTGCTGCTTGTTGTCGTGGAAACCTGTTCGCTGTCGTTTCGTGCGGACCGTTTGCAAAAGGCTGACATTATTGCGGCGGTTCTGTTCGGCGACGGATCCGCAGCGGCCTGTATCAGCACGGCGGCCCCAAGCGCAGGCAACGTGATATCCTTGGGCCGTGGACACCAGAAGATCTGGCCCGATACGCTGGACATCATGGGCTGGGACATAGACGAGACGGGATTTGGTGTGGTGTTCGACCGCTCGATACCGGCCTTCGTCAGCAAGGAGTTCGCAGCGGCGACCAGTGGCGCGCTGACGGCAGCGACCCTAGATCACGCACAAATCGACCGCTATGTCTGCCATCCGGGTGGGGCCAAAGTCGTGGAGGCGATAGAAGGCGCGCTGCATCTCAACCAAGGCTCTCTGGATGCCGAGCGTGAGACGTTGAGGGCCGCTGGCAATATGTCCGCCCCGACGGTGATGTTCGTCATGAAGTCGGTTCTTGATGCGGGCAAAACGGGCCAGATGATGGCGTGCGCCCTGGGTCCGGGGTTCACCGCATCGTTCCTGCCCTTCCATGTCAGCGCACAGGCCGCGTGATGGAAACGGCGACGGCCCTCTTTCTCGGGTTTATCATAGTGCAACGTCTGAGCGAGCTTGCGATCGCGAAGCGCAACACGGCACGATTGCTGGCCAGAGGTGCGCGCGAGGTCGGCGCGGCGCATTATCCGGTGATGGTGGCAATGCATGGCGCATGGATCGCCTGTCTGTTGATCTTAGGGTATGACGAGACCGTCGCAATGGGCTGGCTGGCCGTGTTCGCCATGCTTCAGGTCTTTCGGATCTGGATCCTGACCAGTCTGGGCAGCCGGTGGACCACCCGCATCATCATCCTTGAGGAGCCGCTGATCGTGCGTGGACCGTTCAAATATGTGTCCCACCCCAATTATATGCTGGTTGTGGCCGAAATCATCGTCGCACCCATGGTCCTCGGACTGGTTTGGGTGGCGGCCCTCTTTACAGTGCTGAATGCTGCGATGCTGTGGGTTCGGATCGGCGTCGAACACAAGGCGCTCGCCCCGTGGCGGGCCACATGAGGAATGTCTGACCGGGTAGGGTTTGGCGCGGAACGCACCGGCCTCGCCTTATTGAAGTTCCCGAAAATAGCAGCCCTTTGCCTTTTGCCCCTGATCGGTTTAAGTGACGCCGTCCTGCCACGTGTTCTGTTCGAAAACGACATCACTCGGAGTTTAAGGCCAAGCGAATTTCGGGAGTGCAGCGGGCAGAGCGCGCCCGGACTGGCGCGCCCTCCCTTTGCCCCAGACCGCACAGCGGTATGGGGCAGGTCGGCATCGCACCGCTGCTGAGCGTTACAGAAGGCTGAGTAACTTACGGGCGGCCGCTTCGGATGATGCAGGGTTCTGGCCCGTCACCAGCTTGCCGTCTGTCACCACAAACGACGCCCAGTCATCGCCTTTCTGGTAGGTGGCACCGTTCGCGGTCAGCATATCCTCGACCAGAAACGGCACGATATCGGTCAGGCCAACGCCTTCTTCCTCCGTGTTGGTGAAGCCGGTCACCTTTTTGCCGGACACGAAGGGTTTACCGTCCTTGCCCATGGTGTGCTTGAATACCGCCGGGGCGTGACAGACGGCCCCGATGGGACGATCACTTGCGGCGAAGGTTTCGATCAGGGCCTTGCTGTCGCCATCCTCGGCCAGATCCCAGAGCGGGCCGTGGCCGCCGGGATAGAAGATCGCATCGAAACCGCCTGCTGAGATGTCCGACAGCACGGCCGTGTTTGCCAGCGCCTTTTGGGCCGCGTCATCCCCCTTGAAGCGCTTTGTCGCGTCGGTCTGGGCGTCGTCCGCGTCACTAGACGGATCAAGCGGTGGCTGGCCGCCTTTCGGTGACGCCAGCGTGATCTCGGCGCCCGCGTCCTTGAAGACATAATAGGGCGCTGCGAACTCTTCGAGCCAGAAGCCGGTTTTCTTGCCGGTGTCGCCAAGCTGATCGTGGGATGTGAGAACCATGAGAATTTTCATTGCGATGGTGCCTTTCAATGTTTGGTGTTACTCGCTCAGCTTGATCACCCGCTTGCCGAATGCCTCGCCTCTGAGAAGGCCGGCAAACGCTGCGGGGGCCTTTTCCAGCCCCGTAATCATCTCTTCGCGATATTTGATCTTTCCCTGACCGACCCAATCCTCCATTTGCTTGGCAAATTCGGAGTATAGGTGGCCGAAATCGTCGAACACGATGAAGCCGCGCATGGTCATCCGTTTGCGCAGGATCGTGCCCAGCAAAAGGCTCATCCGGTCCGGGCCGTCCGGCAGCGATGTTGCGTTATATTGCGAGATCAGCCCGCAGACCGGGATCCGGGCGGATGTATTCAGCAAGGGCAGCACCGCGTCGAAGACAGCACCGCCGACGTTTTCATAATAAATGTCGATCCCGTCTGGCACGGCCTCGTTCAGAGCGCCGGGAAAGCCGTCAGCCTTGTAATCTATGCAGGCATCAAATCCTAATGTGTCCACCACATGAGCGCATTTTTCTGACCCGCCGGCGATACCCACGACGCGCAGCCCGAGGATCTTGCCGATCTGACCGACCGTGGCACCCACGGGGCCGCTGGCCCCGGCGACCACGAGGGTTTCACCGGCTTCTGGCTGGCCGATCTGGGTCAGTCCGGCCCAGGCCGTCAGTCCCGGCATCCCCAGAACACCCAGCGCCCAAGACGGATTTTCAGGAGTTTTGCCGATGTTGATCACGCCTGTGCCGTCGGACAGGGCGTAGTCCTGCCACCCCCCGAATGCGACAACCCAGTCGCCCGGCTCAAAGCCGTCGAGGTCCGAGTTCACGACCTCGGCAACTGTTCCGCCGACCATCACGGTGCCGATGTCAACGGGATCTGCATAGGAGGGCGCATCGCTCATCCGGCCCCGCATGTAGGGATCGAGAGACAGAAATTCGTTGCGCAGCAACATCTGGCCTTTGCCGGGGGTGGGTATATCCCCGGTTTCCAGACGCAGCGTGCTCTCGTCGGGTTCGCCTTTGGGCCGCTCGGCCAGAACGAACTTGCGGTTCTTGGTGCTGGATTGTGTCATGGTAGGGGTCCTTTTCCGGTCAGGCTTCAAGCCTCGCAGCGTTTGGGTGCTGCGACATTGTCATGGGCAATTTAGCACGCTGGCAGCGTCTGATATTCGATGAAGGTCCAGCGCAATGGCTTGAGGTATAGCTATGCGCATGGACGCTAATTGCAATGCCCGCATCTGCGGCCGGGGCGGGCCAGCAAAGTTAGGAACGAGCATCTCAGCTTGGCCGGGACCATCGGAGTGGCGAGCAATCACGCGCGTCCGCAGCGTTTGAGCGATCATTAAATCCGAAGCCTTCTGAATTGCGCCTCTGCCGCGCCCCTGCAAATGCTTTGGTGGTATCCAGCAGGGGCGGACCATTGCCGACATACTATAGTCGGTCAAACCAGTCCGCCCGGCAGCTTCGGCGACCATCCCCACCTCATAAGGAGGATTTCGCTGCCCGTGACCTGCCTGCTTGCCGGGAGCGTCCGGCGTTTGCGCGAGGCCTGCACTCGAACAACCGGAGCAAACGATGAAAAGAAGCCTTTTTGGTGACGAAGAGGTCAGCGGGACATTGAATGACCATGCAGGACAGGCTCTGTAAATTCTCTTCGCAACCGCAGGAAAAATAGCTCACATTCGCCAGAAATTCCAGCTTTTTCAGGCAAAACCCGCGAAAATCCGCCTGTTTCCAATCAGTTCATAAGATTGATGTGGCGGCGATTGGAAACCGGGCTTATTAGATCACACCTTGTGGATATGTCATGCGAATGAGTCGTCTGCACAGGATGCCATCTGTTTGAATAAGTTAATGGATTTCAATGTCTGTAAAGCCACGGCCTTCTGAACGGGGCCTGTGCAGGCTAAACCGCCGCACTCTTCTCTCAGTTCTGACCGGCTCTGTGGCCGCTGGCGCTTTTGCGCGCAGCGCCCTTGCCCAAGCTGTCGCTGAGCCCGCTTCCGAGACGGGAACGGATACCATCGTTTCCGACGCCCCTGCGCCTGAGCCGGCAGCCACCCCTCAGCCGTTCTCCTTTGAGTGGCTTGACGGGCGCATGAGCGATGCGGCGCAGGCTGAGTATGTCGCACCTGTCGATGCACCCGAAGTGATCGCGGATCTGGACTACGACGATTACCGTCAAATACAGTTCGACCCGAAACGCGCCCGTTGGAACGTCGAGGGCGTTCTGTTCCGCCTGCACGCATTCCATCCGGGATGGCTGTATAAACAGACCGTTGCGATCAACGAGGTGGTCGACGGGATTCAAACCCCGATGACCTTCTCCACCGACGATTTCCTCTATTACGACGATCTGGCCCCACGCGTACCTCAGCATGTCGACCTGCCCGGCGTGGCCGGGCTTCGCCTGAACACGCCGCTCAACCGGGCGGATAAATTTGACGAACTGATCGCCTTTGTCGGTGCCTCCTATTTTCGCGCCCTGAGCCGCGATGGCAGCTATGGCCTGTCGGCGCGCGGTCTTGCGATCAACACAGGCCTTGGCCGCGAAGAGGAATTCCCGCGCTTTTCCGAATTCTGGCTGGAACGCCCGAGCGCAGGTCAAGAAGACATTGTGATGTATGCCGCGCTCGACAGCCCGTCCTGCACCGGGGCATATCGTTTTGTCATCCGCCCCGGCGCTGAGACAACCATAGATGTCACCGCCAGATTGCATTTCCGCCAGGACGTCGAGCAACTGGGCGTGGCGGCGCTGACCTCGATGTTCCTCTTCGACGAAAAAAACAGCAACGTTTTCGATGATTATCGCCCTCAGGTCCATGACAGCAACGCGCTGATGGTCGTGCGCACGGACGGGGATGTTTTGTGGCGCCCGCTCAACAATCCGTCACGTCTGGCCAGCACCTACCTGAACGAGCCCAATCTGAAG
>Ga0115567_10005589_pt1 | contig 12165 bp, 10 predicted proteins | sample COGITO_mtgs_1204_2_FD_88679 | JGI IMG/M metagenome (GOLD analysis project Ga0115567, IMG submission 88679) | Pelagic marine microbial communities from North Sea - COGITO_mtgs_120412 | ecosystem: Environmental > Aquatic > Marine > Epipelagic | place: Germany:Helgoland, sampling site Kabeltonne...
ATCCGCCGCGTCGTGTGGCGCCGCGTCGTCGACATGAACGACCGCGCGCTGCGCCAGATCACCGCATCGCTGGGCGGAGTGTCCAACGGTTTCCCGCGTGAGACTGGCTTTGACATCACCGTGGCGTCCGAAGTGATGGCGATCCTCTGCCTTGCCAAGAACCTCACGGATCTCGAAGAGCGTCTGGGCAGCATGATCGTCGCATATCGTCGCGATCGCAGCCCTGTTTTCTGCCGCGATATCGAGGCGCAGGGCGCTATGACGGTCCTGCTGAAGGATGCGATGCAGCCCAACCTGGTGCAGACGCTGGAGAATAACCCGGCATTTGTCCACGGCGGCCCGTTCGCCAACATCGCGCATGGTTGCAACTCGGTCACCGCGACGACCACGGCGCTGAAGATTGCCGATTTCGTCGTGACCGAAGCGGGCTTTGGCGCGGACCTGGGCGCCGAGAAGTTCATGAATATCAAGTGCCGCAAGGCAGGCCTTGCACCCGATTGCGTGGTTCTGGTCGCCACTGTGCGCGCGATGAAGATGAACGGCGGCGTTGCCAAGGCAGATCTTGGCGCCGAGAATGTCGATGCGGTCAAGAACGGCTGCGCCAACCTTGGGCGGCACATCGGAAACCTCAAATCGTTCGGCGTGCCGGTCATCGTGGCGATCAACCATTTCGTCAACGACACCGACGCCGAGGTCGAGGCGGTCAAGGAATACGTCAAGGGCCAGGGCTCGGAAGCGATCCTGTCGCGTCATTGGGAGCTGGGCAGCGAAGGCAGCGCAGAGCTTGCCACCCGCGTGGCCGAAGTCGCCGAGAGCGGTGTGTCGAACTTCAAGCCGATCTACCCCGACGAAATGTCCCTTTTCGAGAAGATCGAAACGATTGCCAAGAACATCTATCACGCCGATGGCGTGGTGGCTGACAGCAAGATCCGCGACCAGCTGAAGCAGTGGGAAGACGCTGGCTATGGTAATTTGCCGATCTGCATGGCGAAAACGCAATATAGCTTTACCACAGATCCAAACCGCCGTGGCGCGCCCACCGGCCACTCCGTGCCTGTGCGCGAAGTGCGCCTGAGCGCCGGCGCCGGTTTCGTCGTCGTTGTCTGCGGCGAGATCATGACGATGCCGGGCCTGCCGCGTGTGCCTTCGGCGACCTCGATCCGCCTGAATGACAGCGGCGAGATCGAAGGCCTGTTCTAAGCAGCGTGCGCCGCGCCGGAGGCATCGAGCCCCCGGCGCGGCGCCAGCGGCCTCAAGAGTCGCTGCTCGCGCTCCGCGCGGGAGTATTTTTACCAAGATGAAGGCAGGGGCTGCGCCCTTGTGACAAGGAGAGCGCGATGACGGCTCAGGTTATTGATGGCAAGGCGTTTGCGGCCGAGGTGCGCGGCAAGGTGGCCGAGCATGTGGCGCGGTTGGAGGAAAAGCACGATCTGGTGCCCGGCCTTGCCGTGGTGCTGGTGGGCGAGGATCCGGCCAGTCAGGTTTATGTGCGCTCGAAGGGCAAGCAGACAACCGAGGTTGGCATGAAAAGCGTCGAGCACAAGCTGGACGTGGAGACGTCCGAAGCGGATCTGCTGGCGCTGATCGATCAGCTGAACAACGATGAGAGCATCCACGGGATTCTGGTGCAGCTACCGCTGCCCAAGCATCTGGACGAGGATCTGGTGATCAACTCGATCGACCCGGCCAAGGATGTGGACGGGTTTCACATCTCGAACGTGGGATTGCTGAGCACTGGGCAGAAGAGCATGGTTCCGTGCACTCCCCTGGGATGTCTGATGATGCTGCGCGAGCATCACGGCTCGCTCTCGGGCATGAATGCGGTCGTCATCGGGCGCAGCAACATTGTGGGCAAGCCAATGGCGCAGTTGCTGCTGGGCGACAGTTGCACCGTCACCATCGCGCATTCCCGAACCAAGGATTTGGCCGACGTGGTTCGCCGCGCCGATATCGTCGTTGCGGCCGTTGGTCGCCCCCAGATGGTGCCGGGCGACTGGATCAAGGAAGGGGCCACCGTCATCGATGTCGGCATCAACCGGATTGAAAAAGAAGACGGCAAGACAAAGCTGGTCGGCGATGTGGATTACGACAGTTGCGCCGCGCGCGCGGGTGCAATCACGCCCGTGCCGGGCGGCGTTGGGCCCATGACGATCGCATGCCTGCTGGCCAACACACTGACCGCGGCCTGTCGGGCCAACGGGCTGGATGAGCCCGAGGGTCTGACCGCCTGAAGCACGGCCCGCCGGGAGCCGTTTTGGCCGCGTTCCTGCCGGGACGCGGCCTTTTACGTTTAGCGGGGCATCGGGATGGCGCGCGCTGCAGTGCCGGTCAGTATCGCCATGGCGCCGCCCAGCATAAGAAGATCAAGAGAGGCGCTGTCGCTTCGCAAGCCGCCGGTGTAAGTGCCGTAGGCCGGCAGGATCACGCGGTCGGTGTCGACGAGGAACGCGGGCCGGCTCAGCGTGCGGCCTCGCGTTCTGACACGCGCTTTGGGGTGGTAGTGGCCCGAAAGCTCGCCTGCGGCGCCCGGGCGCGCGATGTGGCGGAAGGTGAGCGGCCAAAGTGAAAGTTCGGCCAGATGGGTGCCCCCCAGATCCACGGGGCCCGGATCGTGATTACCCTCGATCCAGATCCAACGGCGGCCCGATTGCATCGTCGCGATCCAGAGCTTCTCGGCGTCGCTCAGCGCATCCGCAGCCGCATTGTCGTCGAAGCTGTCGCCAAGGCATACGACCGTCTTGGCATCTGTGAAGCCCAGATCGGCATCCAGTCTGGCGAGGGTATCGTGCGTCTCGTAGGGTGGCAAAGACGCAGTGCCAAGCCGCGCCCGGCGCTCGGATTTGCCAAGATGCAGGTCCGAGACGCAGATCAGATTTTCGTCCGGCCAGAAAAGTGCACCTGACGGGAGCGCGACGAGCCGCGCGCCGGCGAGGGTGAAGGGATGCGTGGTCATGACGAGGAGCGGTCAGACATCCGAAAAATAGTCCTCATCGAGGCTTTTGACGCGGTAAGCCGAGCGCGTTCGCACCCCTACCTCATGCGCGATCATCAGCTGGGCGAGCTTTGAGCCGTCTATCAGGACGATACGCTGCTGAACGCGCTCGATATACGCATGCGCTTCCCTGGAAAATGACGACGTGGTGACGAAGACGCCCTTTGTAGCGCTCTCGCCAGTCAAAGAGCCGACAAACCGCTGAATATCCGGGCGGCCAACCTTGTTATCGGGTGCATAGCGTTTGGCTTGGATATAGACGGCATCCAGTCCCAGTACGTCTTCGGGTGTTTGATCGCCGGGCAGTTCGGCGGTTGCAAGACCGTCCCCGCCATTTGGCTTTTCACCAGAGGGCGTGTTTTGCCAAGCCGCAAAGTTGCCGAACGGTTCGAGGAATTGATTGTCGATACGTGCCGGATTCGTCGCCAAAACGTCGCAGCCGGCTTTAGTAATTCGATGGTATCCGCGCTTGGGGGATGTGAGCAAACCGGCCTTGCCGAGATATGTTCTGGCCCAATGAGCGCGACTGTAAAGTCGCGTCATCCTGCCGCTGGGCAAAAGCTCGGCTGCGTCTTCATCGCTGATATCGAACTCCAGTTTGAGATCATCAATACAATCTGAGACCCTCTCCTTGCCGGAAGCGAACAGCTTCAATACCGGCAGCATCAAGGTCTGGTAGTCAGGAACGGGCATCGATTTCATCTTGTCTCAAACATCCAGCTCTTCCACGAACCGCGCGTTTTCCTGAATGTACTGAAACCGCAGCTCCGGTTTTTTGCCCATCAGACGCTCGACCAGATCGCCTGTCTGCCCTGGCTCGTCCTCGTCTATCGTGACGCGGATCAGCTTGCGGGATTTGGCATCCATCGTCGTCTCCTTCAGGTCCTTTGCATCCATTTCGCCAAGGCCCTTGAAGCGGCTCATGTCGATCTTGCCCTTGCCGCCCAGACCCTTTTCCATCCAGACATCGCGCTCGGCCTGATCGATGCAATAGACCCGGCGCGCGCCTTGGCTGAGGCGATAAAGCGGCGGGCAGGCAAGGTAGAGATGGCCTGCGTCGATCATCGGGCGCATCTGGGTAAAGAAGAACGTCATCAACAAGGACGCGATATGCGCGCCGTCGACATCCGCGTCGGTCATGATGATGACCTTGTCATAGCGCAGATCATCCAGATTGAATTTCGAGCCGAGACCGACACCAAGGGCCTGCGTCAGATCGCTGATCTCTTGGTTGCTGCCCAGTTTCGAGCTGGCGGCGCCGAGCACGTTCAGGATCTTGCCGCGCAGCGGCAACAGAGCCTGCGTCTTGCGGTCGCGCGCCATCTTGGCCGACCCTCCGGCACTGTCGCCCTCGACGATAAAAAGCTCGGTCCCCTCGCGGGTGGCTGACGAGCAATCGACAAGCTTGCCGGGCAGGCGCAGTTTTTTCGTCGCTGTCTTGCGCTGGGTCTCTTTTTCCTGGCGGCGACGCAGACGCTCTTCGGCGCGCAGGACCAGAAAATCGAGGATCGCGCCCGCGGACTTTGTGTCGGCGGCAAGCCAATTGTCAAAATGGTCGCGCACGGAATTCTCGACCATGCGCTGCGCGTCGACCGTCGCCAGCCGGTCCTTGGTCTGGCCGACGAATTCTGGCTCGCGGATAAAGCACGAGACCAGCGCGCCGGCGCCCGTCATCAGATCCTCCCGCGTGATGGTCGCCGCCTTCTTGTTGCTTGTCAGCTCGCCATAGGCCTTGACGCCTTTGAGAATCGCAGCCCAGAAACCCGCTTCGTGTGTGCCGCCCTCGGGCGTGGGCACGGTATTGCAATAGGACTGGATGAATCCGTCGCGCGCGGGCGTCCAGTTGATCGCCCACTCAACCTTGCCCGGAACCTTGAATTTTTCAAAGCTGACCGTGCCGGCAAAGGGCACATCGGCATAGGTGGTTGCGCCGCCCATCGCCTCGGTCAGATAGTCCGAAAGGCCGCCGGGGAAGTGGAATTTCGCCGCACGCGGGGTCTCGCCATCGTCGATTTCGGTCTTCCAGCGGATTTCCACGCCGGAAAACAGGTAGGCTTTGGAGCGGGCCATCTTGAACAGGCGTGCAGGCTTGAGCTTGAGCGAGCCGAAGATGTCGGGATCGGGATGAAACGTGACAGCGGTGCCGCGACGGTTGGGTGCCGCGCCGATCTTCTCCAGCGGTCCTTGCGGCAGGCCGCGCGAGAATTCCATCGCAAAGAGCTCCTTGTTACGAGCCACCTCCACGCGCAGATGATCCGACAGCGCGTTGACGACGGACGAGCCGACGCCGTGCAACCCGCCCGAGGTCTGATAGCTGTCGCCCGAGAATTTGCCGCCCGCATTGAGTGTGCAAAAGATGATCTCGAGCGCGGATTTCGATGGATCCTTGGGGTGCGGCCCCGTCGGGATGCCGCGCCCGTTGTCACGCACCGACACATGACCATTCTCGTGCAACTCGACCTCGATCCATGTGGCGTGACCGGCGACGGCTTCGTCCATCGAGTTGTCGATGATCTCGGCCACCATATGATGCAGCGCGCGGTCATCCTTGCCGCCGATATACATGCCGGGGCGCAGGCGCACATGCTCCATATCCTCCAGAACCTGAATCGAGGACGCGTCATAATCGCCAGAGGATGTGGCGTTGGACAAAAGGTCGGACATGGGGTGCGCTGCTCGCTCTTTTAGAGTTTGCACGATTATGACAGAGCGGCGCGCCGGTTGAAAGAACGCGCTGCGCAGATCGTCTGCATCACGGTGGCCAGAGGAGCAAGCCGACGCCCGCAAGTGTCACAAGAGCCGCCGTCATTTCCGCAACGCGTCCCAGAAACGCGGCGGCAACGGGGCAGTTGTGCAGTCGAGGCATATCGCGCCTTGAGGTGCCGTCCGGGCGAGGCAGCGCGACCATCAGGCGGCACAGCATCGAGACCCAAATGACAAACAGCCCAGCCGATACGCCCAGCCAGACCACCTGAACCAGCGGCATCATACCGAAGGTCCGCAGATTTTCGTATCCCGGCCCCGCATCCATATCCCTCAACCAAATCGGTGCGTAAAAATGCGCGCCCGATTTACTTTGGAGCGAGCCCAGTCAACAAATCGCTAATGGGCGCACTTGTTTTCTTGAACGTGGTTAAATTTGGGTATGATGCGCCCTAGAAAGTCGCCTCGACCCCCGGCAGTTTCAACGCGGCGATCAGATCACGCAGTTCCTGCCGGGCCGCGATATTCGAGATGTTCAGTTGCTTCACGCCGACATCCTTGAGATCGAGCAGGGTCAGGCCACGCGGAAAAAGCTCGCGGAAAATCACGCGTTCGTTGAATCCGGGGGCGACGCGAAATCCGATACGCTTGGCCAGATTGTCCAGTGCAGCCCCCATCTTTTCCTTGTTGACCATGGCCTGCGCGCCGACACGGTTTCGCACGACCACCCAATCGATCGGCCTCAGACCTGCCTGAGCACGCAGTTGCCGCGCGTTCCAGACCATCTCGGAATAGACCGAAGGGCTCAGGATCTTGCGGCCGTCCGCATCGACATGCGCCAGCAGATCGAAATCGACAAAGCTGTCGTTCAGCGGCGTGATCAGGGTATCGGCCAGCGAATGCGCGACCTGACTGAGCCGCGTATGCGAGCCGGGACAGTCGATCACGATAAAATCACTGTCAGGCTCCAGCGAGGCAACGGCCTCGGAAAGGCGGCGGTCATACATGTTCTCACCGGGCAAAAGCGCGCTTTCATCGACCTCGGGCAACTCGTGATAAAGCGGCGAGGGCAGGCTCAGACCGGCGCGCCCCAGATATGCCTTGCGATTTTCCGAATAGCGCCCGAACGTCTTTTGGCGCAGATCCAGATCCAGTGCGCTGACGGTATTGCCCAGCCGCGCGAGGGCCGTCGCGACGTGCATGGAAACGGTCGATTTTCCCGCGCCACCCTTCTCGTTGCCGACAACGATAATATGCGCCATGTCCCAATATCCCTTGCCCACACCCTCGATCCGGGGTGTTTGCGGCATAGTATAACGCACATCGGTAATAGGAAAGAGCGGCTGACCGAAACTTGGCGCTGAGGAACCGGCAGCGGCGCTGTGACGGGCGTCCTTATGCCAAAGCGTCCCGCAGCGATGTGGCCCAATGGCATCGGACCAACCTCGCCGCCGTCATCCCTTCATGCCGTCCCAGAAAGACTTGACCGACTTGAAGAAACTCTTGCTCTCGGGATTGTTGTCCTCGGAAAGCGCCTCGAATTCCCGCAAGAGATCCTTTTGCCTGGATGTCAGGTTGACCGGAGTTTCCACCGCAAGTTCTATGAACATATCGCCAGCGCCGCCGCCGCGCAGGGCCGGCATCCCCTTGCCGCGCAGGCGCATCTGGCGACCCGATTGGCTGCCTTGGGGAATTTTGACCTTGCTCCGGCCGCCCTCTATCGTGGGCACTTCGATGTCGCCGCCGATGGCCGCTGTGATCATCGACACAGGCACATTGCAATAAAGGTTCGTCTCCTCGCGCTCGAAGAGGGCGTGCTTGGACACCTCGATGAATATATACAGGTCGCCCGCAGGCCCGCCCCGCATACCGGCCTCTCCTTCGCCCGACAGGCGAATACGCGTGCCGGTCTCGACACCCGCAGGAATGTTGACGCTGAGCGCGCGGTCCTTTTCGACCCGGCCTTGTCCGCCACAGGTCTTGCACGGATTCTGCACGATCTGGCCCATGCCCGAGCATGTCGGGCATGTCCGCTCGACGGTAAAGAAGCCTTGCTGCGCGCGCACCTTGCCCATACCCGAGCAGGTGGGGCATGTCGTGGGCTCGGCGCCGCCCTCGGCGCCCGAGCCGTCACAGGAACTGCACTGGACCGACGTCGGAACGTTGATCGTCTTTTGCAGGCCCTTGAAAGCTTCCTCGAGTGTGACGCGCATGTTGTAGCGCAGGTCCGAGCCGCGCGCGGCGCGCTGGCGTCCCCCGCCACCGCCGCCCCGTGCGCCCATGAAATCGCCAAAGAGATCGTCAAATACGTCCGAGAATGCGCTGGCGAAATCGCCCTGACCGGGCTGGCCGGGCCGCGCACCGCGTGCGCCGCCACCGCCCATGCCACCCTCGAAGGCGGCGTGGCCAAAGCGGTCGTAGGCTGCTTTCTTCTCGGCGTCCTTCAGTACGTCATAAGCCTCGCCCACTTCCTTGAACTGGGTTTCGGCGTTTGGATTGTCCTTGTTGCTGTCGGGGTGAAGGGCACGCGCCTTTTGGCGATACGCTTTTTTCACCTCGTCAGCCGAGGCTCCGCGCGCGACGCCCAGAACCTCGTAATAATCGCGTTTGGCCATTGGGAACCTCCTAAACCTGAAACGAAACGGGCCGGCCAAACAGACCGGCCCGAAAGTTTCTCAGCGGCGCATCAAGCGCGCTTGTTGTCGTCAAGGTCCTCGAAATCGGCGTCGACGATATCGTCATCGCCTTGCCCGCCGGCATCGTCGGTGGCGGAGGGGCCACCATCGTCTTCGGACTGGCTGGACTTGTAGATCGCCTCGCCCAGCTTCATCGCCGCCTCAGAGACGTTCTGGATCCCCGACTTGATCTTGGCCGCGTCGTCGTTCTCAAGATCGTCCTTGAGTGCCGAGATCGCGAGCTCGATGGCCTCGATCGTGGTTGGATCGACCTTGTCCGCATGCTCTTCCATCGACTTCTCGGTCGAGTCGATCAGACTTTCGGCCTGATTGCGCGCTTCGACAAGCTCGCGGCGCGACTTGTCGGATTCGGCGTTGTCCTCGGCATCCTTGACCATGCGCTCGATATCCTCATCGCTGAGGCCGCCCGACGCCTGGATCGTGATCTTGTGCTCTTTGTTCGTGCCTTTGTCCTTGGCCGAAACCGAGACGATGCCGTTAGTGTCGATGTCGAACGTCACCTCGATCTGGGGCATGCCGCGCGGTGCGGGCGGGATGTTTTCCAGATTGAACTGGCCCAGCATCTTGTTGTCGGCCGCCATCTCACGCTCGCCCTGGAACACGCGGATCGTGACCGCGTTCTGGTTGTCCTCGGCGGTGGAGAATACCTGGGACTTGTTCGTCGGGATGGTCGTGTTGCGGTCGATCAGGCGGGTGAAGACACCGCCCAGCGTCTCGATGCCAAGGCTCAGGGGGGTGACGTCCAAAAGGACGACGTCCTTGATATCGCCCTGCAGGACCGCAGCCTGAATGGCGGCGCCCATCGCGACGACCTCATCGGGGTTCACGCCCTTGTTCGGCTCCTTGCCGAACAGCTTGGTCACTTCCTCGATCACCTTCGGCATGCGGGTCATGCCGCCGACCAGTACAACCTCGTCGATGTCGCTGGCGGTCAGTCCCGCATCCTTGAGCGCGGCCTGGCACGGCTTGAGCGAGGCCTTGATCAGGTCGCCCACCAGCGATTCCAGCTTGGCACGGGTCAGCTTCATGACCATGTGCAGCGGCTGGCCACTGGACGACATCGAGATGAACGGCTGGTTGATCTCGGTCTGGCTCGAGCTGGACAGCTCGATCTTGGCCTTTTCGGCGGCCTCTTTCAGGCGCTGCAGGGCCATCTTGTCCTGCGTCAGATCGACGTTGTGCTCTTTTTTGAACTCGCCCGCCAGATAGTTGACGATCCGCATGTCAAAGTCTTCGCCGCCGAGGAACGTGTCGCCGTTGGTGGCCTTCACCTCGAAGAAGCCTTCGGCCATCTCCAGAATGGTGACGTCGAACGTGCCGCCGCCGAGGTCATAGACCGCGATCGTCTGCTCGTCCTTCTTGTCGAGGCCGTAGGCCAGCGCGGCGGCTGTCGGCTCGTTCACGATGCGCAGGACTTCAAGGCCCGCGATCTTGCCTGCGTCCTTGGTCGCCTGACGCTGGGCGTCATTGAAATACGCCGGGACGGTGATGACGGCCTGCGTCACTTCCTCGCCAAGATAGCTCTCGGCGGTTTCCTTCATCTTGCCCAGGATGAACGCGCTGATCTGGCTGGGCGAATATTTCTCGCCGCGCGCTTGAACCCATGCGTCGCCATTGCCGCCATCGATGATGGTGAAGGGCATGTTCTTCTTGTCTTTGGACAGGTGGCTGTCATCGGCGCGGCGGCCGATCAGGCGCTTGACGCCAAAGACGGTGTTTTCGGGGTTAGTCACGGCCTGCCGCTTGGCGGGCTGGCCGACGAGGCGCTCGTTTTCGGTGAAGGCGACGATGGAGGGCGTCGTGCGGGCCCCTTCGGAGTTCTCAATCACGCGTGCCGTCTTGCCATCCATGATGGCGATGCAGCTGTTGGTGGTTCCGAGGTCGATACCAATAACTTTGGACATGGATTTCATCCCTTTCTCTTCAGGCGATATAGGCGAGAACGGACCCGTTTCGGCATCCGCACCCGGTTTGACAAGGCTTGGCCGGCGTTTGCTGGCCTCCGCTTCTGGGCGTATATAGGGAGCGCGAGAACGCGCTGCAAGCGGTGGAGCAAGTGCCAATTTGCAGATTCTCATCAAAATGGCCCGAGGGACGCTATATGACCGAGCTTGATCTGCGCGGCTTTCGCATACTGCCGGGGTATCTGGGCCCTGCTGAGCAGGAGGGTCTGGTAGAAGCGCTGCGCGGCGTCGTGGCGACGGCGCCGCTATTTTCACCCATGACGCCGATGGGCCGCGCGATGAGCGTCCGCATGACATCGGCGGGGCGCTATGGATGGGTGTCGGACAGCTCGGGCTATCGCTATGCCAAGGTGCATCCGGGCGGGCAGGCATGGCCCGATATTCCGGATGCTGTGCTGGCGATCTGGCGGGACCTGATCGGCCCGGGCCGGATGCCAGACTGCTGCTTGATCAATTATTACGGTGAAGGTGCCCGCATGGGCCTGCATCAGGATCGTGACGAGGCGGATTTCAACTGGCCGGTTCTGTCGGTTTCACTGGGCGATGAGGGGCGGCTGCGCATCGGCAACATCGCGCGCGCCGGCAGCACGGTGTCGCACTGGCTGCGCTCGGGCGATGTGGTGGTGATGGGCGGCGCCGCACGACTGGTGCATCACGGGGTCGACCGGATCCGCTTCGGCTCGTCCACGCTGTTGAAGGGGGGCGGGCGTATCAATCTGACCTGCAGGGTCGTGGACTGATCCCGCGCATGTGGGTGAGCGGCCCTCAAGGAGCCGCCCCGTGCAATGCGCTACGCTTTCTTCGGCTCGACGTTCACCTGATGCGGGAACGGGATCGAGATGCCCTTGGCGTCGAAATCTTCCTTGATCGCCTTGGTCAGCTCGAACTTGACGTTCCAGTAATCGGCAGTCGAGGTCCACAGCCGCGCCGTGATATCGACCGAACTGTCGCCAAGGTTCGTCACGCGCGCCCACGGCTCGGGATCGCTCATGATGCGCTCGTCCGCCCGCGCGTTTTCCAGAATGATCTGCATGGCGGTATCGGCGCTGTCAGAATAATCGACGCCAAAGACCAGATCCAGACGGCGCGTGTCATGCGCCGAATAATTGATGATGACCGACCCCCAGGCCTGTCCGTTCGGCATGATGATCTGCACGTTCTGGGGTGTCGTCAATTCGGTGAAGAACAGCGCGATTTCCGTGACCGTGCCGCTGGTGCCGCCGATATCCACGTATTGGCCCAGCCGGTAGGGGCGAAACATGACCAGCATGATTCCCGCCGCCAGATCGGCCAGCGTGCCCTGCAGGGCAAGGCCAATCGCCAGCGTCGCCGCGCCCAGCACGGCGACGACGCTGGTCGCCTCGATGCCAAAGAGGTTCAGAACGGCCAACAGCACAATGATGCGGATGGCCCAGGTCGCCACGGTGGCGGCAAAATTTCCCAACGTCTGGTCGATGCGATCATGCTTGCCCACCTGCCGACGCACAAAGCGGCCGACAAGGCCGGCCACGATCCATCCGACGATCAGCACCACCAGCGCCTTGACCGCGTTGACAATCAGCGGCGTATAGCCGTCCAGTTGATCCAGCACACCTTCCATCAAAACACTCTATCCTCTCGATACGTAAATATTTCGTTGCGCGCCGCTATAACGCGCTCTGTCCAACGGCGAAAGGCCCCGGTTGCTCCGGGGCCTTCATGTGGTGTCTGCCAGCGATCAGCGCGTCTTCAGCGCGTCGCGGATCTCGATCAGGATGTCTTTTTCCGAGGGGCCGGTATGCACGTCGGGGGCGACTTCATCGGGCCGTTC
>Ga0115567_10005593_pt1 | contig 12162 bp, 10 predicted proteins | sample COGITO_mtgs_1204_2_FD_88679 | JGI IMG/M metagenome (GOLD analysis project Ga0115567, IMG submission 88679) | Pelagic marine microbial communities from North Sea - COGITO_mtgs_120412 | ecosystem: Environmental > Aquatic > Marine > Epipelagic | place: Germany:Helgoland, sampling site Kabeltonne...
ACCATATTTTCCTGCTCGACGGCAGAGAGACTCCCCCTTCCAGCGCAGGGCTGATCATGTCCTTCAGTACGGCGCTCAATCTCAGCAAGAACGCTCGCTGGCGCTGCAGAAAGGCGACGGCGAAAGGAGACCAACACTTCGCTTTGCGGGAGCAGGAGGAGCAGCGCTTGCAGAGCAGCCTGAAGGGGCCTTGCGCCTGCAGGATCGAGAAGGCGAAGACGCACGCACGCAAAAACAGGTGTGTCAAGGATCAGTCGGGCCAGCTGGTCAAGATCCTGTGCTAGCGCCGCGCTTCCCCATGAGAGACCAGCGTCCGCGCGGACCTGCAGCTGGCCAGTGACCTCTACAAGGAGGCGCTCGGCCAGCTCGAATTCCCCGGCGACGAGGCATAGTCCGAGCGCAGCAGCCGGGTGAACACACCAAGGGCGGTAGAGCCGATGGAAGAGATCCATTTGACGAGGAGAAAGAGATCCTTTCTGCTGCGGAGAGGCCGAGTCTGGCACAGCAGACCTGGCCTTGGAAGTTGAAGGGATCGGCAGGCGTGCTCGCACAAGATGCAGGGAGGGATGTGCGAGAAGCAGCAGATTCATCTCATGGACGAGGAGACGTGCAAGAGAAAAATTGTTCCCCGCCTTCTCCACTGCCTCTCCTGATCCGTTGTCGCTCTCGCAGCCTGCCGCGCGCGAGACCATGTCTGCGACAGCCTCGAAGGCTGACTCCGCGCCGATGGCTTCGCAGAGTGTCAGAATGACTTGCTGCAGGCGCTGCTCAAGAACTGAGGGGCAGTCTTGAAGCATCTTAATCATCTCAGAAATAGTCTCTGGCAACTCTGCCGTCTCGACGCGTGTGCCAACCAGTTTTCCAAATACCTGTAGCGCCAGAGATGCCACACGTTCCGACTTTGTTCCCGCAAGAATCGATATGATGTTTCGCTGCACAGCTCGATGGTCAAGGGGAGATACAGGGAATGCCGAGAGAGCAAAGTCTAGCCACTCCATGAGAATGAGCCTGACGGTAGTCACGTTCTCTGCAAGCTGTTTGGTGAGTATCGAGACCAGCTGCGCCTGAGCCTCAGTGCCCCATTTCTCCTTTTCTTGCAAGCTCTTACCAACACGTGCCATCAGGGCGCGCAGAGTCGCATCTGCGCTAGCTGAAATATCGCCATAGCGCTCGTGTGACGCCTCGCGTCCGAGAGTGATGAGCACTCCCACGATGTCGGCCACTTGCTTGGCCTGAACCTCTGCGTACTCCAGGAGCAAGCCCATCCATCTCACCGCAGGCCGCCACTTTAGTTGTTCACGGGAGCGACACTGCTCTAGTAGCACCATAAAAAGATGCGACCAATCTTCTCGGTGCTCTTGCGTATTTTCGTTTTCTCTTTGCGTCTTCCCGGAGCTGGGATCCCAGTGTTTGGAGCAGGCCGCGTCCATTGCACCCAGCGAATCGCACTCAAGCGCCTGCGCAAGCCTGTCGTGACGTGGCATCAGCTTCACGATGGCATCCTTGCTTTGATCTGCCTGCAAGCTGGTTGACAAAAGCGTGACGCCAAGGGAATGCTGCAGGCGGGCGAAGAGCTGGTCCAAAGCTTCGGTGCCAGCAACCTGAAAGGCCCCGCCGCGCCCAACCAAGTCGAAAAGAGCACCGAGAACCTCCCCGTGTCGCTCAAGAATCTCTTGACCCGCATACGGCGACGCCTCAATCGCCAGTACCCAACCGACTCCCGCCTCTGCCACACGTGCCTGGTGCGATCGAAGGGCCGGACACACAGCATCAAGCATCGTCTTCACTTCCAGCGTGCGGCACTCCAGGAATATGCATTTGAGCTGATCATCCACTACCTCCAGAGAGGTCTGAACATCAGCGTCAAGTTCCATGAAAGCTCCACACAGTGCTGCGCGAGTCCAGGAAAAGTGGCTCAGCGCTTGATCGGTTTGATTGCAAGGCACGTGCGTGCTAGGGAGTAGGCAGACCGGCAAGGATTTGGGAGGCAAATGGAGCAAGATCGTCGCGGACGACCCGGGAAATGTTGAAAAGCGCTTCAAGAGCCGCTAAACGAACGCGTTTGTCGGAGTCTGCAAGGCTCACGAGAATCGGTGGGAGAAGCATGTGGAGAAACTCGGCCGCGGATTCCTCCCCTACACCGAGTACAAATGACGCGCACGACGACAGAGCTCCGGCCTATTACACCATCCGCGCAACACGAATAACTTTGCTGCGATATCCAAAAGCCACTCTGAAGGGTACGGCGTAGCACAGTGCGGTTAGATTTATTTTGTGGCACACCTTCAATCTGAAGACTCGCTCAGCACCTCGAGAAGTTGGGTCGAAAAGTTCCCCAGACGATACCTACCGAACCCCCGAACTTACTTTGATCAATGCATTTTCAATCTATGTTTGGGATGTGAACAAAAGTTTGAGAAACACGACTTCAAATAAGTTGTAGGGGTCCGGTCAGACTGGCATCAGCGCGATGAGGCGAGCGAGTTGGATTAGTCCTCCTTGGGAGGCACGGTGGCCCTGTTCGACATATTCATGCGCAAGATTTTCTACTTCTGGGACCCCGATGGACTTCCGAGGATCTCGCGAGTCCATCGTATCTGACAACCATGTATTCGTTGTGGCTTCATCCATGATGTCTCTCATGATAGCGACTAGCCTAGCACCCGATACCTGGCTTCGACAGTGCTAGCATCAGATATGAGACTCGCGGTTTCAAAATGTCGAGCAGTCCTTCCCCCTCAATGTTTACAGGAACCCGGGGGGCGGGCAGCGTTGTGCTTCCGGCAAAGTGTTTCGCGCAAGCCAGCACTCGCCATAGCTTGGGCCTTCAGAATGGAGATCGTTTTTTAACTATTTGAGTGTAGGGCGCGCCTATTTTCGCGAGGAGCCAACTAGCATGGGATACTCGGACCGGGGGATGGTCGCCCAGGCTAGCAGCCCACCATTGCTTGCCGGGCGTTTTCCTCCGGGATTCTTGCACGACAGATCGTTCTATCGGATTGGTGCAATGATGTGCCGTAGAAATGACCAGACGCACCCATGATCAAAGAGCCCAAGAGCGGCTCGCCTTGCGAACCACAGCAACGAGTGTTCTTGTGGCCATTCTGATTTCAGTGTACCACTGATAGGTGCGGGCTGTCGCTGGTGTGATTACTATTGGGCTGCTCCTTGCAATGTGCATAATCAGCTCCACTTCCATTCGGCAAGGTGGACAGCGAGTTGTGCTCGAAGGACTGTCGTCGGGGGGCGAGTACGAGGATGGCAAGGCACTCGATGCAGGTGCGTGAACTTGTTTCTGCCTGTTCCAGAAACACCGCTCGCTCGGAAAGTGTGATTAGTTCTTGTCCTTGCGATGTTGTTTCTGGCCTGAAGGCAAGGGATTCCCTCCAGCAATCGCGATGGCTGTCTCAACGAACCAAACGGACATCCTTGACTATCCGAATGTCTTCAATGGGACACTTTCTACCATCTCGGGTAACGTTGCAGAGGCCAGCCAGGCAATGGCCGAAGGCGAGGCGATGCAGGGGGTGAGTTCCCGCTAAGCTTCCGTGCTGTCGCCCCCCGTGCTGGACAACACGATGCTCGTTCCCATGTAAAAACCTCATCGTTTTTTGAACAGGTTTACGAGTCGTACACCGGCGGCACGGATCCTTGGTAATTCGAATTGCAAGCTGAGACAAGCGACAGAGACGCGATTTCAGTGTTGTTACAAATAAACCATCGAATCCAGCGCTGTGCAACAACCGCTGAACCGTTCGAAAGCTGCCACTCTGCTGAGAATTGGAGAGCTTCCAATGTGTTGGATCTGCCAAAGTGCAAGCTCCGACGAGCAGATAGAAAGTGGAAGAAGCTCTCGAACCTCGGATAGTTTTGGCAAAAATCGCTGGAGTGCCCTGCTAACTCTACGTTACAGTATTCATTTTTACTTCTCGCCTTTTTCGACTCGTGCCATGGCTGTGGGTTCCACAAGACCCACATGAGAGGGTGCAAGGAAGGCGAGAGCATAGTGGTTAGAGTGGCAAAGTTTGGCGAGGTCTGTCATCTGAACAGAAAAAGCCTGATGAACGGCCCGGAGCACAGGTGCATAGCTTGCACGTGCCTGCGCAATACCATCGTGATGGTTGAGGAGCAGGTGTTCGGCCCAGCGGAGGCCGAGCTCGAAGTGGGGAGAGTCAGCGGTTTGTGCGGCGATGAGCTGTAGCATGCGTTTGAGGTACGGCTCCGGCAGCGCCGCCGCGAGAAGCGGGATTTCCGCGACGGGAACACGTTGGTAGACCGCTCGAAGAACGGGCGCTTCGTTGAGTCGGAGGGCCATAAGAAGGGCATCTAGCCAATTGCACGCCTCGAGGGACTCAAATATTCGTGCGGGCGTCACGTCGAGCGAAAGGTCCAGCGGATCGAAACTTGACACCTGCCATGCATTTGCCGAGCACTCGTTGAAAAAGGTTGTCTGGTGCTCTCTTTGGGGCAAGCAGGGAGGAGGTTCGGCCGGAACCTGGTCTAGCGAGAAAATTAGCAGACCTTCGGTTGTTGCGGCCGCCCATGAGCGGCCTGAAGGTGCGAATCGCGTACTGTGTGTTCGTGCTGCGGGGCGCCTGCGCTTAGCGTGGGCTCCCCGCGCCACTCCAGGTAGCGAGTCGTCACGCCGATCGCCTACGTCACCACACTCGTCGTTTGAATCATGGTCGATTTCCGCGAGCGGGCCCGCCTCCGTCATGCGCTTAGAATTCAGCTGGGAAGCGACACCGTCCAGCGAGCGATTTTCCGATATAGCAAATTTTTTCACGCACAGCCGTCGTGCCACGTTGTAAATGCACACCCATTTCGTGTTGCCCCCAGCAATGAGAGCCTCTCCGTCTGCTGAGTAGCACAAGGCTGAGAAACATGACGACGCGGCCTGCGCTGCGAAGGTGCTCTTGTCAGAATCCTTGCGTCCTCCAGCCACGTCCCGACGAGCCTCGATCATTCCTGACTGCTCGCCGTCAATGGCATTCCAGACCAAAATGTGCCCGTCTAGTGACGAGGCGGCAAGCTCCTTCCCGTCGGGTCGGAAGGCGACACAAAGCACGTCCGACGCATGTTCGAGGGTCATGGTCGCTGCCTTGGTTTCAAACACATCCCATAGTTTCACTGTTTTGTCCCACGACGAGCTAGCAAGCACTGGTTGTAACGGATTGAACTCTAAGCCCGAGACGGGTCCCTGATGCCCCGAGAGGACATCGAGGAGGCGTCCTGTCTTCATGGACCAAACAAAGATCTCAAACGAATCCTGTGTGCCGGCGCAACAGATCTCATCCGACGGGTCTAACGCCAGCGACAAGAATTGTGTCGGTGTCGGTGTTGTCAGCGTTCTGAAGTTCCGATATCTGTCCAATTCTCAAACGCCGCGATGTATCAGCGCTGGAAGCACGCAATTAAAGGGATGCAAAACACTGTTCTTGGGTCAAGGAATGCTTCACAATAATGCTGTTTGCTGCAGTGTGATATATCACGTGCCTGATGAGATCAAAGGCGCGGACAGAGCCATCAAGCGAAGCTGAAATCACTGCATTGCCACTTGACATGAAGCGAACCGCCTGTTTCCCCGCAACGTTATCCGTGTCAGGCACCAGCATCGGCACTCGAGGCTGTGTGAGTCGGAGACGCACCGAAACGGACGCAGTATGTTCTATGAAAGTAATGAAACAAAGTCCAGTCGCTGCGTTCCAAACCTTCACCTTACCATCGGTCCCGCCCGATACCAGCTGGGCCCCATTCGGCGAGTAGTCGATTGTCTGCATCCCGTGCGAATGACCTTGCTGCTTCAAAACGTACGTTTCTGATTGCCACTCCCAAACTAGCAGCTGACCCAGTTTCTCTGAGCCAAAAGCTAGCCACTCACCCGACGCATTGATACTCACCTGCCACAGAGACTTTCAGCTCACAGTCCGGCATGCAGCATTGTTGCTCTCGCAGACTCGCTGCCACCATTTGAAATGGGTTAGGCTCGTAATGAAAAAGGCACACTCACAGTGGAGATTTTGCTGGAAGATATTGAGAGGGTATGAATGTTTGCGCATCCCGGAAGCTCGTACAGCCCAAAAATGCCAGAGGCAAACCCAACTACAAGCAGATTTGACTTCTTGTGCAGTGTTGCACATTGCGCCTTTCCTGCAACAGGGCAAGCGGGTGACCCGCAGCAAGCCGGCAAACAGTGACAAGTCCACACAAAGCGATCGCTGCCCAGAAGTATCTTATACGCAAATAATGCACCTTGCTGAAAAAAGTGACGATCATGCAGAGCCCATCCGTCTGTCGTGTGGTGCCCTTTGCGCTTGCCACCGACCCTACCATCTTCCTCATCTTCCTGCACCCATTTTTCCACACCGAGTCATGATGCGGACAACGCAGGAACTCTGACCGTCCGCACAGAGACCAGTGGTCAAGGCAATGTAGGCCCAAAATTTTGACTGGGAAGGCGATGATTCCTCGGAGCGGCGGCGCCACTCGATGTAGGCTCCATCACGCGTCACAGTGATGGCAGATCCCTCCGCGCGACCCAGGTAAGCTGCAATAACCGACTCTCGATGCCCCGCAAGCGTCACCGGAAAGCCGTCACGGGCCTCGAGTGAGACGATTCGCGCTGTAAGATCGCGTGAACCCGAAATCAGGTGCGATCCATCTGCTGCCCAGTCGATGCACAAAACCTCGTCGAAGTGACCGGCAAACGTGCGATGCAGGACAAAGGGCGCGTATTCCCGTTGTAGGGATGGCGTTCCCCAAATCTGCACATTCTTACCATGTGATGCTGCAAAGAATTGCCCACATGGGCTGAATGAGATACAGGTGATTTTCGACTTGAAATTGAAGCGGCTCAGAACTGAGCCCCTCTTGTAGTTGATGAGCAGTGCACGACCCTCTTCATCGACCGTGATGAGAACTTTTCCATTGGGCGAGAGTGCAACACAGGAGATGTTACGTCCATTTTCGAACGGCAGCGTCACACTTTTGCTGTTTTCGAGGTCAAAGACTGTCACGCGGTTTCCCACCGGCGAGAGGAGCGAGCCTGCCGAAACCAGATACTCACGTCAAATGTTCCGGTTCACCAACCGCGGCATGTTAGATGAGCGCTGTGGGAGAGAAAGGCCATGAATATGCACGGTGGGATGTTTACCACCGTCGGGCGCGAAACAAAGATTGCCCTGTGAGTACACAGACCCGCAGAGGTTTGAGAACTCGAAATTAAAGCGCATCGCCTTTGCCACTGCTAGCCCTCAGGGATCGTAAACCCGTAACGGACAACCTTAACACGCGCTGCGCTTGTAATTCGCAACTACAGAAAATGACGAGTCCGCAATTCGTCAAGGTACCGCAAAAGGCGTGCGCGCCCCAGCAATCCAGGTGGACCCCGCTGCAATCTTCACCCCACTTCACGTGAAGTGGGGTGTGGTTTAGTTAGGGTTTTGCCTGTGAATTTGTAGCTCAGATTACACGGTGAAGTTTCTGATTTCCACCGGGGCCTTCAAATTTGGTTTGAAGCTTTGTTGGGGCCAAAGCAACCATTCCGCTGGACCCCTGTTCAGGATCGCTCTCGGAGAGCATAGGCTCTACGCCTGGACGGGGGGCGACCTCGATTGTGCAGGTTCCCACGACGGATAGTGCAGTTTCATTGGTAGCAGGGGAATTCTCAGAAGCATGGAACAGCTCGGGGGTCGCTGATTCTGAGGCGAGATGAACGGTTCAGCAGCAGTGAACCAGCTATCAGGCGCTGGCAAGGTGGGCGGAAGTCGGAAACGGACCGAGCGTGATGCGCCGGTCATTGCACGAAGCTGGGACTTCATGCCCGATCCTGTCGCCAGAAATGTGCCGTCGACTTCTTTTGTAGGGAGCCCTGTTAAATCAAAAGGGGCCTGCTCGCGGATCAACGAGCATGAGCCGGGTGAAGGTGTGCTGCCAAGGGCCCGCAGGACACGTAGTCAAGGAGTTAATCGCGGTACATACTATTCGACTGTCGGGCCTCAAATCCCTGCATCATCCGAAAACGAAGTATCTTGCGGCCCTGAGGTATTGCCGGGCCACGATGCTCGGGATAGCTTTCGACGAACAGGACCGATTCTCTCCTGGGACTCGCGACGCGGGGGCAGGATGGAGCGTTCATTGCTCTTGTACGCTCAATTTATAGGTACTCATTACCCAAATAGTGGTCATTTATGCGTTGCTCACACCGATCTCGAGCTTGTGATGTGATGACGGTGCGAAAGAGCCTTGTGTCTCTTGCAGTCAAATTTGAAGTGTGCGTCGGTTGTAGGTGCCGTTTGGCTTCTATCTGTTCTTGTAGGGAATTCAGCTGCATCGGAACCACCACAAAACAGGTTCATATGACGTCTCGAGATAAATTAATTGTGGGTAGATCGTTGTAGCTGCCAGGCTCTCGATGGGGAGTCACGTAGTGACAAGCAATTGTTGCGGGCAGACGAATCGAGGTGTCGGGCCCTCTAGAGCTTTTCACGTCATGGGAAACCCCTATTAACGGAGATGTGGTCGAGTATGACATCATCTTCAAAGACGTGCGTTCAGTCCCTGCGGCCCTAGCTAATGCTCCACGCCTCGTGCTGCGACTGTGCACGCTGGCGCGCTCAGCCGCTTCGGTTGGCAGGTGGATTCGGCTGAATTGTTTACCGCTTATTTCCTGACATTACCGGGCACAGAGACCTCGCGAATTATCAGTAATAGCAACAGTGACGACTTTAGACGTGAAGCGCTGCTCGAGGGGCAACCGCTTCCCCCGCCACTGACAATTCGAAAAGGGGGTCACTACCAGTGCTGGATTACTGCCAAAAATTCCACGGGACATGTGTCGCACTTTGCTGCAATGACTCCATCATCTATCATTGCTGTCGATCGGGCCAGCGCGGTCGGTCCTCTCTCGGCTCCTTGAATGTGCGCCTGGTGGCACTGGGAGCGCACTGGGGGCGGCAGAACTCCAGATTCTGACTTGGTATTGTCGCGCACTGCGTGCTGTGTGTGGCGCAGGTGCGTGACGTGCACGTTTGCACGCACCTCGAAACGTCTGGGTCGCACTGTGGCCTCCGGCAGGTCGATTCTTCCCCAGAAACGGCAGCTGGCCACTCCCCGACGAGCCGTTTCGAGCCTTAACTTGAAGTTGTGAAAGTACTTTCGCGGGGTCGCTGATATCAGGCGCGCTGTAACTCTGGGACAGGTTGCTCCGCACGAACTGCGCTACTATTTTTCGCGTCCTGCCGACTCTGGTGCAGGCGATTCACGAGATGTTCCAATTCTCTACTATACAGCTGAGCTTGCTCAGTATGGCGATTTTACTCATCCTACTACTGTAAGAAGCTCCTCTTGCCCGCGGTGCGATGGGATGTGCAGCCCCTACATGCGAATGACACGTTGCGAATGTCAGATGCGAATGAACTACTCTGCTGGAGACGAAAACTCGGACTCGATTGCGATAGCAATCTTTACGGTGCGCCTGGCAAATGGACCTCCCTGTGATGCAGTTGCGATTCACTGACCTTCCTTGTGGTGGGTTTGCCAGGGGCTTTCAAAGGGGCCGCCAGTTGGCGCACGGGTAAGAGCGGTTACGATGGTTGGTGACGGCGAGTGGAGTGAGGTGCAGCCCTGCTGCAACATTGACTCAATAATTCAGTTCTTGATAGTAATGCATGTACCGGATCCGCTGTTTTGGGTAAGCATGGCGGGATTTTTTCTCAGGTCTCCAATCTGGCGTCGGTTGTTGGTCTTCCTGGCAGCCCGCGTTTGCAGAAGGTGTATATTTGGCCCCTTGTAGCATGCTGTTGCAGGCTGAGCCATGGTTTCGACCGCTGCAAATTGTGCGAAGGTTCAGACACAAGTCCGTGTTTCTCAGGTCACGGCTGGCACAATCGGTGGTCAGTACTTCAAGGTTGACTTTCACATGCCTGAGGACACTGGTGATGGAGGCAACTCGACCGTGGAAATCGAAGACTACTGGATTGAAATGTCCAACGAATCCGCGTTTCCTGCGGGCGCCAGCACTCGCTCTTTCGAGGTTTCGCCTGAGGGCCCGGACATGTCCTATCACACTACGCGCATTGTCTCAAGCACGCTAGTCTTCGGCCAGGTCAGAGAGAGAACCCTGAAAGCAGTGCCTGCTGCTCTCACGATCCGCACTAGTCACAGAATGCGACTGAGAGTCGTAACGCTGTTCAACCTTTCCCCAGGAATATTTCTTCAGGGTCCGAGCAGAAAATTCAATTGGAAAAGGCTCATGGTCTGCAATCCATTCGCAACGTCTCATCAGCCTCCCGGCAGCTCCCAACGCCCCAGAGGTCGTACCCTGGCGCACTTATCCCAAAGATTCGCTTGACAGGATAGGTACGGAGGCGAAATGCCTCGCACAGAGCATGAGACCGATATCGTGCCAACGATGTCGGATGCACAAGTGATTGTGCTCGCTGAGCCTGTGTCGGGTTTGTGTCGGGTTTGTGCGGCAGGTGCGAGTTTCAGGACCGCTTTCATTCAACGTTTCCTTCACTCTACCATCAGACCTCGGCCTCGGCCTGGGAATGGACTACCCATTACTCGGTTTTCAGGTGGTTTATGCCGACACAAGTGGCCCGCCGGTGCTAGCACGTTCCGGCACACGCTTGCAGTACGTTACGGCCGATGATAACGGGGATGTGCGATTATGGACTTTATTAGAAGTTGGTCTCGAGGTTGGTGTCGTATACCATGTGGCTGTACGGTTGCAGAACGCCAACAATGCTGATCTGGAAGGCTTCGGCCCCTGGAGCACCACTGCGACGACCGTGTGCGTCGACGGCCTCTCACGCCCAACCGTCTGCCCTGGCCCTGGAATCACCGCCCTGAGCTTTCCCTCACCGCCTCCTGCGCTTGGGATTCGCCCAAAGGGCAACCGCACACTGCTCTTCGAGTGGCTGCGATCTGCAGACACCGGCTCCGGCGATTCGCAATACCCACTGGTTGCAGTCGAAATTGAATTGGAAGAGGAGTCGGGCGCTAATTCTTTGTTGCTGGCCGCACCTGGCGAGGCCTTTGAGTTTATCTCGCCACCACTGCGGCCCGGGATATTCTATCGCGCACGGGCCCGCTCGGTCAACGATGCGGGCTCATCTGTTTGGACAGCTTTCAATGTCTCCATCGCTTTGTGGCTTCCGTCTCCTCCAGGGCAGCCAAGGGTTCGCGCGGAGGGCGCCTTCTCGCTGCGTGCAATCTTCGCACCGTCGGGACAGACTGGAGTGGGAGGCACAGAATGGCCACTCCTAGGATACCATCTAGAGGCTTTCGCGCTACCTTCTTATCCAGGTTGCGAGGGTGGAGTCAATCTTTCGCTCTCCTCTGGTGTCTTGCCGTCAGATGTCTTGACGACTCTAGCTGAGGGGCTACTTGAGGGTTGCTCTTATCGATGCCGCGTGCGGGCAGAGAATGTTGCGGGATTCTCGCTCTGGAGTGCCCCTGCAATCCGTATGGCGCTTTCGCTTCCTCAGGCCCCTCGGGAGCTATCTGCCGAGACGCTAGTGGCTCTTCGGGTTGCGCTGGCGTGGAAGATACCTGAAAATTCCGGTGATGGTCGTGAGAGGACGGCTGCGATAGTGCAGGCATATGACGTCGAGGTGTCGCTATCAGGAGACTTTTCCCCTCCACTTCTCCGCGCCATTTCTGCTCCACCCGGGATAGGGAGCGAAGATTTGGTGCTGTTCGACATCAACCTGCTGGAGCAGGTGTCAAGCTCCTTCCATCTCACGTGAATATCAACCTGCGCTCGCTTGTCAATCTTTGCTTGCTGAAATTTGAATCTTGTGGGACTGTCGGTAGGGCGTGCCAATATATGTGCGTGTTGCTGCGCGCAATGAGGCGGGTCGTGGAGAGTGGAGCGAGCTGAGCGCGACCCCAATCATCCCGGCGCTGACGTCAATGCAATACAACGCCTCTTCACTTCATGCTGGTGACACGTTTTCTCTTCGACTTTCCTTCATGTATGCCCCCAGTCACACCTGCAACCTCTCCTGCAGAGCCATTTTCGACATCGAATGTGCGATCCTGCTGGTTGTCAACGCAAATGTGGCGTCCCGCAGAATCTCGACGGCTTTGGAGGTGGACGACAAAATCTCTGTTGTGCTCCCCGCCGGCTTTTTTGTTATGACTGCTACACTACCG